>Ga0082212_10003567_pt1 | contig 21994 bp, 17 predicted proteins | sample TergutNt197P3_FD_71548 | JGI IMG/M metagenome (GOLD analysis project Ga0082212, IMG submission 71548) | Neocapritermes taracua P3 segment gut microbial communities from Petit-Saut dam, French Guiana - Nt197 P3 | ecosystem: Host-associated > Arthropoda: Insects > Digestive system > Gut ...
GATAAAAGAATTAAGGGAAGACCTTATCCGTATATGATATGGAGCAACCTAATGCAGTTCGGCATCATCGATCCCCGTGAAGCACTTAAGGTCGGAGATACCCTTGCGGATATTGAGGAAGGAATAAACGCAAACTGCTGGACGGCAGGGGTAATCATGGGGTCTTCTGAACTCGGATTATGTCGCGATGAGGTTGAGGCTATGACAGAGTCTGAGCTTTTCGAACGCAAGAAGCAAGTCCATGCGGCATATTATCAGGCAGGAGCCGACTACATAATCGAAGATATGAATCAACTGCCGGGTGTTATTGCCGATATCAATCAGAGGTTGGCTATGGCAACTACACGGAAATTACTGACACCGGGACCGCTGACCACCCGCTACTCGGTGAAACATGCCATGCTCACCGATCACTGTACCTGGGATGATGAATATAAAGCCATAACCGCTTCGATCGCTAACGATCTCACCAAAATAGCGGTCGGCGATGAAAGCTCAGAATATGTCACAATACTGCTACAAGGAAGCGGATCATATGCGGTTGAAGCGATGATAAACTGTCTGAATGACAAGGACGATAGGATACTATTTTTAGTAAACGGGGAATACGGCAGGCGGATGGTCCGGATGGCAGACAATGCCGGTTGCAGTTATGAACTGTTGAATTTTGAAGATACCGAAGCTATCGATTGTAAGATAGTTGACAATACTTTACGAAACAATCCTGGGATAAATTCAGTAATATTCGTACATTGTGAAACCACCACCGGTATCATCAACCCACTTAAGGATATAGCTAGGTTAGCTAAATCGTATGGGAAAAAAGTCTTTGTGGATGCGATGTCAAGTTTCGGAGCCTATGAAATAGATATGAAGGCATTTAGGATCGATGGGTTGGCTTCGAGTGCTAACAAATGTCTGGAAGGTCTACCGGGGTTGTCTTTTGTCATTGTCGATAGACAAATTATAGAGCAGAGTAAAGGTAAAGCAACCTCTCTATGTCTCGATCTCTATGAACAATACCGCAGCTTATATGAAGAGGGAGGCAAATTCCGATTCACCTCTCCCACCAATATTCTCCTCGCTTTGAGACAGGCTATTGATGAGTATATGAAAGAAGGCGGGTTGCCAGCACGTAGAGCACGATACATAAAAAATCATACAACGCTGGTTGAAGAACTACGAAAACTCGATATATCCCCCCTTATTGCTGCCGATATACAATCGTATATTATCACAACCTTTGAACTTAAGGATATTGAGTTCACATCGTTTTATGAGATGCTAAAAAACAATGGTTTTATCATCTATCCTGGCAAATTAACGACTGTACCAACCTTTAGAATAGGGAACATCGGAGATGTATATCCTTCAGATATGAAGCGATTAGCAGAGGTTATAGGGGATTATCTGAGTTCATTTGCAATAAGGTGTTACTATTCAGACCCTAGTGTGTGAGCAGTAACAATTAATTATCGGTCATAAATCAACTTAATAAATAGATGATTTTAGCTATAACTCATTAGTCATATAGTGAATATTCACGGATTATTTTGTCACTTAATACTCCTGCATATTTATTATTCCCTTTTTCGTATTTTGCCAGAGTGCTCAAGGTACAAAGTCAACCGCTTGTAAACATTTATCATCACTTGGTTTAACAATTTCAATGTCCACTTTAATACCATTTGTGCGGCTAGTTACACTTTCTGAGAATAGAGTGTTTAGATGTTTGCTCGTATTCCTCCTTGATGCAACAAGAACTATATTCTCGGTTTTTCCAATGATTTCATCAACGAACAGCCGATTAAGCAGTGTTACAACCATACTTATATAGTTCATTGGGATTAATCGATAAGAATACGTTACGTTTATCTACTCGAATTGATGTAATAAAGATATCCTTATCTTTCAATCTGTTTAGCATGTTCATTCTTGTTACAGGTTTTTCATAGTATACATGTAGTATTCCGTTATTTTTTCTTTTTGTCCCGTTAGGCAATGATTTGAAAACGCTTTTTACTATCTTTGTAATCGCTCGTGGTTCATGCAGCATTAAAAAAAAATTGAAAAATGGTTAGAGGTACCTGCTTTCGAAAAATCAAACCCTAAATCTCCACTTTCATCAAAGTAAACATATAACATTTTCTAAACACAATCTTCCTTAATTAAGAACAGATGATATAAAAAAATACAAACCTCCTGTACCTTATCGCTGAACTCTCCGGAACAGCCCGACAGGAGGAATTATTTGTATATCTTACTCCCTATGTATTAGGAAGATTTGTTACTGTTCGCATGATCCTTTCCTCTAAAAATGGACACTAGGAAATAGTAAATACCGTCTTCACGACTGTTGTAATACATTGATACCTCTAATCAACAACTCTTCCGAGTATTCTTTGATAGTTCCTATCTCTATATTTATATGTCCAATCGATTAAGTTATCAACAGTGATGCATACTTTTGTTTTTAGTACACAACTATTTTTGATCGAGTTCAGAATCACTTTAGAAATAAAAAGAAGGTTTTACTCTTCTTTTTGAGTGAGTGCTTTTTGTATTGAGAAATTTTGATTATTTCAACCATCAGGTAGTTTGATTTGTTGAATTGTATAGATGGCTTGACGAACTAGGAGTTAAGCAGTACAATTTTGATATTAACTGAATATCTGAGTTTTGAGTATAGACGTCTAGTCTTTGGAAACAGGTGAAAATCCTGTGCGAACTCGTCGCTGTAATAGTGGAATGTCATACTGATTATGTCACTGAGAAATCGGGAAGGCGGTATGATGTGATGATGCTTAAGCCAGAAGACCTACTCAAAACTTGTGCCTCAACCACGAGTATTGGCCGTCGGCACCGCAATATATGTTTCTAACATATATTTCTCCGGGTTGTTTGTGTTGAGGTATACTTTACAAACCAAAGGAGATTTATTATGTCTGAAAAGAAATCTAACAAAAAACTGCTGATAGCCGTCTCGATTTTGTTACTACTTGTTGTAGTTGCCGGTCTCGTCTGGTTTTTCACCCGTCCCAAGGCAGTATCGGGCAGCAAAAATGTTACGGTCATATTGTTACTAGCGGATGAGACGGATATTGTTCATCAGATATCAACCGATGCAGAGTTTCTTGTAGATCTGCTCAGTGAACAATCATTAATACCCGACTCAGATGTCTTAGCCGGGTTTGTAACCACCATCGATGGTATCACGGCAGATGCATCACAGGAAGAATGGTGGATGATGACGGTAAACGGTGAGTTTGCCAACTATGGAATCGCTGAGCTACCGGTAATCGATGGTGACAGCTATGAGTTTACACTGACGGTAGGCTGGGACTTTTGATGAAATCAAAAATATCACTGATTGATATTTCGCTTATTGGGATTGCGGCAGCTCTTATGATTGGTGTTCAGCTTTCGCTTGCGTTTTTGCCAAACATCGAACTCATCACACTGCTTATTATTCTATTCACATTGCATTTCAAAAGCAGAACGATATATATGATATATGTTTTTTCTATCGTTGAATGTCTCATATATCCGTTCGGTCTGTGGTGTTTTACCTACCTATATATCTGGACCATTCTGTATATTGTTGTATGGGTTCTGAAAGATTCTCGGTCTGCACTTTTTTGGGCTGTAATCGGAGCGGTGTTCGGTCTGCTGTATGGCAGTCTATCCTCCATCCCTTATTTCATCACCATGGGACTGGCAGGTGGTATCGCCTACATAGTTTCCGGGTTGTCCTTCGACCTACTACATTGTTTCGGAAACTTTATGGTTATCATATTGTTATTTAAGCCGCTCAATACTCTACTAGGGAAACTCCCATATATTTCACTTGAAAGCAGAAAGACAGATTAGTACCTTTCTTTATAGATACATAGAATGTGAAGAGTTACAGTTATCGTGTATCTACATCGATATATAACAGTAGGATATATGATTGAAATATAGGAAAATGCGAATATAAGACCTAGGAGTACATCTCCTAGGTTTCTTATCGTTTTTTCATTGGATGGCTCTCTGCTTATCGGATATAGTATCAAGACGATACAGTAGCTTTATACGAATATTTGAATCATTCTTCTTCCAATCCGGTGAAGGGATCTCGGTCGTTTAGTATATTACGAATGATTGGTTGAAACTCAGGTGGAGCATTAGCCAGCACTATGACCAGTCGATTTTCAAGATTTGTAAGACGAGTACGCATCAAGGAGTTCTCACCTACCATTGCCAGTGTCGGGTTACTCTTAAGTGTTTCTCGGAGTGCGGATATACTCTCCCCTAGGGATGATATTTCCATTTCCTTCTCGGTTAACTGCTGCTGCACCGTGTTTACATACTTTGCGGTATTCACTAGCTCCTTGTAGCGTTCATAGGTTATGGTGGAGAAATCTTGCTGCAGTGTTGCTTCATCCTGTTCCATCACTTCGGCATAGAATATTTTTTTATCTATATCAGCCTGTATTGTATCCCGAAGCGAAGTCAGTTCTTCCAGTTCCAGTTTCAAAGCCTCAATAACTTCAACCGATAACCCGATGGTACTGGCATTGGTACCCATTGGTCCTCGACCTGCAACATCCGATAATACAGCAACATCGCGTCCGAAAACTCTATCTAATGTGACCTTTAGCTCAGGATGAAATCTACTGAGCTCTATTCTATTGAGTACCTCTTTGGCAATGACCTTCCCATCCTTAATCGGTATAAAACTAAAGTGCATATGCGGTTGTTTTTCATCCTTGTGTACATATGCAGATACGATGTTCTCATCCATATACCGTTTCGCCATGAATCGGTATGATTCAATGAAAAACTGATCCTCAGGCATAAAGTCTTTCGGAAGTGTCAACAACCATGAGCACATGACATTGACATTCGCCCGATTAAGTATCTTTACCTCCGAGATGCGTTTCTTTATGAACTCCATCTGTCCTTCGGGATGCTTAGGAGCTAGATTGTAGTTGAGAAAGGTTTTAGTTGGATCGATTTCCTGGTTGTTAAACCTGATGAAATTCCCGTCAGCATCCTTTGCTCTTTCATAGTGTGCGCAAAGGTTTCCTGCCGCAGACATGGAGTATTTTTGTACATGAGCCATATAGTTCCTCTTTCTTGAGTAGTAGTACACTAGAGTACTCTAGAATGCTCTAGAGTATCTAGAGCAGCTAGAGCAGCTAGAGCAGCATATCGATACTGCTACACCCTTGTTTATCCTTGGTGACCACAATCTGCCGGTCGATGCGTTCCTTCAGCTGCGAAACATGTGAAATGATACCTATGAGCAGATTACTCTGTGCGAGTGAGGTCAATACCTTCATTGCAGACGAGAGAGTTTCTTCGTCTAATGAGCCGAAACCTTCATCGATAAACATAGTGTTCAGTTCAATTCCTCCGGAGGTGTGCTGTATTTCATCCGAAAGCCCTAGTGCTAGTGACAGCGAAGCCATGAATGATTCTCCTCCGGAGAGTGTCTTCACACTCCTTATACTCCCGTTATAGTGGTCTACTACATCGAGTTCTAATCCACTCTTGCTCTGTAGGTTGTTATTTTCGGCACGTTTGAGCTCATACTGTGAGTTTGACATCATCCCAAAACGGTTGTTTGCTCTCGATATTACCCGCTCAAAGTATGATGACTGTACAAACACTTCGAGCGTGACCTTTTCCTTCTGAGGTAGGTTACCGGATGCGGTAAGCGCGAGTGATCTCATCCATTCACAGTGTTTCTCCAGTTTAGCTATCTCGATTTGATTGTTAGCCAGCGAAGTTTCAACTCCACGGTTGGCTACAAGTCGAAGCTCAAGAGCTGACGCTTGTTCATGCTGTGCTTTTCGAACCGCTTCAAGCTGTAGTTTCTTTTCCTCTAACTCGGTATAGTTCAGTTGAATGTACTCTTTCAATTGTTCTTCAACTGTCTTAATGGAAGCATTCAACTCGGTAATCGATTGCTTTTGCTTCGATATTTTATCAGAGCAGTCGGCAATGCTCTTTTCTATGCTATCTCTTTTTTGAGTTAACAGTCGAATCTGTTCAGCAGCTATTTCTTTGTTTTCATAGGTTAGTTCCTGCTTGAGATGTACTTCTGAGTCTGATAATCCATTTATCTCACTCAACGCTACCGCAATCTTTGTCTCTATCTCAGCTATTGTTTCGGTCTTTTCCTTTAAGCTTTCCGTAACTTCGGGTAACTTTTCTTCAATCTCAGTCTTTCTAGCTATTCTTCTCTTAGTCTCTTGAATTTCATCGGTCAGCTTTTTCAGTCTGTCTTTGGCAGTCAATAACTCAGCTTTTAGTGTCTTAGAGATATTCTCCGGATACTCTTCATATACGTCTGATACCACCTGAAGAAGCTCTGATTGCTTAGCTTCTGCCTTGGTCTTTGCTGCAGCTGCTTTGCTGCTAGCTGAACTCATCGCATCATTCGCCTTATTCGCTGAGTTTTCAGCTTGTTTCAGTTGGTTTTCGTTCGGTGCTTCATTCGGCAACTCACAGGGGTGAGGATGTGTGGGTGACCCGCAGACGGGGTAGGGTACACCGTCTAACAATGTCTCGGCTAGTATCCCAGCCTGTACATCAAGAAATGCGCGATTGAGCTGGGTAAATGTATTCTGGGCTTTGGATTGGAGTTCTTTAGCCTGTATATATTGCTGTTGTGCTGTGATGTATTGCTCATCCAAGAGTTTTTTCTGGTCAACTAACTGTGTTATCCGATTCAAACATTCAATATCTTTCTTGATTCTATCAGCTTCATTGGTTTGTTTGACGAAGGTAGTATCGATTGCTCCTAGTGCCGTCAGTTCGGTAGTAGCAGAATCGTTCCAGGCTTTCAACTCAACTATCTCTTGTGTAAGTTCATCTTTGCCAGCTGTTAATTTGTTTCTGTATGTCAGTTTAAATTCTTTCTGCTCTCTCGTCTGTTCCAACCGATCATAATCCGGAAGTTTCATCTCCAGTTCAACTATCTGCCTGCTAAATGTTTCTATCTCTGGTTGGAATACTAACGCAGCTTCATATTGAAGCTTCAACTTCTCTGTTATCTCGGTCTGTTTTGCGAGTGATACTCTAGAGTTACTGAGTTGCTGCTCCAGCTTTTGTTTCTGTGCTGCTTTTCCGAGTTGGTTGTCATTGGCTGAAATCTCATCATTTAAGCGTTTAATCTCCGCTTCGACCTTTTGTTTTTCTGTTTCATCATTGCTTATGAGCTTGGTCAGCAGCTCGGATACTTCTTCGGCAGTCAGGCGGTTATCTTTAGCATCCTGCACTGTGAATTGAAGCGGATCACCTTCTATACAGCTGAGGTTTTCAATGAATGACAACCTGCTATCATTCATGGAGCTTAATTGTTTTGACAGGGTATTGTAATCTTCGTTGATTCTTTTCTGCAGTATCTCATAAGGCTCGGTCATGAATATCCGTCTGAAGATAGCCTCCCTCTCTTTAGTGGGAGCAATCAGGAGTTTTAGAAAATCACCCTGTGCAATCATGGTAATCTGGGTAAACTGATTTCGGTCAACCCCGATGAGTTGTGTAATCGCTTCGGTTACAGACATTGTGCCGGTCACTATTCTTCCGTCATCATACTCAAGGGAGGCATCAGCAGCTTCTTCTGTCAACCCTTCTCCTCTTAGTTTTCTTCTGAGATACTTTGGGTTGCGTTTGACGGTATAGAGCTTTCTGTTGTGCTCAAATACCATCTCAACGAATGACTCTACTGTTTCGTCGCTGTAGGTACTCCTAAGGCTTGTTGACTCACGCACCGGGCCACTAGGTTCTCCGTAAAGGGCAAATGTAATAGCATCGAATATGGTGGTTTTTCCTGAACCTGTTTCACCTGAGATGAGATAAATTCCGTTATTTCCGAAGGCATCTAGATCTAAGGTTATGTGGTTGGCATAGGGACCTATTGCGGAGATTGTCAGTTTTATCGGTCTCATATAGTTTCCTCCTCAAATACCAGCTCGATGAGCGTAGATATATACTCTCGCTGTTGTTCTGAAATAGGTTGACCGTTCTGCTCGGTGTAGAATTCATTGAAGAGTTTCATAGGAGACAGCTTAGTAGTTTCGGCATTAAGCCCCAGTACATTACTGGTTGTTCGGGTTCTGGTATTGTCGTAAGACAGATGCATTAAGTTGGGATATATAACTCTCAGGTTTGCAATCACATTCCCTTTATCCTCTTCATCGGTGAGCACAATACCGTAGTAATCATCCCGGTTGAGATTTTGGTAATAGCTTTTTGAGCGTAATTCATCATATCTTCCCCTAAGCTGACACATGTTTCGTTTTGGTATCAGAGGAATCATTTCGACTGAGATATTGTTTTTTTCGGTTATCGTGAGCATCGTAATACTCTTATCCTGTCCAATCTCCGAGAACGAGTATTTGAGTGGAGAACCCGCATATCTAATAGACTCTTTGAGAATATACTGAGGGCGGTGCAGATGTCCTAACGCTACATAGTCAAAGTCTTCAAAGACTTCAGCATCAACATTGTCGAGACCTCCTATGCTCATCTCTTCGGAATCGGAGATCAAAGCACCTGTCACAAACTGATGTGCCAGTAGTATATTGATTTGAGTTTTATCAACACCTAATTTGTCTATCGCAATCTTTAAAGCATCACTATATGTTTTGATTTCGAGATCGGTATGCCGCCTGACATGTATCGGTTTAATAAATGGGAGTAGGTATATATTGACCGAGAGGGTTTCGTCCGTTAGGATATATGGGGATATATCCGCCTTATATGTTGAAGAAAAGTAAACCCCGCTCTTTTCAAACATACGTGCCCCGAAGGATAGTCTTTCACCCGAATCGTGATTACCGCTGATGATATATACCTTTATCTCTTGTTGAACCAAATATGTAAGAAAATCATCAAACAGATTCAATGCTTCTGCAGGAGGTATATGACGATCGAACACATCTCCCGAGATAAAAACTGCATCGGGATGTTCTTGGTATACTGCTTCAAGTATGACATTGAGCAGTATATGTCTTTGATCCTCTAACATGGAAAACTCATGAACCGTCTTACCTAGATGTAGATCAGAAAGATGAAATATCTTCAATGTATATCTCCTATTGATGTATTTTGAACTCTCATTTCATAAGTATATTATATACCAAAGGACGTCATCACAGATATACACGTTTTCACCTATTTTTATCACAATATTTTTACGATGTATACAAACATCTGCTTCTAGCGCATACAGCATAGTAATGTTTTGATCTTTCCGGTAACCACGATTCATCAGTAGTGTAAACTACTTGTTTTTTTCTTAAATCCGCGTTAGGATATCTATGTCATCAAAAAGATGACTATCATGTAAGCAGCGAAAGGAGATAGATATGGCATATATGAGAACTGTGAGGGTCATGTCATAAACTGAATACAGAGCATATGGCATCAACGTATTGTTGATTCCGATGCAATAGAGTAACCTTTCGCAAATACTGCAGATATAGCGGCACACCGAACGGGTGTGTCATGTTTTTTACCCGTGAACTGCAGCCTGAAGGCTGCTTTGTTTACGGGTTTGCTTTGTTTAGGATTTAGTACCTTATCATGAAAGGAGAAAGTATTATGGAAAATGTAATTTTACAGCTAGGCTATATACTCCATGATTTGGAGAAAACTAAAGATAACAGGAGATTATATGATAGATATTCAAGACTACGGATTCGAACCCTCTATGCTGCCGGTCGGTTCCGATCACCTACCCGCACGGGTAACTGCAGTCCATAGACAGCGATATGAGATAGTATGTAAATACGGATTTATTTACGCAAGACTTAAGTCCGCCAACTATTATACACAGAATGAGCTTTTCCCTATAGTCGGGGATTTTGTGCTGATACAGTATGAATCGAGTGGTGACAGTCTCATAGTTCAAACACTTCCGAGAAAAAGCATATTTTCTCGACGAGATCCGGGACCCCGACCGGTAGAACAGCCAGTTGCAGCCAACTTCGATATTGTTTTTGTGATGACTTCATTGAATCAGGATTTGAACCTCAACCGTCTGGAACGATATCTCACCCTGACCTGGCAAAGCGGAGCTTTGCCAGTAATAGTTCTGACCAAGTCGGATCTGGTAGATGATTATTCCGATCAGATAGCAAGAGTTCGAGACGTATCCATCGGGATAGATGTAATAGCAGTCAGTTCGGTTACCGGTTACGGATTGGACCAATTGAAAGCGTATCTTAAGCCTAGGGTCACCACGATATTTTTGGGGTCGTCAGGTGTAGGAAAATCGAGTCTACTGAATGCTCTCGCAGGAGAAAGTTTGATGAAGGTCAACTCTATCCGCGAGCAGGATAGTCGTGGACGACACACCACCACCCATCGTGAGCTGTTCATGCTTCAAACCGGCGCAATGATAATTGACACCCCGGGCATGCGTGAGCTTGGCATGTGGGATATAGGGGATGGACTTGCCAGTTCATTCGGTGATGTTGAAGAGATACTACAACGTCACTGCAGATTTGCTGACTGTAAGCATCGTACCGAGCCGGGATGTGCAGTAAAAGAAGCTCTTGCGGATGGAGAATTAGCACCCGAGAGATGGAACAATTATCTGAAACTGAAACGAGAAGCAGAGTACATCGAGAAACGAAATGCTATCGCTTCACAAAAAGCACAGAAATCTGCAAATACTTTAAGAAAAGAGAGAAAAGATGAACATATACTATGAGGATCTGACTATACGCAATGCGTCATCGTCGGATGCTAAGCAGCTGCAAAAATGGTGGAATGATGGCAGTGTCATGTCACATGCCGGGTTCCCCGACGGCTTGAACGAGACGATTGAAGGCATTCGAGACAGTCTCGCAACCGACTGTGACGAAAAACACAGACGACATATCATTGAACTGTCGGGTAAAGCAATAGGTGAGATGAACTATGTTAACAAGGGAGATTCTACAGCTCAGATTGGCATAAAAATCTGTGAGGCAGAGTTCCAAAATCGAGGGTACGGAACCATACTGCTCACCCTTTTCATCGATGCTTTGTTTCGATATCTTAACTTCGACCGGGTAATACTCGACACAAACATCAAAAATACTCGCGCACAGCATGTGTATGAAACAAAGCTGTATTTTAAACGAGTAAGAGTAAGAGAAAACAGCTGGCAGAATCAACATTCTATATGGCAATCCTTCATTGATTATGAGCTGACAAAGACGGATTGGCTTGACTATCTGCTGCAAGGAAAAATCACTACCCTCAGATACATATACATTCGCAATGAACAGCCTTCCGACTATTCTATCGTAGAACAGCTCACCCGAAATGCCTTCTGGGAGAACAGTCATCATCACTGTGACGAACACCTACTAGTCAATCGAATTCGACAGTCGGATGTATACATACCCGAACTGGATTTTGTCGCATTAGTCGACTTAAAAATCGTTGGTCACATTCTCTATACCAAGAGTCATATAACTGACAATGAACATCGACAGTATGAAATGCTGACCTTCGGTCCGCTCAGCGTACTGCCTAACTACCAGTACACCGGTATCGGTAGTGCGTTGTTGAACCACTCGATAGGTGAAGCACGACGTCTACAGTATTCTGCTATTCTCATTTTCGGTCATCCAGATTACTATCCTCGCTTTGGATTTATTCCTGCATCAGAGTACGGAATTTCCGACGCTGAAGGCAATAACTACGATCCCTTTATGGCACTCCCACTATATCCCGGTGCACTTGACGATATTTCCGGTCGATACTATATCGGCGATGTATTCTACCAATTGAATGAAGAGGATGTCCTAGCGTTCGATAAACAGTTTGAAGCCAAACAACAATATATCCCGATTCCGATTAAGTGTCTTATCGAACGGTTAGAGCATCCGGATGCCAAATCCGCCATCATGACCTTGAAAGTAGAATATCTAGATGACATGAAACGTATCAGCCAAAAAGAAGTCGAGTCTCTGCACTGTATTGCCGCCACAGACATAGTAACAATAAAGACCGCTATGGCAGAACACAACCTACGTTGGGGGAGATAACATGATAGTTACTGACTTTACGAAAGAGCATATACCTCAAGCTCAATTACTGGCTCGAAAAAACTATGAGGAGGAGCGAAGTAATATAAGGCAACTCCCCCCTTTCGTTGTTCTACCAGATTTGACAGAGCTAGAAGGTAACCACTTAGGAGTTGCTGCCTTTGAATCCGACCGTATGATCGGATACATGTGCTGTTACAATGTATTCGATAATGCGTTCGGCACCACCGATACTAAAGGTGTCTGGTCGGCAGTCCACATGCACGCTGCCTCAGGTAATTTGCAGCAGGTATATGATTTAATGTATCAGGCTGCTGCCAAGAAATGGGTAGCAGCTGGTGCATTGAGCCACGGTATTACATTCTACACTCACGATGAAATACCGATTCAGTGCCTATTTCGCAGAGGATTCGGAATGCGATGTATCGATGCCGTTAAACTGATTGAATCTCATACACTAAAACTACCAACCACTCTGAATATATGTGAGATCGAAGCATCAAAGGCAGACCGCGTACTAACCCTGAAAAACGCACTCATCGAACATCTTTCCGATACTCCCTGTTTTATGAAATATCCACTCCTAAACGGAGCAGATGTAATAGCGAAGGTAGTTGCTCGTAACTCCCGTATCTTCATTCTTTGTTCCGACAACCAAATAGTAGCCTTTCTTGAAATCACTTCATCGGGTGAATCCTTTGTGACCGAAACTGACAGTTTCATGAACATATGCGGTGGCTACCTCATACCACAACTCAGAGGTCGAGGTATGTTCGACTTGCTACTGGAATACTGTGAGAATCAACTATATAAGGAAGGATATGAGTATCTGGGGGTAGATTTCGAGAGTTTGAATCCCGCTGCCTATGGTTTTTGGCTTAAGCATTTTAAGCCGTATACATATTCTTTGGTTCGCAGAATTGACGAATCTACAATCAAGCTCAGCCACCCTATCATTTGACGTAACGCGACAAACGATATAAGATTAGGGTACTGAATCTAGATTAATTATGAGGTAGACTTATGGCTCTAGCAGATAAAATCTTTGGCACCCCGAGCTCGAGAGAACTGCGGCGTATAACACCGCTTAAAAACTCAGTTTTGTCTTTAGAGGACCGATATAGAGCGATGAGTGATCAACAGCTTAAGGGTATGACCGCTGTCTTTCGAGAGAAGCTCAGCATGGGAGCTTCGCTTGATGATATCCTCCCAGACGCATTCGCCGTCTGTCGAGAAGCCTCTATTCGGGTACTGTCTCAGACCCCCTATCCTGTGCAGGTACTGGGAGGTATCGTGTTGCATTCCGGCAAGATTGCTGAAATGAAAACCGGTGAAGGTAAGACGTTGGTTTCAACACTACCGGCATATCTCAATGCACTTAGTGGTAACGGTGTACATATAGTTACGGTGAACGATTACCTGGCACGAAGAGATAGTGAATGGATGGGTAAGGTCCATAATTTTTTAGGTTTATCGGTTGGCTTGATTGTACACGGTCTAAACTCAATCGAACGAAAAAAAGAATATAACTGTGACATCACCTATGCGACCAATAACGAACTGGGATTTGATTATCTCAGGGATAACATGGTGCTCAGTCTTGACAACAAGTCGCAGCGTGCGCACAGGTATGCTATCGTGGATGAGGTCGATTCGATACTCATCGACGAAGCTAGAACCCCGCTCATTATCTCGGGACCTGGCGAAAAATCCACCGATCTCTATGAGCGAGCCGATCGATTTGCCGGAACCCTCCGGGTGATGAGAATCACCGAACACGACAGCAAGGTGGACATGGATGAGGTTGCTGCTGAATACGATGTCATTGTCGATGAGAAAGCGCGAAGTGCTTCGTTGACCGAAAAGGGTATCTTAAAAGCTCAAACACACTTTAAGATAGACAATCTGGCCGACTCGGAACACATGACACTATCTCATCACATTAACCAAGCCATAAGGGCCAGAAGTGTCATGCAGCGAGATGTCGATTACGTGGTGCAGAACGGTGAGGTTATCATTGTCGATGAGTTTACCGGTCGTTTAATGATAGGCAGAAGATACAACGAGGGACTTCATCAAGCCATTGAAGCTAAAGAGCATGTGGAGGTAGCCAGAGAGAACAAGACATTGGCGACTATCACCTTTCAGAATTATTTCAGGATGTATGAAAAACTCTCGGGTATGACTGGAACGGCATTGACCGAACAGCAGGAGTTCAGCGAGATTTATGGATTGGATGTGGTAGAGATTCCAACCAACATGCCGATGATCAGAAAAGACTTTGATGATGCGGTGTTCGTAACCGAAAAAGGAAAACACGAGAATGTAATTGAACAGGTCATAGAGTGTCATTCACGCAACCAACCGGTTTTGGTGGGTACGGTGAGTATAGAGAAATCAGAGTTACTGAGCAGACAGCTATCACGCAGAGGCATAAAGCATGAGGTGCTCAATGCTAAATTCCACGACAAAGAAGCAGTCATAGTTGCTCAAGCCGGCAAACCTGGCTCGGTCACCATCGCGACTAATATGGCCGGACGCGGCACCGATATTATGCTCGGAGGTAATCCTGAGTTTATGGCACGAAGCCTTATGCTTAAGGAAGGTGCTACCGATGACGATATCTATTCCGCAACCAGCCGATATGATACAGATAACCCGGAGATCCTGAGGTTGAGAAGTCGATTCAGTGAACTGCATGAAGCTTTCAAGCAGGAGGTTGCTCCACTAGCAGCTGAAGTCATCGAGGCAGGCGGATTGTTCATTATTGGCACCGAACGGCATGAATCTCGGCGTATCGATAATCAGCTACGCGGGCGATCGGGACGCCAGGGAGATCCCGGAATGTCGCGATTTTTCCTCTCACTTGACGATGACCTTATGCGTCTGTTCGGAGGGGACAGACTCACCGCTATTATGGAAACGCTCAATGTCGAAGAAAACATTCCAATTCAGAACCGCATGCTAACCGGAGTGATTGAAGGCTCACAAAAAAAAATAGAAGCACGTAACTTCTCGATTCGAAAGAACGTACTCGATTACGACGATGTCATGAATCGCATGCGTGAGACAATCTATTCCCAAAGAGATATGGTGCTTCAGGGCGATAACATGAAGGACCGAATCATCACCATGATTAACGACTCTATCGTCAGTAATGTCTCACTGTTTGCAGCCGATGAGGAGGATAGTTCTACCTGGAATCTACCCGGTTTACGTGCCCACTATATTGGGTGGTTGACCACATCTAAGGATTTAGTCTACACCGATAGCGAGTTGGAGCAACTGACTATTGAAGATATTAAAGAGCTGCTTATCTCAAAAGCAGCATTACGGTATGCCGAACGCGAGGAGAGATTCGGAGCCGATGTCATGCGACATCTTGAACGTATGGTTTTGTTGAGGGTGGTTGACGAAAAGTGGATGAATCATATTGATGATATGGATCAACTCCGGCAGGGGATGTATCTAAGATCCTACGGACAGAAGAACCCGGTGGTTGAGTATCGATTTGAAGGCTATAGTATGTTTGACGACATGATCGAAGCGATTCGTGAGGACACCGCAAAACTGATGTTGACGGTGGAGATAATTTCGGAATCCGAGCAACGAGAAAAAGCACTTGCCAGACTGAGAATGGCAAACGCTGTATCCGCTTTGAGTGCCGGTCCAAAGAAAAAACCTATCCGCAATACAGTTGCGAAGATAGGTCGGAATGATCCATGTCCCTGTGGAAGCGGTAAGAAGTACAAGAATTGTTGTGGTAGAACTCCTGAGGTTTCAGCGTAAAACATTCCTTCAGCTATTTATGAGTTATCACCTTTTCCGCTAGCTGTATTAGATTCATCAAAGAGGTTGCATATAGGGGGTAATCACTGCTGAGTTGAATGGTGGACATCTTGAGTTTATCTATACTTCTGGTAATATTATCATCGTTCTTGTCGCGGAGTAATATTTCAATTCTCGACTCAATATATGCTATCTCAGCATCGCTGTAACGCATATAGACCATTTCCGGTACCGAAAACACCTGCTGCGAGTTGGTTGGGTTCGCTGAGAAAATTATCCGAAACACCTTATACACCGTTATCATCAGATAGTGAGATACTTCGGTGGTGAGAGATTTATCCTCGAATAGCTGTAGAAGTTCAAAGATTATGTTGAGTGAGTTTATAATCAGGCGTTTGTTGAGTGCAGGAAGTACACTCCCCTTGTACTTAGAATCGGTGATATTCTCGTTTTCGGGTATATTCTCGACATAGAGGGTCGAACCGGTTCGTTCGGGTGAGACACCGAGCAAAAAATCGCAGGATACTCCATAAAATGAGGCTACCTTGACTAAAAAAGGTAGTCGGCATTCACGGGTACCGTGTTCATAGTGCGAGAGTAGTGCCTGGGATACCCCTAGTTGCTGTGCCGCCTCTTTTTGAGACAATCCACTCTCTTTTCTCAGTAGTGTCAATATCCTACTGAATCCTGTTTCTTCTGCGTTCTGCAACCCAAATATCCCCTCTCATATCGGCGAACTGTGTAATTGTAGAATTATTCTACAATTATCATCGGGTTTTGTAAAGTTAGTTTTTCGCTAATTTCGCATATTTCAAAATATATTGTGTCGACTTCAAATCGGTAACGAAAACATATAACAGGAAGCTAGTGAAGATATGCTGCACGCAGTAACAGATAGAAGGAAAACATCAATCGACCGTATATTTTTTTGCATAAGGAGTAGTGTGTGAGAACCTTTAAAATACATATGATTCGTCACGGAATGACCGATGCAAATCGTTTGGGGATATTCTATGGTTCGACCGATATCCCTCTCAATGATGAGGGTATTGCCGATCTTAAAACCCTTACCGAAGACTACTCATATCCACAAGCGGAATGGGTGTTTTCCAGTCCGCTGCTCAGAGCATTCCAAACTGCCAGAATCATCTATGGTAACAGGGAGATAATCGAGATAGAGGATCTGCAAGAGATGTCTTTTGGTACATTTGAGGGTAGGAGTATGCATGAAACCGGGGATGACCGCTTTTCACGTTTCATTGCCGGCGACAGCTCAGCTGCACCGGACGACTCTGAATCATCAGGTGATTTCATCAATCGTTGTATCAACGCGTTTGCTGCTATTGTTGAGACTATGATGACCTCCAATGTGCATACTGCAGCGATTGTAACCCACGCCTCGGTAATTGGGAATATCCTGTCGGCATTGGCATATCCGAAGGCGATGCCGTATGAATGGAATCCATCACCCGGCTGCGGATACACCGTTATAGCAGACCCGACCCTCTTCCTCAGAGAGCCGGTGCTAGAAGTTACCGCTCAGATACCTCAGCGGCTAGAGTCATCTTCCTACGATCCCGACCTAGACCTTCAGTTCTATGAATAATCCTTGAAAGAATGACGTAAAGAATGTTCCAACTATCATGTGAAAATCTAGTGCTCGGTTATGAAGGTAGGGTGGTCATCAACAACCTCAGCTTTCGTGTTACAGCTGGTGATTACCTCTGTATCGTCGGTGAGAACGGATCGGGTAAAACCACCTTGATGAAGACAATTTTGGGGTTGAAAACCGCTATGTCGGGACATATAGAATTAGGGCCGGACATAACGACCAAAGACTTCGGTTATCTTCCACAACAGATTTCTGCACAGCAAGACTTTCCTGCAACCGTAAAAGAGGTGGTTCTTTCAGGTTGTCTTAACCACTCGGGTCTACGACCTTTCTACACCAAAGCTGACCGACAGCTGGCTGAGACGAGTATGGTGAAACTCAGTATCTCCGGTATCGCTAGCCATCGTTTTGCCGAACTCTCGGGAGGACAACAACAACGTGCCTTATTAGCACGAGCACTCTGTGCAACCCAAAAAATCCTATTGTTGGATGAACCGGTCAGCGGATTAGACATGAAAACAACTGCCGATACCTATGATATTGTGGCAGAGCTAAATAAAGAGGGTACCACCATAATCATGATATCCCATGATATCAATATGGCAGTACAGTATGCCTCTCATATCCTGTATGTCATCGGACCAGAAGCTGTATACTTTGGCAGTACAAAGGATTTTCTCTCCAGTAATGTCGCAGCAAATCTATCTCCGGGAGGAAAAGGATTTTGATAATTGAACAGTTGAAAATATACTTCGAGTATCCTTTTGTGAGATATGCCTTGATTGTCGGGGTACTTGTTGCACTTTCTGCTTCTCTCTTGGGTGTGACACTGGTGCTCAAGCGATTTTCATTTATCGGTGACGGGCTTTCGCATGTGGCGTTCGGGGTCATGGCGATAGCGTCGGTATTAAAGCTCACCAATAGCATTCTGTTGATGCTTCCGGTAACGATAATCTGTGCAGTGCTACTACTCAGTTTAGGGTCGGGTACCAAGATTCAAGGAGATGCTGCTATAGCTATGATTTCGGTTGGTACACTAGCCACAGGATATCTCATCATGAACCGATTTGCTAAGAATTCAAATCTAGCTGGAGATGTCTGTACAACACTGTTTGGTTCAACTAAGATACTGACTCTGAGTCAGATAGAGGTATATATCTCAATAGGGTTTTCGATACTGGTGATTGCGGTTTTTCTTGTATTCTATAATAAGGTGTTTGCTATAACCTTTGATGAGGACTTTGCGGTTGCAACTGGGGTTAACGTAAAGGTATATAACCTCATCATCTCGATTGTGATTGCACTAGTCATTGTACTTGCAATGAACCTGGTAGGCACCCTTTTGATATCGGCGCTTGTCGTGTTTCCGGTTGTCTCTGCTATGAGATTGTTCAAAAGCTTTAAGGCTGTGACCGTCTGTGCGGTTATATTCTCAATAATCTCGACGATACTGGGTATACTCATATCGATAATAGCAGGAACCCCGGTTGGTTCCACCATCGTAGCGATGGACGTGTTGGGGTTCTTTGTGTTTTGTCTATTAGGATTCTTCATTCGAAAAGCATAGGTACATTCTGTTCTTTTCAGTTATTACTCTCCGATGTCGGCCCATCCAGTAGGAAGATACATAATAGGGTAGTAAATAAAGCCACCAGTTCTTTCATAATCATCTTGACTTACATTGATTTACTTTTCATATAGCGACTACATATATACTTCAATGTGTTCCTGTTATCATTACATCGACCGATAGCTGTAGATGAATCAGGATCCGGTTGAGGTGTACTTTTTTATCCCGAACTGCCAAAACATAAGGCAGGGCAGGATAAATAGTCCACCTGCAAATGGAATTAGTAGATATATGAGGGGACTTCCTTCAGTTCTATCGAGAATGAACTCTAGTGGAAGATAGTTTACCGTTCCAAACGGGATGATAAAGGTAAAGAATACCGTTATCCACTTCGGAAATATATCCAGTGGATAACTCGCATGCTCCTTTATGCCGTGGGTAAAGATATTTGCTACCTCTAGTGCCTCAGTGGTCCAGAAAGCCGCAGTGGCTTGTAGTAGATATACCGCCGAGAAGATAAGGGTTCCGCTAACTATCATGTTGAACAGTACTATTCCCTTGGTTATGCTCCAATCTATTGGAGCCTGCATAATCGCAATAACCAGCAGAAGTATTGAATGTATAAAATGCCCCACCCGTTTAAGATCGAGGTTTCCACCAAGTATCTGTAGAACGGTACTTCTAGGTCGAACCAAAATCCGGTCGAAAGAACCGGTTCTAATCATGTTAGCGAAGACATCAAAACCTCTGGCAAAGCAGGTCGCAATGGAAAAACACATCCCGATAATCGAGTAGCACAGAAATACTTCAAACATGGAGTATCCCCCGATACTACCGAATCGCTCAAACAAGAAATATATTCCTGCCAACAACGCAAAGGGCGTAAAGAACTGTGATATTACCATCATAATGAAAGAACTCATATACTGCATCTGGGATTTTAGTAACAGGAAGACATATTTCATGTACAGTTTCATGCTCTACCCTCCCTGTACCATAGACAGCCTTGTAACTCTCTTCATGCAAAGGTTACCGAGTATCACCAATCCCACAATCCAAACCGTCTGGATTGCTATGCCAACAACAGCGTCTCCTGCTCGTATATTTCCGGAGTAGACTCTAAGCGGCAGATCTGCAGTATATCTGAACGGCAGAAACATGCAGACCTTCTGCAACCATATGGGCATAAATGGTATAGGGATGGTCATTCCCGCAAAGAACTCTCCAATAGTGGCAAATATACTGATTGATCCAACTGGAGAAAGGGTAACGAATATGGAAATGAATATGAGCATCGAGATGGCAACTATCAATAAGAGACTAAGTAACAATGTGACGACAAACAAAAGAAGTGCTACTGCATCATATGGTAATGACATCGTATATGGCTCCGGCATTAGAAATCCTAACAGAATAACCGGTGCAAAACACAGCAACCCTCTTGCCACGCGTTTGGACAACAGTTTGACATACCAGACGCTATAGAGATTAACCGGTCGGATCAACTCATAACAGATTCCGCCGGTCGTTATCATCTCGAGCAGTTCATAATCCCAGTCATATAGAAAAATAAAAGACAGAAAACCCTGTTGAAGCCAAACAAAGGTCACTAACTCCTGGAAGCTCATCCCGTCCGATACTGAGGAATTGCCATAGAACGCCCGAAAGATATACACCAACATAATTCCCCAGAAGAACTGGGTAACAAGTCCTCCGATAGCAGCTGCCCTATACTGGAGATTGTTAAGAAAACGTACCTTCAGCAATGAAAGGTATTTTTTCATATTTCATACTCCTCATATATCTCGGCAATTATCTCTTCAATTGGTCTTGATTGTACCGAAATATCCTTTACCCAAAGACTTGAAGAGAGCTGTCCTATGACCGATGACGCTGCAGTTTTTGAGGTATCGACCGACAGTATCGCCCTACCGTTCTCATTTGATACTAAGGCAGTGTGTTCCGGCTGTTTAAGATGCATCGTCGGGTCATATTCAATCGTGATGAGATTGACGGTATCATACCTGCTCTTCATCGATGAAAAACTGCCGTCATAGAGTATCTGCCCCTTTCCGATGAGCATTACTCTTTCTGCCAATGCCTCGACATCACCCATGTCATGGGTGGTGAGCAGGACAGTGACGTCTTTCTCCTTGTTTATCCGCCGAATATAGTTTCTTACTGCAATTTGGGATACTGCATCTAGACCTATGGTCGGCTCATCCAGAAACAGAATCTGAGGATTATGCAGCATTGAGGCAGCTATCTCACATCTCATACGCTGACCCAGACTGAGCTGACGTACCGGAATCGATAGATACTCTTCCAAGCCAAATACATATGAGAGTTCTTCGAGGTTCTCTTTGTAAGACAGTTCATCCACTCGGTAGATATCCTTAAGCAAACTGAAGGAGTCGATAACCGGAATATCCCATAGCAATTGTGAACGTTGACCAAATACGACCCCGATGTGGGACACATGTTTCAGTCGGTTTTCCCACGGAACTAAACCGAGTACACTACAGTTGCCGGAAGTCGGCACCAGCACACCACAGAGGATTTTTACTGTAGTCGACTTTCCTGCTCCATTTGGTCCGATATATCCGACGATTTCACCTCTCTTGATGTCAAAAGAGATATCCTTCAATGCTTCGACAGATATATACTCACGCTTAAAGAAGGATTTAAGCGCAGCCTTCATACCTTCTGAGCGTGTAGCTACTCGGTATTCTTTACAGATATGGCTGAGTGATATCATAATCCATCCTTTTACACTAAAATGTTTTCTGTGTAACTCATGCTAAGTTATCTATTCATATTAGCGGTGAACTAAATCGTAACACCTTTTCCTTTGAAATAGCGGTAAGTTCGGCCCAGGTAAAGCGGAACCCGCTCCTAATCGCATTCCGGTTGGAGGAGATATTTGACCAGGCACAGCAGTAGAAAGGGACCTTTCCTCGTTCCATGATTTCCACTGCTAGT
>Ga0082212_10003568_pt1 | contig 21994 bp, 21 predicted proteins | sample TergutNt197P3_FD_71548 | JGI IMG/M metagenome (GOLD analysis project Ga0082212, IMG submission 71548) | Neocapritermes taracua P3 segment gut microbial communities from Petit-Saut dam, French Guiana - Nt197 P3 | ecosystem: Host-associated > Arthropoda: Insects > Digestive system > Gut ...
ATAATGTCTTTGCAAGAACCCGCGAAAAAAATGAGCAAAAGTGACCCGAATATAAATTCTTATGTTTTGCTTATGGAGAAAAAAGACGATATAATCAGAAAATTCAAGAGAGCCGTCACGGATTCTGAAACCGAGGTCAGATTCGCGGAGGGCAAAGACGGCGTGAATAATCTGATGACGATATATTCGTGCGCGACTGGCAAAAGTTATGACGAAATAGAGCGCGAGTTTTCAGGCAGAGGCTACGGGGATTTCAAATCAGCCGTAGGCGAAGCCGTCGCTGATACGCTTGAGCCGATAAAGAAAAAATATAACGGGCTTATGAGCGACAAGACAGGGCTTGAGAAAATTTTAAAAGACGGCGCGGAAAAAGCCGCGCACAGAGCGAACAGGACTTTGGCGAAAGTATATAAAAAGATTGGATTTTTGCAGATATAATAGATATAAAAGGGGATAAAAATATGATGTATCCATTAATAACTCTCAGCGATGAGACATTAATTACGCACTCGCATTTGAAAGAAAAAGACGGAATAAAAATCGTAGACGTTCACTTTGAGCGTCCTTCAGAAATTAATTTTTTTGACAGCGCACGTTGTTCTTTACCGTCTTACGAATGGATAATGCGAGACGGGTATTCAGACGAAGAAATTAAAGAATTTGAACAAATGCTAAAATCAGGCGCGCATATTTTCTATAAATATGCTGAATTGGGAGGTGCGAAGGTTGCCAAAACTGTTTAGAATAGGACGATACAGCATATTCTTTTGGTCAAATGAAAATAATGAGCCTATTCATGTGCATATAGGAATAAAGCCAACTTCAAATTCGACTAAAATTTGGCTTACCCGTAACGGCGGATGTATTGTTGCGCACAACAAAAGCAGAATACCGCAGCAGGATTTAAATGAGTTATTAGATATTATTTCTTTGAATTTCCTGAATATCTGTAAATTATGGAAACAATATTTTGGCACTGACGATATTAAATTCTATTGTTAATTAAATTTAACTTGTTAAATAAAATCGAACAAAGTTCGATTAAAAAGAGGTGTATATAAAAAAATGGAAAATATAATTGATATAACTTTCGGCAGTATAAACGTTTATGATTTTATCAATGCGTTAATAGCGATTCTTTTCGCGGCTCTTATGTCGTTTGTCACAACCCCGATAGTCAGGGTCATAGCTTTTAAAATAGGCGCGGTTGACGACCCTAAAAGAAACAACAGGACAGTGCACAAAGTGCCTACCCCGCGTTTAGGAGGGCTTGCGGTTTTCTTCTCTTTTGTGGTTTCCGTCTTTCTTTTCTACGAAGTGTCTAATTTTACTTTAAGCATGATTGCAGGTGCGTTTATGCTTATAATCGTCGGAATAATCGACGACGTTTTTCATGACAGGATTCGCGCTGTTATTAAGTTTGTCGTTCAGATTGCGGCAGCCGGATTAGTCGTCTGGCAGGGAGGGGTTTTAGTTGAGCGCATAAATATCTTCGGCGGGTATATACAGTTCGGATATTTTGCCGTGCCGCTTACTATACTCTGGATAGTCGGGCTGATTAACGCGATTAATCTTATCGACGGGCTTGACGGGTTATCCTGCGGCATTTCGACTATATCAGCGGTTTCGCTTTTGATTGTGACGATTCTGCTCGGAGAGTTCCAGATTGCCCTTTTAATCGCTGTACTCGCGGGAGCGTGCGTTGGATTCCTGCCCTTTAACAAGACTCCGGCTAAAATTTTTATCGGCGACACGGGAACGACGTTTCTTGGATTTGTACTCGCCGTAGTTTCTATTCAGGGGTTATTTAAAACGCAGGCCGTTATTACTTATATTATTCCGTTTCTTATACTCGGCGTGCCGATTTTTGACACTACTTTCGCGATTCTGCGCAGGGTTCTTTCGGGAAGGCACCCGTTTGAAGCGGACAGGGGGCATTTGCACCACAGATTAGTCGATATGGGCTTTAATAAAAAACAAACCGTCAGGATTTTATACGCCGTAAGCGCGCTTCTGGGCACGTCTTCTATCATGCTTGTCACCCAGAATATACCTTACGCTATTGTAATCATAGTAATATCCCTTGCAATATCCGTCGCGACTTGGATTATATTCAGGGACGACAAAATGAAAATCGAGAGCGGGCTTATGTCTGAAGAATCTGAAGAATCCGAAGAAAACGCCGAAAGCGAAAATATTATACAGACAGCAACAGAAACAGAAGAAAAACAGGTTGTTTACGATGAAAAGCAAATCAATAAAATCAATAATAAGTAAAAATAACAGAATCACAAAGGCAATATCAATAGTTATGCTGGTTTTGATTATGTTCGGGCTTTTCGCTTTTATATTAACCGGCTTATACAGGTTCGGGCTTATCGAAATTCCGGAGTTTATACAGAATATATTTTTTAAAACCGACGGCGGCGATTCAGAAATAGGCAAAGACGACAGGAATATATATGATTTTCTCAGGAGCAGCCCGGTTAAATCCGGCGGCGAAGATAATAACGGCTATGTTCTCGAAATTACGCGCGAAAATATACAGGATATAATATCAAAGACAAAACTGCCTGATAATATATATCTTGAAACTGAGGCGCATTATTACGACGGCGATATTATATCAATAACAGAAGAGATGTCGCTCTGGAAAAAAGGCGGCAAATATAAATATATTCTCACTGTAAATTTACAGCCTGAAGAATCTTATACAAACGATTCGGAAAACGAGCTTATCGAGAATTTCAGAACAGACAGCAAGTCAGTCAAAGCCGCGTCGCCGGCTTTTTCTTTCGATAATATCCCGCATATTTCTAATATAAATTATTATCTTAACTTATTGGATAACGGTGAAATAGAAAACTGTTCGGTGTATCAGAACAGGGACGCTAATATCGCGCATATAAAATATTCAGTCCCGGAATTAAATCAGTGGGAACTGATAGACGTGTCTTTAGACACGGGTATCGTATTGCGGGTAAGATGTTTTACGGGCGAACACAACGATTTATATTACGAGTGCGAAACTACTGTAATAGAAGAATATTTTGACGGAGATACGCAGTCAGAAGCTGCGACTGTTATACTGGACGGGATTTTTGAGATAAGATAATCACGACGAAAATAAAATAATCGCGAGAATTATAATCAAATCGTCCTCGAATCCGTCTTTTAACAGAAAAAATATGACCGCGAGCAATATCAAATCGTCGAGTTCAATACCCGACAGTATTCCCCCGTCTTTGTCTCCCCTGTTAAACAGGCCCGACAGCAGGCCGCCTTTTTTGCCGTCTTTGTTACCTCCGAATAAATTGCCTAAAAGAGAGCCTTCTCTCTTTTCTTTTTTTTCTTCGGATTCTTTATGGTCATGATGCTTATGTAAATTCTCCGCGTTTTCAGGTTTCGCTGGTTCGGTGGTTTCCTGCGGCAGAATATCTTTGTCTGTGAACTGGCCCGCATAATTCGGAGGCAATCCGTCTATATTATATTTTGCGTATCTGTTATGCCTGTTGTTTCTCATGTACATATTATTTTACCCCTTAACCAAACAAAGTTTGGTTACACAAATCCGTTTTTCCCGAACATGCCGATTATTTTCGCGGCGTTCATATATTTTATCGCGGTGTCTATCTTACCCTTCCGCCCGTCTTTTAAAAACGGTTTGAGCGCGAGTAATAATTTTGACCTGTGGTCGTTTTCGGGGCTTGTCGCGCTTGTGAAATTCTTTAGCGTATCGAGGGTTTTTTCGATTCTGCTGTTATCCGGAGCTTCGCTTTTAGCAGAAGCAGAACCGCCGAGCATGTTTACGATATTTTCGATTTTATCTTTATCTATATTTATATTATCTGTTTTCGGGGGTTCAGCCGCGGCTGCCATCGCAGGCACTGCTTCGGGTTTGATTTCCCCCGCTTTATTTATTGCCGCAATCAGATTTTTTAACGCCGCCATAACCTCCGCGTCCGCCATCAGATTTTCCGCCGGTATATCCGGTTTTGGCCCGGTGATTGCTGTGTTTACCGTAGTGGTTTCTACTATTTTTCCCTGTGCGTCAGAACTGCCGCCGTTGTTCATAATCTGAGCGACGACGGGCATAAGCGTCATTATTTTGTTGAGCGAATCGGGATTTGATAAAACTCCGTTTATCATATCTGAAATTCCGCCGTCCACTTTTTGATTCCTCCCATGAAACGAACCTCGTTCGTTTATTTCAAATTTTTCTTAATTTCTTCTATTTTGTCAACGCCTACTGCGGCTATTGCTTTTTTCAGGCTTTCTTCGTCTATATTGCCCAGCGTCTTTTTTAAATCTTTCATGTTTTTCAGGGCGGCGTCTATGCTTTGCTTTGCTTCTTTTTCAAGTCCGCTTGAGCTTACCGCGTCCGAGACTTTTTTCTTGAGCTCGTCTTCGCTCAGGTTTAAAATTTTTTGCAGTTTATCTTTATCTATCTGCATTTATATATATCCTCCATAATTAAAAATATAATTACTATTATTATATGTTTGTGATATAATTAAGTTATATATTTATTTAAGGGGAGATATAATTTATGAAAATACTCGTTTTTTCCGATTCGCACGGCCGCTGTGAAAAAATGACTGATATAATAAAAGATTTCAGGGCAAAAGCGGGCACATTAGATTATATTATTCACCTGGGGGATTTAGTACGCGACGCTGAATATTTGCGCGAAAAGTTTCCCGGTATTCCCGTTTTGTCCGTTTCAGGCAACTGTGATTTTTATTTTGACAGGAAAGAGCAGGAAAAAGAGTTTGAACTCGGCGGCAAAAAATTTTTTATCCTGCACGGCCACACAAGAAACGTGAAGCTTTCGCTCGATTCTCTTAAATTTACCGCCGAACAAAAAAATTATGATATAATTCTGTACGGGCACACTCACGCGCCCAAAGAATCATATCATAACGGAACGTATATAATCTGTCCGGGGTCGATAACACAGGACAAAAGCGGCAGGGGAAAATCCTACTGCGCTATAGATATAACAGGCAATAATATGTGCGCGAATATAATCTATTCGTGACAGACCCTGTTTCTTCCGGTGTTTTTAGCCGTGTATAAAGCCTTGTCCGCTGAAAAAATAAACTCTGTGACGGAATCGTTTTCGCAGGGCATTTTTGTGTTTACCCCGACGCTTACGGTTATGGACGTATTCTCGCCTTTTCTCGCCTCTTCGATACACGGGATTAAACTGTTTTCTACGTTGACGCGTATCGCTTCCGCAAGCTCGAGAGCTCCGTGCAAATCCGTCCCGGGGAGAAGCAGCGCGAATTCCTCGCCGCCCCAGCGCGAGATAAAATCTGTCCTGCGCTTTGAAGTGCGCTTGAAAATATCGGCGACCTCCCTCAGGGCTTCATCGCCCTGAATATGCCCGTAAGTATCGTTATATTTTTTAAAATGGTCTATATCTATCATTAGCATGCTTAAAGGCTCTTTTTCGCGCAGGGCCCTGTACCATTCGGTATTTATCTGCATTTCGAAACTGCGCCTGTTGTGAATCTGCGTGAGCAAGTCCGTCCTGCCGAAGCTTTCTATCTGCCGGATATACTCGACTATCTGAAGCTGCGTTTTAACCCTCGCCCTCACTATGGCGTCTTTAAAAGGCTTGGTTATATAATCAACCGCCCCGAGCTCAAACCCTTTTTCTTCTTCTTCGATGCCGTCTAATCCCGTTATAAACATAACGGGTATCCTGCTTGTGTTTTCATGATTCTTGAGCGCGGCAAAAACTTCGTAACCGGTCATGTCGGGCATTACCACGTCGAGCAGTATTAAATCCGGCGTGTTTTCTTTGGCTATCTTCACGGCGGTTTTCCCGTCTTTTGCGGCGAATATCGAATACAGGGGCTTTAATATATTGCTGAGTATAAGAATATGCGACCTGTCGTTGTCAACTATTAAAATTTTATTCTTTTCGTGTTCGTCGTTATTGCCGTACATTTGATTTATCCTCCGGTTTTTCTCCTGTTTTTATAATTTTTATTTTTCTAATTTTTGCTTGATTCTAATCAATGCTTCATAAGCGGGAGCGAATTCGAACTGCTCAAGCTGTGCTATCAGCGCGTCTATTTCGTTTTTGCCTGCCGGAACTGCGCGCAGTTCCTCGATATATTCCGTACACTCCAAATCCGACGCTTTTATCATGGGCTCGAGCTTTTCGATTAAATCGACGGCGTCGTTTCTGCTCAGCATAATTTTTCCGGTTTCTTCGACTGCGCCTTTATTTTGACCGAATCTTTGCGAGAGTTCTTCCATTACCGTTTTAAGTTCGGATTCGAGGGCTTTAACCTGTTTCGGCGTTACTTTTTTCTTACCGCCGGCGAGCGCGTTTTCAATATCGCGCGCCGCGCCGCTTAGCTCGTTTTTATCTATAAGAGCCGACACGCTTTTTAAAGTGTGCGCCCTGCCGTGCGCCGTTTTTATATCGCCCGAAGCGAGCGCGTCTTTTATTTCTGCCATTGCAGTCTGATTATCTTCCCAGAAATTCATGAGCAGCCTTTCTTTAAGCCTGCCGTCGGCTTCGGACAGTTTTTCTTCGTCTACGGCTTCAGTCGACGCTGGCATAATATGCCTCAGCAGGCAGTTCCACAGTTCCTGCGTAGTAAACGGCTTAGCCATATAATCAGACATGCCGACCTGTTTATATAAAACCCTGCTCCCGGGCATTATATTTGCCGTGAGCGCGACTATCGGGGACGGGTTGCCCGTTTTCACGATTCTTTCGGCAGACTCCAGCCCGTCCATTACGGGCATGTGTATATCCATGAAAATTATATCGAACGGGGCTTCGCCTTTAGCCGCGCGTTCCTGAACGCGTTCGATTCCCTCTTTGCCGTTTGAAGCTATTATAACGTTTAAGCCAACCCGTTTAAGATGCTCGGAAATAACCTGCTGGTTCATGATATTATCCTCGCATATCATGACGTCGCCTTTAAAGAGCGGCCTTTCCGTGAAAGTCATATCGGGTTCGTCGTGGTCGCCGAAGAAATCTTTTGTTATAGTTTTAAAAGTCAAATCAAAGCTGAATTTGCTGCCAATCCCGGGAGTGCTCTCGACCTGAAGGCTGCCGCCCATTAATTCTATTATATTCCGGGTTATCGGAAGCCCTAATCCGGTGCCTCCGTATTTGCGCGTGGTGCTGTTGTCCGCCTGCTCGAAGGGCACGAACAGTTTTGCGACTTCGGACGGCGTCATGCCTATGCCGCTGTCTTTTACTTCGAAGTGAATAGTAACGTCAGTCTCAGTGATTTTATTTATCGACGCGAGCATTTTAACCATGCCGTGATTCGTGAATTTTACGGCGTTCGACAATAAATTTAATAACGCCTGCCGCAGTTTTGTCGGGTCGCCCATTATTCTCTTGTCGATATGCGGCTCGGCGTAGCAAAAAAGCGAAACGCCTTTTTCCATGGCTTTTAATTTAGTTAACGTCTGGCAGCTCTTGAAAACCTCGCTTATATCAAACGGTATGTTCTCAAGCGTGAATTTTCCCGACTCGATTTTCGATATATCAAGAACGTCGTTTATTATCTCAAGCAGGCCTTCGGCCCCGAGTTTAATCTTTTCTAAATAATCCCGGGTTTTCGCGGGGTCGAAATCCCCTTCGCTTAAAGCGAGCTCGGCAAAGCCGATTATACTGTTCATGGGGGTTCTTATTTCATGGCTCATATTGGCGAGAAACTCTGATTTCACGCGCAGCGACTCGTTAGCGATTTCCGCCGTCCTGCGAAGTTCTTCCTGCGTTTTCAGCAGTTCTTCCGTTCTTGCCCCGACAAGCTCTTCCATTCTTTTTTTATATAAATTTAATTCCAAGTGAAACTTTATGCGCTTGATTAACACCCCTTCGGATATAGGCTTCAGAATATAATCAACCGCGCCCATTTCGAGGGCTTTTTCTTCTTTTTCCCTGTCGTCCGCCCCTGTTACAAATATAACGGGTATATCCTGCCATTCGGGCGTCGACTTGATTTTATTTAAAACGTCGTAGCCGTCTATTTTCGGCATTTCCAAATCTAACAGAATCAAATCCGGGGCTAACCTGCCCATAAGCACATATGCCACTTCTGCCGAATGAGCCACGCGCACGTTATATCTGCCCTCGAGCATTTGCTGAATGACTTTCAGGACGAGAATACTGTCGTCTATTATTAATATATTCGAATTCAGCGTAACGTCGTTATCTTTATCAATTTTATTTTTATCCATAAAGTTTTTACGCTCCCGTTTATTATTTTTCACAGAACCATTCTGATAATTTTTTCAGCGGTTTCCACGGCTTCATCAAAACCGCCTCCTGCGATATGCCGCGAAATACTTTCAAGCTGTTCTTTAATCCCGCCGTCGCGGGTTTTATTTTCTAACTGAATAATCAAAAATTCAGCCGTATTTTTATCGCGCATTGCGCACGCTGTCTGGAGTTCAAACAGTTTTTCGCATAAAAACTGCGTATCGTCCGTTTCGCCGCCGTTATCTTCACCCGGCAAATCCCCCGGCGAAGCAGGAGAAGACTGAGCGGGGGTGAATTTTTCGATTAAAGCGCGTAATTTCTCGAGAAACGCCGGAGTTTTCCCGGCTATATACTCAGCGTTTTGTTCGCGCCCCGCTTTTTCAAGCTCGAGCGCGACGCCTGAAAGCTCTTTTTCGCCTATGAGCGCGAGCGCGCTTTTCATTGCGTGGACGTTTACAGTATATAATTTTATATCTTCTTTGTCAATATTATTGCTTTTATCAAGAAATTCTTCGAGAACGGCGGCTGCTTTTTTCGCGTCGCCCGTGAAAATATTTATAATCTGGGGGTCGGGTTCGGCCGCAGTTTCTATTTTTGGAACCGCGGCTTTTCCGTTATTACGGGACATCATCATTTCAAGGCGCACTGATTCAAGAACTTCCTGCGGCTGCTTGTCGCGTATGAACTGGTTAAGCACGGCGTTTAACTGCCGTATGTCCACGGGCTTTGAAATAAAAGCGTCGAATCCGTTCCCCAGAAAAATTTCAGCCTGCCCCGCGAGAGCGTTCGCGGTCAGCGCGACTACCGGGTGCTTATATCCCAGTCCGCGTATTAACTGCGTGGCTTCTATACCGTCCATTTTTGGCATCATGTGGTCCATGAAAACAATATCATATATATTATTTTTCCTGATTTTATCGAGAGCCTCAAAGCCGCTTGAAGCCGTTTCAATACTCAGTCCGTAGGGCTGCATGAGCAGCTTCGCCACGTACAAATTAGTTTCAACGTCGTCGACTATAAGCACGCTGCCATACGGCATAAGCTCGCGTATTACCTGCATTTTATTTATCTGCGCCAAGCCGTTAAATCTAAACTTCGCGAGATTTTCCGCCAACTCCCTGCCCATCTTGTCCGCGCCGACGCTTTTCTGCGGCAGTTTCATAGTAAATACAGAACCCCTGTCGGGCTCGCTCTCCGCCGAAAGTTCGCCGTTCATCATATCCACAAGATTTTTCGTTATGCTCATTCCAAGGCCCGTCCCCGTAGCCGTCCGGTTGGTTTCCAGATGAAACCGCGTATAATCGTCAAAGAGAGTGTCAAGCTGTTCGCGGGTCATGCCGTGCCCCGTGTCGCTTACTGTAAAAACAAGAATAACTTCATCGGGTTTATCTTTGCTTGCTTCGGCTGAAACTGATAATACGACTTTGCCGCTGTCCGTATATTTAAAAGCGTTCGAAAGCAGATTATTTAACGCCTGCCTTATTCTAACCTCGTCGCCGCACAAATGCGACGGCGTATTTTCATCGACGTGAAGCCTGAACTCTATAGGTTTGCTTTCGTACTGCATTATATTCATTTGCGCCGCGTCGTTAATCAGGCTCGCTATCTCGTATCTGATTGGAGCTAACTCTAATTTGCCCGCTTCGATTTTTGATAAATCCAATATATCATTTATAATATTTAATAATAAGTCGCCGGAATTATATATTTTCCCGAGAGCCTCGCGCGTTTCGTCAGGCAGGGACTCGTCCTGCATCTGTATCTCCGTTATGCCCATTATAGCGTTTAAGGGCGTGCGTATCTCGTGGCTCATTCTCGCGAGAAAAGCTGACTTTGCGTAATTTGCCGCCTGCGCCTCGGCTTTTTCTTTTTCCATCGCCGAAATCTGCGTGACGTTCTGAACTACTTCTATATAGCCTACTGTTTCCCTGTTAATATTTTTTAATATCTCGACGTCGACCTGATATGATTCGCCCTCATGCGAGAAATATGTATGCTTCAAGCCTTTTTTCGCGCATGTTATGCCGCATTCTTCCGTGTTGCAGATATGCGTGTTCCAGTTTCCGCACTGCCTGCCCAGCAGCTCTTCGCGGTCTTTGCCTAAGAATTTCTCGACGGCTTTGTTTACGAACGTCCAGTTCATATCCGCGTCTGTGACGCTTATGGGAAAAGGCGTAGCGTCGAGAATAGACTTGTACCAGTGCGCGAGCTCTTCGCCTTTCGCCTGTTCTTCGGCTATGGCTTTCTGCCATGTGTCGCGTTCGTTTTCTAAGCTGCCGTCCATGATTTTTGACATATAATTACCCCTGATAAACCTTAAAATATTTAATAATTCTCCCAGTTGTGCCAGACGTTAATCACGTCGTCGTTGTCTTCTAAATGCTCGAGAAGCTTATTCATTTTATTAATGCTGTCCTCGTCGTCAAGCCTTACGTACATTGACGGAATCATCTCGGCTTCGGCTGATAAAAACGAATACCCGAGCTTTTCGAGCCTGCCGCTCACCTCTGAAACAAGCGCCGGGTCTGTGAAAACCTGAAAGACCTCGTCTTCTTCGGCAAAATCAGCCGCCCCGGACTCGAGCACGTCGTCCATGAGCCTGTCCCCGTCTATTCCCTCCGCTTCTATCACTATAACGCCTTTCTGGCTGAACAGATATGTAACGCAGCCCGTCGCTCCGAGATTTCCCCCGAACTTATCAAAATAATGGCGTATATCGCCGCCCGTTCTGTTCCTGTTATCCGTCGCGCATTCGACAATAACGGCTACGCCGTTCGTTCCGTAGCCCTCGTAAGTTATATTCTCGTATTTTGCGTCGTCCGAACTCGCTTTTTTAATTATGCGTTCTATATTATCATTCGGCACGTTAAAACTCTTTGCTTTCGCGATTAAATCTTTAAGCCTGCTGTTTGAAACGGGGTTCGCCCCGCCTTCTTTCACGGCGATTGACATTTCCTTGCCGATTTTCGTAAAAACTTTAGCTCTCTGAGCATCTGTTTTTTCTTTTTTGTGCATGATATTTTTCCACTTGGAATGACCTGACATGTGATTTGTTACCTCCGGTTAAATATTACGGCGGACGCGCAATGCGCGCCCCTACACCTTGTTCGTTTTCTCCAGCCCAATCAGCCATAAACCGTTGCCGATTACGTATTTTACTGCTTCGCATAAAATCAAACGCGAGTTTTTTATTTCTTCGGTTTCTGCGTTTAATACAGAGCAATCGTGATAAAACCTGTTAAACGCCGCGCAAATATCAAGCAGATACCGGCATATGACAGAGGGCTCGTATTCGCGCTCCGCGACTAAAACTTTTTCGGGGAACTGCGCGATTAATTTTATTATTTCGCGTTCGAGATTATTTGATATAATAATATTATTATAATCGACAGTTGCGTCGTTTTTCCCTAAAACCCCGCAGATTCTCGCGTATGTGTACTGCACGTACGGACCGGAATTTCCCGTAAAATTCAACGCTTCTTCCCAACTGAAATTCACGTCTTTTAACCTGCCGTTCTGCAAATCGCTGAACATTACCGCGCCGATTCCGACTTTTTTCGCGATGTCTTTTTTTTCTTCGCTTGACAAAGTTTCGTCGCCGGGATTTTTTTCTTCCATTATCTGTTCGACTTTTTCAACCGCCATTTCTAATAACTCGTCCAATAATGCTACGTTGCCTGTTCTTGTCGCCATTACCTGACCGCCGAAATTCATAATCCCAAACGGAATATTTACGCAGTTCTTAACCCATTTGTAACCCATTAATTCCGTCACTTTTGTCCACTGCGCAAAATGAAAAGCCTGACGCATGTCCGTCACATACATATTTTTATCAAAATTATAAGTTTTTTTCCTGTAAATCACCGACGCAATATCGCGGGTGGTATAAAGCGTCGCGCCGTCTGATTTTAATATAAGGCACGGCGGCATATTATATTCGCTCAAATCGACTATCTGAGCCCCCTGGTCTAATTTCAAAAGATTCTTTTCTTTTAGTTCTTCAACCACAGCGTCCATTTTGTCCTCAAAAAAACTCTCGCCGTCGTAAGAATCAAATTCGATTCCCATAATATCATAAATTCTTTTGATTTCTATTACGCTGATTTCCATGAATTTTTTCCATAAACCGACGGCTTCTTCGTCGCCCTGTTCAAGTTTCGCGAACCATTCACGCGCCAGAGCGTTTAAACTTTCGTCTTTTTCCGCTTCATCTCCGAATTTTAAATATAAATCAAGAAGTTTATAAACGCCGTCTTTTTCAACTTCTTTCATATCGCCGCACCACAATTTATATGCCGCGAGAATTTTGCCTTGAGGCGTTCCCCAGTCGCCTATATAATTTATAGCGACGGTTTTATATCCGCAGAACTGGTGTATTTTTTTGATAGAGTTGCCGATATTGGTTGAACGCAAATGATGCGCGCTCAGCGGTTTTGACAGATTGGGCGACGAATAATCTATGACGGCGGTTTTACCCTCGCCGATATTCGACGAGCCGTACTTTTCTTTTTGTTCGAACACGCCGGACAATATATTTTGCGCGTAAAACTTGTCGTCCGCCGTGAAATTTATATATCCTCCGGCACACTCGCAATTTTTTATCTTCCCGTCGCCGTCGTTAAATTTTGCTTTTATATCCCCTGCAATAACATTCGGGGCTTTTTTTAATATTTTAGAAAGCCTGAAACACGGGAAAGCAAAATCTCCCATGTTTATATCCGGCGGGTATTCAATCATTTCAAAAATTTCTTGTTTTGTTATCGGCGGGACGCCGAGGGCGGCGTCCCCTACAATAATATTACATAACGCTTCGGCTATTAGTTCTTTTATATCGCTAATCATAAATTTAAAATCATGTATCCTTTCGGTATTTAATCCGCAGCTATTGTTTCTTCGGGCGGGTTAGTCAGCGGAGGGATTGTTTCTGGTTCATTCTCCGGCGAAGCCGGAGACACTGGTTCTGTCGGAGGGTCTGTAACGGGAACGGGAGGCTCGGTCACGGGCTCGGTGGTTTCCGGAGCAACTGTATAAAGTTCCGTCGGGAGGAAAGTTATTTCTTCGGCTACAGTCGGCGATGTGGTCGGGGAAGCTGCCGTCGTGGTTTCATCAATAGGCGGTTCGGTTGTTTCCTGAGCTGCCTCCGCCGTGGTTTCGGGAGGATTCGTCGGAGCTGCTGTAGTATTAACGGCGGGCGTTTCAGTCGTCGGGGCGGCCGTCGTAACTTCTTCAGACGTATCTTCTTCGGTCGGGTCTTCCGGAATTGCGGGAGTGGGGTCTATATCAAATATATTGCCCGACGTTGTTATAACTATATTTCCCGTATTGCCGGGGTTTTCCGTCGTTGTTGATGATTGCGCGGGTTCGTTTTCCCCGTCGGGGTCTTTTGAGCTAAACGCGTTAAAAATCAACACTATCGCTATAACAAATAAAACTAAGGCCCCGATTCCGTACATAATATATTTTATGTGCTTAGGCGTGAAATTAAACTTGTTTCTGAATTCCAGAGGAGCGAAATGCGTTGGCATATCGTCTGAGACGGGTTTTAAAAGATTTGCCTTGCTCGACGATTCGTCCGCGTAATTTACCCCGGCGACTATTACGGTCAGGTTGTCGCTGCCCTCTTTGCGCATAGACTCGTTTATCAGTTCCGTAACTATTTCCTGTTCTGATATATCTTTTGATAAAGTCTGATAAATCCGGTCGGGCGTAAGATATTCGCACAGGCCGTCGGTGCATAATAAAAATTTATCCCCGTTTTTCAGGGGTATTCTGTTTATATGCAAATCCAACTGCCGTTCGTTTTCGTTTACGCCGAGATACTGCGTTAATATTTTATTGTCCTGAGTGTGGCGCACTATGTCCGCGCTTATCTGCTTTGCCATAACAAGGCTCTCGGCCTTTGTGTCGTTTCTTGATACTAAATTAAGCCTGTTGTCCCTTAATAAATAAATTTTGCTGTTGCCTATATTATAAGCGTAGGCAGAATTGCCCTCGAAGCATAAAATTGCGAAAGACGCGCCGATTTTATATCCGCCTTTTTGATTTATATAATCGCATATATTCTTATTTGTTTTTCTCGCGAAGCGCGAAATATATTCGTTAAGATTATATTTTTCTTTTGTTTTAATATGCCGCTGAAGCCTTGAGAGCATGTCCGCCGCGGCAAAAGCCGCCGTTTCGCCCTCGTAAAAATTTATATTCGGGTTCAGGTCGCTTTTTATATCTTCGCCCAAGCCGTCAAAAACGGCGTAGAAGCTCACGCCGCGCGCCGGCGGGTCGTCGCCGTATATTCTTCCGCTTACGGCGTTGTTTTCTGCTATAAACTTACCGTTCATATAAAAATTATCTTCGTTTATATTTTTTTTGCCCGGGTTTGAAGTTCCGGAGGAAGATATTTTCAGCATTTCGGCACATCTCCAAATAAAAATTTTTAAATATATTTATTATTATAACACAAAGATATATATTATTACAAGCGGTATATATTTTTTTGCATAAAAATTTATAGAATTTATACAAAAATTAATAGAAATGTTTGAAATTTTTTCATAAATTGCGTGAACGAATATTCGTATTATTTTTTGCGCGGTTTAAAAAACTGAAAACAGCCGCAGCCGAACGTTCCGTTGTATAACCTGCGGATTTTGTCGGGTCTTCTTCCGTATAATAACGGCAGTTCGTCGAGCGGCGATAAAATATATACCTGCCACTGGTCCAGCGTCTCGAAATGCCCGCCTATATCTCTGTATAATTTTTTAACCTGCTTTTTTGTGAAAATTCTCTCGCCGTAAGGCGGATTGCACACGATTGTCCCGCGCCTGCCCTCTGTTTCTATCATCAACGCGTCGCGCTCAAACGTTTTTACATACTTTGCCATGCCTGCCCTGTCTGTATTGCTTCTTGCTATCCCGACGCAGGTTTTATCAATATCCGAAGCGTAAGCCTCAAATTTTACCGATAAATTCTGCAAATCTTTCGCCTCGTCCCGCGCTTCTTCCCACGAAGCCGCCGGGATTTGCTTATATTCTTCCGAGATAAAACCGCGTCTTAACCCCGGGGCTGTATTTGTCATAATAAGCGCGGCTTCTATCGGAATAGTCCCCGAACCGCAGAAAGGGTCCCACAGCAAAACTTCCTCGCGCGGACGGCTTATTTTCACCATTGCCGCCGCGAGGGTTTCGCGCAGGGGAGCTTCGGCCGCTTTAGTCCTGTAGCCCCGTTTGTGCAGGGGTTCGCCGGACGTATCGAGCATGAGCGACGCTTTATTATTTAATATAAAAAATACGATTTGATATTTTATATCCGTTTCTCTTAATAATTTTACGCCGTGTTTTAATAATAAACGGTCGGCGACTGATTTTTTTATGATTTTTTGGCAGTCCGGCACGCTCGCGAGCTGCGATTTGAGCGAGCGTCCTTTAACGGGAAACATGTCGTCTTTGCCAATCCAGCGTTCCCACGGGAGGCTTTTTGTCCCGTCGAACAAAGCGTCAAAACTCGGAGCGTCGAATTCTCCGAGTTTTATATATAATCTTTCGGCGTATCTCAGCCAAATATTGCACCGCGCAGCAGCCGATATATCGCCTCTGAACGTCACCCGCCCGTCTGTCACAGAGATTTTTTCGTATCCTAACGCACTAATCTCGTCTGATACAAACCCCTCGAGGCCGAACAGGCAGGTCGCGACAAATTCAAGTTTTTCTTCGTTTTTCATAATTTTTTATATCCCTGATTAATCAAATAACGCAAGGGTTTTTTCTATATTCGCGTTGATTTTCGGCGTGGCTTTTTCTATTTCCGACGCTATATTCATTTCTTTGCCCTCGCCGAATTTACTGCGTATTACGTCATAAAACGGATTTGTCCAGCCGTAGCCTATGCCTATTTCAAACGAGCCCGAATCTTTCATGAGCTGGAGCATTTCTATTGATTCTTCGTTTCGGAGCTGCTTCTGCGTAACGGATATATCAAACAGCACCGGGGTCACGTCCCTGTTGCTTACGTAAGCCAGAGCGTCTAAAACCGCGCCCGTAAATTCCGTGCGCGGATTTGTGACGGGTATCACGGTAACCAAAGCCGGATTGATAAGATGCGAATAATAATCAGACTGATTCTCGTCTAATTTCGGTATGGGCAGCAATCCGAAAGTAGCTTCCATGTCCCTGCAGTAATTCGCGGCTTTAAGCTCTCCGAGCATCATTAACGCCCTGCCGTCTTTAAATATGGGCTCGAAGTGAAACCCGCGTTCTATACTGTTCGCGTATAAATAACAGCCGTCGTTCGCCGAAGTTAATAATTCGCCTACTTTAGAGAGAGCTTTGACAAATCTCTCGCCGCTAATCGTGAGCACGGGTTTGCCGTTTGAATCAGCTGCGATAAACTGTTCGCCCGAACCCGCGAGAAGCGCGGGGGCGCAGTTTTCATATGCCGTAAGTCCGTAAACTGCCGGTCCGCTCTGTTCCCATTTAAAAGATTCCGCGCCGTTAAGCTGCGCTCCGTCTTTCATATATTTCTGTAAAACATCGTAAGTCCACTTGCCTTGTCTTACTGTGTTATACGGCAGTTCAAGACCTAAGTTTGACATCATATCCTGATTAAATAAAATACACGCGACTGATTCGAGAGTGAATATATTTATGCCGTTTCCCGCGTAGAAAATGCTTTTCCCCGTTCCTATAGCGGCTTCTTTAAGCATTGTCTGATTCCACCATTCGTCGTCTAAATTTATAGTCGTAATCTCACGCAGGTCATGAAACAGGCCCTCAGTAAGCATTGCGCCGACCGTTGTCCCGTAAGAAGCGGGCACAAATACAGCGTCGTAAACGTCGTCACCCGACAGAAGCAGTTTACGCAAACCCGCAGTATAACTCCCTAAATCGTTGCCCGGCATGTTTACTTCTTTTATATTTATATTAAATTTATCTTCCACGAACCTGTTGCGTTTATATATAGCGTCGTCGAGAATATCGTCCGGCGGGTCGTCGTGAACTATGGCCGTGTAATAAAACCATAAATTCTCGGGGATATTATAAAATTTAAAATCAGCCCCGCCGCCGTCCATGTCCGGATACTCGTATTCAAACTCCGGAGCTTCTCCGTTTTTATTTCCGGAATCCTGTTCGCCGCCGGACGCGTTTGCCTGCTGCGCTTCAGTAATATTCCCGGGATTGCCGCTGTTTTCTCCCGTGCCGGAATCGCCGCCGCAAGCTGTTAATATTAACGCGCACATTATAATTAATATTAACATCAGAATTAAAAGTTCTTTGATTTTCATTTTTATTTTCATAGATATTTCCTCTTAATTAAAAAATTTAATATTTTCTGAAATCACAATATCGCTTGCCTGTATAAATCCGTTAAGCTGTTCTGTATTTCTCACGCTGCTGACGGGTATAACGTCAAAGGGCTGATTTATTAAACATGCTATTGATAACGTATATAAAGAAGCGACGTATTTGCTTTTCAACTCTAATAACTTTTCGTAAATCCCGAGATTTCTTTCGTTGATATACGCTTTCTTTATGTAATCGGGCATCTGGATTCCGTGATTTTTCTCGTTATACAGTTTCTCAAAAAAACCTGACGCCGTCGCGGAATACGGTATCGACGGCATTTTTGTTTCTTTATGCCACTGATAAAATTCTTTTGTCATATCGGCAAGCGTAGGGTCTGAACCTGCTTTTGCTTCGGGGTTTATTCCGGCTAAACTCCACTGGTTTGACACCGCGCTGAATCCTTTCGCGTTTTTCATTCTTTCTAATTTATAATTCGAAGCTCCGTAATATTTGATTTTCCCGTCTTTTACAAACGCTTCCATTATATCTGTTATTTCTTCTATGGGTTTTTTTTCGTCGTCCCTGTGAAGCCAGTAAAAATCAATGCAGCCAATCCCCAGAGTTTGCAGACTTTCTTCTATGTCCTGTTTTATATCATTTTTATTTACCCTTGACGCGTTCGGCGCGTCTAAGTTATAATGCGCGCCTTTTGTCGCGATTATTATTTTATCATACGCTTTTCTCGATTTGAGCCATTTGCCTATGACTATTTCGCTGTGATTCTTTTTATCAGATTCCCATTTGCCGTAGATATTCGCCGTGTCTAAGAAATTGCCTCCGGCTTCCGTGAAAGCGTCCAATATTTCAAATGCCTGAGCTTCGTCTGTTCCCGAACCGAAACCTGCCGTGCCGAGACAGATATTGCTTAACTCCAGCGATGTGTTACGCAGTTTTACATATTTCATAATTTTTCACCCCTGTCCATACGCGCAAGCTTTTCAACTCTGCGCCGGAATTCTTCGCTCGCCGAAAACTTAGCGGCTAAGAAAAGCTCGATTAATTCTATCGCTACCGTATGCCCGACTATCTGCGCGCCTAACGCTATCACCTGCACGTCGTCGTGTTCCACGCACTGGTGAGCCGTGTAAATATCGTGACAGACAGAAGCGCGTATTCCCGGGGTTTTGTTGCACGCGATAGACGCCCCGACGCCCGTGCCGCAGAACATAATCCCGCGTTCGGCTTCGCCGTTAAGAATTTTGCCGCAGACTTTTGCCGCAATATCCGGAAAATCCACGGGAGTTTCGTCAAAACACCCCATGTCTTCGATTTCGTATCCCCTGCCGCGCAGCACGGGCAAAACTTTCGCTTTCAAAGAATAACCCGCATGGTCGCCGCCTACTGCTATTTTCATAAATAATTTCTCCCCGTTTATTTTATTTTGGTTTAATACTTTTATATAGCGCAGATAATTTTTATAATTACGAAGTTGCATAAATTTTAGTTATCTCTTTTGAATGTTACAAATAGTTCACATTTGCCGCTTGACAATATCTTTTGAATGTGATATAATTGTAACGTGGCAAATATATCACATTAAACTAAATTTAAAATTTTGGAGGATTATTATTTATGAAAAAACCTATCCGTATTCATCCCGCACTTGGAGTGCTTGGTTTTCTTGGAATCTTGGGTTTCTTTTTCGAGCCATTCTTCTGTATATTTTTTGGCTTCTTCGGTTTTTTTTGGTGGGGATTGCTCAGCAAAGAAAAAACAGATGAACGGCTTGATGAAAATTTAAAAAGAGCCGTAAGTATAGCAGGCAGATTAGGTATAGTCTTATGCTTTGGAATTTTATTTGCTCTTGATAAAAAATTGTCAATTGAATTTGTTTTGCTGTGGGGTTCGATTGGATATGCAATCGTAATGGTAACATCTCCCGCGATAGCATATTTCTTTGATAGACGGGGGTGACAATAATGCCCGAATTTATATGCAAACTTAAGGAATATAGGCTTTTAGCAAATATAACCCAAGAAACACTTGCAGAAAAAGTTAATGTGCGTAGAGAAACAATTATCCGTTTAGAAGCAGGGAAATATAATCCATCATTAAAATTAGCGATTGATATTTCAAAAGCGGTGAACGCACCTATTGAGAAAATTTTTATTTTTGATTAGGCGTCAGAAAATATAAATTTTGTTCGCTCCACGCTATCCACAAAAATAACGCAGAAAACATTTATACTATACATTACTATATGATTTCCGTTATATTTTATCTTATCTGAAATAAGGGTTTTCAGCTATTTCATCGTCAAGCGTCGTCGCGTCGCCATGTCCCGGATATATTGTGTAGTTCACGTTCAGGGATTTTAACTTCTGTAACGATTCCATTAAAATATTATAATCCCCGCCGTAAAAATCATAACGCCCGATACTGCCTTTGAAAAGCGTGTCCCCGCTGAACATGATTTTGTCTTTCTCGATTATAAAACAGCTCGAGCCTTTTGTATGTCCCGGGGTATGAATAACTTTCAGCGATATATCGCCGACGTTCAGAATATCATTATCTTTTAATAGAATATCCGCCGTAACCGTTTCTCTGTTATTTAAGTAAGTCATGCTTTTTTCAGGGTCTTCGAGATATTCTTTTTCGAGCTCATGAATAACTATTACCGCCCCTGTTTTCTCTTTGAACGCTTCTGCTCCGAGTATATGGTCAAAATGCCCGTGAGTTAAAATAATATATTCAAGCGACAAACTATTTTCTAAAATTGCGTCAAAAATTCTATCGTCGTATTCGGCAGCGTCAATCAGACAGGCGTTTTTCGATTTTTCATCGTAAACCAAATAACAATTTGTATAATTCAACCCCACGCTGTACGTTAATATTTTCATATCATCAACATCTCCCTCGGTTAAATAATCTCTATAGTTTACGCCTTCACAGGAACATAAAAAAATCGCGCAAATCAAAAGCAAAAATATCTTTTTCATAATCTAATTATCTCCCGCGTCCTGATTATCCGGCTTGTCGTCAGAAACGGTTACCGTCCGGGCTTCGCCTCCCGAAACATATACCCGTCCGCACTCGGGACATATCGACGTGTGCATTATCACCGACTGGCTCAATACTCTGCGCCCGTCCCTCTCGGCGTTTGCCTGTTCGTTCCTGATATGCTCGCCCTCATGTCCGGCGACTGCCGCCGCGGCTGATTCGGGGCTGATATTTGTCGGGGTCTGAAAGCTCACTGTCGGGTCGTCTGACTGGTCTACGTATTTTCGGTTTTTACACGTCTGACATTCCTGTAATTCCTGCGGTTTTTTCACGCCCCACAATTCCTGCATATCATACTTTTGGCTTAACGCATAAAACACTCGGCTTGATTTTGAAATACTAAGCACGATAGAATTATCAAGCTCGTCGGGATTTTGCGCGACTACCGGAACTAACGCTGCGGCGGGAACGGGAGTTACCGGCTGAAACGCGAATTCTGTGCGCGGCGTATATATTTGCTGCGTCCGCAACGGAGTTATACTGTTATTAATCTGCATAATATTCACCCTTTGATTATTTATTTTACAGTCTCTGCTAAATCTTATTATATCATATTTATTTTTATTTTTCAACAATTTAAAAAATTTTTCGTAATACTGCTTGACAAATATTTTGGCTTGTGATATAATAATTTAGTGTTTCATAGCGTCCGGTTGGCAAATCCCTGATAGAATGGCACATAAATCGCTTGTGTAGCTCAGTTGGTAGAGCAGCTGATTTGTAATCAGCAGGTCGGGGGTTCGAATCCGTCCACAAGCTCCAGTAAAAAGAATAGAAATAGAAATGCCCCATGATTCCATAGGTTTCATGGGGATTATTCCGATGTTAGGAGCAAAAGAAAGAGTATAACAAATAAAAATAAATATAGTGAGGAAAATAAAATGATAATTGAACAAAAAATGATACAGCAAATGATAGAAGCAATCACCGGATATTTCAAGTGGCAAAATAATACTGTGGGAATTATATTTAATAATAATTGCGTCGGGTTTATAAATCCCGATTTAAACGCGGCTGTGAAAAAACTGACTAAAGGGCAAAACTCGTGGTCTGCCGAAGAATACAGAAGTTTTTTATCAGACAGAACCGTAAGCCGGAGCAGGAGCGATATAGAACACATACTGTTAAAATTAAAGTTGTGCGATTATGATATAATTGAAATAGCTGAAAAATCATGCGCCTTTCATTCCAAAGATTCATTTTGGATTGCTCCGTCTGAATCAGATAGGTTAGAAGATAAAATCACAGAATTTTTTACTAATGTCTGCGGAGTTTCGTTAAGCGAAGGGGCTAAAAAAAATCTCGGTATAAACAATGGCAAATACGGCATTTTCAAAAACAGAATGGGAGGCGGCTCAACCGATATAGAGTCTGAACTCGCTTGTTATAAGTTAGGCGCTCTGTTTGGCGTGAA
>Ga0082212_10003569_pt1 | contig 21989 bp, 18 predicted proteins | sample TergutNt197P3_FD_71548 | JGI IMG/M metagenome (GOLD analysis project Ga0082212, IMG submission 71548) | Neocapritermes taracua P3 segment gut microbial communities from Petit-Saut dam, French Guiana - Nt197 P3 | ecosystem: Host-associated > Arthropoda: Insects > Digestive system > Gut ...
TGAAGGCTGCCGGCGTCTCATTGCCAACCGGCAATATCGAAATTACTCCGGTATCCGATAAGGAATTTATTGTTGAAAATATTGAGAATGTCAGCAACAATGGAAATATTACTGTTGGCGTCAATTTGGCAATGCTTCGCAAAAAACTGAGCGGATTGCAGGGACAGGGAGTAATAACGCAGAATATAGGCAATGTCAGCATCAATTTGGCTCATATTAGCGGAGATGAAGTTGTAAAAGAAAATGATATTGCAACCTATATGGCTTCACCCGGCATGTCCGATTATTTATGGGATGTTACAGGCGGAGAGATGGTAAGCGATCAATCAAATTCAATATCCGTTAAATGGAATGTTACAGGAAGTCAATCGGTTACTCTTACCTATACAACACCCAATAACTGTGTGAAGACAAGTTCTTTGCCAGTTCTGGTTTTGGTTGTACCTGATTTTGTCCCCGTAACCGCTATCAACGACGTTCCGACTTCAGCCACCGTCGGCGCTCCGCTCAACCTTTCCGGAACGGTTGTCCCGTCCGACGCCACAAACCAGACTATTACCTGGAACGTCAAAGACGCAGGAACCACCGGAGCAAGCATCAGTGGCAATACGTTGAACGCCGCAGCGGCAGGTTCAGCGACGGTCACGGCAACCATTGCCGACGGTAAGGCTGTGGGCGAGGATTACACGCAGGACTTCACCATCACGGTCAATGCGGGCTTTGTTGCGGTAACCAATATCACGGGAGTACCAGCGACAGCAACGGCAGCAACGCCGCTCACGCTCACCGGTACGGTAACGCCTGAAAACGCTACGAACAAAACCATCGTCTGGAGCGTGAAAACGGCAGGAACCACCGGCGCCATCGTCACCGGCGCCACGTTGAACGCCGCAGCAGCAGGCACAGCGACAGTTACGGCAACCATTGCCGGCGGTAAGGCTGTGGGCGAGGATTACACGCAGGATTTCAGCATCACGGTGAGCGCTGTTACCGGCTCTGAAGAACTCTTTGCCTCCAACCTGAAAGTATATCCCAATCCCTTTACGGGCGAGGTACGCATCACAGGCGCGGAAGGTTGCATATTGCAGGTGATGAACGCCGCGGGCATAATTGTCCACACCCAAATCATCGCCAATCCCGACGAAACGCTAAGATTGGAGCATCTGCCCGCAGGCGCGTATTTCTTCCGCGTGGAAAAAGACGGGAAGGAGAAAACGGTAAAGGTGGTGAAGGATTGAAAATTGAACTGTACAGGGATGGTCAGGGTTATGACGCCAATTGACCATCCCTTTTTCCTGAATCCCTGCCTTCGGCAAGCAAACGCAAACGTATAAATTAGTGGTGGAATAGTTCTGATTCTGATTTCTTGCAACCCGCTTACAGCGACAAAATATATTCCTCCAATGCTTCGATTTCCTGTTCTGTCATTTTTGAAGTAATTCCGTGTTTGTCGTCTTTGTTGAACTTTGTCAGGACGTCCTTAATCGTTACGGCGCTGCCATTGTAGAGGTAGGGAGCGGTTCGCCATATCTCTTTCAGCGTGGGCGTATCAAAAGGGAAGCCGGCATATTCTTCAATACCGGTTCCTGCGTCGTATTTCTTGCCGTCGGTCAGATAATCGCCGCTGTGGCAGGTATTACAGCCGGCCTTTTTATAAAGCGCTTCACCCTGTTTCGCCTTTTTGCTCAGTTTTCCGTTCACTAAATAAGGACTTGGCACGGGACGCAACGATTTCAGATACTCGTCGATACATACGGCGTCCTCTTCCGGCCTTTCGGTAAACTGAATATGATGGATGCCCGCGCGCACAGCCATTTCAGCGCTTGCGCGGATACCGGTAATCATGCTCGGCGGCGTAACATGCGTATACAACATGCTTTTTGTATTTTTAGGATTACCGATGCCGTCGTTCATCAAATCCCAGTTCAGTCCGTCAGCCCGCGCTCCGGGGTGGCAGGTAATGCAACTTTGCCATGTCTGGAAACAGAGGCTGGCGTCGGCAAAAAACAGTTCACCATTCCTGATTTTGTCCGGTTCGGGTTCGTCGCCTAATTTGACAAAGCGTCTGTTTGCCGGAAAATTAGCGTCCACGACCGTTAATCCTCCTGAAAAATAGTCGCTTACGAACAGTTTGTTGTCCTGCATCACCACATATCTGGCGCCTTTTCCGCACAGGGGAATACGTATTTTATCGCCGGTCAGGAACGTGAGATTGTTGGCAAGGTCGGCGGGATTGGGCTGTTGGCGTATTTTTTCCAATACCGGAGGGAGCGAAACAGCAATCAGTTCGTGCGTTCCCGAAACGGCAACGAACAATTTGTCGCCGTCAGCCGACAGGGTCATGCCGCAGGGATTGGCCGCGCCGAGGTAAATATCGTCTAACAACAGCGTTGTGTGATATTTCCTTGCGGGAATATTGACGAGCGAAACGGCGTTGGTGTTCATCCATCCGCGTTCCAATTGCGTGGTAGGAAAGAAATAACGCGACAGGATATGCGTTACGAACAGCATCTCGCCGTTTTTAGAGAAACACACGTCTTCAATGGATTGCGTTCCGTCGCTCAGCGGAATATGTTCCACAACTGCGTCGCGTTCCGTATCTATCAGCGTCACCCGCGCGCTCGCCGGACTATCAAGCGACGACTGCAGAGGAAGATAATTCCCCACGGCCAATAATTTTTCGTCGGGCGACAGCGATAAGGACTTAGGCTCTCTAACCATCGGCAAACGCTTGATTTCCTTACGCTTTGTCAAATCAATGACCGACAGATCGTTTGAAAAACGATTGGCTACCCAGGCGCGCGATCCCTGTTTGTTGACACAGATGGCGGCAGGATATGCGCCTGCATCAATTGAAGCGCTTTTTTTACAGTTTGCCGGCGACAGGATGTGTACTTTACCTTTAGCAGCGTATTCGATAACATACAGATATATAGTGTTTCCCACAGCGGAAAAACAAATATCCGACGGTTGAAAACCAAGCGGATATACTCCCGTTACCTGTTCCGTCACGGGATCTACTTTGGCAATCGAATTGGCTGTGGTCAGCAATACATATACCTCTTTTGTAACCGGATGAACAGCCATACGGGTTGGCGAAAGATACTTCTGTTGTCCGCTCACGCCGGTCATCGACAGCACGACAAAGAGGAAAACCATTTCCGCAATTGCCAGCAGACGTTTATAGCCTCTGAAATTCAGGTTTGTGTGATTCATTTTATGATTTTACTACATTTGACTTATCCATTTTATTATTCGCTGTTAATTTTTCAGTGTTCCACTACTATCTGCCTCATTTCCGGCGTTTCGCTCACCCCGTCGTAAACGTGCAGGTAATATACGCCGTCGGTTAAGCCCGATACATTGAACTCTACCGTGCCGCCTTTAGTTTTCTGCTGCCGCAACAGGTTGTTCTTTTCTCTGTTGCATCCGGTAGTTGTTACTGCCATGAGCAAACAAAAAACAATGTTTTTATAAAATATTATTTTCTTCATATTATTGATTATTAGATCATTAATTCGCACGTTGTTGATAACAATATCGTTGTAAATATACAACAAATTATCAATAAAGCCAATTTTTTTTGCCTTTGTAACAGTAAAAGATTTCGCGCTCTTGTTGAGCACTCGATAAAAGGCTAAAAGATATGCCTAAAATGGTTGTCAAAAATAATTTTTCCATGATATATTATTGGTTTAAAGGTTATGAAATTATAAATTTATGAGACGGAAAAAATGAGGCGAACTCATTGTGAAGAGTCCGGTTTCATAAAACAAAACTGACGTCTGCGTGGCATTTAATTTTGACGTCTTTGAAACATAAATCCTGAACGAATTATCTGCAAGCGGCCATTCCTCGCCAATTTTGCAATTATTTTGCTCAGACAGTTCCTGCAACTGCTCATACGTTGTCGTTTTTTTCAAAGTAACATCGAATTCGTCTGTAATTCCTTGTCTTGCAGAATAATACATATATTCAGCCGAAACAACATATTCCCGTGCTTTGAAAGAATCAATGATATACGAAGGTATGCGCTTTCCTTCTTTGGATTCAAATGCTAATAAATCAAATCCAAGAATTCCTCCTTTTAAGGAAGGAACACTGTTTCTGATGACATATAATTGCTCTGTTGTGAAATTTGGCGTCAATTTGACACTAATTTTATTTTGACTTTCCGGTAGATAATCCCTTACATTGCCATTATAAAAATAATGTTCGTTTTCACATTTACCATAAGTTACGTCAGTTTCGATGACGCTATCTTCGCTCATTTTTTTGGTTATCATCGCATAAACCCAGTTGTTATGACCAATGCGAGAAACATCGTACCGTTTTATATCAACATGGAGCACATAGTGGGCGTCCTGTTGGCGCAAACTTCCGTAAATATCTGAAACGAGCAACTGATCCGGATTTACTCCCTCTACAACGAGCAAACTGTGTTTGGAAAAATCAATAGATGGAAAGTCTACATAGCCTGTGGAGCCACCTGACGAAATATAATTTTTTAATTCATCTGTACTGTTAATTACAATGGTTTTGCTATCCGGAACTCTCCATAGCCAGTCATTCCACGTCCAAGGTCCGGGTAAGAAATAATCCCAAGAGGTATCCGGTTCAACATAACGTTCATGATACCCTGTCACTTTCAGGGGAGTTCCCATTGAAATATCCATGATGAGTTCTTGGGTTGTTTCGTTTTCATCAAAAATAATTATTATTTCGCTCGTCGGCGGGGTTGTTTCGCCGCATGATTGACATTCAAGCGTTGCATAAACGATACAGGGTTGTGATTTTAGCCATGCAACCAATGCCTGTAATTGTTGTTCGTCATTCAACCCGGCAGATAACCCGCTTAGAAATTCATCCACAAAGGGAATGGTCTTGTCAATGTTTTCAATGTTGAGAAACGTACAAAACTTATCTTCGTATTTGCGATAACCGGCAACTCTCAATGGATAAGTCATCGTGACGTCAAGTGAGAACTTTTTCGTTATTCCGTTTTCATCAAACGAAATGACGATTTCGCTCGTCGGCGGCGTTGTTTCGCCGCATGATTGACATTCAACCTTCGCATCAACGATACAGGGTTGTGATTTCAACCATGTCGCCAATGCCTGCAATTGCTGCTGATCATCTATGGCTAATAAACTGCTCAAAAAATCATCAACAAACGGTATGGTTTTGTCAATGTTTTCTTCGTTAAGAAACGAACAAAAATCTTCTTCCGGCTCAATATATTCTTGGTAACCTGCCGCTTTCAATGGGGTGCTCATGGTAATCTCAAGAATAAAGTTTTTCGTTGTTCCGTTTTCATCAAACGAAACAGCGATTTGGCTTTTCGGTGGGTTGGTCTCCACGCACGATTTACAAAAAACGGTCGCATTAATGATGCAGGAGCATGATTTTAACCATGCAGTCAGTTCCTGCAATTGCTGTTCGTCATTCAGCCCGTCGGATAACCCGCTTAGAAACTCATCAACAAAAGGGATGGTTTTGTCAATGTTTTCGACATTGAGAAACGAGCAAAACTTTTCTTTTGCCACATTTTCATCATACCCATTGTTCTTATCTCTGTTGCATCCGGTAGCTGATACTGCCATGAGCAAACAAAAAACGATGTTTTTATAAAATATTATTTTCTTCATATTGTTGATTATTAGATCATTAATTCGCACGCCGTTGATAACAATATCGTTGTAAATATACAACAAATTATCAATAAAGCCAATTTTTTTGCCGGAATAAAAAAATTCAGACTATCTAACTAATCCTGTCGTAAACAGTACGCTTATTTTGCTCTGCCAACTCCTGCAATTGCTTACAAGAGTTTTTATCATCTGATATTCAGGATTGTATGATTCATTTTATAATTTTAATTATGGCTTTTTTCGGAAAATGACATCAATAATAGAAATATTTTTCTTTTTTTTCGCCCAATAACATTGATATCATTCCAGAATCGGATAAACGGTTTCGCCCCTGCGCTGTTCTTCGATATACTCGTATGTTCCGTAGAAATCAGAGTTACAGTCTAACCAGAGCGCCAAGCGGTGCATTTCTTCAGCGGAAAGTTTGACATTCTGATGTCCCTTTTCCAATTTCTGGTAAAGTTTTGATGCAAGCGCGCCAAATTTACCCGGATAGGTTTTCGATTCAACAAACGAACCGCCGCCATCATAATAGAACGCAAAAGGCTTCAGGTTACGGTACGAGGGTAGCCATTGCTTGTCGTCAATCTGTCCGGACAGGTTGGGTTCCTTTCCGCCTTCCCTGTGGCACGAAATACAATTTTTGTCCAGCACAGGCTGCACGAGTTTCACGTAACTGAACGGATTGGAACCTTCCACTTCGGGTTTAATCACCGATGGTTTCCTTTTCATGGCCATGGTGGTACGCTGTGCAGGAGGCGCCGAACGTCTGTTTTCATGGCAACCGATACAGCTCAGATTTTCCTTGGGAGCGGTATAAACGTCCGAACGCATGGACTGTACGGCTCTTCCCTTTTCGTCCAGTACCTGAAAAAATACCGGAATGTAAGGACGCAGATAGAAACTTACGCTGCCGTCGGCTTCCACCGGTACGGTTCCCAGTACCACGCGGGCGTTCTTTTCCGTTCCGTAACCGATGGCCGGATTGTTGCGTCCCGGATTGCTTTTCGGCAATACCTGTATGATACGTAAATTTTTAATCTTCACATTTTCAGGCCAGTCGCGGCGGCTTTCATAAACGTTCATGATGGATACCACCGCCGGAGCATGAGTATCTTCTTCCCTCCGGAAAGCGGCTACCTGTTCGGGACGGTCTAAATTCATGCGTTTCTGGTTCATATCCACCACGTAAGGTTGAACGACGTCGGGTATCACCGGAGGCGTGGGACGAGTTTTCAGCGGTATGGGGCTTAAACAGGAAATATTAGGGTCGCGGTAAATCAATTCAACATTTCCAAACGCATCCAGCAAATAAATCCCGTAATTTTCGACCGTTTTTTTGCTGTCGCCTCCTGACGGCGGCTTGTCGTATTCTTCCGGTTCGGGATAACCGAACACACAGAGGTAGTAATCCTCGCTCAGCGGCCAGGGAGTAGCGTAAGCCGCTTCGCGACAGTAATAACCGTATTCTGTTTCGGGAAAGCGTTCATCCGGCGTAATCAGTCGTACCGGAGCCATCGCATCGTCGTCGTCCACCATGGGATTGACTATCACGATAGAACCATAAGTTTGTCCGTGGTGCGCCGCTGCTGTGGCCGCCAGATTTTGCGACGCCGGTATGGCGCGTATGTCCATTTCCATGCAGGGACGGTCTTTCCAGTCTTTTGGGTAATTGCCGTGTATCGCAATAGCGTTTCTGCCGTCGGGCGTGGTGGTCCACGGATGATGCGCCTGATAGAATCCCCTGTCTACATAATCCCAGCGCGAGTACACGATATTTCCGTCGTGCATCACACTGGGCTGCCATTCGCACGTTTCGTGATGGCTCAGGCGTTCCATCTGCGTTCCGTCGGCGCTCATGCGATGCAGGGTATAGGTAAACCATGGCGCTCCGCCGTTGGCAGTCATGTGACAGCGTCCGAACCCGCCGCGTCTGTCGGAAATGAAAGCCACTTTTCCGTTGGGCAGCCAGCACGGGTCGAAATCGTTGAATACGCCATCCGTCAATTGCTGCAAATTTGAGCCATCTACGTCCACGCTGTAAATGTGCCATGCGTTTTTATCCGTGAAAGAGCATTGGAGGCCGCTGTAACTGTAAAATCCGTTTTGGTCTTCAGGAGCAGGAAGCGCCGGCCGGTATCCTTCGGCTTCGGTGTAAGCAAACAGAATTTTCCGGCCATCGAACGACAGGTCGGGCGACAGATAAGCGCCGTCGGGCAGGCTGCCGTTGACGACGTTTCTGGCTGCCGGCTGACTGCCGAAAGCATTCTCCAGAATAAATAATCCTTCTCCCTTGGACGCATGGATTCCGTAATATTGCCCAGCCATGTGGTCGCCCAGAATTTCGGAACGTACATTTTTCCTGTGTTTCACAAATACGATTTTATCGAAATCGAGCAACGGATTGGCAAAGGCGATCTGCCGGCGCAATGCGCACGCCCTCATATACAGTTCTTTCCGGCTTTCGGTTGCCGATGGCGAAGTATTTTTGACGGCTTGTTCCAGACTTTTCAGTTCGCTCTCCATTTCCCAGACTTTGGCGTCGGGATTTTGCGAAAGGTCGTTCCACAACGCCCTTGTACGCCTGACCACGACGTCGGCCGGGTCGCGATCTGTTTGCAGGAACAGCGCCTCCTGACGGTGCACCAGTTCGGGACGGGCAAAACGGCTCATGGGCAACTTTTTGCTGCGCAGACCTTCGAGCCGGTCAAACTGCATCATCGCTTCCGTCTGCAATGCGGCGCTTAACGCTATCACAGGACGTTCACGCCCGGTCATGCCCGGAAAAAGAACCAGGCAACCTGCAACAATCAACAGGCCTGCAAAAATGACGCCGGTTTTCCGGATACCTCTTTTTTCTATCGTACTCTCTTTCATAATGATATACCTTAAAGGTTATCACATTTGCGCCTTGGGGTTGGTAAAGCGCAACCCGGTACCATCGTGATACGAAGCCCATTCAGAAACAATAGCGCCTTCGGGACCTGCTTTCAAAAAGTGAAAGGTCTCGCTCTTTTTCAGATGCACAACATCCCCGACTTTCTGTACCAGAAAGTTTTTAGAGATGACGCTTTCCTTTTGGCTTTCGGGCAATGCCGGAGGATTGGGCGTCGGGTCGCCAACTTCTGAAAAGTTATAACACCACCCGTAACGCACCATCCACGACTCAAATTTGGCCGGAAAAGCGGTTGTAACATGCGCATGTTCGGGAATCATCTGATCGGGCAGCAGATAAATTTCATGGGCAAAATAACCGTGTTCCGCGTCATTGACCCAGAAAATACCGCCCATACCGGCATTCTCAAAGTCGCCCATCCCGAAATCGGTGACCCACATATCCTTCTCCATCAACGGAGTAAACGGTTCGCCATAATACGCGAACATTTCCTTAAATGCCTTAAAGGCAACTTCTTCATTAAATTTGCCGTCTGTATAAAAGTCGGCATTGGTGTACTTCTTTTCGTACTTCTTTTGGTTCATACAACAAGTTTTTGATTGATTTGAATTGGTTCCGCAGCATGACCAGAAAGCGATCATGACCATGCAAACTGAGAAAAATTTGATTTTATTCATTGGTTTTTATTTTTTTGATTTATACTTTTTCATATACGAAATTTGTTCAGAATTATTTTGCCGACTGGAAACTATAACTTCCCGACCCTACTTCATACACAGCATATTCGCCTTCCATCTTCAGGAACTTCACGCCCTTAGCCGACGACGCTTTTTGCCCGCTTTCGGTTACCTGTGCTTTGCCGGTTGCAGGGATATATACTGTGGCGGTGGTATTCGCGGGAACGCTGATTTCCCATTGGAAAACATTGTCTTTTTTCTGCCAATTACTTTTGATCAGCCCATGAATCGAGTGATACGACGCTTTCACGTAATCCAACCCTTCCACCGGATAGGGACGCATCACGATTTTTTCAAAAGCAGTCGTGCCCGGCGCATTCTGGATGCCTGCCAGATATTCGTAGAACCAGACGATGAGGTCGCCCAGCAACATGACGTGGTTGTGCGAATTCATACCCGGATCGGCGGTATTGCCGTTCCAGAGTTCCCAGATGGTAGTTGCTCCGTGTTCAATCATGAAACCCCAACTTGGATAGTCGCGGTTGGTAGCGATACGGAAAGCGAGGTCGGCGCGTCCGCGATCGGATAATCCGCGCATCAGCCATTGGATACCCACCAATCCGGTACTTACATGACCGTCAAACTCTTTTTCGGTTTTGTCCACAATGTTTTGGAACACTTTGTCGGCAAAACCATCGGGAACCATGCCGTAGCAAAGCGACAACAGGTTGGCTGTTACGGTATGGTTGCTGTATTGCGCTGTTTCCTTGTTGAAATACTTCTCGTTGTAGGCATTCTTCACTACTACGGCTTCATCGGCGAATGTTTTTGCATCAGCAGGCTTGTCAAGCAGATTGGCAAACCGTTCGAGCAGAAACAACATGCGGTAATAGAATGTTGTGCCGAGAACGGCCGCATCTGTTTTGCGGGCAGGGTCTTTCGAGTGAATCAGTTCCGGCAATTCGGGCGGCATACACCAGTCGCCATAAGTATCTTTGGTCATGATGTCGTCCTTCATGTACTTTCCGCGCATGTAGGTCATCCATTTCTTCATCGAATCGTAATGCTTCGCGATGGGTTCTGTGTTGCCGTATTGTTCGTAGAGCATGTTGGCGATGATGACAAATGCGCCCGGCCATGTCATGTTGTCGCTGTAAATGCTCCAATAGTTGGGCGCTACATCGGGGATGCTGCCGTCCTCGCGTTGTGCCTGCGCAATGTCGTCGAGCCATTTGGCATACAGGTTGTTGTTACCGAAGATGAAACTTTCGCCGTGCGAACCGACAGCACGGTCGCCCAGCCAGCCCATACGCTCGTCGCGCTGCGGACAGTCGGTTGGCATTCCGCGATAGTTGCCGCGAATACCCCAATAAGCGTTCTTGTAAATTTGATTGAGGGTTTCATTCGACGTTTCGAATTGTCCGGTCACTTCCATCTCGTCGTACATCACTTTTCCCCGAAAATCGTTGATAGTGGGCGTTCCCGGATAACCGGTTATTTCAACAAAGCGGAAACCGTGATAGGTAAATACAGGCTCAAACAGTTCCGTATCTGTACCTTTCAGGGTATAGACGTCGGTCACCAGCGCGCCGCGAATGTTGGCAAGATATAAAGTGCCGTCGTCCTGTAATACTTCTGCAAAACGCAGTTTCACCCTGTCGCCGGCTTTGCCTTTCACCCTCATGGCTACCCATCCCACCATGTTTTGCCCCATGTCGAGGATGTACATGCCGGGTTTGGGTTGCGTGACAGCCACCGGACGAATGGTTTCCATGATTTTCATGTTACGGTTGAGTTGCGCTTCGGGTTTTCCACCGGGCGCCTGTACCAGTTCGGCCTGTAGCCATTTACTGTCGTCGAAACCTGTCGTATTCCAGCCGGGCAGTTCCATCGTGGCGTCGTATTCTTCGCCGTCGAACTCATTGTTGGCGCGTATAGGCCCGTCTGCGGTCACTTTCCACGAATCGTCGCTCGCTACGGTTTGTTTGCTGCCGTCGGCGTAGGTTAATTCCAATTGCAGTATCATTTTCGGAAATCCGAAATGCCGCACTCCCGGTTGTCGCATGGAAAAATAACGTCCGTTGCCCAGCGTAACGGCAAGCGCGTTTTTACCCTGAATCAGTTCGTCAGTCACATCAAAAGTATTGTACTTCACCACCTTTGAATAGTCGGTCGGCGTGGGAGCAAATTCCTGTTCGCCGATGGTTTTGCCGTTGATAAAGAGTTTGTAAAAACCCAAACCGCTGATATACATCGTGGCTTTTACAGGTTTCTGCGAGGCGTCAAATTCCTTGCGGAAGTAGCGGGCTGACAACCGCGTGCGTTTTTCCAATTCATCGCCCTTGAAACTTTTATCCAACCCTGTCCATTTGGCTTGCCAGTCGGCAGGATTCAAAAGCCCCATGCTCCACGAAGCCGGCTGGCTCCACTCCGAACTTCCACGATTGGTGGTCGCCTTCACTTTCCAGTAACACTCAGTGCGACTTTCGAGCGGCTTTCCGCCGTAAGGCACATTGACGGAAGCGTTGCCCCTCACGTTTCCCGAATCCCATAAATCGCCTTCGTTGGCATTGAGTTTTTCAAGCGACGAGGCCACCAGTACATGGAAAGCCTTTTGCTGAATACCACGACAGTCGCCGGCGATTTCCCACGAAAGACGGGGAGCGACATTATCGATACCCTGCGGATCGGTCAGCAGTTCGCAACGGAGGTTGGTTACGTTAATGATTGTCTGTTCGCCACAAGACGCCAACAGGCACATCATACAAAAAACAAAACATATCTTCTTCATAGTTAAACTTTTATTAATTGATAATCTGATTTGAATAATAATTGATTGCAAAGAAAGTAAAAAATAGATGAACAACAAAATAAATCAAAAAAAGGCATAAAATAATCTTCATAAAAGAAAAAACCGTACATTTGGAATTTGAAATTTTAAACCAAATTTATTATCAAAACAGATATAATATGACCACACGAAGAACTTTTGTAAAAAAAGCAGGAGCCGGCTTACTGGCTATGGGCGCATCAACGGTATTTTTTGGCGAGGAGATGCAGGCAATGCCGGCGCCCGAAAAAAAACCCCTGAAAGAAGACCTGTTCAAAGTATCCATGGCGGGTTACACCTTTCGGAATTTCGACATTGACAAGACCATAGAAATGTTGAAGCGCGTAAATGTAAATTATTTGTGTATCAAAGATTTTCATTTACCTTTGAAATCCACACAGGAAGAATGCGATGCTTTTCAGGCCAAGTTGAAAAGTAATGGCGTCACCGGTTACGGCGTAGGGCCAATTTACATGGATAAATCGCAAAACCAGATAGACGAGGCATTTGAGTATGCCAAAAGGGCAGGCGTGAAAGTGATCGTAGGTATTCCGAAGTATGAGTATTTGCCATACGTCGATCAAAAAGTGAAGGAATATGGTTTCACTTACGCCATTCACATTCACGGACCCGACAATCCGTTATATCCCAATGCCAAAAACGTGTGGGATCATGTGAAAAATCTTGACCCGCGTATTGGTATATGTTTAGATATCGGACATGATGCGCGTGACGGTTTTGATCCTGTCGAGGATTTGAAGAAATACCACACGCGCGTATTCGACGTTCACATCAAGGACGTAACGGCAGCCAGCAAGGCGGGAACAACCTGCGAAATGGGACGCGGCATCCTTGACATCCCTGCTTTCGTGAAGATGTTGCGCAACGTGAAATATGCCGGCGCATGCAGCCTCGAATTTGAAAAAGATTATCGTGATCCTTTGGCCGGAGTAGCCGAATCCATCGGTTATTTCAAAGGCGTGATGGACGCGGCGAAATAAAGGTAATTATATGAAAACTGTCAGGATTCCAATTATCTTTTCCAGACTTTCTTGTCTGGTTTTTTTCCTTTTCGCATCAGCGGGCGTTCAGGCCCAGTTGAAGTATTTGCCAAATGTTAATGACATTCCTCCGCATCCCCGCATACTGATGCTTGCAGACGATGTGCGGCAAATCAAGACGAATATTGCAGCCGAACCGGCATGGAACGGAATACATCAATCCATCATCGGCGAGTGCGACAACATGATGACGCTTCCCGCAAGCGAACGTATCATGGAAGGTCGCCGGTTGCTTGGAGTGTCGCGCGAAGCGCTTCGCCGCATTTTTTATCTGTCGTATGCTTACCGGATGACCGGCCAAGCGCCATACGCCGTGAGAGCCGAAAAAGAAATGCTGGCCGTAGCGGCGTTCAGTGACTGGAATCCATCACATTTTCTTGATGTGGCCGAAATGACTATGGCTATGGCCATCGGCTACGACTGGATATACGATCATCTGTCGCCGCCCTCGCGCGAAATCATCAAATCGGCCATTTTCCAAAAGGGTATCGATCCTTCGCTCAACAGTCGGAACAACGGATGGCTGCGAAGCGATAACAACTGGAATCAGGTATGTAACGCAGGAATCACTTATGGTGCGCTGGCAATATTTGAAGATATGCCCGAACTATCCAAAATGCTTATCGACAGATCAATTGAAAGCATAAAAGTCTCGATGAACGTATACGCTCCCGATGGCGCTTATCCCGAAGGTTATGGTTATTGGGATTACGGTACGAGTTTTAATATCATGTTTCTTTCTGCTATCGAAAAAATATGGAAAACCGATTACGCATTGCCACAGACGCAGGGTTTCATGAAAACGGCTGATTATATGGTGAACATGATCGGTGCGACGGGGCAATGCTTTAATTATGCCGACAATGGACTTGGTGGAAATATGCACCCTGCCATGTTTTGGTTTTCTGCCAAAACGAATGTCAAATCGGTGTTGTGGAACCAGCGCGGATACATGGGCAACAACAGAAGGATCACCCGGGATCGCCTGTTGCCTGCCGTCATGGTTTGGGGAAGCGCTATCCGGTTAGCCGATGTCGATCACCCAAAAGAATTGATGTGGGTAGGAAAAGGCGAGATGCCGGTGGCGCTCATGCGTACTTCGTGGACTGACCCACGCGCCATTTTTGTCGGATTTAAAGGAGGTCGTGCATGGACTAATCACGCGCACATGGATGCGGGATCGTTTGTCATGGAGGCCGACGGCGTCCGTTGGGCAAGCGATTTCGGGCCGCAGGATTATCATTCGCTGGAATCAAGCGGCGTCGATTTATGGAGTCGTCAGCAAAATTCGCAACGCTGGCAAGTGTTCCGGTACAACAATTATGTTCACAACACTCTGACTGTCAACAGCCAATTGCATGTGGTTAATGGAAGCGCCGACATTGTGTCGTGGTCGTCAACTCCTGTTTTTATGAATGTTGTTTCGGACATGTCGGATGTATTTGAAGGACAATTGTCGAAGGCTATACGGGGCGTCGCTATCATCGACGGGCAATATGTGGCGGTAAGAGACGAGGTTACGGCGGCAGACAGCGATGCAACCGTGCGCTGGACGATGTTGACTTCAGCCGAAGTCAGTATCAGGGGAAAAAACGTCATCGAATTGAAAAAGGACGGAAAGAGATTGACATTGCAGGTTGCCGAACCGGCCAACGTTACCATGAAAACATGGACTACCGTTCCGCCGAACGATTACGATGCGCCTAACCCCGGCGCCGTTTTGGCCGGATTTGAAGTTACGGTACCCGCCGGAACATCAACTGCCTTATCGGTAAAACTGATTCCGCAAAATGCAAAAAACGCCGGAGTAAAAATTCCCGAATTGAAAACATGGCCAAAATAATAAACCTCCGTAAATGGTAATATGGGATATTGTATTGAAAAAAATTTGCATTTATTCAAATCCTGTTTAATTTTGCACCTCAATTGGAGAGGTGCCGGAGTGGTCGAACGGGGCAGTCTCGAAAACTGTTGTACTCTTTATGGGTACCGCGAGTTCGAATCTCGCTCTCTCCGCAATATTGTTTGGTCTTATCGCAAAAACGTGACAATATATAATCATGAAAAGCGAATACCATAAAATCTTTTGGAAGGCGGGACAGGAAATCACGCCCGAAACGTTCATACAAGCCGACGATTATATTTGCGCCGAAATTCAATAATTCAAAAATACGCGCTTGGAATAAAACAAATTTTCATCTATTTTTGTAACAAATTTAATTAGAGTATGCCAACAAAAACATATAATATTCAGGAAAATGTGCCGATGACCGTTTCCGAACCCGCTATGGCTTATTGTAGAGACGTTGTGTGCAATGTTTCTACCGAAATTTCATCTTCCGCCGGATGGAACCCAAATGTTCCGTTTCACGGCACACAGGAAGAATGGTGGGATCATTTTCATCGCATTGAGGAAGGAAATTTTATGACATTGGAAGAATTTGACCGTAAATTTGAAACATGGAAGACGGATTACCATTATCCTCAATGCACACCTGATTATTTACAGAGTTACAAACGAACGTATTGAAGTGCTGGATATTGTTCATTCTGCTTCGAGTATCAGCAAAATACGCCATATCAGCAAAATTCACCCATAAAACCAATACATTGATTTAATATGAAAAGCGAATACCATAAAATCTTTTGGAAGGCGGGACAGGAGATCACGCCCGAAACGTTCATACAAGCCGACGATTATGTTTGCGCTCAACAAAATCTGATCCGTAAAATCCTCAACCGGCAATATTACGGACTGCTGCCCGATCATGAACCGGACGCGCCGTCGTTTGCGGTCAGTGCAAGCGTGCAGGGAGCGGCGGTGCGTATCGGACAACTCTGCTGCCGGGCGGTTACGCGCGAAGGCTGTCTGATAGCGTTCGACCCCGCGCTGTTGCCTGCGGTGCAGCAGGACAAACTGTCGCTTGCCGCCTGCGCGGGGGGGATATACTATGTCGTTCTTCGGGTCTTGCCCTTTCAGCGCGCGCCGCTCGAACCGGTTCAAAGCGAGGAAACGCCTTACGCTCTGCCCGTGTTTGAACTGGATTTGAAAACGCTGACCAATATCGCCGGCAATGAACTGCCGGTACTGAAAATTGACGGCAACCGGCAAGCCATTGACCCCGGCTATATTCCGCCCTGCATGTCGGTAAGCGCATGTCAGCCGCTGATTGATATTTTCATGAATATGCGACAGGCAGCAGCAGCCGTAAAATCCATGCTCGCAGGGAAAGAGGAACAGTACGCCGAAGCGTTTTACCCCGTCGCCATGCTCCTGTTCGACCTCGAACAGTTTTCGGCATACGACCCTCCCTATTATCTCGTTCAACTGTTGAAAAAATTCATCAGAACCATCGGATATTTCATCCCGCAACTTCAAAAGCAACTCGAAGAAACGGTCAATACGCCCTATCATCACAACGATATTGCGCCGTTGCTGCAATCCATAGACAAATGTTTCCGCGACGTCCGGCAGTTTCTCGGAACTGCTCCGAAGGAAGATTTCACGCCAAAAATTTAAAACGCCATGCTTGGATTTAAAATACCTGCTACGGTAACGGGTAATTTCGCAAAAGAAAACGTTACGGGCAACATCAGACAGTCCATTGACGATTTTATTGAACTGCTGGTTACTTCGCCCTGCGGAAGTTTGAAATCCGATTACAGTTTCGGTTTCATTTTTCAGAATTTCCGCTTCGAGAACAGCGACGCTAACGATCAGATCAACTCAAAAAAACTGTATGGCGAAAGCGTGAACAAAAACAATTACGCCTTCGATCTGAAACAGACCATCGAACAGTATGAAACAAGGTTGAAAAACGTGAAAGTCAATATGAGTTGGGAACCTAAAATCAAAAAAATATCGCTCGACATCTCCGGAAAATATGAAGAAGGATATGAAGAGAAAAGTTACAGTAAGAATATTTCATTTATCATTTGGTAAGAAATGGACAAATCGTTAGAATATCATCGCAAAGCGCTGTTGCACGAAGCGCTTGAAATGTGGGAAGAAAAAGGCGAACTGCGCGAAATAGAAAAAGATCCGGTCGTCCATCTTTTGTTTTCGGCATTAGCCTACCAGTCGCACACAATTTCGCAGGAGATAGCCTCATTCAGGGAATTGACCGTCAACGAGTTCCGGAACAAAATGATACCCTATTACCTGATCAAACCTTTTCCCGCTTATGGCGTGATGCAAACAAAAATAAAGGACAACGCCGGCACGAAAACCGAACCGGTAACGGCATTCCGGATGGACGGGAACAGTATATTCGAGTTTGGGAAGACAAAGACGCCCTTCGTGCCGCTGTTCAATACAACCATCATCAACGCCGCGATTAAGGACAAACGGATTGATCAGGAAAATCATTCCATCGAATTGACGCTTTCTTCCGACAACATGATTGAAAACTTTGCGGGAACCGCTTTTTACATTGAAAGCATGGAACCTGTGCAGGATATTGAAATCGCAATAGATAACCAACCGTTACCCTTAATCAACCCCGACGATTATGACAACCTTCCCTTTACGGACTGGTTTCAGAATCATTTTATTACCGCCGAGGAAAACCAACTTCAATTGGGATGTTTTGATTATTGGCAGGAACTGTACCTGAAACAGCATGTTCAACTGTACATCATCGGCGATTATCCTGCCGGAAAAATTCCTAACCGTAACCTTTCGCCCGTCTTTACCGTCCGTTTCAAAAACCTGTTGCACCCCGAATCGCTTCGCTACTGTAACATCAGCATCAATTGCTTTCCGGTGGTCAATGTGATGAAACAGGCTGTCTATCTGACGGATGACGAACCCATGAAAAAACTGTCGTCCGACAACAGCGCATTCCTCAATCTGTTGGTTGATAAAAATTCCGATAACAATGCCAATGACTATTTCATCCGGCATTTCGGGATTGAACGGTATAGCCAAAAAGAATTGATCTATCAGTTGAACGACCTGTTTAACCGTTTTATATCCGACTATTACGCCTTCAAAGACGTCGAAGAACTGAAAAAAGGCGATAAGATGGAAAATCTGCATAAGATGTTCAAGGACTTGCTGCCTGTCATCAAAAAAGAATACGGCGACATCCACCCAAGCGTATATGCCATCCTGAAACTCAACGATAAATTAGCCCGCGCCGGCGCCAAAATACAAATCAACTACCTGACCACCAACGGCGAATCTGCCAACGGCTTCAAAAAAGGGGAAAAACCCGTATCCGCAAACCCTTTCCTGAACAAGGAACATACCATGTTGCTCACCGACACCGCGGGCGGGAGAAACGAGGAAAGAAACGAAGACAACCTCAACCATTTAGTGCGTTACAACCTGCTGACCAAAGACCGGCTCGTTACCTCGTCCGACCTCAAAGCGTTCTGTTACCGCGAACTGCAGAACAAAATCCGCAATGTTTCGGTAAAGAAAGCCAGCGAACAAATCAATATCGCGATACAGTTAAAAGAAGATACCCGGTTAGAACCGGAAGAGATAACGTATTACGAGATGCTGATCCGGCAAAAAATAACTGTCCGCTCGCTTCACTGTATTCCGGTGGATGTGAAGATAACCGCGTGAGGGGGGGCTTCATTATTGAATTAAAATTTACTTTACCATCGGGTCTTGTAACAGTTTGTCAAAACCCTTTAGCCGCGGCACAAAACTTGCGCCAAACAACCAGTCGGAATTGGGAAAACCTGCCGTTTCGCTCCACCATTTATCGGCATTGCCGTTGGTATAGTCTGGCTCGGAAACGTTTTCGCCGTGAATACCGGTAAGCGTTGCCCCTGCGCCAAGCGGAACAGCAGCCACGTCTGCTGTAAGCGCCATACCGGCGCGGGCGTAATTGCCGGTCGTTGTGCCGCTATTGATATTCTCCCCTGTTATGCGCCCTATGGTAACAGTGGATTCCTGGGTTCTTTTGACTTCGCGGCTCAGCGCTACGCAGGATTGTATCTTGCCGGAGTTTTGCCCCGCAATACCGCCAACGCCTCTGGCAACACCGTTAACCCTTCCGGTAACATAACAGTACTGAATTGAGCCGCCGCTGTTAAAACCCGCAATGCCGCCAACATATTCAAGACCAGTGATGTCAACGGTAGTGTAACAGTTTTTTATTGTTCCGGAGTTATTTCCTGTTATGCCGCCAATACCGGCGTCAATCTGCACGGTGCCGGTACCGGTAAGCGTTCCGCCGGTAACCATGCAAGCGTTCACAGTTGCAGTATTAACAACATCTCCCGCAATACCGCCCATGTACCATGTGGCGGAAATGTTAACATTGTTTACGGAACAATACTCTATCGTTCCGTTACTTTGAATGATACCTGCCACACTGCCTACACTTTTTCTTCCGGAAATTTCAACGCCGTCTAACCGGACATTTGCTACTTTGCCGCTGACCTTTCCGAACAAACCGCTGTACTCTTCAGTTCTGGATATTGTAAGGTTTGAAATGGTGTATCCGTCACCGTCATACGTTCCGCTAAAAAAATCTGAGGGGCAAACAGGCGTCCAGTTAGATTCGCCGCTCAGGTTAATATCGGCAACTTGCCTGTAGTGCTTGTTGCGCTCCCATTTTAATCCTTTCGGACCTTCCTCGCCGGTACCTACCCGCTTAAGGTCTGCAACGTTGGCTACTTTAAAGGGGTTACCGGTGGAGCCGTCGCCGGGTTTATCATCGGGATCGTTCTTCTTTCCGCAGGCATTAAAACCTGCCATTGCAACCATCAGGATTGCCGCTAAAATAAAAATGTACTTTTTCATACTGTTAAAATTTATATGATTAAAATTCTTCATGATGTGTTTGAAGGTAATTATTCAAGGCATTGATAATGGGCTGGACGTTGGCATTATTGAGTTGAATACCTGCAATGGGCTGAAATTCCGTAATGTGAAAATTATTAAAGAATACGGCGCTTTTGGATTTCAAATCGGCATATAATTCTTCAAAACCGGCAGAGAGCTGCAACTGGCTCAACTCCGCCGGAATAGCGCCTGATAATGTTGCCGGCTCTTCCGAAGAATCCAACAGAAGCAAAATACTGAAACCATCTGTCGGAAATAATTCCCAATGGCCGTCCAGTTCATCTTCCCTGATCTCATACAGTTCCTGCATATATAAACGCCTCCACCATTCATTTCGCCAGTCAATGATTGAGCCGTCTGTAAGTTTTATGCCTTGCACCAGATAATCGTAATTGTCTTTCTTATAATAAATCTCCTCTACGTTGGCAAAAGCCCTGAGATCTATATCGTGATAATTGTAGGGACATACAATGCCGTTTATGGTGGAGAAAGCCCGTTGGAATGAGGATATTACTGTTTGACCCATCTCACGCTCCACCGAGATATGACTGACATAGTCATCGGCGTCGCCTTCAAACACGTTCAAATCGTAACCTTTTTCTCCGGTTTCGCCGTTGTTAAAAACGTTAAACGATTTCCCCCTCTTTTTTCCATTTTCCGTATCGCTTGACAAATACCAGAAATCATCCGGTCCATCGCATACGAAAATAAACTTATCTCCTTTAAGATAAGAATAGAGCCTTACCATGTGATCTGAATCCACCCTCTTTTCAAAAAAATATATTTCATTGGCGCCGTCGCTGTGCATGGAAAGTTTTGCACCAATAGATTCTCTGATAGCATCAGCTTTCCCTTTCCAGTAAATAAATTTGTCCCCGTTTGTTTCTTCGTATTTAACGCCATCTACCCAAGCATTTTGTTTGGTGAGTTTTTTTGTTTCAAATTTATCTAAAACGTCTTTTTTTATATCCAGCATCATCATCCGATAGTGTGAGATGTTAGAAAGCAAGTTTGGAATGCCGCTGCCTTCCGTATGCGCTCCTTTTATATCGGGAAAAAGCAGCGTTTCGTAGTCGGCGGGGTCAAAGTTTTTGGTAGAAATACCGGCAGTAGCCGAAGCTCCTGCTTGGGTTGAAACCGTTGCGCCAAGCATGTAGCCGGGCAAAATATCCTGCATTTCGGGCACGAAGCGTCCGTTTGCGAATTTCTGCGCGGCATCGGTCTGCCATGCCGGCGTTTTATCCTTTTCGCAGGAAGTAACAACTGCCGCAAATATTGCGGTCATCACAATGATAGAAAAAAATTGTCTGTTCATGATTAAAGTATTTATTATTATAATTATACGAATACAACAAAAAAAAAGTTTCAAATAATTTGCAATAGATTGAGAAAATATCCAACAATCAAAAAAAGTTGTATTTTTGCGCTATAATTTTTAAAGCATGAAACATGAAGAAGAAAGTCTTTTCAAGTTGGTTAATGGACATCGCAAAGTATATCGTGACGGCATTGATTTTATCAACCGCATTGAGTGATAAAGAATATAGTTTGGGTTATTATCTCGGTTGTCTTGTTGTGGTTGCGTTAATTGTATTCATCGGACTTTCCTTGTTAAATGAACCAAAGAAGAAGAAAAAAAGGAAAAATAATTAAAAATACAATAATCATGGAAGCATTAGTGATAATTTCATTTGTCGGTCTTATGGCTATTATTGGAGGTATATACTTCAAAATTCAGGACAGAAAGGCTCAAATAGAAAAAGAATGAAGAATTAGTTCTGAAAATTGCCGAACGCACAACGAGCGGTTTGGCGCAACGGCGGCAGTAACTCCGCAGACAATTTTGTACAGATTTGAACGTTTATCTTCCGCAGCAAGTTTTGTGGAAGCCGCCACCTCGCAAAGCCGCTGGGACGTTATGGTACGCGAAATTAATAACCTGTAATGAATTTCAAATACATCATGACCATATTTCGACTTTGCTCAATCACCAATGCCCTGCAAGGGCAAAATCATCAGCACAGGGCAACGCCCTGTGATTGGAGAACCGAAACAATCCAAGCCCT
>Ga0082212_10003570_pt1 | contig 21988 bp, 12 predicted proteins | sample TergutNt197P3_FD_71548 | JGI IMG/M metagenome (GOLD analysis project Ga0082212, IMG submission 71548) | Neocapritermes taracua P3 segment gut microbial communities from Petit-Saut dam, French Guiana - Nt197 P3 | ecosystem: Host-associated > Arthropoda: Insects > Digestive system > Gut ...
AGGGTGTGAAGGTGGCGGTGACGGAATCGGGCCAGTTGGTCTTCCAGCCGTCGCTCCTCGGGAGGAAGGCGGTGTTGCCCTGGAGCCGGAGGCCGCCGTATTGCCACTCGAGGATGCCGTCGTCCGCGGGCTCGGCGGTTGCGGTGATGGGGTGCGGGTCGGGGCTGTGGAAGCAGACGTAAGGCTGCGGCACCTCGAAGCGCGTGACGTAGAGCATGACGGTCTCGTCCGCCGCGCCCCCCCCCTTCGGCGCGGGCGCGGGCGGCCCTTTCGGCGCGGGGAACACGGGCTCGGGGATGCGGGTGAGCCCGCCGATGCCGTACCCGCCGGGGGGCAGCTCGGCGGCCCCCCCGGCGGGGATCGCCCAGAACGGGGCGGGGTCGAGGATGAAGGTCCCGTCCGACCCCGCGAAGGGGCGGGCGAGGCAGGCGAGCTCGTTCTGGTCCGGGTAGTTGTCGCACGGCCTTCCGGAGGTGTCGATGTCGAACCGGAGGCTGAGCGGCCCGGGGGACTCGACCCGCGCGACGAGGCCGCTCCCGCCGACCGTCAGGGGCGCCGTGCCCCACTCGGCCGGGTCATCAGGGTCGAACGTGAGCGGCGGCGACCACACCAGCAGGTAGAGGGGGTGCCGGAAATCGACGCGCGGGGACTCCGCCACGAGCCTCAGGACCAGGGCCGAGGGGCCGTTGTCGCCGGGGTCGTTGCCGAGGTGGACGCTGCTCAAGCCCCAGCTCATCCAGAAGGATCCGATGGTGGTGCCGTTGGAGCTCTCCAGGCGCGCGCCCGGGTCCTGGAGCCAGTACGAGGGGGACGCGAAGTCGCGCGGCGACGTGGCGAGATAATACTGCTGCCAGCCCCACGTGCGCTCGATGCTGAACATGCGCGAGTAGAAGGCCGCCGCCCAGGACGGGACGTCGGCGGCGAAGGGGTCGAGGAGCTTGATCGCCGTCACGCCGGTCCCCGACGGCCGCTCCGCGGACGCGTCCGCCGTGAACCGCGCCGGGTCGATGCCCGGGCCGTTCGCCGTGACGGTCACGTGGTAGTGACCTCCGAAATCGTTCTCGACCGGCAGGGTTGCCCCCGTGACGTTGGTCGTGAGCAGCACGGCCCCCTCGCTCTCGTCGCGCACGGTGACGGTGTAGTCCTCCGCGCCGTCCACGGGCGTCCACCAGAACGTGTCCCGCCCGTCCCATGACGCCGCCGCCGTCACGCTGAACAGCGGGCTGCGGCCGTGCATCTGCATGGCCACGAGGTTGCTGAAACCGTCCCCGCTCGAGTCCTCCTCGAGGATGTCCGGCGGGCAGCCCTCCCCGAACCACCCGTCCAGCCACGCGCCGACGTCGACCATGCCCAGATCGGACGGACGGACGCGGAAGAAGCCCATGGGCGGGGGCTTGCCGTAGGGATAGCCGAACCGCGCGAAGCGGTCGAATGGTATTTCGAAATCCTTCACCCCCAGCGCCGCCTCCACCCGCACATTATCGTCGATCGTCACCCACCCGTTCGGGTCCAGCAGGTCCTCCGTGAAACGCACGTCCAGCCGCCCCAGCGGGAACCTCTGCGACAACGGCCACTCCGCCCTGAGGTAGAACGAGTGCGCGCCGCATTGGAAATCCGTGACGCTCAGGCTGTCCGGAGGCCCTGCGCCGCGCGGCGGCGCGCCCTCCTGCTGCCGCGCCACCCCGAGCGGCGCGAGGATGGAGTCCAGGATGCCCCCCCGCGCGAGCCACGGGAAGAACACCGCCAGCGTCCGCCCCAGCCCCGTCTCCACAGCCTCCAGCGTCTGGTGGTGATTCTCGAACTTCACCACCTGCTCCACGGTCTGCTGCTCCCTGCAGATATCCCTCATCGCCTCACGCAGAAGCTGCTGACTCGCAAGCGCAACCAGCGCGGCCAGCGCACATGCCGCGCCCCACGCCGGCACCGTCTTTTCCGCATTCCTCGTCATGGCGTCATTTCCCCTTTTTCGCAGTCCAACCGCCACCGTGAAAAAAAACATGCCGCCATTCTACCACACCCCCCGCCTTTTAGCCACACGCGATATGCCCCGCGCGGGATTTTTTTTCGGGGCGGGGGCGGAAGGGCGGGGGCGCAAGAAGGTGGCACGGGCTGTATGCGCCCCTTCAGGGGAATTCCTGCCCGTGGCTGACTGCGGGCAGGAATTCCCCTGAAGGGGCGCATACAGCCCGCACCACCTTGGCAACGATGCAGGGCGGAAGCCCTGCGCTCCCGGGGGGGGACATTTTGCTTGCAATTCGCCGATTGACTTTCTTCGGAGAAACGGGTATAACTATTGGCCACATGCAAACAGAATCTTCTTTTGAGCGGCGCGGGCGGGGCTCGCGTCCTCCTTTCCGCAGGCGGCGGAAAAACCGCCATCCGGGGCTTGCCGAGCGCGATGCCCCGCTGGTCGTGCCGAAGCCGAAGGGCGAGCTTCCGGCGGCGTTCGCGTCGAACGTATTCGGGCTGGTTGACCCGCTCATCCAACACGCCGTGGCGGATGAGAAATACGACACGCCGACCCCGATCCAGGAGCAGGCCATCCCGCCGCTGCTGGAGGGGCGCGACCTGCTGGGCTGCGCCCAGACCGGCACGGGCAAGACCGCCGCGTTCCTGCTCCCCATCCTCCACAAGCTGCACAACGAGCCGAAGGAGGTGGAGGCGGGGCACCCGCGCGCGCTCATCCTCGCGCCGACGCGCGAGCTGGCGGCGCAGATCGCCACGAGCGTGGCGACCTACGGGCGTTACCTCGGCCTGCCGTTCGCGGTGGTGTTCGGCGGCGTGAGCCAGTTCCCGCAGGTGCAGGCCCTGCGCCACAAGGCGGCGCTGGTGGTGGCCACGCCGGGGCGGCTGCTGGATCTGATGAACCAGCGCCACCTGGCGCTGGACTGCATCGAGGAGTTCGTGCTGGACGAGGCGGACCGCATGCTCGACATGGGTTTCCTGCCGGACATCCGCAAAATCCTCGCCAAGCTGCCGCAGGAGCGGCACACGCAGTTCTTCTCCGCCACGCTCTCCAAGGAGGTGCTGCGCCTCGCGAAGGACATGGTCTCGGACCCGGTGGAGGTGACGATCGAGCCGGACAAGCCGACCGTGGACAAGATCCACCAGGTGCTGATGTTCGTGGACAAGCCGCGCAAGGACGCGCTGCTCTCCCACCTGCTCTCCACGCGCGAAGAGATGAGCCGCGTCATCGTCTTCGCGCGCACGCGCCACGGCTCGGACAAGATCGTGCGCAAACTCGATAGCGCGGGCATCCCGGCGGACGCGATCCACAGCGACAAGACCCAGCGCGCGCGGACGGAGGCGTTGAACGCGTTCAAGCGCGGGCGCGTCCGCGCGCTGGTCGCGACGGACATCGCCTCGCGCGGCATCGACGTGGACGACATCACGCACGTCGTCAATTTCGATTTGCCCGAGGAGACGGAGTCCTACATCCACCGCATCGGGCGCACGGCGCGGGCCGGCGCGTCGGGCTGTTCGATCTCGTTCGTGAGCGCGGAGGAGCGCGGGCTGCTCCGCGCCGTCGAGCGCATGATCAAGAAGAGCATCGACGTCGAGCGCGTGGACGAGTTCCACTCCGAACGCGCCGAGAAGGCCGCGGGGCGGAAGGCGAAGTCGGGCGACGACGACGCGCCCCTGCCGCCGCCGCCGTGGGCGGCGCGCAAGGCGCAGATGGGCGCGAACCGCGAGGAGCGGCGCGAGTCGAAGTTCCGCGAGCGCCCGCCGAAGGGCAGCAACCTCGGGCGGCGCCAGACAGACTTCAGGCAGCGCATGATGGATGAGATGCAGATTTCGGATGAGCCGCAGGGCCGGAAGCCGAGGCGGCCGGACAGGCCGCCGCGTGACGACGAGCAGGGCCGTGCGGACGAGCCGCCGAGGCGCGAACGCGACGACCGGCCGCCACGGCGTGAGGACAGGCCGCCGCGCTATTCGGACAAGCCGCCACGACGCGAGGACAGACCGCCACGACGCGAAGACCGGTCACCGCGCTATTCGGACAAGCCGCCACGCTATGCGGACGAGAAACCGCCGAGGCGTTCGGAACGGTTCGAGCGCGACTGGCGCGAAGAGGGGAGCAAGCGCCCGTACAAGCGCGACGATGCGCGCGGGTACGAGCCGCGCCGCCGCGCGGATGACGAGCGTCCCGGGCGCTCGCGCGATTTTCAGGGGAAGCGGGATTACGAGCGCCCGCCGCGCTTCGACGAGGGGCGGCGCTACGGTGACGGCCGCCGCGACGGCGAGGAGCGGCGCGGGGGCGGCGGGGGCGGCGAATATCGCCCGAAGCGTCCGTACCACGGGGACGAGCCGCCGCGCAGGGACGACCGCCGTTTCGGCGACGAGCGTCCGGACCGCCCGCCGAAGTTCCAGAAAGGCAAGTTCGACAAAAAGCCAGGGTTCCGAGGCGGCAAGGGTGACGCGCGTAAACCATCGAATGCCCCGCACCCGTTCGCACGTTTCCAGAAAAAGAAAAAACGCTAGCGTCCTGTAAAATACAGATGACGGGATAGAGGACTGTTTGGATAGGCGTGATATGGAGGGCGAGACAGGGGATCCTATTGGCGCGGCGTGCGGTCAATGGGGCGGGAAGTCGCAATGTGTCTAGCGGCTCGCGGGGACGCTCGCCCTTCATCGTGTGTTAACGGCTCGCGGGGACGCTCGCCCTCCATCGAGGACACTAGGGCGGGATGCCAGCGTATGGATGGATCGCCGCCGCCTTTGCTGCGGTGGGGTTGGGGATCTTGGGGGAGTGCATAGAGGCCCGCAGTTGGTTTGTGCTTCCGTGGCACGGGGTCATTTCTTCTGCGGGTATGCGAGGGTGTCTGGAGTCAGGTACGCGAGGGGGGGGTACCGCGCCGGGGCTTTGACAGGAGCGCCGAAATCCTGAAGAAGAGATGAGCAGTCCACGTTGCGCGTCACCAGAACAGGGATGATGTCTGCCATCTCGTTGCGGATATTCCCCGCGATGCACCACATATTGTTCTCCGGGCGTAATTTCCCTGTCCCCTTCTTGACTGGAACCCCACGATCGGGATAGGCCAGCTTGCTGTAGTCGGCAGCTTCGAATGCGATATAGGGGCTGTGGTTGGTTGTACCGATGTTCGCGCCATCGAACAGCTCGTAAAAATAGTCCGTGCTGTTCTGGAAGGCAAACCACGCGATGTCCTTCGGGTGAGACTGGGGATGTTTCAGATTGTCTTCGGCCAGCATTGTCTTGGGCCACACGTTCGGGAGCCCCACCTGTTCGCGCTCTGTGTTCGCCCCGACAATCGCGACGTAAATGTCCTTCCCGCGCGCGCCCGTAGCATCATTGACTGCCCGTGCGACTGCATCATTGCATGCAGGGACGAGCACGACGAAAAAGAGTGCCAAGACCCCAATCGCCACGCCCAGCGTGAACAGTGAAAACGCTGGCTTTGTTTCTGATTCCACAGTGACCTCCACCCCCCATCTAATTCCTCATGATCCGCAGGGCCAGAACACGTGCGGCTGGCCGTCAAGGGCGGGCGCGGCGGCGCGGGCCTGCTCCATGCGCGGGGCCATCTCCGCGAGGCTGTCGCCGCCGAGTTTCTCGATGAGCGCGTCGGCGAGGACGAACGCGGCGGCGGCCTCCGCCACCACCACGGCCCGCGGCAGGGGGCAGATGTCGGAGCGCTCGTAGGCGGTGGCCGTCTCCTGGCCCGTGGCGAGGTTGACGGTCGGCTGGGGCTTGAGCGTGGTGGGGATGGGCTTCATCGCGAGGCGCGCGACAACCGGGCTGCCGTTGGAGATGCCGCCCTCGATGCCGCCGCAACGGTTGGTCGGGCGCATGAGACCAGCGCGGATGGGGTCGTGCGCCTGTGTGCCGGGACGCGCGGCGTTGGCAAACGCGTCGCCGATCTCGACGCCCTTGACGGCCTGTATGCTCATCAGGGCCTGCGCGAGACGCGCGTCGAGGCGGCGGTCGGCCTGCACGTGCGAGCCGAGGCCCGGCGGCACGTTTTCGGCGCAGACCTCGATGATGCCGCCGAGGGTCTCGCCGTCGTCTTGCGCGGCGGCGATGACGCGGGCGAATGCGTCGGGGTCGGTCTCGTGCGCGACCTGCGTGATGCGCCCGATGACGTTGATGCCGAAGTGCGCGAGGAATGCGCGGCAGATTGCTCCGACGGCGACGCGCGCGGCGGTCTCGCGTGCGGAGGCGCGTTCGAGCGCGGGGCGGATGTCGCTGTAGCCGTACTTGATGGCGGCGGCGAGGTCGGCGTGGCCGGGGCGCGGGACAGGGTAGGGCGCGATGCCGCGCCCCGCCCAGTTCGCGTGGTCGGCGTTGGTGATGAGCAGCGCGATGGGTGCGCCCGTGGTGAGGCCTTCCATCACGCCCGAGAGGATTTGCGCATGGTCGGTCTCGATTTTCATGCGGTCGCCCGCGCCCAGCGGCAGTTGGCGGCGAGCGAGGTCGGCGGCGATGAGACCTTCGGTCAGCGGCAGGCCGGCGGGCATGCCGTCGAGGATGGCGGTCAGCGCGGGGCCGTGCGATTCACCTGCGGTCAAGTAACGTAACATGGCTTTTCCCTTTTACAATTTTTTCAGGAACGCTTGCAGGCGCGACATGGCCTCTTTCAGTTGCTCCATGCTCGTGGCGTAGCAGCAGCGCAGGTAGCCCGCGCCGGACGCGCCGAAGGCATCGCCCGGCACGCAGGCCACGTCGTGGGCGTCCAGGAAACGCATGGCGAAGTCATACGAGCTCAGGCCCGTCGCCGCGATGGACGGGAAGACGTAAAACGCGCCGCGCGGCATGAAGCAGTCGAGGCCCAGATCGTTGAGCGCGCCGACGAGGTAGTTGCGGCGCAGACGGTAGGACTCGCGCATGTCGGCGATGTCCTCGTCGCCCGCGCTCAGGGCCTCGACGCCCGCGCACTGGCTGATGGAGGACGCGCACATCATGCAATACTGGTGGATCTTCGTCATCGCGTCGATGAGCGGCGCGGGGGCGCAAGCGTAGCCGAGGCGGAAACCCGTCATGGACCACGCCTTGGAGAAGCCGTTGAGCAGCACGAGGCGATCGCGCAGGCGCGGGATGGCGGCCATGGAGTGGCGGCCGCCCTCGTAGGTGAGCTCGGAATAGACCTCGTCCGAGATCACGAGCAGGTTGTGGCGGATCGCGAAATCCGCGAGGGCCTGCGTGTCTGCGTGCGTGAGCGTCGCGCCCGTGGGGTTGTTCGGGAAGTTGAGCAGCAGCACGCGCGTGCGCGACGTGACGGCCTTCTCGAGCTCCGCGACGGTGAGGCGGAAGTCGTCCCTGCGGTAGGTGCGCACGGGGACCGGCACCGCGTGCGCCATGCTCACCAGCGGCGCGTAGGCCACGAAGCTCGGCTCGTGGTACAGCACCTCGTCGCCCGGCGAGAGCACGGAGCGCAGCGCGATGTCCAGCGCCTCGCTCACGCCGACGGTGACAAGCGTCTCGCGCTCCCAGTCATACGCCGCCTTGAACGAGACCTCCATGTAGGCGGCGATGGCCTTGCGCAGCTCCGGCGAGCCGAAGTTCGACGTGTAGCGCGTGACGCCCTGCTCCAGGGCGCTGATGGTGCGCTCGCGGATGTGCCACGGCGTCTTGAAGTCCGGCTCGCCGATGCCCAGCGAGATCACGTCCTTGCGCCCCGCGACGATCTCGAAGAAATCGCGTATCCCGGACTTGGGGATGCCGCGCAGGTGCGGCGCGATGAAATCAGGGGCAGACTTGGAGTCGGTCATCGTGGTCTTCACTTTCCATCAGGACGTCTTGGTCCTTGTACGTTTTCAGCATGAAATGGGTCTCGGACGAGATCACGCCGTCGAGCGTCGCCAGGCCCACGCTGACGAACTCGGCGACCTCCTTCAGGTTCTTGCCCTTGACGAACAGCAGCAGGTCGAACCCGCCGGACATGAGGAACAGCGCCTCCACCTGCGGGAACTTGCTCACGCGCGTGGCGAGGCGGTCGAAGCCGCCCTCGCGCTCCGGGCGCACCCGCAGCTCGATGACCGCGCGCACGCTCATGCCCTCGTCGCGGTTCGGGTTGATGAGCGCATGGAAGCCGCGGATCACGCCCTCCCGCTCATACGCCGCGACACGCGCCTTCACATCCTCCTCGGTCGTGCCGAGCTGCTTCGCCAGCGCCGCGTCCGTCTCGCGCGCATTCTCCTTCAGCATCTTCAACAGCAAATCCATGATAACCCTCCTGACCTCAAACCTGATACCCATCAGCGGAGAAACAATATACCGCAAATAACGGCGCGAATGCAAATTTTATTGTCATTTAAGGTGAAGTTGTCACAGCCATCTATGAAAATGCCGAAGGCGTGTAACGTGAGTAACCGCCGGTGGCGCGAGCGTATGCGGGCGGAACCGGCGGACGGCGGGTAATTACCATCAGCCCCGGCAGGGGCTGGACAAGGCGCATCATTCAGCCCTTGCAGGGCTGGGGTTTTCGACTGCCCCTGCCGCCGGTTCCGCTTACGCTCCACCGATGGTTACTCATGTTTAGCACGCTGCGGCGCTATGTGACAACATCAGGTTACCGAAGTCGATTGGAAGCGACTGAAGCCGACTGAAATCGAGGGTGGTCAATGGTAGGCGAGGAATGCGGAATTCTACCCCTCACAGCCTTAACCCCTCACAGCCAGCCTTAACTCCTTAACCCCTTATCGCCTTAACCCCTTATAACCTTCCTACAGCACCGCGCCTTTGCCCGCGAAGATGTTGTCCATCAGGCGGCTGTGCTCGGCGTCGGTGTAGCCGCCGCTTTCGATGGAGACCCAGCCGTGGTAGCCGACCTCTTCGATGACCTTGCGCACAGAGACCCAGTCGATGCTGCCTTTGCCGATCGGCACGAAGTCGCCGTCGTTGCCTTTCTCGCGGTTGACGAGGAAGTCCTTGATGTGCAGTTTCGCGAGGGTGCCTTTAAGCGCCTTCAGCCAGTCCTCGGTGGGGGCGTAGCGGACGTGGTTGCCCAAGTCGAGGTACGCCTGCACCCACGGGGTCTTGAAGGAGCGCACGAACGCGGCGGCGAAGTCGGGCAGCACCCAGAGGTTGTTCCAGACGTTCTCCAGCGCAATGACCACGCCCGCCTCGGCCGCGACGGGCAGCAGTTCTTCGACGGCCTGGCGCGACAATTCGGTGGAGGTGTTCTGCGCCTTGATGTAGTCCGCGAACGGCGCGTTGTCGCCGTCCACGACGCGGCTCACCTGCAACGTGGCGGGGTCGAAGTCAATCTTGAACTGCGAGGGCTTGGGCATCGCGCCGCCGATGCGGCACGGCACGAGCAGGATGGTCGAGGCCCCGTATGCCGAGGTGAGGCGGATCATCTGCTTCACGTCCTCAATGGATTTTTTGCGCTCGTCCGCGTTGTCGTGGTTGAACTGCGCCCACCCGCCCATGAAGGAGTGGATCTTCACGCCGAAGCGCTCGGCAATCTGCCGCGCCTTGTAGGCGTCCTCGATGGACACGCCTTTCTTCATGAGCTCCACGCCGGGGAAACCGGCCTTGGCGATGCGCTCGCACGTCGCCTCGTCCGCGATGTCCGCGAGCAGTGCCTTACGCAACTGCGTCTTGAACGCTGCGGGCGCGGCGGCCTCCTGCGCACGGAGTGCAGGGGATAGATAGGTTACGGCGGCGCCCGCCGTGACAGCCCCCGCGACGAACGAGCGGCGTGAGACGTTGAACTTGGTCATCTTAATCCTCCGTTTTTATTACACAGAGTTTCACAGAGGAGACACAGAGTCACACAGAGTTTTTTTTGAAATTCTCTGTGACCCTCTGTGTTGCCTCTGTGGTTCTCTGTGTAACATATTCGTCCGTTTTCTTTCACCACAATAGGCACAATAGAATGCACAATGGACACTATTTTTAAGACATTGCTGTTGTGTCTATTGTGAAAACCATTGTGCCTATTGTGGTAAAAAAATCATCCTGTTAATCCTGTCTAATTTCCGGGGACGGGCGCTTTGAACTCTTCGGGCAGCGGCACGTCGCCCTTGTCGAAATCGTCGGGCAGGAAGGGGTTGTTCCAGCCGTCGTACAGCGCGGAGTCCTTGTTGGTGAGCAGGTCGCTCATGCGCACGGCCTGCCCGCTGTAGGCGGCGAGCGTGCCCATGATAGTCGTCGCGCTCGCCATGGCGACCTGCTCGCCCTCGGCCAGAAGCTCGCCCTTCGCCAGCGCGGCGAGGTGGTCAACGTGCTCCATCATCATCATGTCCTCGTGGCGGCCCTCGACGGCCTTCTCGTCCGGGCCAATCTCCTTTCCGTCGTAACGCTTGATTTTCCCGAGGATCGTGATCTCGCCCTCCGCGCCGGAGAGGAACGCGTGGCAGCGGTCCGCACAGCCGTCAACCTGCCGCGCGATCGCGTGGACGTGCAGGCCGTCGTCATAGTCGTAGTCCACGCTGACGCAGTCATAGCCGTTGCCCGTGGCGCGGCGGTGGCGCGCACCGATGGCCATGGCCGCCCTCGGCGTGCGCCCGATGAACCAGTTGGCGAGGTCCACCTCGTGGATGCCCTGCTCGGTCAGGTTGTCGCCCGACATGTGACGCCAGCCGTACCAGCTGCGGGACATATAGCCCGCGTTCGACTCGCCGTCCTTGCGCGGCAGCGTGTTGCCCCACGTGTTCGTGCCGCCGTGGCAGCGATAGACCACGCCGCCGCAGACGCGCCCGATCGCGCCGCCCTGAATCGGGCCGATCTGGCGCAACGCGCGGCTGCTGTGGCGGTAGCACGTCCCCGACAGCACGGAGAGCTTCGCAGCCTTCGCGGCCTCCACGCCCGCGAGGAAACGCCGCAGGCCCGCCGGATCCGTCGCGATCGGCTTCTCCGCGAAAATGTGCTTGCCCGCCTTGACGCAGGCGTCGAAGTGCAGCGGGCGGAAGAACGGCGGCGTGCAGAGCAGGACGATCTCCGCGTCCGTCTCCATGACCTTCTGATAGCCCGCCGCGCCACCGAACGCGAACTTCTCATCGACCCCGTATTTCTTGCAGACGTTCACCGCCCGCTCCGGGAAGAAATCCGACGCCGCGACCAGCTGCGCCTTGAAGCCCAGCCGCTCGGCGGCCTTGGTGATGTCGTTGGCCGCGCCGCCGCCGCGCCCGCCGCACCCGACCACCGCAAACTTGAACACGCGCGGCGCACCCTGCGCGCGCAGAACCGTCGGCGCGACCGCCGCGAAAGCACTTGCCCCAGCAACGAACGAACGACGTGAAACCGTAAACTTACTCATGAGAATCCTCCTTAATGGTGTGATAATAATAACACATTCCCGTTTCCGTGTATTGTATAATTCCGACATATTTGTGTATAATTCCGACAAAATCTCTGGAGGGGGCAATGGCACCCTTGCAGGAGGTTTTTCGAAGCGACCGGCGAATTGCAAGCAAAACGAACCCGTGATCCAGGCAGCGGTGAAAGCTTCCTGAGCGGTTAGCCCTTTCAGGGTGCGGGGCGGTTCATTTAATATTGCAATTTGCATCGGAAAAATAGTTGAAAAAAGCGGTTGTCGCGAGGGGGGGGGATAACTTATACTTATGGGCTTGTGCTATGGTTTTTTTAATGCGATTCCAATCTGAGAGGAGGCTGTTCTTATGGCAAAGAAAAACATTGACGCGGCGTACAAGCTGGCGTGCGAGCGTTACGCGGAGCTGGGTGTGGATGTCGGGGCGGCGCTGAAGAGGCTGCTGAAAATCCCGGTGTCTCTGCACTGCTGGCAGGGGGATGACGTGCGGGGGTTCGAGAACGCGGACGGCGACCTGACGGGCGGCATTCAGGCGACGGGCAACTACCCCGGTCGCGCGCGTACCCCGGCGGAGCTGCGCGGCGACATGGACTTCGTGTTCTCCCTGCTCGGCGGCAAGCACCGCGTGAACGTCCACGCCTGTTACGCGGAGTTCGAGAAGGGCCAGCGCGTGGACCGCGATGAGCTGACGGCGGAGCATTTCAAGAATTGGATCGCGTGGGCGAAGAAGAACCGCCTCGGCATGGACTTCAACCCGACGCTCTTCTCGCACCCGATGTTCAACGGGTTCTCGCTTTCGAGCCGCGACAAGAAAACCCGCAAGTTCTGGATCAAGCACACGATCGCGACGCGGCGCATCGCCGCGGTCATCGGCAAGGCGCTCGGCTCGCCCAGCGTGAACAACGTGTGGATTCCCGACGGCTTCAAGGACATCCCGGCGGACCGCATGACGCCGCGCAAGATTCTGGCGGATGCGCTAGACGAGTGCTTCGCGGAGAAGTTCAGCCCGAAGCATGAGCTCGACGCGGTGGAGTCGAAGCTGTTCGGCATCGGCGCGGAGAGCTACACGGTCGGCTCGCATGAGTTCTACATGGGTTACGCGGTGAAGAACCAGAAGCTGCTGACGCTCGACGCGGGGCATTTCCACCCGACGGAGGCGATCGCGGACAAGCTGTCGGCGTGCCTGCTGTTCGTGCCGGAGATTCTGCTGCACGTCAGCCGCGGGGTGCGCTGGGACAGCGACCACGTGGTCATCGTGAACGACGAGCTCATCGCCGTCGCGCAGGAGCTGGTGCGCCTGAACGCGTTCGACCGCGTGCACATCGGGCTGGACTATTTCGACGCGAGCCTCAACCGTATCGCGGCGTGGGTCATCGGCGTGAGGTCCATGCAGAAGGCGCTGCTCTACGCGATGCTCGAGCCGCTGAAGAAGATGCAGGACGCGGAGAAGAGCGAGGATTACGCCTCGCGCCTGGCGTGGATGGAGACGGCCAAGACGATGCCCTTCGGCGCGGTCTGGGACAAGTTCTGCGCGGACGAGGATGTGCCGCTGGACACCGAGTGGCTGGCCGAGGTCAAGGCTTACGAGGCGAACGTGCTGGCGAAACGCTAGAGGTTAGTAAACTAGGAATTAGAAATGAGGAATGAGGAATTGGAACCCGATGGAATGATCAGTTTTTAAAACCACGGTTTCTAATTCCTCAATTTAAAAACAGAGGTTTTCGCGATGGATATTTTGAGAGCGATCACGGTGCTGTCGCATGAGTTCGGCACGGCAGATTATGTGCAGGCCGGCGGCGGCAACACGTCGTGCAAAAATAAGACGACGCTGTGGGTCAAGCCGTCGGGGACGACGCTGCTGGGGCTTTCGATGGAGGCGTTCATCGCGATGGACCGCGCGGCGCTCGACAAGCTCTACGCGGTCGAGCCGCCGGCGTCGCCCGCAGAGCGCGAGGAGCTCGTGAAGGACATGATGGCGCAGGCGGTGCTGCCGGAGACGCCGGGGCGCGCGTCCGTGGAGGCGCCGCTGCACAACGCGCTCTCGGCCCGCTACGTGGTGCACACGCACCCGGCGGCGGTGAACGGCCTGACCTGCGCGCTCGGCGGGCGGGCGGCGGCGGCGCGGCTGTTCCCGGACGCGCTCTGGGTGCCTTACGTTGACCCCGGCTACACGCTGTGCATGGTCGTGCGCAAGGCGGTGCAGGACTACAAGGCGGTCAACGGCGAGGAGCCCAAACTGCTGTTCCTCGAAAACCACGGCGTGTTCGTGTGCGCGGACACGCCGGAGGAGATCCGGGCGATTTACGGGCGCGTGATGAACACGCTGGCGCGGGCCTATGCGGAACACGGCATCCATCAGGACGTGCCGGTCGAGAAGCACCCGATTCCCGATGAGCTCGTGGCGCGTTGGCGCAAGGTGCTGGCGGAGGCGTTCGGCGATGACGCAACGGCGGTCGTGGCGAGGAACCGTTTCCGGGTGGTCTCAGGGCCGCTCTCGCCGGATCATATCGTCTATGCGAAATCGTACCCGTTCGACGGCGTGCTGACCGTGGAGAACCTGCGCGCGTTCAAGGAGGCGCGCGGGTACGCGCCGCGCATCGTGCTGACGGACCATGCGGTGCTGGGCGTCGCGGCGACGGAGAAGAACGCGAGGCTGGCGCTGACGCTGGCCATGGACGGCGCGATTGTGCGGCGGCTCGCGCGGGCGTTCGGCGGTCTGCAGCTGCTGGGCGACGCATCGCGCGCGTTCATCGAGAACTGGGAGGTCGAGTCGTACCGCGCCAAACAGGTTTGACGCGGTGCGAATGAGGAATCGGGGGGGATGGAGCACAGTGCCCCCCCGCCCTTAAAGCGGCGGCGATCCGCCGCACTCCACAATAACAAGGCTTCCTGCCTTTACGGCTCGCGGGGATGCCCGCCTACCTCTCACGATGAACGACGTGGACATGGCGGACGGTATGGACACGGTGTCCATATCGCCTATCACCTCTCCTTCTGCTTGGAGATTTTACGTTGAAACGCTACGGGGTATTTTTTAATCGGGCCTGTCATATTTTACTTTCACAATCCTGATTTATAAATTATACTTTTAAATTTATTTTGTTTAGGGGGAGAGTATCGAATGGTAGTGACGCCGTATAAAGGGGGATGGCATTGTTTCGTTGCGCCCGGTCTCGTCGGGCTGGGGGTGTTGCTGTCGCTGGCTGGATGCATGACGCCCGAACGGGCGGACCGCCAGGCGAGCGAGGCGGGGACGCGTCTGGCGACGGCGTACTGGCAGGCGCAGACCGGACGCACCAACACGTTCGACGTGACGCGCCCGGCGGACGCGCTGACGCTGCGGCTTGCGCTGACGGCAATCGCGCGGGGGGAGGAGAATGTCGTGTTCCCTGAAATCCCGAACGTCTCGGGGCTGATGGACAATGACGTGTGGCGGCTCCCGCTGGCGGACGCGCTGAACGTCGCGGCGCGGAACGACCGTCAGTACCAGCGCCTGAAAGAGGATGTGTTCCGGGCGGCGCTGGACCTGGACTCGCAGCGGTTTTTGTTTGAGACATCCTTCACGGGCCTGCTGCTCGGTTTGCTGTCGGGCAACTCCGAGGCCGCCGACACACTGACGGGCAATGCGGGCGCGGGGTTCAGCCGCCAGCTTGAGAACGGCGCGACGATTGCCGGGCAGCTTGCCTTGGACGTGGTGCGCCTGCTGCGCAGCGACTGGCATTCGCTCGGCATCACGGGAGACCTTTCGATGTCGATTCCGCTCTTGCGCGGGTCGGGGCGGAAGGTGGTACGCGAGCCGCTGACGCAGGCGGAGCGTAACCTGATGTATGCGATACGGAGGTTCGAGCATTACCGCCAGACCTACGCCGTGGCGGTCGCGAGCGGCTACTTCGGTGTGCTCGAATATGCCCAGCGCCTCAAAAACGCGCAGGATAACGAGAAACGCCTGATTCTCAACAGCGAGCGCGCAGAGATGATGTACGAGGAAGAGCGCAAGGAGATGGGGCTCATCGAGGTGTCACAGGCACGCTCGGATTTGCTTGCAGCAAACGAGGGGGTCGTTGCGATGCGGCGCACTTATGAGGAGCGGCTGGACACGTTCAAGCTCACCATCGGGCTCCCGCCGGAGTCGCGCATTGAGCTCGACAACCTGGAGTTTGAGACGCTCCAGCAGGAAATCGAGGCGGCGGCGCAGGAGGGGACAGGCGGCGAGCGCATGTTCCCGGACGAGCCTGATGCGTGTGCCATCGCATTGAGGCAGCGGATGGATTTGTCTATCGTTTACGATTCGCTAGGCGATGCCGAGCGCGGGCTGAGCGTCGCGGCGGACGCGCTCCGCGCGGACGTTGCTCTGACGGGGTCGGCGCGGGCGGGGCAGACCGGCACGTCTGAGAGCAGCAGCTTCTCGGGGACGGAAAGCTGGGGGGCGGGCCTGCGGATGGACCTGCCGTGGAACCGCCGCCGCGAGCGTAACGCCTACAAGCGGCAACTCATCGCGATTGAGCAGGCCAAGCGGGATGTCGAGGAGAAAGAGGACGCCATCAAAGCTGCCGTGCGCAACGGGCTGCGCAAACTGGCGGCGGCGGAAGCATCCTACAAGATTCAGGTGGCGGCATTGGGCGTGGCGGAGTTGCGGGTGGCCAGCAACACCCTTTTCATGGAGTTGGGGCGCTCGACGATGCGCGATATGCTGGAAGCCCAAAGCACCTTACTGCAGGCGCAGAACAACCTCTGCAACGCGGTTATCGGTTGGCGCATCAGCGAGCTTGAGCTGCGGCGCGACATGGGCGTGCTGGCGATTTCAGAAACAGGCGTCTGGGAACCGATGGAAGCGTATGTTGAGGACAATGGATAAAAACCAATTCCGCAGGGGGCGTCCAAGCATCCGACACAAGGGCCCCCGTTGGCGCGACCGCGGCCAATGGGGTATGGGAACATCCGGCGTCCAAGTCAAATGCGCCACGGGGCGATGCCCCTTATGGCGTGCGGCGGCGCGCGGTGACGCGAACCCCTCAGGCGGGCCGCCTGAGGATGGGCGGCCAGGCTGCGCACAAAAAAACTGACGGCGCAAGGAGCTCCGTCAGGACACATGGCATTGGGGGCAGACCCCCTTGTAATAAAGGGACATCGCCTCGACCACAAAGCCGTCCATCGGTTGCGGGAACACCGTCTCCGCCGGATAGAAGAAGTTGTAGAGCCGCCCGCACTTCACGCACTTGAAGTGCCCATGATTTGATGTCTCGGCATCAAAACGCATCTCGCCCTCATCAGAGACCAGCCGCGTGACCAGACCGCATTTGCACAAGGCGTCGAGCGTCTGATAGACGGTGGTTCTCGAAAGCGTCGGATACCCTGAAATCAAGTCACAGTAAATCTTCTCCGCAGTCGGATGTGACGTGTAGCTGCAAAGGTACGTGAATACAGCAACACGCTGCGGCGTGGGCCGAAGACCACGCTCATGTAGTCGTTGTACGGATGAGAAACTCAATCCTTTCTGATCATTATCCATAAAGGCCTCCTGAAATCTCATTTCAATATTAGTAATAATACCATATTAGGCGTTGCTATGCAAGTGAAGAGTGTAAAGTTTTGTCTATAATTTTGGAGCGTTCTGCGGCGGCATTTTTCCGGCATAATAAATAGACCTGTCCTAAAACCCGAGTTCCCCGAAAGACTTTTCATCGATGCGCAATCCGGGTATAGGCCACAGCCTGAAATAAACCGCGAAAAACACGAAAATTCATGAGCACTTTTTTATTGGGGGTAAATCTTTTTCGCGTGTTTCGCGCGTTTTGCGGTTAATTGGCATGAGCAAAAAAAATCCCCCGCGCCCGCTCATTCCTTGTTGACACACGGAACATTAACTGGTATCTTGCCGTGGTGTGAAAGAGATCAGTAGGATTGACAACTCCAACAAACAACATAATTGGAGGAAACGTCATGAAAGCGAAAAACACGGTTCACTCAGGTGCTTCGCGCACCCTTAGGGCACTCGGGTTTTTATCCAGTGCAATGCTCTTAGCGGCATTCGTCGGTTGCACCCCGCCTCCCCCACGGAACAGCGGGATGCCGTATGTGGATATCACGGGTTTCCTGAGCGAGACGATCACCGTCACCGCATGGGCGGCGTCCCAGCAGGACCACGATGCTTTCACGGGCAGCCAGCACTTCATGCCGGTCACGGAGGAGGGCGCACGGGTCGCGCGCGCCGAGACCGCGGCGGAGGTGAACGGCGTGACGATCACGCCGCTGCCCGTGGGCGCGGTCTATTCGGCGCTGGACGGGTTCATCATCACGAAAGGCTCGGGCGCGGCGGCGGCGGCCCTCGGCGGCGCGGGTGAGAATCGGCTCAGCCTGACGGAGGGCAACGAGGTCTATATCCCCGTCTGCTACCACGCGGTGCGCTACAACCATGCGTGGACGGCCTCGGAGAGCGGCACCTACAGCAGTTGCGGCCGCAACGGCGAGTGGAGCGATGCCAGCGAAAACAGCGTGTTGTTTTACCGGAACACGGGCGACCGCAGCGGGGTCTTCGCCTTCGACAGTTCCCCCACGAATTTCGTGATCTTCCAGTCGTTCTACGCCATGGGGCTGACCGACATGGGCGGCGGCCTTAACCGCATCACGCTGCCCGTGGATGACGCGGTTTTCACGGACGCCGCGCTGGCGTGCGATGAGGACACCCTCGCGGACGGGGAGGGCAATCCCGTCGCGTTCGCCAAGCCCATCGCCAAAACCGGGATGCCGCAGTGGTATCTGTTCGTGGCGGACGGCGGGCTGTTCACGCACCACAACCCGGGCCTCGCCTTTGACGACGGCGCCTACTCGCTCCCCGCAGGCGCGCTCGTCCTGCACCCCAACACGGACATCATTTTCCGGCAGGGCGACAGCCCCGTCCCCATCACCGTCAGGGTGGACGGGACGGTCATGCTCTGGCCCGGCTGCTCGTTCGACATCGACCAGGACGGCCTGCCGCCGGTCACCGTGACCCGCCCCGGCTACTACGACATCCCGACGCGCACCTTCCACCCGCTCTCGCAGCAGCAGGTGACCGTCACGTTCGACGCCGACGGCGGTGACATGGACAGCCCGTCTGCGGATTACTGGGCGCAGATGCCCTACGGGCTGCTCCCGGCGCCGACCCTCGCGGACCACTATTTCCTCGGCTGGTACAATGACAGCGGCTATGTCCGCACAGCGATCGACACCGTGCCCGACGCGAGCCACACGCTCACCGCGGGCTGGGTCCCGCTGGAGCATGTCGTCTATGTGTTCAACGACGAGGAGTACGATTCCGTGTGGGACGTCATGCGGCCCGGGACGCGGGTCGTCAACGGCGACGGCGGCGTGGACGCGTTCTTCCCCAAGACGGAGGAGGATTTCTGGGAGAGCACCCTCAACGACACGCTGGCTGCCATCACGGCCATCGAACACGCGCTGGGGCAGGCCGAAGTTGATGAGGCGGTCATCGTGTTCGGCTGCGAATGGGGCGCACCGGAGGCGCAGATATACCGCGCCCGCCCCAGTTCGCTCGTGTTCACGCGGGAGGCCGTCACGCACCTGCGCGGCATTGTGAACGTTGACGGTTATAGCGACGATCCGGCACCGCCCGCCTCGCTCATGATCGGCGGCAGCGCGGTCATCCGCAGCACCGCGGCGATCCTGGGCCCCCCGCTGACGATCGGCGACAGCGCCACCGTTATCATTGACAGCGGCGAGGTGTTCCTGAACGCCAACACGATATTTGAGCAGGACATCTTCAGCTGCGGCATCGTTATCCAGGGTAACGCCCAGATGATCGTGAACGGCGGCATGGTGTCGCCCGGAGCGCTCGGGGGGTTCGGCGTGACCGTCCTCGACGGCGCGTCCCTCACCGTCAACGGCGGCGTCTTCGCCCCGCTCACCATTTACGGCGCGTTCCTCGCGGCGGGCGACGCATCCGTCCAGATCAACGGCGGCCAACTCTACCTCGACGCGACCGCCATGCAATGGGCGGTGGAAAACTCGCTTCACATGCTGGGGCTGGACATGAACGCGAATGACATGGAGTGGCTCCTCTGGCTCATCGAGCAATACCTCTCCCATGTGCCGGTCGCCGGGTTCACCGCCCTCAGCGGCTCGCCGGTGTTTGAGGTCAACGGCGGCGCGTTCCACGGCAACTGGTTCGCGTACGCGTCGCCCCAGGCGCTGGTGGACGCGCTGATGTCGTTCCAGTTTCTGAGGGTAGAGGTGGACCCAGCGATCCTGTACGACCTGGAGATGAACCCGCCCACGCCCACCGTCGCGCTCAACGGCGGCACGTTCGCCAGCAGCGTCTGCAACCTGCTCGTCACGCGGCCGGAGGGCGAGGTCATCCTCGGGGGCGCCGCGCTCAGCGCCAATTGCGCGAACATCCTCCTGACGCCGGGCGCCAAGGTCACCGTTGACGGCGCCACGTTCCAGCGCGGCAACCGCCGCACCCTCTCGGTGTTCGAGGAGACGGCGGCGTATGAGGAAGGGGAAATCACCCTCGGACAACTCATCGGCTATCTGGGGGACGTGGCCTACGACTCCGCGCAAGACAGCACGCTCGGCGGCCTGTGGCCCACCGATCTGCACGCGGAGATCATGAACGCCGCGCAAGCGATTTTCACCGCCCCGTTCGACGACCAACTGGTCATCGTCCAAGGCGGCGCCGCGTATCAGGCGGACTTCATCCCCTACGGGTACCCCGGCTACCGCTTCAAGCAATCCAACGACGGCGCGGGCCCCGACCTCGTGTACGACATTGAGCCTTGGGCGTTCGCGGTCACGATCACCGAGCCGTACCAGCCCGGCGGCGCACCGCTCGTCCTCCCCGCGTTCTACGGCGAGCCCCTGCCGCCCTTCGCGGCCAACGCGTATGCCCAGCAGTCCATCTTCATCGGTGCGCGGGACACCGTCGGGGTCTGGTATTACGACAACCACGGCGACGGCATCAGGGACTGGGACAAGGACGACGACGACGTGCTGAACGGCATCTGGGACGCCAACAGTTACCGCGTCGTCTATTTCGCCAACGGCGGCCGCTTCGACGCCTCCGACAGCAGCGCGTCCCACATGATGCTCTCCGTCGTGAACGTCGAGGGCGACTTCTACCCCGTCCCCGCCGTCCCCACCCGCGAGGGCTACGCCTTCGACGGCTGGAACACGCAGGAGGACGGCACCGGCGCAAGCGTCACCCCCGGCGCGACCCCCTACTCTCCCGGGGCCTCCGCCCGCATGGTGTTCGCGCAATGGGAGGCGTGCCACACCCCCCACCCCGTGACCCTGCGCCACGGGATCGGCTCCGCCCTGGCCGACACCATCGAGGCGCTCTGCGGGTTCCCCATGCCCGGCACGGACCAGTCCGGCATCGCGCTGGCCCCGCCGGCTGGCGCGGGCGCCTTCATCGGCTACTTCGACCTCGCCAGCCCCGGCCTGAAACGCTACTACGACGAGGACCTGCTCAGCGCCCGCAACTGGGACCAGCACGACGACAACGCCGAACTCACCGCCCTCTTCGCGCCCCCCGACACCGTGGCCTTCCACGCCAACGGCGGCGAGTATGAGTACGTCACCCCCTACGACGCGGTCGCCTCCCACCTGCAAACCGTGCCGACCCTCGAGCCGACAGGGCTCGACCCCTCGCGCCGCTACGGCTTCCCCGAGCCGCCCGCCCTGGCAGGGCACGCGCTCGCCGGGTGGAACACGAAGGCCGACGGCACAGGCACCGCCGTCGCCCACGGCGCCCCCGCCCCCGCGACCGCCAGCATCCTCTTCGCACGCTGGACGCTCATCCCCGACAACCCCACCGTCACGCTCATCCCCGAGCACGGCGTGCCCTACATCGACAACGCCGCCGCCGCCACGCGCGAAGTGCAGGCCACGCCCGGCGCGCCCATGCCCGCCATCGTGCCGCCCTACAGTTCCGCCACCGTCAGCGGCGCGACCGGCGCATACCTGTTCGCCGGTTACACCAACGCCCTCGGCGCGTGGTACTACGACGGCAACGGCGACAGCCTCCGCAACTGGGACAACCCCGAAGGCGACACCCTCTACGCCGCGTGGGCCGAGGACACCGACCCCGGCACCTCCCCCACCGTCGTGTTCTACGGCACCGGCGGAACCCCCGCCGTGCAGTTCGAGCAGGCCGCCAACGGCGCCTACGCCCTGCCCCCCCAGACCCCCGCCCGCCCCGGCTACACGTTCCTCGGCTGGAACACCCGCAAGGACGGCAGCGGCACCGCCGTCGCCGCGGGCACCCCCTACGCCGGGCAACGCTTCGCCTACGCCCAGTGGCGCGACGGCGAATGGGCCTGGGTGCATATCGACGACATCCGCAAGCACGCCGCCGCCACCGAACTCCTCTGGGACAGCACCCCCGTCGAGACACGCCTCGGCCCCAACTACAGTTACCTGATCCACTACTCGGACAGCCTCCTGCTGCCGTTCGGCCTGTGGGGCCAGATACCCGAGACCACCCTCGGCGCCAACCTGTTGCGCGGCGACCCCATCCACAGGGCGCTGATCGACGACGCCCTCCTCGCCCCCGCAGGCGCCATGTTCTTCCGCCTCGAGGCGCGCAAAGAATAACGCACACGCGGCAGTGACGCAAGCGAAAAAGTCCCGTGGAGCAATCCACGGGACTTTTTTGTTCGTGCGCAGAGGGCGAGCGTCCTCGCGAGCCGTTAGGCACGATGGAGGGCGAGCGTCCCCGCGAGCCGTTAGGCACATGGAGGGCGAGCGTCCTCGCG
>Ga0082212_10003571_pt1 | contig 21987 bp, 20 predicted proteins | sample TergutNt197P3_FD_71548 | JGI IMG/M metagenome (GOLD analysis project Ga0082212, IMG submission 71548) | Neocapritermes taracua P3 segment gut microbial communities from Petit-Saut dam, French Guiana - Nt197 P3 | ecosystem: Host-associated > Arthropoda: Insects > Digestive system > Gut ...
ATACGCGGTGGTTAGTTTGCGCCCGCTTTTAGTGTCTTTTTGCTTCGCGTTTTACTGACCCATTTCGACCCTTCCCGCTTAAGGACGCTCCGTCAGTATAGCACCGTGAAAAATGTTTGTCAAGCATTATTTTCAAAATAATTAGAAAACTTTTACACGCCGCCGTGCGTGCCGCGTGTATGAGGTGGTTCTTGTTATTCAAAGGCAAGCGTATCTTCGCTGTTAAAACGCCGTCATCATTAATGCAATGACGCATTGTATTACAACATTATATGTGGTAACGACATACAGACAATACTACCATTTGCTACGCATAGTGCAATCTCTCGAACAATAGCCATGTTCTGCACCCCATTTTGCGGCAGCCATAAAATCATAGCTTCTTCCGCATAATTTGCATTTGGGGTTTCCTACGTTTAATATAGCTCTCTTTTTTTTCCTGTAGCGAACAGTTATAATAAAAGCAATTATACCTGCTATCCAAGCCAATCCCCCAAAAAAAATACCAACATCCTCCTCATAAAACACACCTCCTATTACTCCCATTATCATTGTGAGACTAAAGCATATGCTCCACCAAATAATCATCAATCTCTTTTGTTTGTCCATTTTGTGCCTTTCTCCTTTCTTTACTCCACCCTATATTTCAAATTTCCATAAACGTCATAAAGCAAATTGCCCCGAATTTCTCCCTGCCGAACCCCACTAGCATCATACAAATGATCCCCGCGAAGCTCGCCTATGTAGTTGCCGCCCGTGTCGTACAGACGGCTGCCACGGACATCTCCAACCCAGTTGCCGAAAGCATCACGCAAATGCTGACCGTCAACGCGCCCGGCCATATTGCCGCTAGTATCACGAATGATTGACACACTGTTCACCTCCTCAAGTTATTATAGTTACAATATATAATAATAACTATAACACGTTGAAAGTGAAATTGCAATCCCCTATCCTAAAATAGGGTGATTGTTTTTATGAGCAACTTTAGTTTAGGTAACAGACTGCGGCAACTCCGTAATAATCGGGCATTATCTCAGGAGCAAGTTGCACACATTGCTGACATAACTCCCGCATATCTGGGACAGGTGGAACGCGGCACGAAAAATATTACTGTGTATACCCTTGAAAAAGTTTGTCGGGCTCTCAATATATCACTTGCGGAGTTCTTTAGCGTTGCTAATATTGAACCTAATAGAGAGACAGACGAAATTGCCGTTCAGATATTCCATCAGCTTAACGGAAGGTCAATTTCTGAAAAGCAAGCAGTCTTGCGATTAATAAAACTTGTTTTCTCGATACAAGAAATGACCTAAATGGCTCAATATATAGATATAACAACCAATCCCCGCAACCATTTAGGCTGCGGGGATTGACACAGACGGGAGGCATAGCTAAACAAATCATGACCGCCCTGTATAATGTGAACGGGGCGGATTTTCATCCGCCCCATTACGATTAATTTTATGTGCGGGACGCTGAGGACAGCGTCCCCTACTCAATTACAAGCTCAAATTCCCAATTCCCGAAAACGGCAACACGCCAACCGTATAACGTAAATTCCGGCGGCTTGATGTTCACCTCAAGCCCGTTGCTTAGAATCACAGTATCGTTTGCGGTCAGAATCCCAAACGCGCCGCCCGAAAATCCGCCGTTTACCGCCCGAACTTGCCCCGTTGAAGTCAGCACCAAGGTAACGCGGTCACCTGTCTTAAAGCTCGCCGCTTGGAGAGTGGCTTCGGGAGATAGAGTAAACGAATTGCCTGATATAGAAACTGTTCCGGTTTCATGATAAATACTGCGATAGAATATCGGCAGATAGACCAAGTTCGTGTCACCGCCGCTCTTTGTCCACACCACATAATCAAGCTCGCCGTTCCTCTTGTATACCGCGCGAAGCGTGTCGCCGCGTTCTATGTCGTTACGCACGGATGAGAAAGTAGTCTTGCCGCCGTTCATATATACCGCCGTATCACCCGGTATAAGGACGCTCCCGCCGCTGCCCGTGACACCCGCGGCAGTGACGGTGTCCACTGACGTTGATGTAATACTCTGGCTTAGGGTATCGACCTTTACGACCTCACCCCTGTTGTTAAGGCTCAAATCCACCCGCCGCCCCAAAACTTCTGCGTCAAGCCTTACACGTGTCGGATAGAACCGCGCATCGCCGCCCCTGTCAACATAAATTCCCGAAAAACCCTCGTCATCAACGGCGTTCAAGTTCATAATAATGACATTGTTGATATGGGTCGTGTCCCCGCGCTGCCACACAAGGTAATCCAAAGCACCGTTAGGCAAGTACGCCGCTTTTAATGTGTCCCTGCGGGAAATGCTCTCCCAAACATTGGAGTACAGATTTGATTCGCCATAGCCTATAATCTGTGTCAGTGAGGGAACATCAATCTCTTTATCCCATGTGTCAAGTATAAACCCTTCACGCGCGCTTTGTACGGTTATTGTCTCAAATTTCTGCTCATGCGGCTCAATGCCAAGCACAGAACCATGCCTGTTCCGTAGCAGTTCGACACGGCGGTCGAGCATCGATGCGTCGGTCTCTTTCAGCGTCGGATAAAATGTGCCGTCAGCCGTTCGCAGACCGAGCCTACCGCCGGAGTAGACGTTAATCTCTGTGATTATCGCGTCCGACACCTGCTTCAATCCGAAAACCTTTTCAATAAAAGTACCGCCGTCAGTCGCGCCGTCAGCTCCCACAGAGTCTTTCACGGGCGAGTACAGCAAATTGTAAAACAGCTTCATACCCTGCCCGCGCGTTAGATTCTCCGATGCGGCAACTCCTGCGGTCAGCCCTATAGACTGCGCTTTCAGTGTATAGTTTTTCGGCCAGTTGTAGCCCACGTCCGCTTCGGTGTATTTGAGCATTTTTACAAGTATCGTCACGGCCTCGTTATATGTAATCGCGCGATCCGGCGCGAACGTGCCATCGGGCAGAGGCGCGAATAGTTTAAGGTCAACAGCGGCGTTGACGTATCCCATGGCCCAGTGATTAGAGCGCACATCGGGGAACAATGTATACGTCTTGTACTGGTCAACATCCGTTATGCCCTGTAATTGTACGGCAACCGCGCAGAACATCGCGCGTGTCAGCGGCTGATCGGGGTTAAATTTCTCCGCCGCCGATACAACGCCCAGACTGTACAGCAAATCGACAGCTCTCTTTGTCTCTTTATCCGTCACATCGGCAAAGTTTGCCGCCAACGCGGCGGACAATACCGAAAAGGTAAGCAGAATCGCGGCAATGACGGACAGCAATCTCTTTTTCATGGTGAGTTCCTCCTGTATATTTTGAAAATTCGGAACGCGCGGGGGCGCGTCCCTTACTCATTTCTTAACGCCACAACAGGTTGAAGTGCCGATGCCTTAACGGCGGGATATAATCCGAAGCCGACCCCCAGCCCGATAGATACAACCAACGCAATCAGCGTTATCATCATGTTCGGTAAAACGAGCATATCATATGTCATCTTGCCCCAGAAGACCGTTATTAAAAACCCGAAAATCAGCCCGACAAATCCGCCGATTAGTGACAGCACGGAAGCCTCGATTAGAAACTGTGCTATAATCGTGCGTCTCTGCGCCCCGATTGCCTTGCGGATGCCAATCTCGCGCGTCCGCTCGGTAACGGTAACGAGCATGATGTTCATTATTCCGATACCGCCGACTATCAGCGATATTCCCGCGATACTGCCAAGCATTATAAGGTTCGAGCGGTTCGCCTCGTCAATCTGCGACATCCAAGTGTCGGATGTGTAAACTCCGTAAGACCATTCATCGTCATATTTTGTAGATAGGAATTTTTGCAGCAGTGTGACGACTTCCTGTGTACTCTCCGCGTCCTTTGCCTTTATGGCATACTCGCTTATCCTGTTGTTGCGGTTCAAAAGGCGCGTCTGCGTATACGGCACGACTACCATTTTGTCATAGCCGTCCCACATATTCGGGTCGGTAACTCTTGCCTGATATATACCGACAACGGTGAAAATCTCGCCGTTAATACGAATCTGTTCGCCGATGGGATTCATATAGTTAAAAATCTCGTCCGCCACTTTCGCGCCCAGAACGACCGCCCTAGTGTTCCGCTGAATATCCATATAGCTCAAATCGCGACCCTTGGCGATTTTATAGTTGTTGCATATGCTGAAATCAGCCGAGCCGAAATATAACTGGAGCTCCTCCATCGCTTTCGCGCCGTAGGAAACACGAGAACCCCACATACTCGAATTGGGTGTCATGCCCCTCGTAAGCCCGGCAATCTCAACGGCAATATAATCCTCAAGCTCTTGACTAACTCTTGGATTCCTCCACGGGTCGAGATACACGTTTACAATGTTCGTCCCGAAAGAGCGCATCCACTCCATGTTTTTATCGTTTGACGCTTGCGTGAGCGATACAAGTACGATAACAGCGGCAACGCCGATGATTATACCCAGCATTGTCAAAAAACTGCGGGCTTTTTTGCCCATTATGGCTTTTATAGACATTCTGAACGCTTGAAATAGGTTCATAGTTCCTCCGTTATTTTTCCGTCGTGTACATGAATGCGGCGTTTGGCAAACTGAGCGATTTTCTCGTCATGTGTAATGAGTATGATAGTTGAACCCCCGGCGTGCAGACTTTTAAGTATCTCGATAACGTGCGCCCCGGTTTTCGAGTCAAGGTTTCCGGTCGGCTCGTCGGCCATTATAATACTCGGATTGGTTGCAATCGCCCGCGCGATTGCCACGCGCTGCTGCTGACCGCCCGACATCTCAGACGGTCTGTGGTGCATTCTGTTATCAAGCCCAACGCGCCTAAGCGCGTCTTCCGCCATATCATAGCGTTTCGAGGCTCGTATGCCCTGATAAATCAGCGGCAATTCAACATTTTCCAGTGCCGTAAGACTTCCTAATAGATTAAATCCTTGAAAGATAAATCCAATTTCGTGATTTCTTACCCGTGCCAGTTTTGTGTCTGACAGCTCGCTGACAAGCTCGCCTTTTAAGTAATACCGCCCGTAGGTGGGTATGTCGAGCAGCCCCAGCATATTCATCAGCGTGGATTTGCCTGAACCGGACGGCCCGACTATGGCGACATATTCGCCGCTGTCAATGTCGAGCGTCACGCCGTTAAGAGCGCGAACTTCGCTCTCCTGTCCTTCGCCGTAAATCTTATAAACTTTATGTATTTGTATAAGTTTTGACATTCCGTTACCCTATGCGTACAACGCCGCCGCCGCCATATCCGCCGCCCATTCCCGCGTTGGGGTCATAATCCAGTTCTTGGGTAAAGACCTCCGCGCCTTCCCATGCGCCTGAGGTTATCTCAACCCCGGCGGCAGTCGCCATGCCGGTAGTAATCGGAACGGCAAAGAAGCCGGCGGGCGTTGGCACGTCGTCGGGCATATCCACCGCGTTTTCGGGGCGTTCGTCTGTTTTTATGAACAAAACAGTACCCATGGGTGTCATTTTAACGGCGTTGGTCGGCGCGACAATTATATCAAACCGCTGCTCTGTCGTTATGGTGTACTGAACGCTCATGTTCGGCAGCAGTGTCCCGCTGTAGTTGTCCGCCGCTATTATAGCGGGGAAGTATGAGTACCACCCGTCATTTTTCGCGGAAAACTCAACGCTCTCTACCATTCCAAAGAAATACTGTGTTCCGTCCTGCGTCCATTGTTCAAGCTGTGCCATTTGTCCGGGCGCAACGCCGCTGATGTATCTCTCGTCAATCTGTGCCTCGATAACCATCTGATCGAGCTGTGATATTGATATGACCGCCTGCCCGGACGGCTCGACTTTCTCACCCGGAAGCATACGGCAGTACATAATCGTGCCGCTTATGGGTGAGGTTTTTTGAAGGTTCTCATATTTCTTTTCTTCAGTCTCGATTTGCTCCAACCTCTGTTTTATAATTTCATTATTCGCCTCGATACGCGAATTATCTGAGGTATACTCAACCTTACACAATAACGCCCCTGCGGAGTAGCTGTGATAGTCGCGCATATTATACTGCGTAATCTTGCCCGTTGTCTCGGATACAATCGCCTGTTCGCGGTTGTTGCGGAGTTTTCCGGCATCCGCCGGAATCATCTCCTCGCCGCCCTGCGTGTACATAACGGCGGTCGCCATCATATCCTTTGCCAACGCACCCGGATTCTTGACCGCGAACTCGACCTCAAACAACACGATACCCTCGGGGGTAACGCGCCTGACTTTTTCAACGTTGCTGACAACCCCCTCAATGACAGACATACTTGACGGGATAGATATCTGAGCGGACATACCCTTGTTAATATCGTCTTCATAAGCATAAGAATAATAGAGGGTTAAAAGCATCGTGCTGTCGTCAATAAGTGTGCCTAATCTGTCGCCCGGATAGACAAAATCCCCAACGCTCTTGTCTCCGACATCCTGTAGCTTCCCTGCAAACGGCACGGTTATAGACGTTTGCGAAATAGCCTTGCTCTGCTGTTCGCGAATTTCATCGTTTTCTTTTTCAAGGTCTTCTATCTGTTTTTTCAAATCCGCGATAGTTTTATCGAGAGCTTCGGAGTCAAGTATGTACAAAAGGTCGCCCTCCGACACCAAATCCCCCTCTGAAACAAGCACATCGAGAACTGTGCCGCCCTGAATTATGGCAATATCCGCCGACTTGGCGGGTCTTACATAACCCCAACCCGTGGCGGTGTTCTCAAGCATTCCGTTATACAGAAAACTCGTTTCAAAAAAAACCTCTTCCGGCTGCATGAATAACTTCCAAACCCCGAAGGCTATACCTCCGAGGAACGCGGCAAGCACGGTTATCCACACAATACGCGCAATCAGTTTGCGGCGTTTTTTGTTGGGCGGCTTTTTCTGCTTTCTTCCGGATTTTATAAATTCTTCCTCTTGCTCTACCGCAATCGGCGTTGTAAGTGTGTCCATATTACCTCCGAAACATTTTTTGCTCTATATTGAATTATACACTTTGCCGTCACTTTTTGCAAGAGTTTAGCGGCAATGGAATTAATTACAAGTTTTTTGACGAAATCTTCCGCCGTTTGTTCCCAAATTCTTTTCCCGTCAGCTTAAAAACTTTTCCGGACAGCAAAACTAACGCCAGAAGGTTGGGAAGCATGATAAAACAGTTGGCAATATCCGTAAAAAGCCAAATTTTATCCATGGCGATAACCGACCCTATCGGAATAGCCGCCACATACAGACATCTATAGATTGTCAGCGGTAATTTTTTATTCCCGAAGAGATAAGCGCAGCATACCTCGCCGTAACACGACCATCCCATCACACTCGCAATCGCGAACAGCGACAGCGATACCGCGACAAACCCCTCTCCGCCCGCGCCGAAAACAGACGCGAACGCCGTACCCGTCAGAGCCACGCCATCTCCCGCCAGAGGTACGGAGACCAAGATAGTAATACCCGTTAAAGTACACATGACTATGGTATCAATAAAAACTTCCAATGCCCCCCACATACCCTGATGCGCGGCGTTGTCCGTGTCGGCGGCGGCGTGCGCCATCGGTGACGAACCCATGCCCGCCTCGTTTGTGAACACACCCCGCGCAACGCCGTAACGCGCCGCCATAGCGAATGTGTAGCCCGCCGCGCCGCCCGCCGCCTGTTTCAGTCCAAACGCGGAGCTTATAACCGACTCAAGCGCGGGCAATATCTCGCTCGCGTTGGCAACCAGAACCGCGACAGCTCCGACAGTGTACAGTATGGACATGAACGGCACGAGCCGCTCCGCAACCTGTGAAACGCCTTTAATTCCCGTAAATACCGTCAATGCCGCCAATAATGCCGCGCCGATGCCGACATACAGCGGGTTTATGTTGTAAGCTGACTTCAACGCGCCCGACATCGCGCCGATTTGCGTGAGGTTGCCCGTGCCGAGCGTTGAGAGCAGGCACACGGACGAGAACAGTACGGCGAGTTTTTTTAAGCCCAGACCGTGTTCCATATAGTACATCGGGCCGCCCAGCCATCCGCCATCAGGACGGCGGCGGCGGTAGAAAATCGCCAGCGCGACTTCCGCGTATTTCAACGCCATACTGATAAAAGCGGACGCGCACATCCAGAACAACGCGCCCGGGCCGCCCATGATGAGCGCACTGGCGACACCCGCTATATTTCCCGTACCCAAGCATGACGCAAGCGCGGTGGACATCGCGGCAAAAGGCGAAACGCCCGAACCGCTTGTTTTTTTCTTTTTCATGCCGCCAAGCGTTAAGCGGAACATCGAGCCGAAACGCTTTATCGGCAAAAACCCTGTGCCGACTGTGAAATAAACGCCCACTACAAGCAATATGGTGAGCATGAAAGGTCCCCAAAGAAACGCGCCAATATTTTCAAGCATAAAAATACCCCCTTGTCCTATTTATGACAGGGGGATTTGATTTATGAATGCTAAGTGCTAAGTGTTAATCAATTATATAAATCGTATTTTTCTTAAAAATACCCGCCGCAAATCCAATTTTGAAAAAGAACTCCATGTTCTCGTAGCTGTCATAACGAGTCGCCTGTAAAAAATCGCTTAATGTGTAGGTTTCCATGTGTCCGTATGGATTGCTTATAGTGATTTCATCCGCACCGACATCCATTGAGGTAATAATCGCAAAATGGAGCGTCCATACGCTTTCCCCGTCATTGCTGTATAAAGCGGCAAACTCAAACGGTACGGGCATACCTTTTTCAAGACTGCTGTAAACCATTTCAAGCAACACGGAATTTGCTAAGTTTGAATGTTTTGTTGTATGAAATTCGGGGAATTGCGTGTTCATTTCATTAACAAACCCATTACCCATCGCGGTAGTTATCTTTCCATCGTTCTGTGCAAGCAAACCGTTTTCAGTTATATCCTTGCCTTGCCAACGCGCCAGCAATTCAATACAGGCATATCCACAAGACACTTCTTGTTCTATGACCTCAATACCATTAACGGCGACAGGTATTTTGTATCTTTCATCAGAATAGAACGCGCTAATATCATCATTGATTCTGTTATCGACAATCGCTTGCTTTATAAACATCACGCCAACAACAACGGCGATTGCCAAAACGATAAATGCCAAAACGATAAGCACTCGTTTGATAATTCTTTTCAAAAACTCTCCAACTCCCAACATCGTGTGTAAAATAACATAAGCCGTACCCGCTCACACTTACCAACGCGAAAAAGAACGGTACGGCGTATAGCCAGTATAGCACGAACCGCGCCGCCGTTCAATCCCTTTTCCGCAAAATACAGCCGCGAGCAAAACGACCGGGTGTTCCCGGTCGTCTCTCATATTACAGGCAACTGCCGAATAATGACGATACCTTATTCCAGTCAAGCACGTTGAACCAGTCGTCTATATAATCCGCTCTGACATTGTAGTGCTTGAGATAATATGCGTGTTCCCACACGTCAATCAACGCTATGGGACATAATCCAAGCGTTAAAAGAGTGTCCTGATTGGCGGTGGTCTTAATTATAAGTTTTCCGTCTCCGTCAACCGCCAGCCATGCGTAACCCGACCCGAACACGCTTAACGCCGCTTTCTTAAACTGAGACTTAAACCCGTCCAACCCGCCGAAATCACGTGTCAGTCGTTCGGACAGTTCGGCTGACGGCTCGGTTTCTCTCGCGCCGCTCATAATGCTGAAATAGAACTCATGGTTGTATACGCCGCCGCCGTTATTTTTCACCGGGGTTCTCAATTCCTCGGGCAGCCAGTTTGCGCTCTTCAAAAGTTTTTCAAGACTCCACGATTGATATTCCGGTTGGTCTTTCAACGCCGCGTTAAGATTGTCCACATATGTTTTAAGATGTCTGTCGTGGTGGATGTGCATGGTTTTTTCGTCAATAAACGGTTCAAGCGCGCCGTAGTCATAAGGCAGGGGTTCAAGTGTAAACGGATAATGCTGCTGCATATTTATCATCTCCTATCATTAGATTCTATTGCTGAAAAAGAGATTATATTCTAAAAAACAGAATAGCCGCAACGGGACGATGTGGCATCGTCTACGCTTCTCCCGGCATTAGCCCTGTTGTGAAGTATTCTTCAAACACCGTTCCGTCCATAGTTTCATGCGCGAGCAGGTATTTCGCTATATCGTGCAGTTTTTCCAAATTGGAGTTCAGTATATCGGTGCTTGCCTGATATGCTTGGTCGATAATGCTCTTTATCTCGTTGTCTATCATCGAGGCGGTCTGCTCGGAGTAGGCGCGGGTGTGTCCGTAGTCACGCCCGATGAACACCTCATCATTTTCGTTGGCAAAATTTATCGCGCCGACATTGTCGCTCATGCCGTACTTTGTCACCATATCACGCGCGATTTTTGTCGCCCGCTGAATATCGTTGACAGCCCCGCCCGTTATATCCTTTATTACAATCTGCTCCGCGACACGTCCGCCCATAAATGTGACAATATCTTCATACATCTCGTTTTTGGTTTTATGCGTCCGGTCTTCCTGCGGAATGCTGATAGTCATACCCGCCGCCATACCGCGCGGAATAATAGTGATGTGATGGACGGGGTCTTGAGTTTTCAACGAACGTGTAACAACGGCGTGTCCCGCTTCATGGTACGCGGTTATTCGCAGGTCTTTCGGCGGTATTACCTTACTGCGCTTTTCCGGACCGGCTATAACTTTAAGCATTGCGTTGGCTATATCGTCATTGAAGATAACGGGATGATTTTCCCGCGCCGCCAGCAGAGCGGCTTCGTTGAGCAGATTTTCCAAATCCGCGCCGGTAAATCCGGCGGTGGTTTTTGCGATATCGCCGAGGACAACGTCTTCCGCCAGCTTTTTACCCTTTTTGTGGACATTAAGGATTGCTTCGCGCCCTTTTATGTCGGGATAACCGACATACACCTCACGGTCAAAGCGACCCGGACGCAGCAACGCGGGGTCGAGGATGTCGCGGCGGTTCGTTGCGGCAAGTATGATAATGCCTTCGTTATTCCCGAATCCGTCCATTTCGACCAGAAGTTGGTTCAGCGTTTGCTCGCGCTCGTCATGTCCGCCGCCCATGCCCGCTCCGCGATGACGACCGACGGCATCTATTTCGTCGATGAACACAATACAGGGCTGTACTTTTTTTGCCTGCTCAAATAAATCGCGTACACGCGATGCGCCGACACCGACATAAAGCTCAACGAAGTCCGAACCCGATATAGACAGGAACTGACAGCCCGCCTCGCCTGACACAGCCTTTGCCAACAGCGTTTTTCCCGTACCCGGAGGGCCTACAAGCAGAACGCCTTTGGGGATACGCGCGCCTATATCAATGAATTTCGCGGGAGCTTTCAAGAACTCGACAATTTCCTGAAGCTCGGCCTTTTCTTCTTCCGCTCCGGCGACATCGGCAAACGTCACTTTTTTCTTTTCATCAGTGCCGAGGCGCGTCCGCGCGCGTCCGAACTTCATCGTCCTGTCCATGCCGCCGCCGCCCGTGCGGTTAAACATGAAGTACCACAGTACGATAAGCAGGGCAAACAGGAAAACATAGGGCAGCATCGAAAGCCACCACGGCGGCACATAGCGCGGGATATAGCTGTAATCCTCAAGGATTCTTCCGTCTTTTGCCTGTTCAAGAATCAAATCGCCGATGTCCTCCCGCAGGAACTCTATGCTGTAGAGCTTGTGTTCAACCAGACTTGGCTGATTATTCCTAAGCTCAAGAACAAGGGTTGTTTCATCAGTGACCCAAAACTTTGCGACTTTCTCCTGCCTGAACAGGCGCACAACCTCGGCATAGCTCACAGAATCGCGCTTCGTATCTTTAAGCATATACATAATCGCTGACAGCAGTACAATAAGCACGATTATATAAAATCCAATATCGCGCATAAAGCCGCCTTTTTTATTGTTGTTATTCTGCTGGTTCATTAGCTAATCACCTCGCGTATAAAGAAGGTTTTAGTATTCCTATATAAGGTACGTTGCGGTATTTTTCGGCAAAGTCGAATCCGTAACCGACAACGAATGCGTCAGGGACTTCAAAACCCCTGTAATGAATATCGACTTGCACTCTGCGCCTTTCCGGCTTGTCCAGTAATGTGCAGAGCTTTATAGACGCGGGGCGGCGCATACTCAGCAGCTTCATTATATAACTTAATGTGATACCGCTGTCAAGTATATCCTCGACTACAATTACATCGCGCCCCTCGATGTTTTCGTTTATGTCTTTAAGAAGCCGAACCTGACCCGATGTTTCGCTTTTCGTTCCGTATGAAGAAACCGCCAGAAAATCAACAGTGCATTCTATCTTCATGGCACGCATCAAATCGGACATAAAAATAAATGATCCTTTCAGCACTCCGATAAGCAGCGGAGTTTTACCTTTATAGTCTATGTCTATCTGCGCCGCCATTTCCGCTATCCGAGTTTTTATCTGTTCCTCAGAGAAGAGCAACGACTCGAAATCCTTGTGTAAAGCCATTATATTTCCTTTCTTACCTCTTTTTTCGCAAGGGGATTAAGAGGTCTCAAATACAACCGCATATCATTGTATCAGAAGTTCCGGAAAAAGAATAGTCTAAATTGTTAATTTTTTTAACTTTCCTGAAAATCCGCCTCTTAGCCTTCGCTAAATTTTACTTGTAATTGTCCGCGCGGCAATATATAATGTTCCTGCAACTAAAAGAAACGCAGGGGATAATGTATGCTGGACAAATTAAAGCAAATAGAACAACGTTATATAGAGCTTGAAACTCGCCTTTCGGATGGGGATGTATACTCCGACCCGTCCGCTATGGCAAAACTTATGAAAGAGCAAAAAGAGCTGTATCCCTATGCACAAGCGGCACGGGATATAGAGAAATGCCTTGAGCGAGAGAGCGAAGCACTCACGCTTATAGACGGGCGCGACCCTGAGATGCGCGAGCTTGCCCGCGAGGAGCTGTCAGAAGTGCGAGGGGAGCTTGAGCGGCTCTATGCCGAGGCAAAGATACTGCTCCTGCCCAAAGACCCGAACGATGATAAGAATGTTATACTTGAGATACGCGGGGGTGCGGGCGGCGAAGAGGCCGCGCTGTTCGCCGCCGCGCTCCTGCGTATGTATACGATGTACGCAGAGCGCAACCGTTGGAAATTTGAAATAATGAGCGTCAACGAGACGGAGCTTGGCGGTATTAAAGAGGTCAGCGCGTTGATTGAGGGGCGCGGCGCGTATGCCCGGCTAAAATATGAGAGCGGCGTACACCGTGTTCAGCGCGTTCCGGACACCGAAGCATCGGGGCGCATACACACTTCCACCGTGACTGTCGCCGTTTTGCCCGAAGCTGAGGAAGTTGACATCGAAATCAACCCGGCGGATCTCAAAGTAGATACCTACCGCGCCGGGGGCGCGGGCGGGCAGCACGTTAACAAGACAGATTCAGCCGTCAGGATAACCCATATGCCCACAGGCGTGGTGGTAGAGTGTCAGGACGAGCGCAGTCAGCACAAAAACCGCGACAGAGCCATGAAGATTTTACGCTCAAAATTGCTGGAGGCAAAAACAATCGAACAGGAACAGGCACTTGCCAAAGAGCGGAAAAGCCAAGTCGGCACGGGCGACCGCAACGAGCGCATACGCACTTATAATTTTCCGCAGGGGCGTATGTCCGACCACCGTATTAACCTAACGCTTTATAAGCTCGGCGCGATAATAGACGGCGACCTCGATGAGACTGTTGACGCGCTTGCCAGCGCGGCACAGGCGGAACAGCTTACAGTTAACAGTGAATAGATAACAGATAAATTCGTAATTTTGGATAATATAACAAACGAGGTAGTCCTATGATTGAAATTGAAATCAAAATCAAACAGACAGTAATGAAGGAAATGAACGAAGACGAAATCATGAATCTTGAAATAGACGATTTTCGTGATTTAACGCCTCAAGAAAAACAGCAAGATGATTTTCGCCGTATGTTTCAAATGCTTGGCTTAATTTACAAGAACCAAATAGAAATTAAAGATATGTTAGCGTCAAATGAAATTTCGCAAAAGCGTATAGTGTAAACATTATCTGTGCGATGTTGTATAGACTTAATAAAAAAAGCAATATCTTTTCACATGGGGATATTCATGAAAACGATTTTACTTTCATCAAACGATATAAAAACAGCCGCCGAACTGCTTCTCAACGGCGAGATTGTAGCCGTACCGACAGAGACGGTGTACGGATTGGCGGCAAACGCATTGAACGCAACAGCCGTGGCTAAGATTTTCACGGCAAAAGGCCGCCCGCAGGATAATCCTCTCATCGTTCATATCGCGGGCAGGCATCAGCTTTACAATCTGGTTGAAAATGTGTCAGATACGGCGGTAAAATTGATGGACGCATTTTGGCCCGGCGCGATAACCATGGTTTTTCCGGCTTCTCCTATTGTGCCGAGCGTTGTAACGGCAGGGCTTGCGACAGTCGCCGTGCGGTTACCAAGCCACCCTGTCATGCTTGACATTATCAAGGCGGCGGGCGTACCGTTTGCCGCGCCCTCCGCAAACTGTTCGGGATTGCCCAGCCCGACACGCGCGGAACACGTACTGGACGACCTTGACGGCAAAATCGCGGCTGTCGTTGACGGCGGCGCGTGTGATATAGGCGTGGAATCCACCGTACTGGACGTGAGCGGCGAAACGCCGCGAATACTGAGAATCGGCGGCGTGGGACAGAGTGATATAGAGCGCGTGTTGAACATGAAAATCGCGCTTGACACTAACGGCGGCGACAAACCGAGTTCACCCGGGCAGAAGTACAGGCATTACGCGCCTAAAACGCCTTTGACGGTTTTGGAAGACGGCGACCCCGGTATCCATATTGACCGCGATAACGAAACCGTTGTTTATTTATGTCCGGCGGAGAGGGCAAATATGTTCAAGAAGCACATCGTATACGGAAGTTTATCAGAACCCGAATCATTGGCGCGAGGGTTATATTCCGCGCTTAGAGAAGCCGACAAGTCGGGCGCGGAACGGATTATAGCCGTTTGCCCTAAAGGGGAATGTTTCGCGGCGGTTAGGGATAGATTGTACAGAGCGGGAATGGATAACTAATGAAAATCATAGGTATAACAGGACCGAGCGGTTCGGGCAAGACGAGTGTTCTTGAATATTTGGAAACACGCGGCGGCGGTATAATTAACGCGGATTGCGTATACCGCGCTCTGTTAGAAGAAAATACCGCCATGAGTAACGCGGTTAGAGCGCGTTTCGGAACATCGGATACCAAAGAATTGGGCAAACTTGTTTTTTCTGATAAAAACGCCTTGCGCGACTTGGAAAATATAACGCACCCGATAGTTATTGACGCGATTGAAAACGAGCTTGATAGACTGCGCTCGCAATGCGCGTTCACCGTCATAGAAGCCATTGCTCTGTTAGACAGCGGGCTTGCCGATTTGTGTGATGCTGTTATAATAATAAGGGCTGAACATGAGAACTTAGTAGAAAGAATAGTCACCCGCGACAATATATCACGTGATTATGCGGAGACAAGACTTAAAAACCGTGAATTTACAGGTGATTTTGATTATACTGTTGAGAATAACGGTGATTTGGCAAATTTATATTCACAAATTGATAAAATATATGCGGAGGTTTTATGCAAATGAAGAAAGAAGAACGTACCGAACGCTGCAAACGCTTGTTTTACACCCCGAAAAGTGCTTTTGACGTAATCGACACCAGTGATGCCGATGCGGTAGAAACGCTGTCATCGTCATACAAAGATTTTCTCGATGGCAGTAAAACTGAGCGCGAGTGCGTTGAAAACGCGCGTGTAATGGCGGAGCAGTGGGGATTCAGACCGTATCGGCGCGGTATGGAACTCAGTCCCGGCGACAAAGTGTACACCGATGACAACAACAAAGATATTATGTTGGCGGTCATAGGGAAAAACTCCCTTGACGAAGGGCTTAGGGTGATGGCGGCTCACTGCGATTCGCCGCGCCTTGACTTGAAACCCAACCCCTTATATGAGGATGAGGGGCAGGCGTTCTTTAAGACGCACTACTATGGCGGCGTTAAAAAGTATCAATGGTTGGCGACACCGTTGGAACTGCACGGCGTTATCACAAAAAAAGACGGAACAGTTATCGAGGTGCAAGTGGGGAATGACCCATACGACCCCGTTTTGGTAATCAATGACCTGCTGCCCCATCTGTCCGCCGAAATTTCTAAAAAGACAATAGGCGAGGGGTTTTCGGGAGAGGGCTTGAATGCGCTCGTGGGAATAAAGCCCGACCCGGACGAGGGCGACAACAGGGTAAAACTCGCGGTTATGCAGTGGCTGCACGATAAATACGGCGTTGTCGAGGAGGATTTCCTTGCCGCCGAGCTGTCGCTTGTTCCGGCGCAGAACGCCCGCGATGTGGGCTTCGACCGCTCAATGATAGGCGCGTATGGGCATGACGACCGCTGCTGTTCGTTCGCCGGGCTTCAGGCAATTTTGGAAACCGAAAACCCGCAGTATACTGCGGTATGCGTCATAGTGGACAAAGAGGAAATAGGTTCAGAGGGTGTTTCGGGCATGAAATCAATGCGTTTCGATACTTTCATAGGCGACCTGTGCCGCTCGCAGGATGTCGAGCTGAGGCATTGCTACGCGAAGAGCCTGTGCCTGTCCGGCGATGTGTGCAACGCATATGACCCCAACTATGCCGATGCCCATGACAAGCGCAATAACGCTAAAATCGGTTACGGTCTGGGGGTATTCAAATACACCGGGCGCGGCGGTAAGTCGGGTTCGTCCGATGCGTCGTGTGAGACTATGACCCGAGCGCGCAGGCTTTTGGATAAAGCAAAAGTCAAGTGGCAGGTCGGAGAGATGGGCAAGGTGGACTTGGGCGGCGGCGGTACAGTGGCGGTATTTCTGGCACAGCGCAACATCGAGGTTGTGGATGTGGGAATCCCCGTGCTGAGTATGCACGCGCCGTTTGAGGTTATCGCCAAGATTGACCTTTTCATGTGTTATAAGGCGTATTACGCGCTGTTTAACGAGATATAGGGAGGATTTATCATTGATATCACTTAACAATGTTACAAAGACATATGCCCACGGCGGCACAAAGGCCGTGGACAACATCTCGCTGAACGTCAAACGCGGTGAGATATTCGGCTTTCTCGGCCCTAACGGGGCCGGAAAGTCCACTACTATAAAGATGATAACAGGCATTCTCCAACCGACTGAGGGGACTATCTTCATTGATGGCGTGAATCTCGCCGAAAGTCCGGAGGAATGCAAGGCAAAAATCGGCTATGTACCCGACAGGCACGAGGTGTTCGAGCGGCTGTCAGGCGTGGAATATCTAAATTTCATCGGCGATGTTTACGGTGTTTCAGCTTCCGACCGCAAAGCTCGTATGGAGAAATATCTTGATATGTTCGAGCTGTCAAACGCGGCGGGCGATTTGATACGCTCTTACAGTCACGGAATGAAGCAGAAACTACTGCTTACGGGCGCGCTTCTGCACAATCCGCCCCTGTGGATACTCGATGAACCTATGGTAGGGCTTGACCCCAAGTCCGCCCTGCGCTTGAAAGAGCAAATGCGCGAACATTGCGACAGCGGTAATACCGTGTTTTTCTCAACGCACGTACTGGAAGTAGCGGAGCGTCTGTGCGACAGGATAGGCATAATAAAAGGAGGACGGCTCGCGGCGGTAGGCACGATGGATGAACTTAGGTCCGGCAACAGGGACGAGACGCTTGAAAAGCTGTTCTTTGAACTGACTGAGGGTGTTGAAATATGACGCTTTTCAAACAATGCTTATTGCTGTTTTGGGTGCAGATGAAAATGCGGCTTGGTCTGTCCGCGATGAAATATTACCGCAAGCACGATAAAAAGAAGTTCAATATGAACATCTTTATCCTCGTGGCTATCATATACGGCTTAGGCGCGACGCTCTTCGTTTACGGCGCGATGTACCGCGCCATTGTAAAAAGCGTTATTGAGTTGGGTTTCGGCAGTCTTCTGCTCGCCGTCACGGTACTGCTGGCAATGATACTTTCGATGTTTTTCGGGCTGCTGCAACTCAACGCCACGGTGTTCAACTCAAAAGACGTTGAATGGTACGCGCCGATGCCGCTCAAGCCCGAGTCGGTATTTTTCGCCAAATTCGGTCTGGTTTATCTGCTCGAACTTGCCACATCCGCGTTTATCCTGCTCCCCGCCTATGTGCTGTATTCGGTTGAAATAGGGTCAAAACTGGGATTTTGGCTGGTCGCGGTAATTACGCTGCCATTCGTGCCGATAATACCGCTCGCGCTGTCCGCGCTGCTGTCACTTCCGCTCGCCAAATTTTCATCGCGGTTCAGAAACCGCGAAATAATTTCAACTGTGCTAACAGTTGTTCTGGCACTGGGCATCATGGCGGGCAGTATGCTCTCATCGGGCGTGATGGGGCGCGTTGCCTCCGGTGAATCTATAAATATAGATAACATTCTATACGATGTCGAGCCGATTCTGCGTCTGTTGACATCTGTGTTCCCGCCCGCCACATGGTTGGCGGTGGGGCTGACATTCGCGGACGGCGCGGTCAGCTCGCTATTGCTATTCGCGGGTGTTTCAATCTTGCTCCTAACTTTCACCGTATGGCTTGCGGGTAAAATGTACTACTCGGGCGTTCTGGCGATATTGGAAGCACCACCCGCAAAGCGCAGAGCCGGAAAGCCGCAAAAAGTTGACGCGCAGGCAAAATCCCCGCTGTTTGCGTTGGTGTTATCTGATTTCAAACTCATAGTCCGAACGCCGATTTATCTGATGAACTCGTTCTCGGGTATTTTTATAGGTGTTATCGTGTTTATCATGCCGCTCGCTCTGAACACCGAATGGGACAATTTCAAGGGAATGCTCGATAACGCGATAAACGATTCCAACCCGTCATTGATACTGGCGATTATGGCACTCATTACAATATTCTCGGGGGTTATAAACCCCGCCGCAAGCACGGCGTTCTCGCGTGACGGTAAAACCATATGGCTTATGCAGACTATTCCCGTGCCGATTAAGACGCATATCATGGCTAAAATTATTTGCTCAACATTTACGGCGGCAATCAGCGCGATTATAATCAATGTGTGCGTATGCGTTGTGTTCCCTAAACTGATACCGTTCGCGATTATGGCATATGTCCCTGCTGTGCTGGCTATCGCGGCGGCAAGCGCGGCGAGTATGATTCCGGATATTATAAGCCCTAAACTGAAATGGGACAACGAAGCCGAGGCGATGAAACAGAACATGAATACTCTCTGGGGTATGCTCACTTGCCTTCCGGTCACGCTGATAATGATTGGATTGCTTGCTGTTATCGCGTTTACGGGTACACAGAGCCTTACAGTCTCGCTTATCGCCTTGCTTATCTTAACCGCCGGGCTTGCATACGGCGGACTGTATGTCGCCGTTCGTATAGCCGAACCCCGATTTAAGACCAGAGGTGAACGTCTGTAAAATATAATTGCCTAATAATTAAAGTCATGCTATAATACCTTATGGATAAATAATCCAAAAATATACGTAAAGAAAAGGAGTTAATTATGCGTAAAACAACGAAAAGATTGCTTGCTATTCTGCTGACCCTCACAATGGTGCTTGCCAACACGGTAATCGCCTTTGCCGAAACTCCCGATGAACAGGAACTTATTCCCATTAGGGTATTTGTTGAGGAAATGGGTGTCGCGGCTGAATGGGATGATGACGAGCGAAGCATAACGATTACCCTCGTCGATGATACATATATACTATACGCGAACAGCAATGTAGCCTTCATAAACGGCGAAGAGCTTACACTTCAGAACAACGTTACAATTATAGACGATTATTCCTATATCACTCTTGACGATCTTTATACTCTGCTTACCGCCTCAACCGAGTCGCGATACTTAGGAACAACCATTAATACGGCAATGCTTGCGGCTCAACAATACGCGGAAATGTTATCAATACCCGGCATAACCGTTGCCATAGTTGACGCGGAAACCGGGTTTACATGGACACAAGGCTTTGGTGAAGCGACTGACGGTGTGCCTGTCGATGAATACACCCTGTTCAATTTAGCTTCTATTTCAAAGTCGTTTACAGCCGTTGCGGTCATGCAACTGGCGGAGGCCGGAATAATTGACTTGGACGAGCCTGTTATAACCTACTTGCCCGATTTCAACGTGTCCGCCGACCTTCTCACCGGATTGGGCGATTACAAAAATATTACCCCGCGTATGCTGTTAACTCACGCTTCGGGGATTCACCCGGACATCATGGCGGCGGGCGTTCTTACAACCGGAAAATCTAATCCCGCTTATATGGACGGTTTCCTTGAAATTATCGCCGAATACCCCATGGCATCCCCCGAAACTACAGCGTTTACCTATGCCAACAACAGCTTTACTTTACTTGGCGTACTGGTTGCGGAGTTGACGGGCGCGGACAGCTATCACGGCGGATTTGTAAACTATACCCAAGAGAAGATATTTAAGCCTGCGGGTATGGAATTGACTACTTTCGCGCTTGAAGACAAGCATATGCCGCATTTGTCACAGTCTTACGCGGATGCCGATACCCCCGATGTAAACCTATTTTATAACGCACTGCCTGCCGGAGGTATCTATTCAAACGCGCACGATATGGCACGCTTTATGCACTTTATCTTAAACAAAGGCACATATGACGGCACGAGTATCCTCTCATCGGCTTCGGTGGAAAAAATGCTCGAACCCCAAAACGCGGTCTTTGCCGCGCCTTTGGATATTATATCGCCTCATATGATTCCGGGGCTTGGGCTTCTGTACATGACGGGACTTGACGGATTTACATATTCGGGGCATCCGGGCAATCTTGTCCATTTCCACTCCAACATGGCGTTTGACATGGACAGCGGCTTAGGCGTTTTCGTGTCCGTCAACAGTATCAGCGGTATGCCCGCGCCGAACGTGCTGTCCGCCGCGCTGCTTCAAACAGCAATCTATGAAAAAACAGGCGTTATCAAAGTTCCCGAATCTGATTTAACCGTCACACCCGTTGCGATTACAGCGGAAGCGTTAGGCGAACTTGAGGGACTGTATACTTTTGAGGGCGAAGTTGTCAGCATTGTTGCCGCCGAAGGTGTGCTTTATATCATGGGAGTACCCGGTCTTGATATCCCGTTAGAGTTGATTCCTCTGTCCGATGGCAGCTTTATTAACGCCGACACGGGTCTCAGATTCTGGTTTGAGGAATACGAAGGTGAAACGCTTCTCTATTTGGGAGAGTTCAAATCCATTCTAATCGGCGGAAAGTTCGAGCCTGAACTAATAGAGCTTTTATCGGACGGACAGGGAATTGAGCCTTGGATTGGAACATATGAAGCGGTTGCCCTTGAGGACGGATATGTCAGCCTTATAACCAACGCTGAGGTCGGCATTGACGAAAACGGACTGCCGTATCTGCGGTTGTATGCTCTTCACGGACTAACGCCTTTCTCAATTCTTATACAGCTTGACGATGGTCTCTATCTGGGCGATGTCATATTTACCGCCGATGGCGAAGATGTGTTTTTGGAGATTTCCGGGGTAATACTGCAAAGAGTTCAAGATTAAAGCACAATCAGAAAGCGGCAGGGCTTACGCCTTGCCGCTTTTTTAGCTCGTAGGGCGCGCCCTTTGGTCGCGCCGTTTCTATGCAACCCCCATGTTGTAGGGAACGCCGCCCTCGGCGTTCCGCCGTTTCCCCTGTCATCGGCGGTAATATTACAGCCTGTAGGGGCGGTCGTTCGTCCGCCCGTTTTTTAACGGTGCGCCGAGGGCGGCGCACCCTACATACGGGGAACGCGGGACGATTGAAACGGCGGGCGGCATATATGCCGCCCCTACAAAAAATTTTGCAAAACGCTTTACAATTCTGACAAAATATGCTATAATTATCATAGGGATTCCTTTAGCAGGGATTCCTTTAGCAGGGATTCCTTTAGCAGGGATTCCTTTAGCAGGGATTCCTTTAGCAGGGATTCCTTTAGCAGGGATTCCTTTAGCAGGGATTCCTTTAGCAGG
>Ga0082212_10003572_pt1 | contig 21984 bp, 12 predicted proteins | sample TergutNt197P3_FD_71548 | JGI IMG/M metagenome (GOLD analysis project Ga0082212, IMG submission 71548) | Neocapritermes taracua P3 segment gut microbial communities from Petit-Saut dam, French Guiana - Nt197 P3 | ecosystem: Host-associated > Arthropoda: Insects > Digestive system > Gut ...
GTCTTCGTTTGTATTGTTAAACCGACTGTATTCGTGACTTTTTTCCACGATGCAATTGCGCTGAAAGGCATGTACATGGACATATTTGTAGCTTGCAAAGGGGTTTTTAATCCCCACGTCTATTTGCATTTCATTTTTCTGAACGGTAAGCGCCAGATCGGGAATGATACCTCTGTTGATGATCGGTATCTGCGGTTTTACGTCATTCGCTATCACGATACACGCATTTTCCTTCAATCCTTTGTGGTCGGTGCGGGCGACGTCCATGATCATCGTACTCCAGTCGTCTTTTGACGATGAATAAATGACGCGATAGCGGTTGAAAATGTCGTCCAAATCGGCTTCGGTTTGCGGATTCAGACCGATTATCTTCATCACGATCAGAAACTCTAACCATGCAGTCCACAGTCCTTTGTGATAGAAACTCGTATAGTCGTCGCCATAGATAAGCAGCCGTTCCCTGAAATGATTCCGGATGACGGTTGGCGTTAACGGATTTTCGATGATCTCGTCGGCAATCTCCTGAAGAAAGCATTTGGTGTATTCGATATTGGAAAAGCATCCTTCGAGTTTCATGATCTGCGCTTTGAGGAAAGCAAACGATTGACAATAGGGCGGATGTAATGCGGACAAGTATTCGGGATACATTGCAATGATTTCATCAAAACTGGCAAGCGTCGAAAATTCAACCCGTCCCAACTGCTCGTTGGAGGCGGTAACCATTTTATTCTGAATGCCTGCCAACAGGATATAGTCGTCTCTGATTTTTAAGATGGCGCCGCCGGATTGTCCCTTGACCTCGTCAATCGTCGGGTTATTGGGGATTTGCCCTTCTCTTAACCGGTTGGCGCCTGTTTCTAAAATCGTGAAATGCTCGTCAATCCGATAAGGGTTCGGATGCTTTCGCCTTGTCGTCGGATAGCCGCATAACGAGAAACCCGTCCTGTCGTCCTCCAAATCGTCCAACCGTATGATTTTATCCAAACCGCTCGCCTTGTTTATTTTGATGATGGCAATATCTTTGTCGGGATGCGGAAAATAGTACGCTTCACCGGGGAATACGTCCACTGTGACTTCCTGCCACATACCATCCTGCAAGACAAACCGGAGTAAATCCGTTATCTTTTCGTCGTTTTTTTCGATGTTGTTCTCGATGTTATGCTTGGCTGTCAACACATAAGCGCAGGCTTCATCCTCCGGTTGAAAGATACAGCCGCTCCCGGCGTTCACGATGACGATGTATTCGCGTATGTTGTCGATGTTCATACTTCGATCTGTTCCTGCGCGTCGCAAACTTTAAAATCGGGGAAATCCAAAAAGTCCTGCTTGAAAAAAATCTCGTCGGCCAACGCCGGATAGTTGAAATACAGGTTTGCGCTTGGATTGCTTTTGATGATTCGCGCCAGACAGCGTTTGTCGGGAAGCCCGTGTTCGTCGCCGCTCGTGCTTATCAGAAAGTTATCAGACTGTATCAATGCAAGCAAATCTTCGTTGGTGTTCTTTTTACTTCCATGATGCGAGACTTTTACAAAATCTGCATGTAGGGGCTTTTCCGCCGTATAACCTATCCTTTTGAGCGTTTCGATAATGGGTTGGGGATGGGCGTCTCCAAAAAACAGCATGGTACTGTCCTCATTTTCTACCATGAAAGCGATTGAACTGCCGTTGGGGATGGAATCGTCTGATGCAAATTTATCTGTTTCAATCAGTTTCGTCAAACTGTCTTGATAATCGCTTTTGCCGGAAGTATCTACTATGGGCGCTTCTTTTTCCCATTTGCCTAACAGTTTTTTCAATTTTTCTTTCGTAGGCGACAGGATCGTGAATTTCAATCCGAACAGCTCGATAACGTCTCCGCTTAGAATAAGCCTCCTGTCCCAAATTTGATGTTCATCGATGTATTTTTCAAAAGACACGCCCTGCTTGATGCTTGTATCAAAGTTGTCGTCTATTTGAATATCCAATCGATTATCTTCATTTTCAGGTTGATTGGCGTATTCCGATATTAGCTTGCCGGAATTAAACCATACCTTTTTCACTAAGTCTTTCGCCTGTACTTCCTGTTCGTCCTGAATGACATGGCCGAACCACTTCAAGATACCGCCGACGTGGTCGTCGTCGATATGGGTCAGGATCAGCAGATCAATACATTCATTCCTGTCGTGAATTTGCTCAACGAGCCGCTTTAACGGGCCGCTTTCCGTTTTATTTTTTACGTCTTTCCGGATCCATGTGTCTTGTGGACCGCCGTCAATCAGGATGTTGCGATAGGTGTTGTCACTCTCCCGTACGCGGAGATGAATTGCATCGCCATGTCTTGCCTGTAATAATTGAATGTTCATGTTAATATTGTATTTATGATGGGCTATAGAATTGTCTTTGTGAAAAGTAATATTTCATTTTGCCGGGCCGCGCCACGCGCCAAGTCCGAAGGTTGTGATATAGAGCAAATCAGGCTCGCGCGGGTTTTGGATGATACGCTCGTGCCACTGCAGTTTGATGGGGAGTTCGCGCCAGGTCTTGCCGGCGTCGTCCGACCGTGCGAGCGAACCGTTGTTGGAAGACGCAAAAACGGTATTTGCATTAAAACGATCCACCAGAATGCCGCGTCCGTTAAACGCAGGCGTCGTGTCGCCAAGCAGTAGTTCCCAGACGCGTCCTCCGTCCGTCGATTTGTAAACGCCGCCGGCCGAACTGCCGCGCACGCTTTCCGTTGTTGCATAAAGCGTCTTGAACGCCAGGTCCGACCAGTCGTAATCCATGCTCCAGACAAATCGTGCGTCGCCGGGCATCGTCAGTTTCTCCCACGTCTCGGCGCCGTCGCGTGACACATAGCATCCGGGAACAGTCGAAGTCGACGTGTACATGGATACATAAAGCGCGCCGTCGGGCGTCAACATTAGTCGCCAGGCGCGATAGAACATACCGTCGTCAACTTGATCCGGCGGTATTCCGGCCAAAGGCTCTATCCCGCTCACCTTTTGCTGCCAGGTCGCGCCGCCGTCCACCGACTTATACACGCCCATACCCATCGTCGCGACGTATAACGTCCTGCTTTTCGGATCGCTGTTCAGGTCGATGACGAGATCGGTAAATACCGTTGATAACTCGGGCATGCCGCTTGCTGCTTCAGGCACGTGGTATCCGGCCTGAATTTGCATGGTACGTCCGCCGTCGACGGAGACGGCGACGCAACCCGGCAATCGGGCTGCGGAACTTCTGACCTGACGTCGGGGCATGTCATGCTGTCCCGACCAGATCGACCATACTTTGCCTTTCACGTCGGGGTCGAATACCGTCTTGTAGCAAGTGTTGGTCCAATACCTGCAATAGCCGGGATTGTCTTTTTTGAATTTGTTGAATTGCCTCCATCCATAGGGTTCGGGCATCAGGCCGGTCTCGTTGGGTCGCCAGTTCTTACCGCCATCGTACGAGACCATTTGGCCGACGTCGGTTTTTGAGATGACAATGTGTTGCGGGTCGAAAGGATCGAAACTGAGATGATACGTGGAGGTGACCTGTATGCCGGTTGTAGCGCCATACACATAGCCGTCGTCGCCAATCGTCGTCTTGCTGTGGCCGTGCCTCCACCGGTAACCGCCATCGTCGGAAAGATAAATCTGCCCCTGATCGACCATGGCAACCCTGACGTCTGACGGATCGTCCGAAGCGGGGTCAATCTTATTGGTTGCGATACCCCATGCCACGCCCGGATACTCATAGCTGAAATGATAATCGAGCCAGCTGGGTGGACACCGGTCGGCGCCGGGATAGACTAATTCATCCTCTTCCTTGAAAACAAGCCATTCCCATGATTTGCCGCCGTCAGTCGAGCGAAGGTAACCGTAATGAAAAATACCGCTTACGACGGCGCGCGAGATGACCGCAAGGAAAAACACCTTGTGGCTGGCCGCCTTGAACCTCGCGAAAATCAAATGGTCGTCCGGATAGCGGTTGTGTTCGAGGAAAATGTCCCTCAGTGCTTTGGTATTGTTATCGGCAATGAGCGTATAGGATGAAGGGTCGTTCAGATTGCTGGTCATCCAAACCGACCCGTCGTACATGTCGGTTTCAGGGTCCTGATACTGGTTCGGGAACCAGGGATCGGATGCGGAAGGGACGGAATCAGCAGCGGGCGTAGCAATGGACGCCGACGACATGGTAAGGTAATAGGCGGTCTTCCGACCGGCAGGGCCGGCCGGATTATATACCGCGTCGATTGCGCAGATATTGGTAGGGATAGGAGGATCAATATACGTGATGCGATAGTCTCTTGGCCCTTCGCCTGTCCGCTCGATCCGGTTAATGGCGCTCTTGCTTCTGATCTTTCCGCCATTGATGATATTTCTGTTGAACGTATAAATGACGCGTTTTTCCACGGGACTTTCGGGATCGACGTAATACATATTGGTTACGTCTTTTATGGCTCCATTGCCCGGACCCGATCGCCCGTAGCCGCTATGATATTCCCCGGCGCGCAATTCATCCGGAGAAAAGACGTTAAACTCAAACGACGCGCCGCCGTCGTAGGAAACATGAAAAGCGCCATTGTTTGTTCCGACATAGACGATGCGGGGGTCGGTCGGGTCGACCGCAATCCGGCTTACCCGCGTGATGGGTTGAAAATGGGGTTGGATATTGTCCCAACTGTCGCCGCTGTCGACCGACTTCCATAATCCGCTCGACGTAGCGCCGACATAGATGACTTTCGGGTCGGACGGATCAAAACAATAGGTGTCGGTCGTGCCTTTGAAATAGAGCGTCTTCCACGAATAACCGCCGTCGCGCGTCAGGAAAGTGCCGGTCATATCGCACAACGCCATCATCACGTCCTTGTCGTGCGGACTGATCACCGGTACAAAAATCGTGCCTCCGCCGCCGGGGCCGATAGGCTCCCATCCGTTTACAATGTGGTCGCCCGTTGGGTGAAAGGATTGACGCGGGCCTTGACCGCACGAAAGAAAGAACGCCGAAAGAAGCGTCATGCACGCGACTTTCAGAAACTGCGATTGAATAAAAGTTAACTGTTTCATGGTTGGTAAAAAAATTATGCAGGTAATGCCCGCGGTTGCATTATATTTATATATGTTTATGTGCCAAAAATTCGACGGGTATTGTGATAAAATATTTTGTCGACAATTGCTCTCGATAGTCCTAATCCCTGCATTTCCTTCGGGGCGGATGCGAGCGTAAAATAATCGGTGGGAATCCGGTCGCCGGTAGCAAAAAATTTCCATTGCTGCAGCCACAGCTCTTTCTTAGCCTTGAAAAATGTTTCGCTGTCGCCGGATTTATTTCCCGTGAATATTATATCCGAACCAAACAAAATCCTGTCCTGATAGGTTGTCAAAAAAGATTTTACTTTTTCCCGGTCGTAGAACGACTGGAGTTGCAGATACCATACGCGTTCGGCCAGGTCGACCGAAAATTGCGGATGGGCTTCAAAACGTTTGGCTACTTCGTCGATACTCCATTCAAGACTGCCAATATGCGCGCCCACAAACACTAATTTCGGGTATCGCTCCAGCAAACGGTCACGCACAGCAATCTGATCATCATAGGATGGCTTATCCGGAAATTGATACATGTGATATTCGGGATGTTGGCTGTAATAGTTCAAATCCGATTTCATCGTCATCTGTTTGTAGGGCAACCAGCAGTTTTTCGGTTCACCAAGATGCGCCAACATAGGGATACCCTGTTTTTCGAGATATGAAAATACCTTGTCGAAAGCGGGATTGTCGGCCATCACATAATTGCCCTGGTCGTCCAGCAAGTCCATGCCAATGTTTTTCCAAATCTTAATTCCTTTTGCTCCGCTGTTCATGCAATAGTCGATACGTGCGATGATGCGCTCGGCAAAACCGTCTTTTCCAAAGTCATCCACCGAAAAGGTCCCCAGATAATCCATCATACCCGGATGGCGTTTTCGCAACGAAACGGCAATATCCAATTGTTCACCGACATCAAATGATTCGCCCGCATCGGTATTTATCGTAAAAAGATGCATCCCGAGCAAATGGGCATACAGTAAAAATGAATCGTCCATATCGCAATAATGAACGTGCAGGTCAATTTTGGGCGCTTCCATAAAATCGGCTTCCGAATAGTAATCTTTCCGGCAACCGAACAATGCAGGACTTGTGCTCAATAACGTGGCATAACCCGCGCTTTTTTTTATGAAATCTCGTCTGTTCATCGTATTATATTTGTATTTTATTCATCTTCAAAAAAAATGTCGCACTTTATGCCTGCAAAGTTAGTATTTTCTTTTGAAAACGAAAAAAAAGTTTTTGCAGTCTTTGTGATCATTTGTGCACTATGACAATTTTTTTATGCCGGAGGTGGATATTTCCCCTGAATAGATGGATTTTTTCGTTACAGTTTTTTCATTCCAAAAATAAACGCTAATTTTGCGAACTCAAATATTAATATGAATAAACTGTTAAAATCATACATATGAAAAATCTAATAACCTGCATGGCTGCATTATGCCTACTATTAATGAACCAATGCGCGTCTGCGCCCGAAAGTTTTAAAATCGACTTCGACAGCAGCGAAGAAGTTTCCGGCAAGAAGTTTGCCGTCTGCGACATCAACCCCGACCTGCCCCGTAACTGGGATGAATACAATTTTGTCGTGCTTGAGTTCCGTATCACCACCTCTCAACGTTTTCATGTGGGTTTTACTACCGATTACGGGTATAATGAATTGCGTGTCTTGAGTTATGTGCCAAACGCATGGAACAGACTGGCTATTCCGCTGAAGTTCTACCGCCGTTTGCCCGACGCCCGTATCGACCTGGCGGCAACCTACAATCAACCGCGATATACCGGCTGGATCAACCTGGGCGGACGACGTGGCGAACTGCATGGCGTCGATTCAATCGGTATCCGGATGCGCGTACCTATCGGGAATCCTGTCTTTGAGATTCGATCCATTACCCTGTCTGTTGATGATCCGGGCGATACATATATGGAAGATATGCCTGCTGTCGATGAGTTCGGGCAACACAATTTAGTTGATTATGAGCAAAAAACAGGTTCGTTTGAGCAACTGCAGGCGGAGTGGCGTGCAGAGGAAAAGGCGCTTGAAAGCGCTTTGCCGGATTATAATTATGCTCGATATGGGGGCTTCAAACAAAAACAGGTAAAAGGAACCGGTTTTTTCAGGGTGGAAAAAATCGACGGTCGCTGGTGGTTTGTCGATCCCGACGGTTACCTGTTTCTCTCGCACGGTGTGGACTGTGTGAATCCGGGCGGAGGAGGCAATACCCGCGATATCGACAAGCGAGCGGGCATGTTTAAGCAACTGCCTCCCGAACAATTCCGGCAGAACAACCGGGGACGCGAATCGGCTTCTTTCGCTGCATGGAATCTCTACCGCCGCTTTGGAGATAATTTCAGGGAGAAAGCCAATGAGATGATCATTAAACGTATGGATCAATGGGGATTGAATACAATTGCCAACTAGTCGAATGCAGCCGTTTACGGATTAAACAAAAAAGCCTATACCCTCCAGCTACGGGGACTGGCTATGGACGGGAATCTGATGGGTCTTGCCGATGTGTATGCGCCCGACTTTGCCTCCAACATGGATGCGAGTATGAAATCGTACCTGCCCGAGAACAAAGACAATCCGTGGGTAGTCGGTTATTTTGTAGGTAACGAACCGTCGTGGTTAGAAGAGGAAGCGCGCCTTTGCGACCTCATCCTCGCGGGCGAAGACCGTCCGATCAAAACCGAATTGATGAAATTTCTGCAGGACGGCGATACGCCCGAACGCAAAAAGCAGTTTATCTTCAAAACGTTCAATATTTTCCTGCAAACGGTGAAGACGACGATGAAGCGTTATGACGCCAACCACCTGAATCTCGGCATCCGCTTCGGCGGTCTGAACGAATTAGACGAAGAGTTGATGGAGATTTGTCGCAATGCTTTCGATATTCTCAGTTTCAACTGCTATGATCTGAAACCCAACAAGGAAATGATGGATCGTGCCCTTCGGATCACCGACATGCCCATGATGATCGGGGAATACCATTTCGGGACAGTCGACCGGGGCTTGGCGCAATCGCTATGGCAGGTCGAAAGTCAACAACAGCGGGGCGTAGCCTATCGCTATTATACCGAACAGGCTTATGCCCACCCAGGTATGATCGGTACGGCCTACTTCCAGTGGTGTGACCAGGATTTGCTGGGACGCGGCGACGGCGAGAATTACAATTGCGGGTTTGTCGATGTGACCGACCGTCCCTACAAATATCAGATAGAAGCCATCATGGCAACAGCCAAACGTCTGTATGCCGTTCATACCGGCGAACAGCAACCTTTTGCTCAGGCGCCTGAAAAAGCGCGCGGACATGGAGGAATGCCCGCTCAATGGTGAATTAAAGCGCCTTAGGTTTTCGCCTAAGGCACTTTAATTTTAAAAATCCGGCTTTTAAAAGCGCCGCGAAGAGGAATTTCAACGCCTGTTTTCATCAGGTAATCGCCGCTGTAAGTTCCTTCCAGTCCTTCAAACGTATATTTCGCTTCGGGTTGCAATCCTCTGAGTTGAACAAGTGCGGAACGACGGTTTTCGGAAAAACTGTTGTTGGGATATTCACCTAAATTATAGACAAAAACGATGCTTTCGGATTGTTCCTTATTTACAAATTGCAACACGCTGCGGTTGTTTTCGTGTGGCGATACCAAACGATAGGGCGTTCCTGTCTGAACGGTTTTCCGTATCTCCTTGTAACGGGCGATTTTTTCTTTAGCGACGTCTTTTTCGGCTTCCGTCCATTTTGTTATGTCATAGCCAACGCCTAAAACGCCGGCCATGCACACGTCGAACTTGAACTCAAGTGGATGATGCTGGCGATGCCAGTCTTCATGCGTCACCCACGATATCATCGTGTTGGCGGGAAACAGTGTAAGATAGGAATCCTGAATAAAAATGCGTTCCACAGGGTCGGTATTGTCGCTCGCCCAGTTGAAATCGTACCGCGAGTTCATCGCCATATCAATACGCCCGCCGCCGCTTGAACAGTTTTCGAACCAGACTTCGGGAAATTCCTTTCTTAACGTTTCATTCAAACGGTACAGGTTTTCCATGTACCTGATCCGCACGGCGCGTTGTTCGTCGGCAGGCGCCGAGGGGAAGCCCGGATCGGTCATCTGCTTGTTCATATCCCATTTGATGAATTTGATGTTGTTCTCTTTCAATAATTTATGGAACGACTGATAGAGATACTGATAAACGTCTTCCCGCGCCAGATTGAGTATCAACTGGTTTCGTCCCTCGTGACGTTGGCGGTTGGGGAAATGGAATACCCAGTCGGGATGTGCGCGATACAGGTCGCTGTTCGGATTGACCATCTCGGGTTCGATCCAGATGCCGAAATCAAGCCCCAGCGCATTGATTTTTTCTATCATCGGTTGCAAACCGTTCGGGAATTTGTTCGTGTCCACCGTCCAGTCACCCAACCCGGCTTTGTCGTTCACACGCCCTTTGAACCAGCCATCGTCGATCACAAACATTTCGACGCCAATCTCTTTGGCGACTTTTGCAAGCGCCAGCTGATGCTCCTCGTTCACGTTGAACGTGGTGGCATACCAACTGTTATAGAGTACGGGGCGGATCTTGTCGCGGTGCGACGAAGGCAACAGTTTTTCCCTGATGTAGGACGTCAGACAATGGGTTACACCTTCGGTTCCCTTTTCCGTATAACCGAAGACGATTGACGGCGTGGTAAATGAACTGCCGGGCTTGAGGTTCAAATCCTGGTCCCAGAAGTTCATGCCACCGACAACTTGTAGCGTCCCATTGAATGACTTGTCGAAGTCGAGACGCCAGTTACCGCTGTACTTGATGGAACCGAACCATACCTTCCCGCAGTATGGATCGTTTTCGCCTTCGGGACGTACAAGAAACGAAGACGAACCGTACGATTTGAAATCCTTTACCTGAATCGTTTTGACGCCGGGCGTGAGCTTAGTTGTATAGGGCGTAAATTCGAATCCCCAAACGCCCTGGTAATGCGTTAGCTCATAGGCGTCTTTCGGCAGGAAGATAGAGCCTGATAGTAGATTTTCGACTTTGATGCCGCCTTTCTTTCCCGTGTTTCGGATTTCTACCCACTTTTCTATCAGGTCGTATTCGGGCAGTACCTTGATGAATGAAATCACCTCCCACGGATAAAATTTATCGCATTGGATGATTTTTAACGTTTGATATCCGTCGGCATTAATTATCTCGTAAGATTGATACACCGTTTCGATGTCGCGCACGCCGTCTGGGAAAACGGCTTCGAGTAACGGGGTTGAATTTACGAATCCGCCTCTGACAGGAATTTCGGCGCCAAGTGGACGACCGGCATTTTCCATCAGGCGCTTATTCCCGTAACTAACCATTCGAACTTCGTCGTTAACTATGCTGAGTTGATAAGCCGTTGAACGGGTGGCTATGGTCCAGCTTTTACCATCGTCGCCTACACGGATTGCGTTTTGGCTGAAAACTGTGACTGCTATCAGGCTTACAGTTAAAAAAAGTGATAATCGTTTCATAATTAATAATTAATTTTTTTGTTGTTATATTTTAAAAAAAATGATAATAAATTGATTGTTTTATTGTTTTGCACCTGTCAATGACGTTAATACTGTCATTTCCGCCTGTTTGATTTTCATAATTTCACCTTGCAAAGAAGATATCTCTTTTTTCTTCATTTCTCAAACAATGACTTTATCAAACCCAAATCAACTTCTTTCGCGGGGTTAAACCGTTCGGAAGCCATATATTCCAGCACGCTTTGCCGGAATTGAGCGGCGGCAGGCCGGTTGCTGATGTCTTTTTGCAGGTCGACACTACAAACCATCAACTTGCCGTTTCCAACCTTTGCCTCGAACAGGAAACCGAGTTTACGGTTTGTAAACCAGTCGTCGATCAAGTGGATGATCGGACGGAAATCGGCAGGAAAATCATCCATGAGCATGGCGTCGCACTCGGTCACAAGGTCCCACCACTGGTAATCACTTACTCCTTCATTCGGAAACGATACCAGCGCCGGATGTTTGGGGTCGCACAAAACGCCCAATGTGTGGGGCGCTTGCTTGCGCGTCCATGCCGTATTCCAGAAAATACTTGAGAACCCGACCGGTATACTCCCGCCTTTCTGGGGACTGACCGTCCCGCGCGGAAAAGTCAGCAACACCTTCTCGCCTTTATTCAACTTGTCCAACGCAGTTTGGTCGAGTTTGGAAACGATATGCGGCATGTTTGGGATTACCGGTTTCTGTGCCGGATACACCCAGATATTCCATTGATTCTTCACAGAAGTGTTGTCGATTTGTACGGAGACTGTTAATTGCCCTGGTTCTTTGATCTCTTCAAATGAAAAGTCTATATTCCCGACTGGAAGGTAATTCCCAAATGGCAGGTTTTTTTGAAAATTTCCCTTTTTCAATAATTGTCCGTCCGACATGGCAATCGTCCATGTAATGGCTGCGTTATCGATTGGTTTGTCTCCATAGTTTGCAAATTCTACGGGGACGGTCATTTTTTCATTGTTCAGCCAGACCATTTTCGGGAAGCGGACGAGGGGAACAACCGTATTGCAAAACATGCTGAATTCCTGTCCCTCCACATATCCTTTCGTATCCCAGAACGGGTCAATCACCCCTACCAGTGCCGTACCCTGTCCGGGGAAATCATGCAGGTCGAGCAACTGGAAACCAGCCATACCGGGCGTGCGCAAGGCAGCTTCGATGTCGGCTTTGTAACAGAGCGTTTGCAGTCGCCCCGAAGCGTAAAGAAACTTGTTGGCCAGGTCGCCCATGTGTTTTTCAGCTAATGTTTCCTTGAATATTTCAAAATTTTTTGCTTTCAGTACGCCTGTATATTTAGGGATCTCGTTGAAATTGGGATAGACGCACCACTGACCTATCTCATGGCTAACTGTCGGCATATCCTTTTTGATGATTTCCCTGAAATCGTAGTCTGTACGCGGTGGCTGCGCATTGATGATACTTTTTAGTCCTCCTCCCCAAGCCTGTATACGCGGTTCGGGCGTGTTCCAGTAATCCGCATTTTCAATGTAAGGCCATCCTGCCGCGCTTGTGTAAACGCGCCGGTTGTCTTTCTTTTTCCAATAGTCGACCAGGTCGGACAAATATTGCACCTGATTCCTGCCTCCCGGCTCATTACCGTAATTCATCATGCAAAACGAGGGGTGGTTGCCGTATGCTGTAAGGATACGATCGCCTTCGGCATAAATCCACTCGTCGAGGTACTCTCCGTTTCCGATCGTTGCCCATGCTGCACATTCCACCTGCAGATAGATACCCATGCTGTCGGCCATGTCGAAAGCCACTTCTGGCGGACACCACGAGTGAAAGCGGACATGGTTCAGCCCGAACTCCTTACAAGTACGGTAAATCTTTTGCCAGTAGTCGCGTTCCATAGCCGGGTAACCGGTCAAGGGAAAAATACAACACTCCAGCGTGCCGCGCAGAAAAATCGGTTGTCCGTTGACAAGAAAACGTGTTCCTTCCTTTTTGATTTGTCGGAAACCGAAATTGGTATAGGCGACGTCTTTGCCATCCATTGATTCCAGGACAGTTTTCAACCGGTATATGTTGGGCGCATGTTCCGACCAGAGCAACGCATTTTTGCCCGCTTCTACGGTTGCCTCAAAAATAAGGTCTTTGGTAACGGGTGAAATATCAATTTTTACAGGCAATCCATTATCAGCCCTGGAAATGATGGTCGTTTGTTCGAAAGGAGAGAAGTTGTACTTTACAGGATTTCCGACCGGTTCGCCCGACAATGTTTCAATTTGCAATATAACATTTATTTTTCCGGGATTTGTGGTCGTATTAAACTGAACTTTAGCCTGAATGTTTTTGGATTCGATATCGGGATAAACCTGAACATCCTCAATATAAAACTGTGGTTTGGCCGTAAGGGTCATGCGCCCCGTGATTCCGTTCCAGTTGCTTTGTGTATGGTCGGAAACGCTATGCGCATTGATGCCGACCGGGATATTGACGCGGTTATCCATGCGAACGGTGAATTGATGTTTGCCCGGCTGCAGTTTGAGTGCATAACGGTGGGGCGTCGACAGGCCATCCTGCTTGCCGATTTCTGTTCCATCTACGTACAAGGTTGTTTCCCAATGCGTTCGTTCGAGTTCAAGGATGATCGTTTTTACATGCCAGCCTGATGGAATCGTTACTTCTTTCCGATACCAGGCTACCCCGACATAATGTTTATCGGGATTTAACCAGAACGGGACTTTGATGTTTCCGGGCTGTCTGTACTTTTCGTATTCGGGTGATGAATACCAGGCGTTATCTACCACCTGACCCGTCCATTTCGTGTTGACGTCAATGTCATTGCCAAATCCCTGTTCCTGCAAAGAACCGGGCAAATGCAATTTCTCCGTAAAGGGTTGATTAAACCATTGTTCCGTTACGCCCAAGTCATCGGGATCTAACTTGAAAAGCCATTCTCCGGCTAATGATAATACCTGTTCCTTTTGCTGACAGCAAACAAACAATAATATTATACAAAAAAATAATACTTTAATAAGGTGTTTCATAATATATTTATTTATAGATTTTTTAAACTTGTGGCTACAAAGATAGCGAAAGTCGAGCGCAATACAAAATATGCTTGCATATTTTTGTTGTCGAGCGCAGCTATCTTCTGTTTCTGGCAAAAGATAGCGAAAGTCGAGCGCAATACAATACAAAATAAATTTGTTTATTTTTATTGCTGAAACGCCGATTGACTGCGGAACGAAGAATTCCGCTCACTGTGGATGATGCAATAATTTGAAATGCACTTATGCAAAAAAAAATATTTTTTGCATTTTCGATAATTAGTACTATATTTGCTGACTTTATAACTGATATAAATATGGAAAATCATATGGATAAAAAATCAAAAAAGACAATTGGCAATCCCCTGTTTCATCTGTTTTTCACATGCTTAACCGGACTAATAATCATCCTTTTCTGTTATTCGGCGTCAGCGCAGACGATCACAACCGATACTTCACAGGCAGAAAGCGTTGCCGTCGCAAACAGTCAATCTCAAGCTGACATCGACAGCATTACGGTAAACAGTTCCTTCAGAATAGTAGTGAAAGACACGCCATTACTCGTGGAACATCCTTATAAAGTGCTCCTGGCAGAACGAAAAATCAATTTCAGTTTTGGCGCGATTCTGCGCGGATTGTTGGGCATAGCCGTCATCCTGCTGATTGCCTGGCTATTTAGCCTTGACCGCAAACACATCCACTGGCCTACTATCGGAAAAGCGTTGCTCATTCAACTATTGATTGCCATTGGCGTATTGTATGTGCCGGCAATACAAGTAGTCTTTGAAGTGTTGGGTAAATGCTTTGTAGCGGTATTGGACTGGACAAAAGCGGGAACCAATTTTCTGTTCGGAACGTTGATGGATGTGCAGAACTTTGGATTCGTCTTTGCCTTCCAAATTCTTCCCACAATTGTCTTCTTCTCGGCATTGACGAGCCTTCTTTTTTACTTTGGTATCCTTCAGCGGGTGGTATGGGTCATGGCCTGGTTATTGACAAAAGCTATGAAACTGTCCGGAGCCGAAAGTCTATCGACCGCCGGAAACATCTTCCTCGGACAGACCGAAGCGCCGCTGATGGTAAAACCGTTTATTCCCAAAATGACCCGATCAGAACTGATGCTAATTATGATTGCAGGTATGTCAACCATGGCTGGCGGGGTGCTGGCTGCCTATATAGGTATGTTGGGTGGAGGCGACCGCCTCATGGAAATCGAATTTGCCAAGCATCTGCTTTCAGCTTCGGTCATGGCTGCTCCAGGCGCAATTGCCATATCAAAAATTCTTAAACCACAAAACGAACAGATCGACAATTCTGTTATCGTTCCCAAAGATAAACTTGGTAAAAATATATTGGATGCCATTTCCAACGGAGCCTCCGATGGTCTAAAACTGGCTGTTAACGTAGCCGCCATGTTGCTGGTGTTTTATGCCATGATTGCCGGATGCAATTTTATCTTTTTGAAACTCGGACAGTATTCACATTTCAATCAACTGATTGTCAACTGGACAAACGGACAATACAATTCGTTGTCTTTACAAATGATCCTGTCTTATCTATTTGCTCCCGTCATTTGGCTAACTGGCGTATGCTGGGCCGACCTTGGACTGGTCGGGCGCTTGCTTGGAGAAAAATTGATTATGACTGAATTTGTTGGTTATCAAAGCCTTGCCGAGTTGATCAAATCCGGCGCTTTTACAGAAGTAAAGTCGATTATCATGGCCACATACGTTCTATGTGGCTTTGCCAACTTTGCTTCGGTAGGTATTCAAATCGGCGGCATCGGCGGTATGGCGCAAAATAATAAACACATCCTGTCGGAATACGGCTTCCGTGCCTTGTTGGGAGGTACATTAGTTGCATTGATTTCCGCTGCGATGGTAGGAATGTTTTTATAATTCATAATTTATAACTTAAAATATAAAAATCATGTCTATTTCAAGAAGAACCTTTATTAAATCATCTTCTGCCGCACTTGCAGCAGGAGTGATAATGCCATCAATGGCAGCCGTTTCACAACGGCGTGTTGCTGCAAACGATACCGTCAATGTAGCATTGATTGGTTGTAGAAGTATGGGATGGGGCGATTTAAGCGACTTCCTGCCCCATCGGGAAATACGTTGTGTGGCTTTAGCCGACATCGATAAAAGTGTTTTAACATCCCGCGCCACTGATCTGGAAAAGGCAGGCCACAAAGCGGAACTCTATGGCGATTATCGCAAGATACTTGACCGCAAAGATGTGGATATCGTCATCATCGGCACGCCCGACCATTGGCATTGCCTGCAAACTGTTGATGCTTGCGCTGCCGGCAAGGATGTGTATGTCGAAAAACCAGCCGCCAACAGCATCGCCGAGTGTGATGCGATGGTAGCCGCCGCGCAAAGATACAACCGCGTGGTGCAGGTCGGACAGCAACAGCGCAGCAGTACCCACTGGCAGGAAATGGTCAGTTACCTCCGTTCAGGGAAGCTGGGAACCATCGGGAGAGTACATGTATGGGCGAATTTCAACTATGCGGCTATCCAGCGACGTGCAACCGACAGCGCCGTACCCGACGGAGTTGATTTCGACACATGGCTTGGACCTGCTCCCATGCGGACGTTCAATAGCCAGCGGTTCCACGGTTCGTGGCGGATGTTCTGGGACTATGGCGGCGGATTGCTGACCGACTGGGGTGTTCATCTTCTCGACATGGGACTGTGGGGCATGGATATCAAAGGGATGCCGCAAAAGATATTGTCGTCGGGTGGAAATTACTTTTATCCTGACGGCATGCAGGAGACATACGATTCGCAAACCGTCACCTATCAATTCGACAAATTCATTTTTAGTTGGGAACATAATGCCGGAACAGAAAACAAGATGTATGGACGTAATTACGGCGTGCTTTTTCGCGGTACGAATGGCACGCTGGTAGCCGACCGCGACAGTTGGGAGATCATCCCCGAAAACCGCAGAGAAGGCAAAATACCGGAAACCATCGTGAAAGCTGACCACCAGGACCACAAGGATCACGTGACCAATTTCATTGAATGTGTAAAAACGCGTAACCGGCAAACCGCGTGCCCTATCGAAAACGGCGCTCTATGTGCTAAGTATGCGCATTTGGGCAATATTGCCGCTCGTATTGGCGGCGCCGCCCTGCATTACGACGACACAAGGAAGCAATTCGACAACCCCGAAGCAAACAAATACATCAAACCCGAATACCGCAAACCCTGGATATTCCCTACGATATAATTACGCCAGCTACGTTAATTTTTATTAGCCCAATATGCAGGACGGTTGCACTGCGATTATCCCGGCAAGCAGGAGGTCATGATTTACGATTATGTGGATATCCATTGTTCCGGTTTTGGAACGGATGTATCATAAACGCCTCAAGGGTTATGCCCATACTAATAATAATGGATCATTCAGGTAAAAAACAAACAAATGAAAATCAAAAATTTAACAAACATTATTATTGTTGCGGTTTTTGCATGCGGCTGCACATCATCGCCGAATAAAACCAATCATACCGTTTCTCAGGCGGACAGGCTGTATCCGGCATTTATCAAACCCGAACAAAAGGATATGACCGCGCCATTGTTCTTCTGGAATGTGAAGGCAGAGGATATGACAGAAGCTAAAGTACGCGAGATAGTAAGGGAATCTTACCTGCAAAGCGGCTACAATGGTTTTGGAATTTTGGGAGACTTCAAGTCGACCGGTAACTATTTCATGTTTGAGGACGAAAAGTTTTTCACATTGTATGGCGCCGCATTGGACGAGGCGACAAAATACGGGATGAAATGCGCATTGTATGACGAGGATGGCTGGCCCTCGGGTTGGGCAGGCGGACTTGTGGCGCGCGATCATCCGGAATTTACCGTGCAACGGTTGGAAATGGGCGAGGCGACCGGCGCGGCGGGCGCTACCGTATCTGTACCTGCACTCACGGGGACTCTACCCAACTATATGGGCGCCGTGATAATGAAGAGCGAAAAAACGGTAATCATTGATGTCTCGGATGATGTCGGCACCATTATTGCCGGCGCTGGCCCGCGACAATATTCCATTCCCGCCACACTGGATGGAAACTGGCGACTAATCGTCTATTGGACGGTCTGTCAAGGTGCACCACCGTCCCAGCCGCCTATGTATCAAAATAATATTTACAAACGGGGTCTGGACTACTTAAATCCGGCGGCTGTTGCGGTGTATATCGACTATGTTTACGGGGCGTTTTACCGCCGTTTTCCCGGTTATTTCGGAAAAACAATCACCAGGGCGTTCTACGATGAGCCCACTTTCCAGTCTTTTCAACATAACGGCGCCGACGGCAACCGCATATGGTCGCCGGTCTTTAATGATGAATTTAAAAAACGTTACCCCGGAGATAACCCCATTGTGTATTATCCGGCACTTTTTGAGGATATTGGCGACTTAACACAAGAGGCGCGTAACAAACTGTTCAGCGTACGGGCGGATATGTTCGCCGTCAGCTACATCAAACAGATGGACGATTGGTGCAGCGCGCATGGCATTGAGTTGATGGGACATGTGTTGGCCGAACAGGTAGTCAATCCGGTTCTCAACGTGGGCGATATGATGAAATTTTTTAAACATCAGACCATACCCGGCATCGATCATATCTTTGCCGACGACCAGATTTACGAATGTAGCCGTATCATCGCCTCCTCGTGTTATAATTGGGATAAAGGCATGTATATGAGCGAAACCTTCGCGCGTCGAAACTTGGGTTCGCCACTCAACTTTATGTTCAACTGGGCAATGGAAGAATATGCGGCTGGTATCAACCTGCTGGTTCCGCATGCCATATGGTATGACGATACCCCTAACCCCGGCGGAAGCGCCGTCACCACAGGCGTCCGTTTTCCCGAAGAGTTGAGTTACCGCAGCACGACGTTCGGCCCGTTGCTGCGAAGTTTTAACGAGTATGCCGCACGTTGCCAAAACCTGTTGCAATATGGGCGACATGTAGCTGATATAGGCGTCGTATATCCAATTGATTATATGGAGTCACTCGCTGTATTCAACTCGGACGGCTGCCATCCGGCCGGTTGGAATTATCAGGATCTTGGCGCGTTGCTGGCATATGATCTGCGACGTGACTTTACGTTCCTCCATCCCGAAGTTATCAATGACAACAAACATACCTCCATTGAAGGCAAAAAGTTTAAATTAAACAATAAAAACAATTTTGAGGAGTACGGCACGATATGCATCCCGAATGTCAGTGTGCTGAACCTGAAAACGCTACAAAAGATCAAAACGTTCTATGACGCCGGAGGTCGCGTAGTGGGGATCAATCAACTTCCATTCAAAGGCGTCACCGCCGCTGAAAATGCACAAGTCGTAGCGCTCGTCACGGAAATGTTTGGTGTCGATCCTGTTACGGGCGCTTCACTGACAGGGTCTATTAGCGACTACTCAAAAAATAGTAACACGAAGGGTGGAGCCGCCTATTTTACGTGCGACCCCGTTCAACTGCAAGTTATTCTGGATGACACGCCTGAAATACCCGATGTGAAATTTCCGCCTATCACTGTGAGTGACGGACGGTTCAGTTACATCCACAAAGTAAAAGAAGGAGTCGATATTTATTTCCTTGCCAATACCGGAAGTACCGACATCGCCAGTTTTGTGGACGTTCGCGGGAACATAACGCCAGTAATTTGGGATCCCCACACCGGTCAACAACAAACAACTACGTATGAAAACCGGTACGGATATACGCGCATTGATTTTCACTTACAGGCAAACAGTTCAATTTTCATTGTGAACCGGTGCTCATAGCAAAAAAACAATCCGGCTTGATTTTCTTATACGAAAATTGTGCCGCACCGTTCTGAAAATCGACAGTTTTCAAAGAACTCACGGCGGTAATCTGCGTATCCGCATCAGGAATACAATATCGTTTTGGCAATGAAACTAAAAATACTTCGTCTTTTATTTTGCATTACTCTCAACTTGTACTAACTTTGCAAAGTTTTATTTTAAAGTTTAGATCGTTATGAAATTAGTTTACAAGGGAAAAACGAAGGATGTGTTTGATAACAATGACGGTAACTATCTGTTACAGTTTAAAGACGACGTTACGGGTACTGACGGGCAATTCGATCCCGGCGCGAACACGGTGGGATTGACTATCGAGGGAGTAAGCAAATCCTGCGTTCTCCTTACCGAGTTTTTTTTTAAGAAAATCGAAGCAACGGGAATTCCAACGCATTATGTGTCGTCGGATGTTGAAAAAGCACAAATGATTGTACGGCCTGCGACCATTTTCGGCAAAGGCTTGGAGGTCATTTGCAGGCTTAAAGCGGTCGGGAGTTTTTTTAGACGCTTCGGCGATTATTGCACAGAAGGGCAAGATCTGGATTACCTGGTTGAAACAACACTCAAAGACGACGAGCGCGGCGACCCGCCAATCACAAAAGATCAACTCGATATGCTTGGTATTCTGACAGGCGACGAATACGAAATCTTAAAAGATCTGACCAGGAAAATCACGCGTATTATAGATAACGAGTTTTTTAAGAAAGGCGCACAATTATACGATATCAAATTGGAATTTGGCAGAGTGAACGGTAATATAGCGCTTATCGACGAGATATCCGGCGGCAGTATGCGCGTCTATAAAGATGGCAAGTATATCGAACCGTTGGAAATACCCGGACTATTATTCTAAAAACGTTTCGACAGGATTATTCAAAAACTGATTGCATTTGAAATGGTCGTATCACTTCGTTACGGGGATAAATCCGGAAAAATCAAGTAGAAAGCCATTGTTCCGGAATGTTAATAATAAACGACTAAGAAGAATACTTATCCGTTGGGTGTTAGCGATAATGCTTGTTGCTTATTTGCTATGTTTACCTCGAAATCTTTTTGACGTCCCGTATTCGACGGTCGTGACCGACCGTTACGGGGAGTTACTCGGAGCGCGAATAGCATCCGACGGTCAATGGCGTTTTCCACCTGTTGACACGGTTCCGGAAAAATTCCGACAGTGTATCATCACTTTTGAAGACAGGTTTTTTAACTGCCATTTCGGCGTTAATCCTATCTCCCTCGTGCGCGCTTTTGTGCAGAATATCAAGGCGCGGCATGTTGTGAGTGGCGGAAGTACGCTCACGATGCAGACGATTCGGTTATCACGCGGCGAGAGACGAACGGTAGGCGAAAAATTGATTGAAATGATGCTGGCATCGCGCCTCGAGTGTCATTATACAAAAAGAGAGATTTTAGCCATTTATGCTTCTCATGCTCCTTTCGGCGGTAATGTGGTAGGGCTGGAAGCGGCTGTATGGCGTTATTTCGGTCATGCTTCAAAAGACCTGTCTTGGGCAGAAGCGGCGTTGCTGGCTGTACTCCCGAATGCGCCGTCGATGATACATTTAGCCAAAAACCGTCCGACGCTTCAAAAAAAACGGGACAGGTTACTCGGACAACTTCACAAAAAAGGTGTGCTTGATGCGATTGATTATGACCTTGCCATAAGCGAAAGTATCCCGGTGGAACCTTTGCCGTTACCGCAAACTGCGCCACACTTAGTTTCATGGTTTTACAGACAAAATGAAGGGCAGTACACCGTCTCTTCTATTGACAAAAATGTACAGATACAGGTGGAAACGATTCTGGAGCGTTGGCATTCGTCTTTTTTAGGGAGTGATATCCGTAATATGGCGGCGATTGTGATTGATGTTTCTACAAACGAAGTGCTGGCTTATTGCGGGAACGTGCAGTTCGGGAGCGACAAATCGTCGAATCAGGTAGATATCATACGTGCTCCTCGCAGTACGGGAAGCATCCTGAAACCGTTTCTTTATTATGTTGCTTTACAGGATGGCGAGATATTGCCAAATACGCTTTTTCCCGATATACCACTGAATGTTAACGGTTTCTCGCCTCAAAACTTCAACATGCAATATGATGGTGCAGTTCCCGCTTCAAAAGTGATCGCTCGCTCGTTAAATGTGCCGTCGGTTTATCTTTTACGCGAATACAGTGTTCCCAAATTTTACGGCTTCCTGAAAAAAGCAGGAATCACGACCTTGACCAAACCCGCATCACATTACGGACTTTCGCTCATTTTAGGGGGAGCAGAAGCGTCGCTTTGGGATGTATCGTTCATGTATTCGGATATGGCGCGTTCTCTTCAAAAAATGGAAAGGATTGCAGGAAACATTGTGCCGGCAGGTAATGAGCAGACGTTCAAAAATGGGGGAATGGTCGGCAACTATCAGCAGATTTTACCGCGCGTATTTTCACCGGGTGGCGTATGGCAGGTCTTTGATGCACTCAAGGAGGTGAACCGCCCTGAGGAGATTGACTGGCGAATGATACCTTCGATGCAGAAGATCGCCTGGAAGGCAGGTACCAGTTACGGT
>Ga0082212_10003573_pt1 | contig 21982 bp, 21 predicted proteins | sample TergutNt197P3_FD_71548 | JGI IMG/M metagenome (GOLD analysis project Ga0082212, IMG submission 71548) | Neocapritermes taracua P3 segment gut microbial communities from Petit-Saut dam, French Guiana - Nt197 P3 | ecosystem: Host-associated > Arthropoda: Insects > Digestive system > Gut ...
AAAGCTGCGCCCTGGGCTGCCAGGCCGCGGCCACCAGTTTTTACCCGGCCAAGCCCTTGGGCGGCTATGGCGACGGCGGCGCGATCTTCACCGAAGACGGCGCCCTGGCTGAGGTTCTGCGCTCCGTCCGGGTCCACGGCCAGGGCGATGGTCGGGGCGACCATGCGCGTATCGGCCTGACCGGCCGCCTGGATACGCTGCAAGCCATGATTCTGCTGGCCAAGCTGGAATTTTTTCCCGAAGAGCTTAAAGCGCGGGACCAGGTGGCGGGCTGGTATGCCAAACGTCTGGCCGGGCTTAAGGCCGTCACGCCGCCCAGAGTGGGCGAAGGCCGGGTCAGCGCCTGGGCCCAATATTCCATCCTGGTGCCGGGCGGTCGGCGTGACGCCGTGGCCGGGCATCTGAAAAACCGGGGCATCCCGACCAACATCTATTACCAGACCCCGATGCACCTCTTGGGCGTGTTCAAACCCCTGGGCTACAAGGCGGAGGATTTTCCGGTCGCCCTGGCCTCATCCCGGGACATCCTGGCTTTACCTTTCCATCCGTATATGGCGGAAGACGATGTGGACGCGGTCGGCCAGGCCCTGGAAGAGGCCTTGCGGTGAACCAGGGTTTGGCATGACGGTTTTGGGCGTCATAGGTTACGGGCATTGGGGGCCGAATCTTGTCCGCAACTTCATGGCCCACCCGGAGGCGCGGGTCGCCTATATTTCAGACCGCGATCCGGCCATGAGGGATAAGGCCGCCTTGGCCTGTCCGGGAGTGGCTGTGGTGGCTGACCCGGGCGCCATATTTCAGGATCCCGCGGTCGAGGCCGTAGTCGTCTCCACGCCGGTGAGAACCCATTTCCCCCTGGCCCTGGAAGCCCTGGCCCACGGCAAGCATGTTTGGGTGGAAAAACCTCTCGCGGCCACTGTGGCGGAAGCTGAACGCCTGGTGTCGGAAGCGGACAAGCGCGGCCTTATATTGCATGTCGACCACACGCTCGCCTATTCCGGCGCGGTGCGCAAACTTAAGGAACTATATGAGGCCAAGGTTCTGGGCGATCTGTATTACTATGATTCCACGCGCCTCAACCTGGGGCTTTTCCAGGAAGATGTCGATGTGCTCTGGGACTTGGCGGTTCATGACCTGGCGGTTCTGTTCCATTTGCTCCCGGTAAGACCCTTGGCCGTCTCCGCCCAGGGTGTTGCCCATTTCGCGGGCCGGCCGGTCAACACGGCCTTCCTGACGCTGTTTTATCCGCGGAACTTCATCGCCCATATAAACGCAAGCTGGCTTTCCCCGGTCAAGGTCCGCCGGTTCATACTGGCCGGTTCGGCTAAAATGGCGGTGTATGACGATATGGAGCCGGCTGAAAAGCTCCGCCTTTACGATAAAGGCATTGACTGCCCGGTCGAAGGCGGGCCTGGCTTGTCCCTTGGTTACCGGACGGGGGAGATTTTGTCACCGGAATATTCTTCGCAAGAGCCCTTGGCCCTCGAAGTGGAGCACTTTCTTCATTCCCTCGCGCAAAAAATTCCCACGATCACCGATGGCCGGATCGGCCTTTCGACCATTCGCGTGCTTGAATCGGCCACCCGTTCCCTCGCCTTGAGCGGGGCGCCCCAGGAGTTGTGAGCGCCGCTTAAATTGCGCCCAGGTCGATCATGGCTTGGGCGACTTTTCTGAAGCCGGCGATGTTGGCGCCCATGACCAGGTTGGTCGGATCGCCGAATTCCTTGGCGGTCTGGGCCGAGGCGGTGTAAATGCCTCTCATGATGCCTTTCAGCTTGTTGTCCACTTCCTCGAAGGTCCAGCTCTGCATGCTGGCGTTCTGGGCCATTTCAAGCTGGCTGGTGGCCACGCCGCCGGCGTTGGCGGCCTTGCCCGGGGCGTAGCATATTTTGGCCGAAAGGAAACGGCTCATGGCCTCCTCGTCGCTGGGCATGTTGGCGCCTTCGCTCACGCAGACGCAGCCGTTCTTCAAAAGCGCCTTGGCGTCCTGGCCGCCCAATTCATTCTGGGTGGCGCAGGGGAAGGCGGCTTCCCCGGGCACGTTCCAAACGGCGTTGCGGCCTTTGGGATATTTTTCCACCGGCGTGTATTCGGACTTGGGCACGAGTTTTTTATAGCGCGTCAGGCGGGCGCGCTCGACTTCCTTGACCTGTTTGAGCACTTCCAGGTCAATGCCGTTTTTGTCGTGGATGAAACCCTGGGAGTCGGAGCAGGTCACGGGCTTGGCGCCGATCTGGTAAAGTTTTTCAATGGCGTGGATGGCCACGTTGCCGGAGCCGGAAACCAGGCAGGTCTTGCCTTCCAGGTCTTGGCCCGCGCCCCGCATCATGTCCTGGGCCAGGTAGACCGCGCCGTAGCCGGTGGCTTGGGGGCGGCCCAGGGAGCCGCCCCAGCCGAGGCCCTTGCCGGTCAAAACGCCGTTGTGTTCGGAGGTGAGGCGTTTATACTGGCCAAAGAGGTAGCCGATCTCCCGGCCGCCCACGCCGATGTCGCCGGCGGGCACGTCAATGGTGGGGCCCAGGTACTTGAAGAGTTCGGTCATGAAGGATTGGCAGAAACGCATGATTTCGCCCTCGGACCGGCCCTTGGGGTCGAAGTCCGAGCCGCCCTTGCCGCCGCCGATGGCCAGGCCCGTCAGGCTGTTTTTGAAAACCTGCTCAAAGCCCAGGAACTTTATGACGCTGAGGCTCACGCTGGGGTGGAAGCGCAGGCCGCCCTTGTAGGGTCCGATGGCTTCATTGTATTGCACGCGAAAGCCGCGGTTGACCCGCACGTTGTTCTGGTCGTCCAGCCAGGTCACCCGGAAAATGATGGTCCGGTCAGGCTCCAGCATCCGTTCAAGAATGCTGTGCTTTTCATACTTGGGGTCTTTGTCCGCCAAGGGGGCGATGGTGGTGAGGACTTCCCTGGCGGCTTGCAGAAACTCGGGCTCGCCGGCGTTTTGGGCTGTCAGGCGGGCAAGAACGCGTTTTACATAGGACATTATAAGCTTCCCTCCGATCCGGCAGCGGTTTTGATCCTGTAATTCCGTTATTATAACACAAATCCGGAGAATCAGGCTTGAAATTCTGTTGTCGGCAAATAAAGGCGTCCGGCCCGGGAACAACTGAAAAAATAATTCTTGAAAACATAATAAAGGATATGTTACATCAAATTCCTTAAGGGAGGAACGATCATCATGATAGCGGTATTAAAGCCAAGCGCGACCAAGGAACAAATCGAAAACCTAACCACGTGGCTGGAAGGCAAGGGGCTTTCGGTCCATATTTCCAAGGGCGAATTTTATACTGTGGTCGGCTTGATAGGCGACATAAGCCAGATCGACACCGAGCTTTTGGGAAGCCTGGAGATGATCGATTCGGTAAAACGCATCAGCGAACCGTTCAAAAGCGCAAACAGAAAATTCCACCCGGACGACAGCGTTATAGACGTTTCCGGATTAAAGATAGGCGGAACGAATTTCCAGATTATTGCGGGCCCCTGCTCTGTGGAATCCCCGGAACAGATATTGACCATAGCGCAAAGCATCCGGGCTTCCGGCGCGACGATCCTGCGCGGCGGCGCGTTCAAGCCGCGAACCTCCCCTTATGATTTCCAGGGGATGCGGGCGGACGGCATAGAGTTACTGGTGGAAGCGAAAAAACAGACCGGCATGCCCATCATTACCGAAATCATGAACGCGAACCATCTTCCGATGTTCGAGCAGGTGGACATTATACAGGTGGGCGCGCGCAACATGCAAAATTTTGAGTTGCTCAAGGAATTGGGGATGATCCGCAAGCCGGTCCTGCTTAAGCGCGGGCTGGCGAACACACTATTGGAACTGTTAATGAGCGCCGAGTATATCATGGCCGGCGGCAACCATGAGGTCATACTCTGCGAACGGGGCATCCGCACCTTTGAAACTTATACGCGCAATACCCTTGATCTTTTGTCCGTGCCGCTATTGCGTGAACTTTCGCATTTGCCCGTGATCGTCGATCCCAGCCACGCCTCCGGAATGGCGCGTTTGGTGCAGCCGATGGCCATGGCGGCCGCGGCCGCCGGCGCCCACGGCCTTATGATAGAAGTCCATAACGACCCCCCCAACGCGCTTTGCGACGGCGCTCAGTCGCTCACGCCGGGGCAATTTTCAGAAATGTCCAAAAAAGTCAAGAGGATACGCGAGGCGATCGCGTTATGAAAATAGGAATCGTCGGGCTGGGGCTGATAGGCGGCTCTTTGGCCAAGGCTTATCAGGCCAAGGGACATAAAATTTTCTGTTTTGACGCGGACGAGGCCATTTTGGGTTTCGCCCGGCTTTCCGGCGTGATGGAAGGCGTGTTGGATGAACATTCCATTGGCCAGTGCGAGGCGATATTCATCGCCGTTAATCCCGGTGACGCGGTGGCTTATTTGGAAAAAAACGCGCCGCTCATTTCCGGAAATACCATGGTCATCGATTGCTGCGGCGTCAAGCGTTCCGTTTGCTTAAAATGCTTTCCGCTGGCCGAGCGATACGGTTTCATATTCGTGGGCGGCCACCCGATGGCCGGAAACCACAAAGCCGGTTTTAAGAACAGCCGGGCGGACCTGTTTTTCGGCGCGTCCATGATACTGGTGCCGCCCGTTTATGATGACGCGGCCTTTTTTGGCCGGATCGAAGAAATATTGAAGCCCGCCGGTTTCGGGCATTTGACCGTTACCACCGCGGAAAAGCATGATGAGATGATCGCTTTCAGTTCCCAAATGGCGCATGTGGTTTCAAACGCCTACATCAAAAGCCCGGCCGCGCGCGGCCATAAGGGTTTTTCCGCTGGCAGCTATCAGGATCTGACCCGGGTGGCGCGGCTTAAAGCGGATATGTGGGCGGAACTGTGCATGGATAACAAGGATTTTCTCATCCGGGAATTGGAAGGTTTTATAAAATCGGTCGCCTGCTACAGGGACGCGCTGGCGGCGCGGGACAAAGAGGGATTAATAAAGCTGCTGGAGGAAGGCAGCCGTTTGAAAGGGGAACTGGATCCTCAGGCCTGAATTTCTTGCCAGACCGCGGCTTCCGTGTTAACATACTGATAAATCACTCAAGCGCGATAGACAGTCGGGGCCGCCGCCATAGGCTTGGCCGGGCCCCAGCTTCAACCCTAAGAAAGGATGACTACCATGACCGCCAAGAATTTGAAAGGCACCCAGACCGAGAAAAACCTCAAAGAGGCTTTCGCCGGCGAATGCCAGGCCCGGGTAAAATACTCCTATTACGCCTCCAGGGCCCGCAAGGACGGGTATGAGCAGATAGCCGACTTTTTCGAGGAGACCTCGGTCAATGAAAAAGAACACGCCAAGATATGGTTCAAGCTGCTCCATGACGGGGCCGTGCCGGAGACCACCCAAAATTTGAAGGATGCGGCGGACGGGGAAAATTTCGAGTGGACCAAGATGTATGAAAAGTTCGCCAAAAAGGCCAAGGAGGAAGGCTTTGACCACATCGCCGCCCTGTTCCGCCTGGTGGGCGAGGTTGAAAAGCACCATGAGGAGAGATACAGAAAACTCCTGGCCAACATCGAAGGCGGCCAGGTCTTCGCCAGGGACGGGGAGACGGCCTGGCACTGCGCCAACTGCGGGCATGTGGTCAATGGTAAAAAAGCGCCGGAAAAATGCCCGGTCTGCGAGCATCCCAAGGCCTACTTCCATATCAGCGCGACCAATTTTTGAACCAGACTCTACCCAAGCGTTCCCCTAAAGCCCGCCTTCTCCGGCGGGCTTTTTCGGCTGGTAGAGCCGCCAGGTGAAGATACCCCGCGTAAGGCTCCGTTCCGGCTTTAGGTCTTTCAGGGCCCGGGCCAGGATTTCCTCGTTATCCCCGGAGGCTATGACCGCCGCCGGCCGGCCGGCGGCCAGGGCCCGGCGGACCAGGTCGGCCAGGCCGTCAGCATCGGCAACAAAGCGGCCTTGGCCCTCGGGGCGGTTAAGGCCGTAGTCCAGTTCTCCCTTCCAAAAGCCGAAGACCAGGTCGTTCCGGCCATAGTGCCAGGCCGCGGCGTAGAGCGTTTTACGGTCGGTGAAGATGGCGGCTTCCGGCGGGGTCAGGGGCGCGGCCTCGGCCAGGACTATGGAGGGAGCCCGGCGATTGATGAAAACTTCCGGCAGGCAGTAGGAAGCGGTCAGGAACAGGGGCAGGCAGCCCAGAGCGGCCAGGACCAGGCCGTTTAAGGGGTCTGCGGAAGTTTTTTTGAAGCGGTTCGCGGCGGCTTTGAAGCCCAGGCTGGTCAGGCCGAGGCCCAGCGCCAGGCCCCAGGGGCGGATATCCGCCAACAAGGGGTCCCGGAGTTCCGGGGGGGCCCAAAAAAACAGCCAGGCGACCGCTCCCAGGGCCAGGGCCGGGAAGAGGGCGGCCCCGGCTTTGAGCCCCGGGCTGAAATCGCGGGGGGATTCCATAATGGCCTCGGCCAGCATGATGGCCAGGGGGGGGAAGCAGGGCAGGATATAGGTCATGATCTTGCCCCCGCAGGCGGAAAAAAATATAAAGGGCAGGGCCAGCCAGGCCAGGACGAAGGTGGTCAGGTCATCCCCGGCCTGGACTTTGGCCCGAATGGGGCCGAGGGCCCGGGGCAGGCAGAAGGTCCAGGGCAGGGCGCCGGCCAGGATCCAGGGCAGATAGAGCCAGAAGGGCTCATCATGCTGGCCCGGGCCGGGGCTCAAGAAGCGCTGCACATGTTCCACCCAGAAGAAATAGTTCCAGAAATCCGGGTTGGCCCGGTGGAGGGCCAGGGATGCGGGCAGGACGGCCAGGGCCGCGATAAAAACCGTGACCAGGCAGTCCCCGATGTGTTTTTTGAGTAAGCCCCGCCAGGGCAGCCAGGCCGCCAGGGTGATGGCGGGCAGGACCAGGGCGGTGAAACCCTTGGCCAGAAAGGCCCCGGCGCAGGCCAGGCCGGAGAGGATCAGCCAGGCCGGGCGCCATCGGCCCGCCGTGTTTACGGCCTGAAAAAACAGGGCCAGGGAGAGGGTGACGAAGAAGGTGAAGATGGAATCCAGGACGGCGAAGGTGCCTATCCCGAACACCTGCGGAAAAGTCAGATAGATGGCCGCGGCGCCCAGGGCCAGGTCTGTCCGGCGGCGCCGGGCGCTCACCAGGAAAAAGATGGTCAGGGCCGTGCCCCCGGCGGCCAGGGCCATGGGCAGCCGGACGGCCAGGTTGTGGTGGCCCAGGGCCGAGAGACAGGCCGCGCCCAGCCAATAGCCCAAGGGGGGTTTTTCGTAATAGGGGAGGCCCGCGAGGCGCGGTTCCAGCCAGTTTCCGCCATCGGCCATTTCCCGGGGTATTTCGGCGTAGCGGGTCTCGTCCGGTTCGATGAGGGGCCGGTGATTCAGGGGCATTATATAGGCCAGAATAAAAAAGCCCAAGAGGAGGGCGGCTGGAACCCTGGTCATAAATCCTTGGTATCAGATTGAAAGGCCAAGAGGCCCTCCCGGCCCGGGACGGCCCGCTGGATCAGGCTCCCGGCCGGAATATCCCCCTGGGCGGCCAGGATTTCATCAAGCCGGGTGAATTTTAGACCTTTGTCCCGGGCCAAGGCCAAAAAGTCTTCAAAGAGCGCGGCCCGGGCCAGGCCCTCCACTTCGGCGTGGATGCACAGGACATTCAGGGTCCTCGGCCGGAAAAGGTCCAGGAGGCGGCGGTTGTAGTTGGCGTCGCTCAGGCCGGCCCGGCCCACCAGTTCATCGTAGGTGGGCAGGGTCACGGGCACTTGGGGGGTCGGGTCGCCGGGTCCGTCCGGTTTGAAACATGAGGTTCCCCGGCAGTCGCTGTTGTAGGTGAAGGGGAAGGCGGCCTTGGCCTCCAGGACAGCGGACGAGACCCGCCAGGCCGGGGCGGCCGAGGCGGTGGGCGGCCGGCCCAGGATCTCCGTCAGGCGCTGATAGCCCAATTCCAGTTCCCGGGCCGCGCAGGCCGCGGCCTCCGGTTTTTCCAGGTCCAGGCTCTGCCATTTGTGGTGGTCCCAGGCGTGGAGGCCCACTTCGTGCCCCGCGGCCAGGGTCTGCCGCATCACCTCCCCGGCCGCCAGCCCGATGTCCGGCCCGGGGCCCAGAAGGCCGCAACGGAGAATGCTCCAGCCGTAGAGGGCCGGGGCCTTGGTGCGGAGCATCTTCAGCAGGAAGGCCGGCTTGAGAAGGCGCCACAGGTGGCGGCCCATGTTGTCCGGGCCGACGGAAAAAAAGAAGGTGGCTTTCTGGCCGAATTTTTCCAAGCTGGCCAGGAGCCGGGGCACTCCCAGGCGGGTGCCCCGGAGGGTATCCACATCCACCCGGAGCCCGGCGATCATGAACGCTCCAGGTGGTCCCGCAGGAAGAAATCCAAAGTGGCGGCCACGGCCAGGCGAGGGTCGATCCTGGGCCGCCAGCCCAGGAGGCGGCCGGCCTTGGCTATGGCCGGGCGGCGGCTTAGGACATCCTGGTAGCCCTGGCCGTAATAGGCCGCGCTCTCCACCTCGCGGAAGCCGGCGAAGGGCGGGAAATGCCCCCGCAAGGGGTGCCGGTCAAAGGCGGCCGTCAGGATCTCCCCCAGTTCCCGGATGCTCAGTTCACCTTCAGGGTTGCCGATGTTCAGGATGGCCCCGTCGCAAACGCCGCCGGGGTTCAGGATGATGCGGTAAAGGGCCTCCACCCCGTCCTCCACGGCCGTGAAACAGCGTTTCTGGGCCCCGCCGTCAATGAGGAGGATGGGCGTGCCCTCCACCAGATTGAGGATCATTTGGGTGATGGCCCGGGAACTGCCGATGCGGGCCGAATCCAGGCGGTCAAGGCGGGGGCCGATCCAGTTGAAGGGCCGGAACAGGGTGAACTTAAGCCCCCTGTCCTGGCCGTAGGCCCAGATGACCCGGTCCAGGAGCTGCTTGGAGGCGGAATAGATCCAGCGTTGGTTGCGGATGGGGCCGACGATGAGGCGGGAGTTGTCCTCGTCGAATTCCTGGTCGTCGCACATGCCGTAAACTTCGGAGGTCGAGGGGAAGACCACCCGCTTATGGCAGTCAACGCAATCGCGCAGCACCTTGAGGTTTTCCTCGAAATCAAGTTCAAAGACCCGTAAGGGGTTGCGGACGTATTCTATGGGCGTGGCAATGGCCACCAGGGGCAGGACCACGTCGGCCTTGCTGATTTCGTAGCGGATGATTTCCCGGTGGATGGTGATGTCGCCGTCGATGAAGTGGAAATCAGGGCGGTCCCGGAAGCGGGCTACCTGGTCGCTCTGGCGGTCCAGGCCATGGACCTCGAAGCCCCCGTCGGCCAGGAGCCTTTCGCTCAGGGCGTTGCCGATGAAGCCGTTGACCCCCAGGATCAGCACCCTGGTCTTCCGGGGGGCGGCAACGGGGACGTGGAGGCGCATCCCGGGCCCCAGGTTCAACTCGCGGGCCAAGCCGGGCCCGCCGAGAGTCACGCCGCCTTCCGGCTGGCCCAGGGTCAGGCGCAGGACTCCGCTGCCGGTGGCCACTTCCAGAGGGTCCGAGGATAAGACTGTGCCCGGTGCGGCTCCCTCGCCTCCGGATCGGGCCGTGGCTTCCCAGACCAGGAGCCGGCGGCCGCCGGCCTGGGTGAAGGCTCCGGGCCAGGGCCGGGTGACGGCCCGGACCAGGTTGGCCAGTTTTTCCGCCGGTTCGGTCCAGTCCAGGTGTCCGTCCTGGGGGCCGCGGCCGCCGAAGCGGGTGGCCAGGGCTTCGTCCTGCGGGGTCCGGGGGGGGCGGCCCTGGGCTATGAGCGGTAGTAAGGGGGTCAGGAGGCCCGGCACGGCGGCGGTGAGTTTTTCATTCAGGGTCCGGGCCGTGTCCGAGGGGTCTATGGCCACCCGGGCCTGGCCGACTATGTCGCCGGCGTCCGGCCGTCGGGTCATGACGTGGAGGGTCAGCCCGGTTTCCGTCTCCCCGTTTATCAACACCCAGTTGATGGGGCAGCGGCCCCGGTAGCGGGGCAAAAGGGAGCCGTGGAGGTTGTAGGCCCCCAGAGAAGCCAGGTTCAGGAGGGGCTCCCCCAGGAGTCGGCGGTAGTAGAAGGAAAAGATCGCCTCGGGCTGAAGAGCCCGGAGGCGCTCCAGCCACAGGGGGTGGTTGACATCTTCGGGGGCGTGGACTTCCAGACCTTCGGCGGCGGCCAACTCGGCCACCGAGTCGAACCAGATATTTTCCCCGGGGTCGTCCGGGTGGGTGAAGACCGCGGCCACTTCCACGCCGCCGGATAATAGGGTCGCCAGGGCGGCCCGGCCGATGTTGTGATAGGCGAAAACCACTGCTCTCATGGGTCACTCCCGGTGGGCCGGTTGTTGCCGCCCACCACCCGGCGGATGCAATACAGGGGCCTGGCCCGGGCCGTATTATAGAGCCGGGCCAGGTATTCGCCCATTATGCCCAGGCCCAGGTAGAGGCCGCCTAAGAGCACAAAGGCCAGGGAGAAAAGGGTGAAGGTGCCGTCCACCGCCCAGGCCGGGCCGTAGAGGAGGCGGCCGGCCAGAATGACCAGCCCGGCCAATACCCCCACCAGGCACAGGATCAGGCCCATGACGCTGGCCAGGCGCAGGGGGAAGGTGGACATGCAGGTCAGAAGGTCCAAATAGAGGTTCAGGAGCCGGAAGATATTGTATTTGGAAGCCCCGGCGTCGCGCGGGGCGTGGTCCACCTCTATCTCCGCCGGGTCGAGGGCGAAAGAGTTGGCCAAGACGGGGATGAAACGCGTTGATTCCCGGCAGTTCAGAAGAGCCTGGACAATGGGCCGGCGGTAGGCCCGGAGCATGCAGCCGTAGTCGTGCATATCCACCTTGGTGGCTGTCCGGACCATGCGGTTGACCCAGCGGGAAACGGTTTTGCGAAAGGCCGTGTCCCTTCGCCTGCGGCGCACGGTGCCGACCACATCGTGGCCTTCCCCGATTTTAGCCAGGAGGCGGGGAATTTCTTCCGGAGGGTTCTGGAGGTCGGCGTCCAGGGTCACCACCACTTCGCCCCGAGCTCCCGCGAAGCCGGCCATGACCGCCGCGTGCTGGCCGTAGTTGCGGTTGAGGAAAATCCCGGTCACCTCCGTGTTGGCCGCGGCCTGGGCCTCGATTATGGCCGGGGAGGAATCGTGGCTGCCGTCGTCCACCAGGATGATTTCAAACTCCCGGCCCAAACTCCGGCCGACATTCAGGCAGCGCCGGATGAGTTCCGGAAGGCTCTGTTCCTCGTTGAAGACGGGTATGACCAGCGACAGATCCATGGTTTTCCGCTGAAAACCTCCATAGTCGGGCATTTGGCCCCAAAGCGGGTCATGCTAGGCTAATCCAAGCCAGCCCCAAAGTCAATATTTTAACATCTAACAGCCCATTCCCCCTTGCCCGGGCCTGATTTTTGTGTTTACCAAGTTTTGGTTTTTATTGTATTATATGACGGCTTCTTTGTTTGATCCAGACCTTATAGTGTTACACCCGGAGAGACCATGCATTTGAAAAAGCGGATCCTGGTTACCGGCGGCGCGGGATTCCTGGGCAGACACCTGACCAAGCGCCTTCTGGAACGTGATTACTACATACTGTGCGCGGACAACTTCTTCACGAGCAGCCGTGACAACATCATTGAGTTTTCCAGTAACCCGAATTTTGAATTTATCCGCCACGACATCACCTTCCCGCTCGTGGTGGAAATCGACGCCATTTTCAACCTGGCCTGCCCGGCCTCGCCCGTCCATTACCAGGTGGACCCGGTGCAGACTATCAAGACCTGTGTTCACGGGGCCATCAACATGCTTGGCCTGGCCAAGCGGTTGAAAATCCCCATTTTCCAGGCCTCCACCTCGGAGGTTTACGGGGATCCGGAGGTCCACCCGCAAACGGAAGATTATTGGGGCCGGGTCAACCCCATAGGCCCGCGTTCCTGCTACGACGAAGGCAAACGCTGCGCCGAGGCTCTCATGTTCGCCTACCACCGGCAGACGGATCTGCGCATCAAGGTGGGGCGTATATTCAACACCTATGGTCCGTATATGCATCCCAACGACGGCCGCGTGGTTTCCAATTTTATCGTCCAGGCGCTTAAGGGCGAGCCGATCACTGTCTATGGCGAGGGCAGCCAGACCAGATCTTTCTGCTATGTGGATGACTTGGTGGAGTTGATGATCAGCTTCATGGATGACGAGAGTGATTTCCCCGGCCCCCTGAACATGGGTAATCCCGGCGAATTCACCATGCGGGAACTGGCGGAGATCATAGTTGAACTCGCGGGCTCCAAGTCGGCGCTGACCTATATGCCGCTCCCGGTGGACGATCCCAGGCAGCGCCAGCCCAATATTGAGGCGGCCAAATCACGTTACGGATGGACCCCCAAAACGCAATTGCGCGATGGACTTTCCAAGACCATCGAATATTTTGACAGCCTTTTCCAGCGGGGCCTCATCCGTTAAGCTTCCCTAACTTCGCTGCTGCCCCTGGCCGGTGACTATGAAGCGGGTGGTGGTCAGTTCCCGGAGGCCCATGGGGCCGTAGGCGTGGAGGCGGGTGGTGCTTATGCCTATCTCGGCCCCCAGCCCCAGGCAGCCGCCGTCGTTGAGCCGGGGCGAGGCGTTGACCATGACGCAGCCGGCCTCCACCGACCTCTGGAAATGCTCGCCCCGGGCCTTGTCGCGGGTGACTATGACCTCGGTGTGGTTGGAGCCGTAACGGGCAATATGGTCCAGGGCGGCCTCGTAGTCGGGCACGACTTTCACGGCTAGGATGAGGTCCAGGAATTCGCGGCCCCAGTCGTCTTCAGCCGCCGGCTCGGCCCCGGGCAGGAATTTTATGGCTTCCGGGTCGGCCTTGAAGGTCACCCCCAGGCCGGCCAGGCGTCGGCCCAGGGCCGGGAGCAGAGCCGCCGCCTCGGCGGCGTGGACCAGAAGGGCTTCCAGGCTGTTGCAGGTGGAAGGGCGCTGGGTCTTGCCGTTGACCACCAGGTCCGTGGCCTGCCCCAGATCGGCCCCCTCGTCCACATAGAGATGGCAGACGCCCTTGAAATGCTTCAGCACCGGGATGCGGCTGTTTTCGCTGACGAAGCGGATGAGCCCCTCGCCGCCCCTGGGGATGACCAGGTCGATGGTTTCGCTCAAGGTCAACAGTTCCTTAATGGCCTCCCGTTCCAGGGAGGGAATTATGGTCACGGCCCGGGGGTCCAACCCCTGGCCGGACAGGCTCTTGGCGAAAACTTCGGCCAAAGCGGCGGCCGTGCGGGCCATTTCCCGGCCGGCCTTGACAATGAGCCCGTTGCCGCTCTTTAAGGCCAAAGCCCCGGCTTCCACCGGGGCCCCGGGCCGGGCTTCGCAGATGAAGGCGATGAGGCCCAAGGGGATGCGCAGCCGGGCCACCGCCAGGCCGTCCGGCAGCACTTTTTCATCCTCCACCCGGCCCAGGGGCGTGGGCAGTTGCCGCACCCGGTCCACGGCCAGGACAAGTTCCTCGAGCCGTTTTTCCGTCAGGGCCAGCCGGTCCAGCATATGGGGGGGAAGCCCGGCCGCCTCGGCCAGGTCTTGCTCCGAGGCCTGAAGGAGGTCCCGGCGCCCGCCAGCCAGGTTTTCAGCCAGGGCGGCCAGAACATTGTCCCGCGTCTCCGGGTCGGCCAGGGCCAGGCCCCGGGCCGCCCGGGCCGCCGCCTGGGCTGTTTCTCCTAGTAACTTCGTTACTTTCATATTCAAACCTTCGGCCAGCCTCTGGTTGTCACGGTGGCACTTATTGGCAGTCATCATACCAAACCCTCGGCCAGCACCAGGTTGTCGCGGTGGATGATCTCTTCGGAATGGCAGTAACCTAAAAGTCCGGCTATTTCCTGGCTACGGCGGCCCCGGATTTTTTCCGCTTCCTCCGAGCCGTAGTTGGTCAGGCCCAGAGCCAGCACCTGGCCCTCTTCATCGGCCACCTCCACCACGGCCCCGGCTGAAAACTGGCCCGCGACTCCTTTAAGGCCCCCCGGGAGCAGGCTCTTGCCCCGCCGGGTCAGGGCCAGGGCGCAGCCGGCGTCCACGACCAGCCGGCCCTTGGGCCGGCTGGCAAAGGCCAGCCAGTTTTTCTTACCGGCCAAAGCCTTGCCAGGCAGGGGCTTGAAGAAGGTGCCCGCCTCCTGCCCGTCCAGGAGGCGTCTTATAATATCGCGGCTCCGCCCGTCGGCGATGAGGCTGGCCACGCCCAGGTCGGCCAGGCGTTTGGCCGCCCGGACCTTGGTGAACATGCCTCCGGTACCCAAAGGCCCGCCGCCTCCGGCCAGGGCCAGAATCTCCGGCGTCACCTTTTCCACCTGGCTGATGAGGGCCGCCGCCGGATCGCGGCGGGGGTCGGCCTGGTAAAGGCCGTCCAGGTCAGTAAGGTTGATGAACAGATCACCTTCCACCAGGGCGCAAGCCAGGGCCCCGAGGGTATCGTTGTCCCCCACCTTCAGCTCCTCCACGGCCACGGTGTCGTTTTCATTGATGACCGGCACCACGCCGTGGGCCAAAAGGGTCCTTAAGGTGTTCCGGGCGTTCAGGAACCTGGCCCGGTCGGCCAGGTCGTCGGCGCTGATGAGGACCTGGGCGGCCAGGAGACCCTCGTCGGCCAGGGCCTTTTCCCAGGCGGTCATGAGAAAGGCCTGGCCCACGGCCGCGCAGGCCTGTTTGAGCAAAAGTGTTTTGGGCCGTTCGGCCAGGCCCAGCTTCAGGTAGCCCACGCCCACCGCGCCGGAGGAGACCAAAAGCACCTCCCGGCCTTCCCGCGTGAGGGACGCGGCCTGGCGGGACAGAACTTTCAGGCGGTTGCGGGACAGGCCGCCGCTTTCAAACAAAACGCTGGTGCCGATTTTGATCACCACCCGCCGGCACTTGCGCAGATCGCTTCTGGATAACAGCATTTTTTGATTGTAACTGATAACTCCGCCCGTTTCAACCGGTTCCCGGGCTTGTGGCGGGCTTGCGGAAAGACGCGCTCCGTTATAAGATGGGCCGAATATTAAAGGAGGCCAGTATGAAAACGACCATAAGCCGGGAACAGGCCTGGGAGCTTTTGACGCGGTATAACCAGGAACCATTTCACCTGCGGCACGCTGAAACCCTGGAAGGGGTGATGAGGTGGTTCGCCGACAGCCTGGGCCACGGGGAGGACCGGGATTACTGGGGGGTGGTGGGCCTTTTGCACGACATAGACTTCGAGCGCTTTCCCGAACAGCACTGCCAGAAGGCCCCAGAACTCCTGCGCGAGGCCGGGGTGGGCGAGGATGTCATCCGGTCCGTCGTCTGCCACGGCTACGGCCTGACCGGGGTGGACATCCAGCCGGAGCACGAAATGGAAAAGGTACTTTACGCCGTCGATGAACTGACCGGGCTCATATGGGCCGCGGCCCTTATGCGCCCTTCCCGCAGCGTTCAGGACCTGGAATTGAAGTCGGTCAAGAAAAAATATAAGACGGCCACTTTCGCGGCCGGCTGTTCCCGGGAGGTCATTGAAAAAGGGGCCGCCGGGCTGGGCTGGGAATTGGACGACTTGATCAGCCGGACCATCCTGGCCATGCGGTCCTGTGAAATCAAAAATTGAAGCTGATTGAGAGGGCGGAGAGAAATTGATCAGCCGAACCCCGCTTCACCAGGGGCGAATCAGCGGCCGGGCCGGTCAGGCGCTTGTATTCGCCCACTAAGCCCAGGGTCAGGTGTTCGGTGAGGCCGTAGCCCAAGGAGCCGGAGACGGCCACATGTTTGAGCCCGGCCCCGGGGTCGTATGGCTCATAGCCGGACTTCCCGGCTTGGTCCTGGGTTATGCCGAAGTAGGCTTGGTTATATTTCCGGTCGGCGAACATGGCCGCCAGGCCCACCGCCCCGGTGAGGTTTTCGGCCAGGGTCGTGCCGTAGTCGGCCCCCAATTCCGCGGTCAGGCCGTCCACCCGGCCCAGGCCCTGGAACACTTTTAGGCTCAGGCCGGCCGGGCCGGGCCGCCAGCGGATGACGCCGCCCGCTTCCACCCCGTCCTCCAGGTCGCCCATTCCTTTCAAGAGGTCGCTGTCTTTTTCCTTCCGGGCCCAGCGGTAGCGCAGGGCCGGGGCCACGGTCCATTCCGGGGCCGAGACCAGGTCCAGGCCCAGACCCTGGCCCATGGAGAGGAAGACCGGCCCGTAGGACAGGTTCACCACCGGCAGAACCTGGGCCGTGTAGCGGTTGGAGCCCTCGAATTCCGGCTTGGCGGCCACGGCCACGCCCAAGGCGCCGGAAAGCGCGACGCCGGAAGCGCCTTCCCCGGATTCCTCCCGGGCTGAAAGAACCGCCGGCTGGACCAGCACGACCGCCAGCCAGACGGCCAGCCGGATTGTTTTTTTGATCATCAGAAAACTCCGTTCGTAATCACATTCGACCAACTCTTGTTGTATTTTACGAAATCGGTTTTGCTTGTCAACAGGTATTCAGGCCGGCTTTCCGTGCGGCCACAATATTCTTGACAAACAACCGGAAAAAGCGGACACTTTAATATTAGTTTCCAGCGTGAGGCTGTCCCTGGTATGAAGCTCGCTATATTGGGCGCCACCGGTTCCATCGGCCGGAGCGCTTTGGATTTGGCTGACGCCTTTCCCGGGCGGATCCAGGTGACCGCCCTGTCCTGCGCCGGCCAGGTGGAGGTTTTGGCCGGGTATATCATGGCCCACCGCCCCCGGCTGGCCGCGGTAGCCGGCCCCGGGGAGCGCCGTGAGCTTCTGGCCTTTTTGTCCGGTCTGGGGTGCGGGGACCCGCCCGAAATAGTCTGCGGTCCTGAAGGTTACGCGGCCGTGGCCGCCGAGAGCGAGGCCGACATAGTTCTTTCGGCCATCGTGGGTCTGGCCGGGCTGCCCCCGACCCTGGCGGCGGTGGAACGCGGCCGCAAGGTGGCTTTGGCCAACAAGGAATCCCTGGTGGCGGGGGGGGAGTTGCTCCTGCCCCTGGCCCGGAAGACCGGGGCGGAGATCATTCCGGTGGACAGCGAACACTCGGCCCTTTTCCAGCTTCTGGGGGGGCTGTCCTGCTCCGCGGATGTCCGCCGCCTGATCCTGACCGCCTCCGGCGGGCCTTTCCGGGGCTTTTCGGCCAAGGCCCTGAAGAAGGTGACCCGGGCGGAGACCCTGGCCCATCCCCGCTGGCGCATGGGCCCCCAGGTCACCTGCGATTCGGCCACCTTGATGAACAAGGGCCTGGAACTCATCGAGGCCCATCATCTCTTCGGTCTGCCTTATGACCGGCTGGAGGTGCTGGTGCATCCCCAGAGTCTGGTCCACGCCCTGGTCGAATATGTTGACGGGTCCCAGTCGGCCGCGCTTGGGCCGGCCGATATGCGCCTCGCCATTGCCTACGCCTTAAGCCACCCCGGGCGCTGGCCCCTTTTGTCCGCCCGTGAAGGCCCGGGACTGGCCGATCTGTCACCCCTGGACCTGCCGGGTTTTTCCAGCGCCCAGGGGCAGGGGCACCTGACTTTTGAGGCCCCGGACTACGAAAACTTCCCGGCCCTCAGGCTGGCCGAGGCGGCCGGCCGGGAAGGCGGCACCGCCCCGGTCGTGCTCATCAGCGCCAATGAAGAAGCGGTGAAGCTCTTCCTGGCCGGGGCCATCGGCTTCACTGATATTCCCCGCCTGGTGCGGCGGGCCTTGGAGGCTATCCCCGCCGAGCCTCTGACCAGCTTTGAACAGGTCCAGTCCGTAGCCGACGAGTCCCGCCGCCTGACAAAAAGTTTTTCCCTGGATTTTTGCCGCTGACCGCGGCTCCAACATCTATAACAGGAGTGACCCATGAAAAAGTTGATTCCCTTGTTGCTGCTGACTCTTCTGGTCGTGGCCCGGCCCGCCGGGGCCGTGAACATTTCCGTAAACCAGTTCGTGGAGCACCCCGCTTTGGACATGTCGGTGCGGGGCTTCAAGGACGCTCTGCACGATGAGGGTTTCAAGGACGCGGTCTTTTCGGTCCACATTGCCCAGGCCAACATGCCCACGGTTTTGCAGATAGTCAACCAGATCCTGGGGGAAAAGCCGGCCCTGGTGCTGGCCGTGGCCACTCCCAGCGCCCAGGCCACGGCCCAGAAGATCAAGGATATTCCCATCCTGTTCACGGCCGTGACCGACCCTCCGAGCGCCGGCCTGGTGGACAGCCTGGAGCGCCCGGGAGGCAACGTCACCGGCACCACGGACATGAGCCCCATTGATGGCCAGGTGGCCCTGATCCGGGAGATCCACCCCCAGGCCAAAAACATGGGCGTCATCTACAATGCCGGCGAGGCCAACTCCCTGGTCCTGGTCGGCATTCTCAAGGAGGCCGCTGAAAAATACGGCTTTGAAGTCAAGGAAGCCGTCACGGTCAACACCGCCGGGGTCTATCAGGCCGCCAAGAGCCTGGTGGGCGGGGTGGACCTGATATATCTGCCCACTGACAACACGGTCATTTCCAGCCAGGATTCAGTCATCAAGATCTGCGTGGAGAACAAGATCCCCCTCTATCCCGGGGAAGCCGACGCTGTCCGCAAGGGCGGGGTGGCCTCTCTGGCCATCGACTACTATAAACTGGGCCGCCAGACCGGGGTCCAGGCCGCCCGGATTTTGAGGGGCGAGGCCAAGCCGGCCGACATGCCCGTGGAAACCCAGAAGGACACCGACCTGGTGATCAACCTGCCCATGGCCGAGAGCATGGGCGTGACCATCCCCCAGGCGGTATTGGACCGGGCCGTAGAGATCATTAAGTAGTGACCCTTTACGCTTTTTCCGGCGCCATCGAACAGGGCCTGGTCTATGGGATCATGGCCTTGGGCGTCTATATCACCTTTCGGGTGCTGGACTTTCCGGACCTGACCGTGGACGGCAGCCTCCCTCTGGGGGCGGCCGTCTGCTCAGTCTGCATCGTTTCCGGCTGGCCCCCCTTCCTGGCCTTGCTGCCGGCCGTGGGGGCCGGTTTCCTGGCCGGCATGGTCACCGGGCTTCTGACCACCAAGCTGCGCATCCTCCACCTCCTGGCCTCCATCCTGACCATGACCGCCTTATACTCGATCAACATCCGGGTCATGGGCGGCCGGCCCAACATCGCCCTCATCGGCCGGCCCACGGTCTTCGACTCCCTGGCCGGGCTGGGCCTGCCTCCCTACCTGACTTCCAACCTGGTTTTCCTGGCCGTGGTGATCATCATAATCGGCGGCCTTATATGGCTCATCCGCACCGAGTTCGGCCAAGCCTTATTAGCCACCGGCGACAATCCCCGCATGATCACCAGCCTGGGGGTCAACACCCATTTCACCATTGTCCTGGGAGTGGGCCTCAGTAATTCCCTGGCCGCCCTCTCCGGCGCCCTGGTGGCCCAGAACCAGGGCGCGGCCGATGTTAGCATGGGTGTGGGCACCATCGTGGCCGGCTTGGCCTCCATCGTGGTCGGGGAGACCTTATTGAACAGCCGCAAGATCCAGGTTCGGGTCCTGGCCGTACTCCTGGGTTCCATCGCCTACCGCGTGGCCATTGCCCTGGCCCTGAGTTTGAAGATCAAGACTTTTTCCTTCACCCCCAGCGACCTCAACCTCATCACCGCCGCCCTGGTGGCCCTGGCCCTGGTGATGCCCCGGCTCAAAGCCGCCTTGGCCGAGTCCGGGCGCGGGCGCGCCAATGCTTAAGATCGAAGGCCTGGTCAAGTTTTTCGGCCGGGGCACGGTCACCGAAGTCCAGGCTTTGAACAGCCTGGACCTTACGGTGTCCGAGGGCGAGTTCGTGAGCATCATAGGCGGCAACGGGGCCGGCAAATCCACCCTCATGGCCTGTATCTCCGGGGCTCATTTGCCGGACGCCGGGTGCATTGTCCTGGCCGGCCGGGACCTGACCTTCCAGCCTGAATACCAGAGGGCCGGCCTCATCGGCCGGGTCTTCCAGGACCCCTTGAGCGGCACCTGCGCTTCCATGACCATTGAGGAGAACCTGTCCCTGGCCGCCCTCCGGGGCCGGCGGCGGGGCTTGGCCCGGGGGGTGAGGAAACAGGACCGGGCCGGCTTTCGCGACCTTTTGGCTTCCCTGGACCTGGGCCTGGAAAACCGCCTGAACGATCCGGTGGGGCTTTTGTCCGGCGGTCAGCGCCAGTCCCTGACCCTCTTGATGGCCACCCTGGTCCGCCCGACCCTTCTGCTTCTGGATGAGCACACCGCGGCCCTGGACCCCAAGACCGCCCGCCTGACCATGCATCTGACCCAGGAACTGGTGGAGAAGAGCCGGCTCACCACCCTGATGATCACCCACAACATGCACCAGGCCCTGACCTACGGCCACCGCCTGGTCATGATGGACCGGGGCCGGGTCATTCTGGATGTGGGCCAAGATGAAAAGTCCCGCCTCACCGTCCCCGACCTTTTGGAAAAGTTCACCCGGGCCGGTTCCGACAACCTCACTGACCGCCTGGTCCTGGCCTGCACCCAGCCGGGCATTGATATCAAGTGGCCTGGGGATTGAGGTGGTAAGACCGATGTTCAGCCGACCGGGACCAAATAAAATGGTGCTTCAAGCCGCTAAACATAACAAGCACCAGGGCAATATCCCAGGAAATTACGGGTAAATAAAGTGGCCCTTAGGTTTATTATTATTCTTTTTATAATTTTTTTGGCTAATCCGGCCTATGCGCAGACTTTGCCCGAATACGATATAGTAAAAACTTGCCAACTGAGTGTCGGTTTGGGTGAGGGTATATATTCTTCGCGTGAAGAAAAATGCCGTAAGGATGAAACTGAAGCCAAGGCCAGATTATCGCGAATATTGACCGACAATACATCTGTCTCCCCAGCTCGCCGGGAATGTTGCCTTAAATTCAACTATTGTTGCTACCGGCCCATAATTGTTGCCCAAACTAACGCTGATTCGTCTTTTGTGTCAAAAGAAACACCTGCCTCTAAACCCCTTCTTGGAAGCTACGTTTTTTTAGAAACCTGTTTGTTGAATGACAACCAAATTATGTTATGTTCATGGGTCCCTAATGAACATAGGCCCCGTTAGGCCTGGATGTCTCTTGACATGATAGCTGATTGTGCTATCATCGCAGTCATGAACAACAAGAATAGAGCAACGCTGGAGGCTGTTTTCAGCCAGCCGACAAAGGCCAGCCTAAAATGGTCTGATATAGAGTCACTTCTTGTTTCCGTAGGAGCCGCAGTCAAGGAAGGTGAAGGCTCCCGAGTCAGAATTACCAAGGGGCGGAACGTGCTGACGGCCCATAGACCCCATCCTGGAAAAGAAGCCAAGCGGTACCAAGTTATTGACGCCAGGATTTTTCTCGAAGCCTTGGGGGTGAAGCCATGAACGAGATGATTTACAAAGGATATGCCACTAAGATTGAATACAGCGCCGAAGACGGTTGTCTGGTCGGCCACATTTTGGGAATACAGGATATAGTCGGTTTTCACGGCGAATCGGTGCCGGAAATTCGGAAAAACTTTGAAGAAGCTGTTGATGATTACTTGGCTTGCTGTGCTGAAATCGGCAAAGAACCTCAAAAGCCTTTTTCTGGAAAAATCATGTTGCGGGTATCGCCGGAAATTCATGCCAAGCTGGCTGTCAAAGCCCGGGTATCCGGCAAAAGTATCAACAAATTAGTTGTTGAGGCCTTGAATTCCTCTGTCAACCTGGGGGCTTAAAAACTCCCTCAAGCCCCCAGATTTTCTTCGCGGCGAAAAAAAACGGTCAGGCCAAGAGCCGGTCCGCCGCGGCCTTGATGGTTTCCAGGGTCACCTCGTCGCCGGAGAGGCGTTCCTGGCATTCCCCGTTTTTGTAAAAGAGGAAGGTCGGCAGGCCCATGACTTTCAGACTCATGCAGAACCTGCGGTTCTCAGCCGAGTTGAGCTTGCCGATCTTTAGTTTTCCTTCGTATTCCCCGGCCAGCTTTTCCACCTCCGGCATGAGAGCCAGGCAGGGGGCGCACTGAGGCCCCCAAAAATCCACGATGACCGGCATTTCGCTCTTGACCACTTCGGCTTCAAAATTGTCCTTGTCAATGACGAGCATGGAGGTTCTCCCTTATATAAAATTATGACGCT
>Ga0082212_10003574_pt1 | contig 21979 bp, 19 predicted proteins | sample TergutNt197P3_FD_71548 | JGI IMG/M metagenome (GOLD analysis project Ga0082212, IMG submission 71548) | Neocapritermes taracua P3 segment gut microbial communities from Petit-Saut dam, French Guiana - Nt197 P3 | ecosystem: Host-associated > Arthropoda: Insects > Digestive system > Gut ...
AAAAAACATATATATAGACTGCGCGAACGAGATAGGCGGCGATATACCGCTCGAGGTGGCGAACGACGGCGACGTGACGGCGCTGGCCGGCGCGATGGAACTTAACGACGACTGCGTTTTGGGCTGCGCGATGGGCACCTCGCAGGCGGGCGGCTACGTCGATAGTAACGGCAACATAACGGGCTGGTTGAACGAGCTCGCGTTCGTCCCGTGCGATTACGCCGCGGACGCCGCGGTCGACGAATGGTCGGGCGACATAGGCACCGGCGTAAATTATTTTTCGCAGGACGCGGTGATTAAGTTAGCGCCCGCCGCGGGTATAACGCTCGACCGTAATCTCTCGCCGGCTGATAAATTAAAGGCCGTCCAGAAGCTGATGGCGGAAGGCGACGCCCGCGCTAAAAAAATTTACGAGACAATAGGCGTGTACTTCGGCTACGCGGTGGCGTTTTATGCGGAGTTTTACGAAATGCGGCACGTGCTCGTGATGGGCCGCGTGACGTCCGGCAAGGGCGGCGACCTCATACTCGCGAAGGCCAAGGCGGTTATGAAAGAGGAATACCCGGAAGTCTGCGGCGGGATCAATTTGCAGCTCCCCGACGAGAGGAGCCGCAGGGTCGGCCAGTCGGTGGCCGCGGCGAGCCTGCCAAAGGCGTAGGAAGCATATTCGGCGTTCGAAAATATAACGCGCGGAACAATCCCGCGCGTTTTTTCGTTTAAATGCGTGAAATCAATTTTGTTCATAAAGGGGAATCGGAATGAAGATTTTTACGAAGATCCGCGTTCGGGCGGCCGTATTGACAGCCGCGCTCGTTCTTTCGGCTTTCGCTTTCGCGGGATGCGGCGAGGACCTCGGCGACATAAACGCCGGAAGCTCGTTCGTCGCGGAATACGTCGGCAGCCCGAAGGCGCTGCTCGACGGCGACAAGGCCGTTTCGTTCAATAATGAGCTCGCCGTGCCGTTCACCGACGCGGCCAGCACCGACAGCACCGCTAGAACGAGCGTTAGATAGAGCGCCGACAGCACCTGCCGGTTCTCAAACAGCGACGCGTACCAATCGAGGGTGAACCCTTTGAACTGCGTGCGGCTCTTGTCGGAGTTGAACGAGAAAACGATCAGCACCAAAATCGGCGCGTAGAGGAAAACGGCGACCGCGATTTGCAGGATCCGGCCGGCGGCGCGGGAGCGTTTCATAAGACGACGACCTCCTCTTCCCCTTCGCCGAAGCGGTTCATCAGCGCCATCGAGATCAGGACGATAACCATCATCAGCAGCGAGATGGCCGAGCCGAGATACGGATTGTACGTGTTCCCCAAAAACTGCATCTCAATGAGGTCGCCCAGCAGCATCGTCTTGCCGCCGCCCAGCAGCTTGCTGATGATAAAGGTGGATACGCCCGGCACAAAGACCATCGTGATCCCGCTCAATACGCCCGGCAGCGACAGCGGAAAGATCACCCGCTTGAAGACGGTCGCCTGATTGCCGCCCAGGTCCTGCGCCGCCTCGATCACCGAGCCGTCGATCTTCAGCATGACGGTCAGGACGGGCAGCACCATGAACGGCAGATAATTGTACACCATCCCCAGCGCCACGGCGGCCGGGGTGTTGATGATGTGCAGCGTCGGCAGGCGCAAAAACGAGAGCAGCTGGTTCAGCAGGCCGGTGTTTTCCAGAATCGACATCCAAGCGTAGGTGCGCAGCAGCATATTGATCCACATCGGGAGCATAATCAGCAGCATCGCCGACTTGCGGACCCCTTCGGTCTCGCGGCTCAACACATAGGCCAGCGGATAGCCGATCAGCAGGCATATGACGGTCGATACGGCGGCCAGCCCCAAACTGCGCGCGAAGACGGCGCCGTAATCCATCAGCCGGGCGAAGTTCTCCAGCGTCATCCGCCCGTCCTCGCCGGTAAAGGCGAACCACACCACCAGCAGCATCGGCACGGCGGTAAACAGCGCCATCCATACGACGTACGGGCCGGCCAGCAGTCCCCCGTGCCTTTTCATTTGTCGATCTCCTCCATCGTCATCGCCTCGGCGCCTTCGGGGAAGAGGTCGGGGCGGTCCATGACATGGATGTTCTCCGGCTCGAAAGACATCCCCGCCTCGTCCCCCACCCGGGGGGCGGACGTGGAGTGGATCATCCATTCATAGTCGGGAGAATCGACATAGATCTCGTAAAAAACCCCTTTGAACGTCACCGAATTGACCGTGCCGCGAAGCTGCCCGTCCTCCGGCGCGGTGATCCGCACATCCTCCGGGCGTATCACCACGTCCACCGGCTGGTCGGGGTCGAAACCGGTATCGACGCAGGCAAAGCGCCGTCCGGCGAACGACACGTCGCGGTCTTTGTGCATGACGCCCCGGATGATGTTGCTGTCGCCGATGAAGTCGGCCACAAAGGCGTTGACCGGCTCGTTGTAAATGTCAACCGGCGTGCCGATCTGCTGAATGTTGCCGTGGTTCATCACAACCACGGTATCGCTCATCGTCAGCGCTTCCTCCTGGTCGTGGGTGACATAGACAAAGGTGATGCCCACCTGCTGCTGGATGTCTTTGAGTTCGTGCTGCATCTCCTTGCGCAGCTTCAGATCGAGAGCGCCCAGCGGCTCGTCCAGCAGCAGCACCTGCGGGCGGTTGACGATGGCGCGGGCGATGGCCACCCGCTGCTGCTGTCCGCCCGACAGCTGATGGACCCGCCGCCGGTGGTAGCCTGTCAGCCCCACCAGTTCCAGCGCGCCCTGCACCCGCTCCTCAATCTCGCTCTCCGGCGCTTTGGCGATCCGCAAGCCAAAGGCCACATTCTCAAAGACATTGAGATGCGGAAAGAGGGCGTATTTCTGGAAAACCGTATTGACCCGCCGCTTATGGGGCGGCGTGTCGTTAATCCTCGCGCCGTCGAAGAAGACGTCGCCCGACGTGGGCGTCTCAAAGCCGCCGATGATGCGCAGCGTGGTCGTCTTGCCGCACCCGCTGGGGCCGAGCAGCGTGAGAAATTCCTTATCGTGTATCGTCAGATTGATGGCATTGAGCACAATCTCTCCGTCAAACGCCATGGAGCAGCCCACCAGGCGTATGAGCTCTTTTTTCACTTATCTACCCCTTCCTGAAATCAATCGGCGCGGCCTTCCCCATAATCCGGCGCCTCGGGACCGCCGCGCCCTACATACTATATGATATACCCGCCGATGTCAATCAAAATCGGGAAATTTTTTGTCGATTTGAAAGACCCTTCCGTCAAACGCCAGCCTCACGGCGCAGAGCGCCAGCGGCTCGCCCTTCCGCCCCGCGCCGTATTTGCCGTCGCCCAAAACCGGACAGCCCCGGGCGGCGCACTGGACGCGGATCTGGTGGGTGCGCCCGGTGACCAGTTCGATCTCCAGCAGGCTTTTCCCGCCCGCCGTCCGCAAAACCCGATACCGAAGCACCGCCTCTTTCGCGCCCGGCGAAGGCTTGGGCCGCGCGTAGACGCGTTTTTCCCTGGCGTCCTTCCAAAGCCAGTCGCGCCATACCCCCTCCGCCGGGGAAGGAACCCCGGCCACAACGCACCGGTAGGTCTTAACAACCTCCCGGTTCTTGATCTTCCCCGTCAAATCCCGCAACGCCTCGGCGGTTTTGGCAAACAAGAGCAGCCCCTCGGTATTGCGGTCAAGCCGATGACAAAGGGACGGCTGGAAGAAGTCCAGTTGACAGTTGACAGTTGACGGTGGACGGTTGACAGTTGATGGTTGGCGGTTGAGAAGGTAACGCCGCGCCATCTCCTCAAAGTCCGGCTGGCTAAGGACGCCGGCGGGTTTATGCAGCACAAGGAAATCCCCGCACTCAAAAACAATGCGTTTCGTATCCAACGTCCCATAACTGTCAACTGTCAACTGTCCACTGTCAACTGGCGTCTGTACGCCTCCGGCGTACAGACGCACCAAGTCCCCCTCCGAGAGCCGTTCGCCGGCCCGGCAGGGCTTGCCGTTGCGCTTGACGTCTTTTTTGCGGAATGCCTTTTGGAGGGCGGACGGGGGCAGGTCCCGCGCGGCTTTCGCCAGAAAGCGGTCGGCGCGCTGCCCCGCGCCGTTTTGGGTGACGGTATACTCTCTCATACCCGCATTATGACGCGGTTTTTCCCAAATGTCAACAGCGGGCCGCCCGGGCGGTTCCCCCGCGGGGCAAGTCCCCCGCAGGGTACAGTCCCCCTCCCAGAGGGGGATGTCAGCGAAGCTGACAGGGGGAGTTGACACAGGACGGCAATGACTGTATATTGATAGATACCCGCAGATGGAGGAGTCCAGGCTATGATACACTTCCAGCTTTCGTTCGACGCGCCGTTCGCGGAAATCGAGATCGGCGTCAAAAGCCCCCCGGCGTCCGCCGCCCCGCAGCCCGTCGCGCGGAGGGCGTCGGACCCGGTGCGGCGGCGGTTCTACGAAATGCGCAGCCTTGCCTCCGGAAACCCGTTTGGCCGGAACGACGCGGCCCTCTTTTACAAGCAGGCGAAACTGATGGAGGATATTACCGACGATTACGGGGGATTCGAACCGTTTTTCAAGTATTATCCGTATTACCAGCAGATGGGATACGAGCAGCTCCGCACCTATTTCACATGGCGCACGAACGTACGTAAGGGCGAGACGCCGCCGACGTCGCTGTCGTATATTTTCCTCTATATCTACGAGCTGCTTTCCGGCGTCGGCGCGGACGGTCCCGCCGACGGGCTGGATAAGCTGACGGCGCTCTGGACCGCGTACCGGGAGGCCGAGCCGTTATTGGACAGATTTCTCCCGCAGTGGTTCAAGGATTACCATATCTGCTATGAGACGCCGTCCGATTTTGCGGAGTTTGCCGCGGCCAATCAGTTACAGCGCTATTTTCCCGAGGCGTTTTATACCACCGATGACCTTCTGCTGTGGAACGGCGTGTCAAGCTACGACGTCACAAAATCCAACTTTTATCTGGCCGGGAACAAAGACTTGCTCAAAGACGGCTTCGCCGCCGTGCTCCGCGGTCTCCGGGCGTCGGGCACAGATATGGAGCGATGGCTGGCCAACAGCACCGCGCAATACCGCTGGCGTCCGTTTGAGGACGCGTTGGTCCATATTCCGCACGAACCGCGCGACCGCCGGGTGGAGATGCCCGGCGGCGAAGTGTATCGCCGCAAGGACGGCCAATGGACAGCCAGCGCGTTCATCCGCGACGCGGGCCAAAAGGAGCGCGTCGGCTATCTCATCAAGAAAACGGAAGCGTGTCTGCGGCAGGCCGCGCGGCATAAGCATAGGATCAAGGCCGGACCGGGCGCGCTGGATACCCTGATCGAAAAGGCGGTCAAAGACTTCTACGCGGACCGGAACCGCACCGTCGTGACGGTCGATCATGGCAATCTGGCCCGCATCCGCAAGGAAGCGCTGGGGACGCAGGAAAAGCTGGCCGTGCCGGAAGAGGCCCCGCCGGTCACCGTTCCGCCCCCGCCTTCGGCAAAGACCGTTGAAATGGAAGCGCTGGCGGCGCTGCTGGAAGGCGCGGTAACCCTGAAGGAGTTCGCCGCCGGACGCGGCGTCATGCCGGAGATCCTGGCCGACGGCATCAACGAAAAAGCGGTGGACTATTTTGGGGACAACCTGTTGGACGACGATATGGCGATCTACGGCGAGTACAGGGAAAAAGCGAAAGAGATGGTGAATGTATGATGGTGCCGGCGAGACTGGCCAATATCCTCATCAACGCGCTGAAAGGCGGCGTCGTGCCGCGCGTCGGGCTGGAGCATGTCACCGTCGGCCGGGCGCGGGAGATCGCGGCCATTCTGCACGACATCGACATGATCGGCGAGGGCGGCGCGTCGTTCCGCTTCATCGTCGGCAAATACGGCAGCGGCAAGAGCTTCCTGCTGCAAACCATCCGCAATTACGCCACCGCCAAGGGGTTCGCGGTGGTGGACGCCGACCTCTCCCCGGAACGGCGGTTTGCCGGGACCAAAGGGCAGGGGCTGGCCGCGTATAAAGAACTGATTCAAAACCTCTCGACGAAGAGCAAGCCGGACGGCGGGGCGCTGCCGCTGGTGCTGGAGAAATGGATCTCCGGGGTGCAGGCCGGCGTCAAAGCCCAAAGCGATTGGGACGGCGACGCTTTCGACAGAGAAGTCGAGAAGCGGATTTACGCCGTCGCGGATTCGCTGGAGGGGATGGTCAACGGCTTTGAGTTTGCCAAGGCCGTCGTCCTCTATTACCGCGCCTACCGTCAGGACGACGGGGCGCTGAAGAGCGGCGTGCTGAAATGGTTCCGCGGCGAATACGCCTCCCGCCGGGAGGCCAACGCGGAACTGGGCATCAATTTCACCGTCACCGACGAGACGTGGTACGATTTCCTCAAAATCTTCGCCGTCTTCCTGGTCGGCGCGGGCTATAAAGGGCTGCTGGTGGTCATCGACGAACTGGTCAACATCTTTAAGATCCCCAACGCAATCACCCGGCAGAACAACTACGAGAAGATTTTAACGATGTATAACGACGTATTGCAGGGCAAGGCGCGGCATATCGGCTTCCTGATGGGCGGCACGCCGCAGTGCGTTGAGGATAAATACAAAGGCGTGTTCAGCTATGAGGCGCTGCGGTCGCGGCTGGCCGAGGGGCATTTCGCCACCGGCGATGTAAAAGACCTCTCCGCCCCGATCATACGGCTGCCAATGCTGACGCAGGAGGAGATGTACGTCCTCGTGGAAAAGCTGCGGGACATCCACGCGCAGCTGTATCAGTATCCGCCGTCGCTGACCCACGAGGACCTTGTCTATTTCCTGACGGTGGAATACAACCGCGTCGGCGCCGAAACCCACATCACCCCCCGGGAGATCATCCGCGACTTCATCGAGCTGGTCAACATCCTGCACCAAAACCCGGGCAAAAGCGTCTCGGACATTCTCGGCGGCAACAGCTTCGAGATGGCCAAGGGGGGCCTCGGCGACGAGGAAATCCACGCGGACTTTAAGGAGTTTGAACTATGACGACGGAGCGTCTGTTGATAAGAAGATTTGCCCCCGATGATTGGCGGGATTTGTTTGAATATCTGTCTCAGGAATCGGTCGTCAGATATGAACCGTACGGGGTTTTCACAGAGGAGGAAAGCCGGAAAGAAGCTGTGAGGCGGTCAGAAGACAATCATTTCCGGGCGGTGTGCCTAAAGGACGGCGGCAAACTGATCGGCAACCTATATCTGGCGAAAAAGGATTTCGGCAAATGGGAATTGGGCTATGTTTTCAATGAGAAATATCACGGCAAGGGATATGCCACCGAAGCCGCCGGGGCGCTGATGAACGATACGTTTATAAACCAACACGCGCACCGGATTGAAGCCATGTGCAACCCGCAGAACACCGCGTCATGGAAACTGCTGGAACGGCTCCGTTTCCGGCGCGAGGGGCATTTGCGCCAAGACGCCTGCTTTAAGAAAGACGCCGCCGGAAACCCCGTCTGGACGGATACGTATATCTACGGGATACTGGCCTCGGAATGGCTTGACATACCCTATTGAATAGGGTATACTATAGATAGGGGGATGAAATTCTATGGACAGGGAATTCATCCGTTTGCCGGAATTTGAAAAGCAGTGCAAAAGGATAAATTTTTATGAGCGGTTTATTTGAATCTATCAAGCAAGGGTTAAATGAAGCCATAGAATTTGAGCGCGGCAATTTACCGAATGTCAAAACAGACAAAATCACAGTGGCCCCGCTCCACAGTTATAACGCTGGGGAGATAAAGGAAATAAGAACCCGCCATCACATGACGCAGCGCCTTTTCGCCGAGGCGCTGGGCATATCCGTTAAAACCGTTGAAGCGTGGGAAACCGGAACAAACAGCCCGTCAGGCGTGGCCAGCAGAATGTTGGAGCTGTTGCAGCAGGATAACGGTTTACTCGAACGATATTCCATTGTGGCAAGGCATTGTCACTGATAAGGACGGAAACAAAGATGGACGCATTCAACCGCCTCGCCCCGTTTATCCAGGACTTCATCTATCAAAATAAGTGGGAGGAACTGCGCGGCATCCAGGTGGCCGCCTGCGAGGCCATCCTCGACGGCGGCGACAACCTGCTCCTCTCCTCCGGCACGGCGTCGGGCAAGACCGAGGCCGCGTTCTTGCCGGTGCTGACCGACTTGTACAACAACCCGTCCAAGTCGGTGGGGGTGCTGTACATCTCCCCGCTGAAAGCGCTGATTAACGACCAGTTCAAGCGGCTGGAACTGCTGCTGCTCGACGCCCGTTTCCCCGTTTGGAAGTGGCATGGCGACGCGTCGCAGGCGAAAAAAAACGAGCTGGTCAAAAACCCGGAGGGGCTGCTGCAAATCACGCCGGAATCGCTGGAAAGCCTGATTACCAACAAGCGGGGCGCGTGTTTGCGGATGTTTTCCGACCTGCGCTTCGTCGTCATCGACGAAGTCCACTATTTTATGCGCGGGCCGAGGGGGATACAGCTCCTCTGCGTGCTGGAGCGGCTGCAAAAACTGACCGGCGTTGTCCCGCGCCGGATCGGCCTGTCGGCGACGCTGGGCGAGTTGTCCCTCGCGCGGGACTGGCTCAACACCGGGTCCGGGCGCGGGTGCGCCGCCCCGGTCACCGAGGAGGGCAAAAAACGGGTCCGGCTGTATATCGAACGATTTGTAAACCTGGCCGACAAACGCGACTTTGAGGAGCGGGACGGCAGCGGCAACCTCGTCCAAACGGCGGGCGGCGACGTCGGCGAGCGGGAGCATTACGAGTACCTGTTCAAGGCGACGCTGGATAAGAAGACGATCATCTTCACCAACAGCCGCGAGGAAACGGAGTTTGTCATCGCCAACCTGCGCGAGATCGCGCGCAAAAACAAAGCGCCCGACGTCTACCGGGTGCATCACGGCAATGTGTCGGCGCTGCTGCGGGAAACCACCGAGGACGAGATGAAGTCGGAGGAGGAGAAGATCGTCGCCGGGGCCACGGTGACGCTGGAACTGGGGATCGACATCGGCTCGCTCGATCAGGCGGTGCAGGTGGGCGCGCCGCTCAACGTGTCCGGCTTCGCCCAGCGTCTGGGGCGCTGCGGGCGGCGCGGGCAGATCCCGCAATTGCTCTTTACCTTTGTCGAGAGCATCCGGATCAACTCCGACGATACCCTCGGCCCGATCAACTGGGAGTTTATCCGCACCGTCGCCATCATCGAACTGTATACCAAAGACCACTGGATGGAGCCGGTCTATCCGAGCCGTCACGCCTACAATCTGCTCTATCACCAGACGATGAGCGTCTTAAAGAGCTGCGGGGAGTTATCCCCCGCGGCGCTGGCGCAGTCGGTGCTGGGGCTTGGATGTTTCCGGCATATCCCGCGGGAGGACTATAAATACCTGCTCAGCCACCTGATCGAAATCGGCCAATTGGAACGGAGCGAACGCGGCGGCCTGCTGATCGGCCGGGAAGGGGAAAAAGTGGTCAACAGTCACAAATTCCTCTCCGTCTTCTTAGCGCCCGAGTATCTGCTGGTCAAAGACGAAAACCGCACCATCGGCACGGTCGATAAAATCTATCCGGTGGGGACGCGCTTCGCGCTGGCCGGCCTGACATGGGAGACGGTGGACGTCAACGAGAAGAGCAAGGTCATTTTTGTCAAAAATGTGCCGGGCATTTCACTGGTCGATTGGAACGTCGATTTCGAGGCCGAACTGCATACCGTTCTGGTCCAAAAACTGCGCGCCGTCCTGCAAAGCGGGGAGCAGTACCCATACCTGAGCGAGCGGTGCCGCGCGCGGCTGGAGGAGATACGTTACATCGCCCGCAACAGCGGCGTGCTGGAAAATCTGGTCACGCCGCTTTCGGATACGAAATTCGCCGTCTTCCCCTGGGTAGGCACCCGCCAGCTGCTCGCCCTCCATTACGCGCTGCTGCAAAGGGAGATCAAAAACAAGCTGCCCTGGGTCGTATGCGTATACCTTGAGGTGAGTTACAACGGGACGGCGGCGGACTTAGAACAGATCATCCGCGACGTCCTGGCGTCAAATCCCGACCCGCACGGCTTCCCGCTGCCGCAAAAGGCGCAGATCACCGGCAAATACAACGAGTTCATCCCGTTTGGGCTGCTCCGCAAACAGTTTGTCGAAGACTATCTGGATTTCGCGGGGCTGCGGGAAGCGATGCTAGGAGAATAGTTCCTGCTCGTCGGTATGGTAGGTGATCTTCGACGCGACCGTCTCCGCGATCACCGGCCGCCCGGTTGCGGTCTCCTTGAGGGCCTTGTTATGCACCTTGAGAAAACTTCGCTCCTCCCCCGATATTCTGTCGGGGGAAATCCGTTTGATCGAATCAACGGCGCCGCGCAAAACGGAGCCTATCGAACGATAGAGAAGATTCAGCCTGTCTTCCGGGATCATCCCGGTCACCGAATGGGGGGAGACGCGGGCGTCATAAAGGATCTCGTCGGCGTAAGCGTTTCCGATCCCCCTGACGACGCTTTGGTCGATCAGGAACGCTTTGATGTTGCCGCGGGCCTTTTTGCGGGCGGTCCGCAGAAAATACTCCCACGTAAACGCGCCGTCGAACGCGTCGGGCGCTTTGTTATTCGCGGGCGGCCTGTACTTGACGGTGCAAAGGCTCCCCCTGTCGCTGAAAACGACCGTCTCTTGCTCAAAGCGCAGCGAGAAAATCTTAAATTTGATCGGGCCGACGGCCTCTTCCGGAACGACGGCGATCTGACCGTTCAGCATCAAATGAACGGCGATTACCCGCTGCTCGCCGAAATCAAACAGCAGCTCCTTGCCCGCGCGGTCTATCTTCAGCAGGTCCCTGCCGGCCAGGTTATCCATAAGATATTCCTTCGGGGCGGTCATTTTGTTCTGGTTGAACACCTCCAGTCCGGCAAGCCGTTTCGACGTCAGCCGGTTGAACACGTTTGTCTTGAACACTTCCAGATCGGGCAGTTCGGGCATGGTGTCCCCTCCTTAGCATATAGTATCTTTTGGCCATTGTACCACAATACGGTTCCCCTTTGTCAACTCTTTCCTGTATTTGACTTTCCTCTTCCCGCGTGGTATGCTTTCGTTGGAAAGGCGGTGCCGTGATGGAAGAGATGGTCCGTGAGAAGCGCTATACCTACGAGGATTACGCAAGCTGGGAGACGGACGAGCGGTATGAACTGATCGACGGCGTTCCGTATCTGATGGCGGCCCCGAGTTTTGAGCATCAGGACATTTGCGCGGAATTGCTTACACAGTTTCGTGTTTTTCTCAAAGGAAAGACCTGCAAGGCGATCGCGGCACCGCTTGATGTGCGCCTGAATGTTCACGATGGCGACGATACGGTTGTGCAGCCCGACCTTCTGGTTGTCTGCGACCGCTCGAAGATCGACGAAAAAGGCGTAAACGGCGCGCCCGATCTGGCGGTGGAAATCCTCTCGCCGTCTTCGGGCAACAAAGACGGGTTTCTCAAGTATCAAAAATATCTCCGCGCCGGGGTGCGGGAGTATTGGATCGTGGACCCCGAGTCAAAGACCGTGCATGTCCATCTGCTGAACGGCGGCACGTATATCGGCCGTATGTATGAGGGCGGGGAACCCGTGCCGGTCCATGTACTGGAAGGGTGCGCGATCGATCTGGCGGCGGTTTTCGGGACGTAGGAGCGGATTTTAATATCCGCCCGGATGTAAAGGTGGTTACGGCCATGGATTGGAACAAACTCGCGGACATGCTGTATCCCGGCGTCACGGAGACGCCGGACGGGCTGGAGCGCCGATATCCCCCGCGCCGTCTGCCGGAGGGGGCGAAGGTGACGCGCTTCGCGCCCAGCCCGACCGGGTTTATCCACATGGGGGCGCTGTTCCCCTCGTTTGTGAGTATGCGGCTGGCCCGCGACAGCGGCGGCGTGTTCCTCCTGCGCATTGAGGATACCGACGATAAGCGGGCGGTCGAGGGCGGCGTCGCGGAGATTGTGGAAGGGCTGCGCCGCTATGGCGTGCGGTTCGGCGAGAGCGCGGAGCGAGACGGCGGTTACGGCCCGTATAACCAGCGGGCGCGCGTGGCGGTATATCATGTTTACGCCAAGGATTTGACGCGGCGCGGCCTGGCGTATCCCTGCTTCTGCCCGGAACAGGCGCTGGCCGGTATGCGGGCGGCGCAGGAGGCGGAGAAAGCGAACTTCGGATACTACGGGCCTTGGGCCAAGTGCCGGAACCTATCGATCGATAGCATTGCGGCGCGCCTGCAAGACGGGGCGCCTTTCGTGCTGCGCCTGCGCTGCCCGGAGGCGGACGGACGGCCCGTGGTCTTAAACGACCCGGCCAAAGGCCGGATCGAAATGCCGCGCAACGGGATAGACCATGTGCTGCTGAAGAGCGACGGCGTGCCGACCTACCACTTCGCCCACGCCGTTGACGACCATTTGATGCGGGTGACCGACGTGGTGCGCGGCGACGAGTGGCTGGCCACCTACCCGCTGCACCATATGCTGTTTGACGCCTTGGGGTTTGCGCGGCCTAACTATATCCACATCGCGCCGCTAATGAAGGCGGACGGCGGCGGCAAGCGGAAACTGAGCAAGCGCAAAGATCCCGAGTGCGCGCTGAACTGGTACGCGGAACAGGGCTACCCCGCCGGCGCGGTGCGCGAGTATATCATGACGCTGCTGAACTCGGGCTTTGAGGACTGGCGGCGGGCGAACCTATCGGCCGATATAGACGAGTTTCCCTTCTCGCCTAAGAAGATGAACGCCGCCGGGGCGCTGTTCGATTTGCCCAAACTGGACGACGTCTCGAAAAATGTGATCGCCCGGATGCCGGCCGAAGAGGCCCTCGCCGAACTGTCGGCGTGGGCGGAGCGGTATGACCCGCCGTTTTACGCGCTGCTGGCCCGCGACCCCGCGTACGCGGCGCGGCTCCTTTCGATCGGGCGGGGCGGGGCCAAGCCGCGCAAGGATATGGCGCGGTGGAGCGGGGCGAAAGCGTATCTGTCGTTTTTCTTCGACGAACTGTTTGAACCGGCGGCGCCGCCCGACCCGGCGTTTTGCCGGGCCTACGCGGCGGTATACGACCCCGGCGACGGACAGGACGGATGGTTTGAAAAGATACGGGAACTGGGCGGGCGGCACGGCTATTGCCCCGACGTGAGGCAATACAAAGCCGATCCCTCCGGCTGGAAGGGCAGCGTGGCCGACGCGAGCGCGTCGCTGCGGCTGGCGCTGACCGGGCGGGAATCGTCGCCGGATATGTACGCGGTCATGCAAATTCTGGGCAGAGACCGCGTGGCCGGGAGGCTGTCATGAAAAAACGATTTGTCGTCACCGCCGGGATGCCCTATGGGAACAAGAGCCTCCACTTCGGCCACATCGGCGGCGTGTTCGTCCACGCCGACGCGTACGCGCGGTTTCTGCGGGACAGATACGGGGCGGAGAATGTGCTGTTCGTCTCCGGCACCGACTGCTACGGCTCGCCGATCACCGAGGATTACCGCAAGCAGACGGAGAGCGGCGCGTTTTCCGGCTCGATCGAAGATTTTGTCCGCTTTCACCATCAAAGCCAAAAAGAAACGCTGGACCGCTATGATATATCACTTGATCTATACGCCGCGTCGGCCTTGGGACGCCCCGCCGAGATCCACCGCGAAATGAGCGGCTGGTTTTTGCGGACGCTCCACCAAAACGGTCATTTGACAAAGCTGTCGTCGGCGCAGTTTTTTGACCCCGAACGCGGCGTGTTCCTCAACGGGCGGCAGGTGACCGGGCGCTGCCCGGTGGCCGGGTGCCAGAGCGGGAAGGGCTACGCCGACGAATGCGATTTGGGGCATCAGTATCTCCCAAGCGAGCTGCTGGAGCCGAAAAGCGCGCTGACCGGGGCGGCGCCGGAACTGCGGAACGCGGAGAATCTCTATATCCGGATGGATGAAATGCGGGGGCTTTTGGAGCGTTGGCTGGAAGATTTTTCGGCGCGGGAGCGCACCCGCCCATTCGCCGCCCGTTCGGTCGCGGAGTTTTTAGAGCCGCCGGTGATCTACTGCAAACGGGACCTGGAACTCCCCGCCCTGCCCGCCTATACGGTGCGGGACGAGGGGAAGCAGAGCGTGGCGCTGGTTTTTGAGACGCTGGACGGCCGGGAGAAAGCCTGCGCCGCCTTGAGCGCCGCCGGGATCCGCTTCCGCACCGGCAAGACGCTGGTGCCGTTCCGGCTGACCGGCAACGCGCCGTGGGGCGTCCCCGCGCCGGAACTGGAGGGGCTGTCCGGCCTGACGTTCTGGGTCTGGCCCGAATCCCTCTGGGCGCCGATCTCGTTTACCCAGGCCGCGCTGGAGCGGCGGGCCGCCGCGGACGGCGGCCTCGCGGACGGCGGCTGGCGGGACTGGTGGTGCTCGCCGGACGCGCAAGTCGTCCAGTTTATCGGGCAGGACAACGTCTACTTCTACGGCCCGGCGCAGACGGCGCTGTTTTCGGGGATGGACGAGGGGTTGCCGTCCACCGACCTTGTGGCGAACAACCATCTGCTCTTCTTCTCCCAAAAAGCCAGTTCGTCCGGCGAAATCAAGCCGCCGATGGCCGCCGCCCTGCTCGATTACTACACCCCCGAGCAGCTGCGGGCGCATTTCCTCGGCCTCGGCCTGTCGATCCGTTCGGCCGGGTTCCAGCCAAAGCCTTTCAACCCGGGCGCCAAGCCGGGCGATCAGGACCCGGTCCTGAAAGAGGGGAGCCTTTTTACCAACGTCCTCAACCGCGCGGCGCGGTCGTGCTTCTATACGGCGCAGAAATACTTCGGCGGCAAGCTGCCGCCGGTCCCGCCGTCCGGGGAGGCGGTGGAGGAGGCCGGCCGGGCGGCGCGGGCGTATGAAGCGCTGATGGGGCGGTGCGAGTTCCACCAGATGATGAACCTGCTGGACGGGTTTATCCGGAATCTGAACAAGACCTTCTCGGCGCGGATGAAGGAGGCGGGCGACGATCCGGCAAGAATCGCGCCCGCGCTGGCCGACGCGTTCCATACCCTGCGGGTCGCGGCGGTGCTGTCGCACCCGGTCGCGCCGAAAGGCGCGGAGATGATCGCGGCATACTACCGGCTGGAAACCGGCTTCTTCTCCTGGGAGCATATTTTCACGCCGCTGGACCGGCTGTGCGGCGCGGCGCATACGCTGAAATTCCTGGAGCCGCGCGTGGACTTTTTTGCGAAGCATCCCTCGCAGCTGGAAGGGTGAAACGATGGACGTCAAAGCGCTGTTGCAGCAAATCGCCGGCGGGACGGTCACGCCGGACGAGGCGCTGGCGCGGCTGAAAGCCGCGCCGTTTGAGGATCTGGGCTACGCCAATGTCGATACCCACCGCCATCTGCGGCAGGGCGCGCACGAGGTGATCTATGGCGCGGGCAAGACGGCGGCGCAGATCGCGGGGATTGTGGGGGCGATGGCCGGGACCGAGAATATTCTGATAACCCGCGTATCGCGGGAGACGGCGGACGAACTGGCCGGGCGCGTTGACCTCCGCTACGACCCTGTGCCGCGGATCGCCATAGCCCGCCCGAAACCAATAGAACAACCGATAGGGTCGGTCGTCGTCGCCTCCGGCGGGACGAGCGACATTCCCGTCTGCGAGGAAGCCGCCGTCACGGCGGAGACGCTGGGCAGCCGCGTCGCCCGCCTCTACGACGTGGGGGTGGCGGGGCTGCACCGGCTGCTGGCCCGTCTGGAGACGGTGCAGTCGGCGCGGGTCATCGTCGCCGTGGCGGGGATGGAGGGGGCGCTGGCCTCCGTGATCGGCGGGCTGGCGTCCTGCCCCGTGATCGCCGTGCCGACCAGCGTCGGCTACGGCGCGAATTTCGGCGGCGTGGCCGCGCTGCTGGCCATGCTCAACTCCTGCGCTTCCGGCGTGTCGGTCGTGAACATAGACAACGGGTTTGGCGCGGGATTTCTCGCCCACCGTATCAATACCATGGAGGGGTGCCGGTGAAAACGCTGTACATCGAATGCCATATGGGCGCGGCGGGCGACATGCTGCTGGCCGGGCTGCTGGACCTGACCGAAAACCCGCGGGAGTGGGCCGATAAGATCAACGGGCTGGGCCTGCCGGGCGTACGCGTATCCTGCGAGTCCGCCCAAAAGCGCGGGATCAGGGGGCTGCAGGCCCATGTGACGGTGGATGGGCATGATGAGGAAGACCACCGCCATCATCACCATACCGGGCTTTTGGATATCCAAAAACTGATCGCCTCGCTGCCGGTCCCGCCCCGGGTCAAAGACGACGCGGCCGCCGTATATCAGTTGATAGCCGGCGCGGAGGCGGAGGCGCACGGGCGTCCGGTTGATCTGGTGCATTTCCATGAGGTCGGCGCGCTGGACGCCGTGGCCGACGTGGTGGGCGTCTGCCTGCTGATCGACGCGCTGGCCCCCGGCCGCATCCTCGCGTCGCCGGTGCATGTGGGCGGCGGGACGGTCAAATGCGCCCACGGCGTGATGCCGGTCCCCGCGCCGGCCACCGCCATCCTGCTGCGCGGCGTGCCGGTCTACGGCGGCGGGGTGGAGGGCGAACTGTGTACGCCGACCGGGGCGGCGCTGCTGCGCTATTTCGCCGGGGCGTTTGCCCCCCTGCCGCCGATGACGGTGGAGAAGACCGGCGTGGGGCTGGGGAAAAAGGACTTTGACCCGCGCTGCAACTGCGTGCGGCTCTTTTGGGGGGAGGCGGGGCAAGGCCCGAACGGCGCCGTGGCCGAACTGCGCTGCAATCTGGACGATATGACCGGGGAGGAGATCGGCTTTGCCGCCGGGGTGCTGTTTGGGGAGGGCGCTTTGGACGTGTTCACCCTGCCGGCGCAGATGAAGAAAGGGCGCCCGGGGATCCTGCTGACGGTCCTTTGCCCCGAGGGGGAGGCCGACCGCTTCGCCGCGCTGATGCTGAAGCATACCAGCACGTTTGGGGTGCGGAAAAGCGTATGCGAACGGTATGTTTTGGAGCGGACGGTGGAACGGCGGGAGACGCCGTACGGCGCGGTGGCGGTCAAGGCCGGTTTTGGCTACGGCGTCGCCAAGGAAAAGGCGGAGTATGAGAGCGTTGCAAAATTGATTGAACCGTGATACACTGGACGGTATGAAAAAGATCGTTCGGCCGGCCGTCTTTTTGGCCGTTATAGCGCTGCTCTACGGCGTTTACGCGCTGTTCGGCGCGGGGGTGATCCGCTCGTTTACCCTGCGGGCGGCGGAACAGGCCCGGGAGGCGGGCGACGCCGGCCGCGCCGCCGACCTGTACGCCCGGGCGCTGGACGGCGCCCCCCGCGACGAGGCGCTGCGGTTTCTGGTGTGCGACCTCTACCGCGAGGCCGGCAATTTCTCCCGCGCCGAATATACCCTGACGGCGGGCCTGCGCGACGTGGGACCGGGCGCCGCGCTCTATAAGAAGCTGTGCGCGGTCTATGTGGAGCAGGACAAGCTGCTGGACGCGGTTTTGCTGCTGGACGGCATACGCAGCCCCGACGCGCGGGACAAACTCGAAACGGCGCGGCCCAAACCGCCGGCGTTCCTGCCGTCCGGAGGGACCTACGAAGAGCGCTTTGAGGCGGAACTGTCCGCCGGGGCGGGCTGTTTGATCTACGTCTCCTGGACCGGGGCGGTCCCGTCGGTTTCCGGCGGGCTTTATACCGGCCCGTACGCGCCGCCGCCGGGGGCCACGAAGGCGCGGGCCGTCGCGGTAGACCCGGAGGGATTGGTTTCGGGCTGGGCGGACTGCGAGTATCTGCTGGAAAACGTCGTCGATCCGGTCGTCTTTGCCGATCCGGCCGCCGAACGGGTCATCCGCCGGGCCGTCGGGCGGGCGGACGGGCCGCTGTATACCTCCGACCTGTGGGACGTCGCCGAACTGATTTCGGACGAGCCGGCGGACTATCGAACGTTAGAGGATCTCCTCTACTGCCCCAAACTCCAAACGCTGGACCTTCTGGGCGAATACGGGCGGTGCGACCTGTCCGCCCTGCCGTCGCTGGACGGGTTGACGTCGCTCTCCCTCCGGTCGTTTGGCGTGGACTCGATCGACCTGGAGCAGATCGGGCAATGCGCCGGGTTGGAAGCGCTGAACCTCGCCGGCAACAACATCGGCTCGGTGGCGCCGCTGGCAGGGCTGGAAAGCCTGCAAACGCTTGATCTGGCGGCCAACAGCATTCTGGACGTGACGCCGCTGGGACGGCTCGGCTCGCTGCGGTCGCTCCGCCTTTCCCAAAACGCGGTCCAGGATCTGATGGCCCTTTCAAACTTGAGCAACCTGCGGGAGCTGCGCGTTGACGAGAACCGCCTCACCTCTCTGATCGGGCTGGAGGGGCTGACGCGGCTGGAGGTTTTGAACGCCTCTTATAACGCGAAGCTGACCTCCGTCGCGGAGATCGCGGGGCTTGCCTCGCTGGCGCGGTTTGCCGCGTCGCATTGCCAGATCGAGGAACTGCCCAAAGATTTATCCGGCCTGAAAGCGTTGGAGGAGTTATATCTTGCCGGCAACGGCATCCCCGGGATCGGCGGGCTTGCGGGGCTTCCGTCGCTCAGGGCGCTGGACGTTCAGAGCAACGCGGTCGGTTCGCTGGAACCTTTGAGCGGCTGCGCGGCGCTGGAGACGCTGAACGTTTCCCGCAACATGATCTCCTCGGCCGAACCGCTGGCCGGCCTGCCGGCGCTGGCGTCCGTGAGCGTTGAGTACAATGCTTTGAAAACCCTGCTTCCGCTGAAGGAATGCCCGTCGCTGAAGGAGATCAACGCCTTCGGCAACAGCCTGACCGACCCGCTGAACGCTTGGGACGGCACGGGGGTCAAGGTCAACCGAAACTAGGTAAGGGGGGGTCCGCCGATGGTCGAGCGCAAAATATCCGGCGAGACGATATTTGAGGGACGGGTTATCACCGTCGAGCGGGACGTCGTCGATTGCGGCGGCTTTACCGCCGAGCGCGAGGTCGTGCGGCATCCCGGCGGCGTCGCCGTTCTGGCGCTGGACGAACGGGAACGCGCCGTCATGGTGCGCCAGTTCCGTTACGCGGCGGGGCGGACGCTGCTGGAGCTGCCGGCCGGCCGGCTGGAGCCGGACGAGGACCCGATGAAAGCCGGCCTGCGCGAACTCTCCGAGGAAACGGGCTATATAGCGTCGCATGTCGTGCCGCTGGGACGGATGATACCGACCGGCGGGTATGATTCGGAAGTGATATGGCTGTATCTGGCGACCGGCCTGATGGCCGGCGCGCCGCATCTCGACCACGGCGAAATCGTCGAGATGGAGCTGATCCCGTTTGAAGAGGCGGTGGGCATGGTGCTGGACGGGGCGATCGAGGACGGAAAGACCGCTTACGCCCTGATGAAATACACGCTGCTGAGGGAGCGGAACCGATGAAGAAGACGGTGCTGGTGATCGAGGACGAGAAGCCGATCGTTGACATTCTGGTATTCCACCTCCAGCGGTCCGGCTATGACACGCTGGCCGCCTCCGACGGCGCGGACGGCTTGAAACTGGCGCTGGAGAAGAAGCCAGACCTGATCCTGCTCGACGTGATGCTGCCGAAGATGGACGGGTTTACCGTCTGCAAGGCCATCCGCCGGGAAAACGCCGCCGTCCCCATCCTGATGCTGACGGCCCGCGAGGAAGAGAACGACAAGGTGATGGGGCTGGAACTGGGCGCGGACGATTATGTCACCAAGCCGTTCGCCGTCAAGGAACTGCTGGCGCGGGTCGGGGCCAACATCCGCCGCGTGTCGGTGGCGCGGGAGGCCGCGGAGCCGGCGGAGGCCGACGTTTTTGAGTCGGGGCGCCTCCGGCTGCACACCGGGCGGATGGAGGTGTCGGTGGACGGCCATCCGGTCGATTTGAGCCAGAGGGAGTATGACCTGCTGCTGTATCTGATGCGCAACGCCGGGGCGGTCGCCTCGCGCGAAGAACTGATGCACAAGGTCTGGAACTACGACTATATCGGCGATCTGCGGGTGGTGGACGTCGCCGTCCGGCGGCTGCGCGAAAAGATCGAGCCGAACGCCGCCGAGCCGGTCTACATCCTGACCAGGCGCGGCGTGGGGTATCTCTTCTCGGGTGGGGGCCATGCTTAAAAGCCTGTATATGAAGCTGGTGCTGATCCTGCTGCTGCTGATCGTGTCGCTGATGGCGGTGACCGGCGTCTTCCTGAACGGGGCGGTGGCCAAATACTTCATCGACGAGTTTGACGGGATGATGCGCTCCGCGTTCGGGGAGAACACGGAGTTTGTTCAGGCGCTGCGCGGGGCCGCCGCGAGCGGGGACGCCGCGCCGGAACTCTGGAACCTGCTGCAGGCGTCCCGTGATATTCTGGGCGTAGGCGGCAGCCGTCAGGTTTTTTTACTGAGCCGGACGGGGGTGCTGCTGGAGCCGGCCGGTTCGGACGAGCGGATCGACCTCACGCCCAACATCAACAAGGCGCTGGGCGGGGCCATCGGGCATGAGCAGCGGATGGGCGACAGCTTTTTCGACTGCGCCGTGCCGGTCGCCGACGCCGGGGGGGCGTTTGACTACATCGTCTATCTGCGCGACTCCAATCAGGGGCTGAACGCGCAGAGACGGAGTCTGTTCTACGTCATTCTGCAGGCCTTGTTCTTAGGGCTGGCCTTTTCGCTGCTGCTTTCGCTGCTGCTCTCCAAGACGATGACGACGCCGATTGAAAATCTGACGCGCGGCGCGGCGCGGGTCGCGGCGGGCGATTTCAGCGAGAAGATAGAGGTCCATTCCCGCGACGAGATCGGGACGCTGACGCAGACCTTCAACCATATGGCCGGCGTGCTGCAAAAATCCCTCCGCGACGTGGAGGGCGAGCGGGACAAACTCAGCACCCTGTTTTTGCACATGGCCGACGGCGTCGCGGCTTTTGACCTTGACGGCGCGCTGCTGCATGTCAATCTGGCGGCGCTGCGGCTGCTGGGGGTGAGTGAGAACGAGCCGCTCACCTACGGCGTCTTTGAGGAGGCGGCGCCGTTTGAAGAGGCCGCCGCGCTGCGCCCGCCCGACTTTATCACGCGGGAGATGACGATCGGCGGCGTATGCGCGCTGAAACTGTATATCGTCCCGTTCGGCTCCGGCGGCGCGGAGAGCGGTTTGATGGCGGTGCTGCATGACGTGACCGAGCAAAACCGCCTGGAGGAGCTGCGCCGGGAGTTTGTCTCCAATGTCTCCCACGAACTGCGCACGCCGCTGACCGGCATCAAGAGTTACGCGGAGACGCTGATGGAGCCGGAAAGCCTTTCTCCCGAGGAGATACAGAGGTTTTCCTCCGTCATCGTGGACGAGGCCGACCGGATGACCCGACTGGTGCGCGATTTGCTGACGCTGTCGCGGTTTGACTACGGCAAGGCCGTGCGGCGGGCCGCCGATTTTGACATATCGGAACTGCTGCGCCGGATATACGATCTGCTGCGCGTGGAGGCGAAAGCCTTCAAGCACAATCTGCTCCTCTCGGTCGGCCGGCTGCCGGACAGCATTTTCGGCGACCGCGACCAGATCGAGCAGGTCTTGATTAACATCGTTACCAACGCCATACGCTATACGCCCGAGGGGGGGCATATCTCCATTGAGGCCGACTCCGGCCCGGATTGGGTCACGATCTCGGTCCGGGACAACGGCATCGGCATCCCCCAAGAGGATATGCCTTATATCTTCGACCGTTTTTACCGGGTTGACAAAGCCCGGTCGCGTTCGATGGGCGGCACGGGGCTGGGGCTGGCCATCGCCAAGGAGATCATGGATAACCACGGCGGCAGCCTTGACGTGCATAGCAGGCAGGGCAAAGGCACGGCCGTCACGCTGACGCTGCCGTTGACCGCGGAATTGTAGGGGCGAACTGTGTTCGCCCGCTGTGTGTCGAAAAAGTCCCCCTCCTTGAGGGGGACGTCAGCGAAGCTGACAGGGGGAGTTAGTGATTTCGCGGCGAACCTCGCTCCCCCAGGCCCTTTGGGCCAGCCCCCTCGGGGAGGGGGCCAGAGATTGGCGGCGAACACTGGCGCGTATTGAGTCTGCGGGGCGGATATAGAATC
>Ga0082212_10003575_pt1 | contig 21978 bp, 13 predicted proteins | sample TergutNt197P3_FD_71548 | JGI IMG/M metagenome (GOLD analysis project Ga0082212, IMG submission 71548) | Neocapritermes taracua P3 segment gut microbial communities from Petit-Saut dam, French Guiana - Nt197 P3 | ecosystem: Host-associated > Arthropoda: Insects > Digestive system > Gut ...
TAACGAACATCAATATATACTGGGAGAACTATTCTGGAAACATCGAGTACATCATCAGGGATAAGGATGTTGTACTCGGTGCGACAATCCCATTGTGGAGCGCAGTTTGCATGAGGGTAGATTGGAAGATTATAGAAGAGAACTTTAATGGAAAAGTCAATGCTGGTGATTACTTCTACATCGATCTACCTTGGAGCGTCATAGACCCTAATCCACAAACTACTCCACTAAAGTTAGAAGATAATGGGGAGCTGCTGGCGACATGGACCATTGTTTCAAACCAGCCACTTCGCGTTGAGATTGCAGAAGATGGCGCAAAAAAACTTCACCTCGAAGGCTGGTTCGAGTTCTTCGGAAACATCGTCAATAAGACTAGCGAGACCATCACGTTCTCAATCGCAGGTGAAACATTTGAGGTTGGTACGGAATTTGTACCTACCCCGCCAGGAGAATTTCCGTATGACACTGGAGTGCCGGGGATAGAAAGCAACACCTATTTCGATAACAATAAAGTTTACAAGAGCGGAACACAGATTGGCACAACAGACACCATTAATTGGAGTATAAACATTCCGAGTGTTGAAAACCGCAACTGGTACTACTCGATGACAGAGGCGCAGAGAGACGATGTGACCTGGAACTCTGCGATTAACAAACCTGCTGTTAGAACCGGCGTTTATGTGGAAGACAGGCTGGATTCTACCCAGCAGTTCGACCCAGCTTCATTACAATTGATGGGGTTAATCTTCCGACCGAGAGCGGATGGGAGCCTAACGAGTAAAGGCGTCAGTTGGCTTGCCTTGGATGACAAGTGGGGAATATTCAAGGGCTTATTACTGGAATCTCCAATTAAGAGGCTTTACAACGTTAGTGACGCGATAACAGCAACAAAGCCGGTTGGAAAAACCGATGAGGAGACTGCATTAACCGAAGCTCAACTTGACATACTTAAAGCGGGAGGTTACTACTTACAGTACGGACCCGCTTACGCCTTCTCAGAAGACTTAAGGCATTTCGTTCTATATTTGGGGGAGTGGCCAAACCAAAGTGTTAAGTATATAAACCCCAGCGTCGATCCAGCTACCGACCGCATTGCTTTCGCAAAGCTATTGGCAGTTACATGCAAAATATGCGATAAGCACTATGCAGAGAAGTTCGGTACAGCCAGCGACGGATATTTTATAGATACTTCTTACCTAGATGTAGATGGACCGGAGCCAAAGATATACCGAGCGGACGGGTTGACGCAACAAGAGTTTGAAATGCTGGTCGACACTTACGGACCTACGAACAGCATAGGAGGAGCTCTGCTGCACATCGACCAAATCACGATGGATACGAAAATCGTCGAGTTCACGGAAGACGGCAAGTACAGCAACACAGCAAAGTATGTCTATAATGGCGGGGAGATAGACAGCGAGGACGTAAGCATAGTGCTCAAGGACGCGAGCGGTGGAATCAAGGGGCCGACGCCCGGGACAGCCATGCTATACAAGAAAGACGCAGTCGACACAAGTGTTCGCATCGAAGGCGCGATATTCAAGCTGCAAAAACTCGAAGGCGAGAACTGGGAAGACTATACCCCGGTATCCGGAACCGCGCAAAGAGCGACGGACGAACATGGAGTCGTTGAGTTTGCTAATCTGCCTCCCGGCGAATACAAATTTGTGGAGGTAACAGCGGCAAGCGGCTACTTACTTGAATCAGCGGCATATGACCTGAATGACGAGTTCACAATCAGCATTGATGATATCGTTGGTAAGGTCGTCAACTGCACGAACGCCAAGAGCTCGACTCCCGCACCGGAAGTTGGTAATCTTTGGATAACGAAAGAGTCAACAACCGGGTATATCGGAGAAGGCTATACCTTCAACTTAGTGTTCACTGCACAAACCGGCAAAGGTGCCGCTCTAGGAGAGATAATACTGTGGGATTCCACTAGTGGTGGTAAAGCTCTGAAGGATTGGCCGGCAGGCATTGATGTTTTTCCTGAAGAGCCGGACGTTGATAGCATATCAGTTACTTTCACACTTACTTCATCTTTCCTTGGATACTTCACAACACATAACGACCCTTATACCTACGGCGGTGGGATTCTCTTTGAGAACATCCCTGCCGGTACGACCTTTGAAATACGTGAGGACAGAGATGAGGGGGATGACCATAAGGTATCTGTAACGGGTGCTACTGGCTCCAGTAACGATACAACACGTGACTGGTTCTGCTCTGGTACCATAAGAAAAGACGTAACTGAAAAGGTAATCATACTCAACGAGTACGGTACGCCCGGTGGAGAAACGCCCGATCCAACCTCCCAGGTCGGCACGCTCACCCTCGCGAAGGCTGTAGCCGGGGACGCAGGCAGCTCGGTGACGAGCTTCGACTTCACGGTGACGTTCACGTTCTCTGGTGACATAACCGGGATTACAGCGTCAACCGGCAGCATTGCCGCAGGAGTCTGGACAGGCACTCTGGCTGACGCGGGGAGCGTGACATTCAGAAACATACCTGTCGGCACGACCTACATTATAGCAGAATCCGACTACACAACAGAAGGATACACGACTGCGGTGACTACCGGCAGCGCGTCCGGCGGCATAACAGCCGACGCCCAAACCGACAACGTCACGTTCACGAACACCTTTACGGCTCCGACTCCTGAGACGCCCGATCCAATTGTCGTACCTAGCCCTGCAACGGTCAACATAAAGAAGACTATCAGCGGGACGAGCAGCACGGACAGAACCTTCACGTTCAATGCTACGCAAGTCACAGACATCACGGGCGCAACCGCAGTTACAGGCAGCGAAGCCATAACAGTAGCCCCAGTTTCGACAAGCGGCAGCATAACGAGCGCCGCAGGGCAGGTAGTCACCATCGAGATTGACGGTGACTACCTCGAGGCAGGGAAGACGTACTACTTCAAAATCACCGAGAGCAAGACAGGGGAAGGCGGCGGCTGGACATACTCGAGCGTAAGCTATGTCGTGACTGTAGAAGTGGACGCAAACGGCGACGTCACTATAGTCTACCCTGCAGGTTATGCGGAAGATGCACCGCCTGTTTTCAGCAACAGCTACAGCAGCGGAAGCTACATCCCCGACCCTGAGCCGGGGCCAAAACCGGATCCGGATCCGGAAACCGACGACGATGATGACGACGATGGAGACGCGGATATCGAGCCCCAGCCTAAGGAAACCGACGACGACGGCGATGGGGACGATGATGACGATGACGACGGAGACGTGAACCGCCCGCCGCAGGAAGGCGACGACGATGGCGATGGGGATGGCGACGGAGATGGAGATCTTGTGACCGACAGGAACCCGGGGATCGACTCTGAACAATCTACGCCGGGCGGCAGAAACCGCGACGAGCCGCCGATACCTATCGAAGAGAACATCGAAATGTATTGGGATGAAGATCTCGAGATGTGGCTGGAACTTGATGAAGACGGAGTCCCGCTCGGAGGCTGGTACTGGGATGATGAAGAAGAGGCGTGGATACACTTAGACGACGTCCCGCTTGGCTCCTTCGACCCTACTGTCGAGCTGGAGCTGCCTCAGACCGGCAGGAACGCCTTGCTTGGGCTTTGCATGATGGTGGCAGGGTTGACGCTGGCAGGCATGGGAATGTCGCTCAGGCGCAAAGAAGAGGGCTTGCAGTAACTGGCGATAGGCGAACGCGGCAGCCTTACTGACTCACGGGAGGGCGCCCAATCGCGAGGCGAACAAAATAACAAAGGGATAGGCGGCGATGACCGCTTATCCCTTTGCTGCATTATATAGGTGCGCGCCCGGTAGGTCTTCAAGCCTGAGCAGCAGGGGGGGAACCTCCGCAAAGGTCACTCACGTACCCCGTTGCCCGCGCCGCGCTTTGCCTCGCGACGCTACCTGATCGACAGGTCGTTGTCGCCGACCGTCGGCGGGAAGTAGCTCTGCGCAGGCGCCTCGGGGCCGCCTACCCGGAATACTTCGCCTGTCTTCTTGCGCTTGAAGAATATCCTCTGGTTGATTGGGTAGTTCATGCGAATAGCGTCGTTGTTGCACTGCTCGATGCAGCTCCCGCAGAACCAGCACTCGTCGGGGTACAGGACTATGGGCGGTTTGCCCTTCTCCGGGTTGGGCATAATCGTCTGCATGCGGCAAATAGCCGCGCACCTGTTGCAGGCGACGCACTTTTCGGAGTCGATGACTACGCACTGCGTCGGGGCTACAGGGTTGGGCACGAAATAAGCCTTATCCATTTTTCATTTCCTCCCTCTCTATGGCCGTGAACTTCTCGAAGTTCTCAAGGAACGTCGGGGCATACGGAGGTTTGAGCCACCATTTCTCTTCTTTATACGTCGTCGCGGCTTTCTCGCCGTCGAACTTGTTGATCATGACCTTGCCCTTGCCGGCGCCCTCCGCCTCGTTGAAGTTTGCCATGCACAGGTGGAAGTAGATCTCGCCGATAGTCACCCTGCTCTCCGCCTCGAGGACGCGCGAGAGCTCGTGCGGGTTGCGGGCGTAGGTCATTTGCATCTCGCCCTTCTTGATGCTGTCGATCCAGTTGAGCCCGTGCTCGCACAGGGCCGGGGTACGGTCGTCGCCGAGGTCTTGCTGCATGACGCGGTTGAGGCCCATGAGCAGCTCCTTCCAGCTTACGACAGCGTTCGGGTTCTCCATCCTCTTCACAGGGCCGTAGACGCGCTCTTTCTCCGCAGCGAGCTGCGCTTCGTCAATCTTGCCGAGCCCGATGGTCCTCGCGTATTCGGCCGCCCTGTTCCCGGCGTAACCGCCGCCGGCGCCGCAGGGTGCGCCGCCTTGCCCGGCCTCGCAGCCGGAGGCGAACAGGCCTTCGATGTTCGTCATTTGCGTCCAATCCGTCTGAAGCCCCTGCAGCGTGTCAGCCTTCCACGGCTTGACAGCGTTGGGCTCGCCCTGGTACCAGTCCCTCATCGGCCATTCGTAGCTCTTGACGGCCATTACGGGGCTCTGGAGCATATCCTCGTCGGGGTTGAAGCCGGCCTTGTTGAAAAAGTCGTAGATAGCGGTGCGCGTCCTGCCCTCGTTGCCTACCATGAGCCCCCAGATCTTGCGCCTCTGGTCTTCGGGCATACCGGAAAGGTCGGCCCAGAAGGGGAGCTCGAACTCGCCGTTCCTGATACGTTCGGCGATGTCGAGTGTGAGGTTGGCGCGCGGGAACGACACATATTTATGCCCCTCGGCCGGGTTTGACCTCGCGTCGATATCGTCGTCGGGGATGATCTTGCCGTTCGAGTCGACCCAGGGGATCAGCTTGCCGTTGTTGTCGACAATGTTGCAAGGCGCCCAGGTGTTGTCGCAGTTGCCGATGCCGTACCAGGGCCAGCCGAACGGGTGCGTCGACGTATTCTGGCCGAAACGATCTTCGCGGCCGAACTCCGCGCCCGCTTTCCAGGCCATGGCGAGCCCGTCGCCTGTGTTCCTCGGGTCGGCTTTGTAGCCGTTACCGAACATCTCGGTATTGAACGTCCAGGTGCCGGTGCCTTGCATGGAGACTCCCGCTGTGTTCAATATGACGCATTTTGCGTTGAAAACGTAGAACTCGCCTGTCTCCTCGTGCAGCCCCGTCGCGCCGACGACGCGCGCGCCGCGCTTGCCGCCTTCGGTCAGCAGGTTCGTTATCATCACGCGCTCATATATCGTCGCGTTTTCCTCCGCCATAAGGCCTTTTTTCGCGTACCTCTTTATATCCGCGCCGCTGCGGAGCTTTATGGTCGTCTTGTTCGTGTAGTCGTAGGCGTACATGATCTTGCTGTTGTCGTCGCGGAACGAAGCGCCTTTGAACTCGTCATCTTCGTCGCGAAAGCGCATCCCGAGCCTTTCGAGCTCCAGCAGGTTATCCCAGGAGAGCTTCGCGGTTATATATGACCTGTGGTCCGCCGCGCGCCCCGGCATGCCCGAGCCGATCTCCATGAACTCCTCGGGAGTCATGCCGCTGTCGGGGTTGGAGAGGCAGTTGCCGTAGTGGTCGATGCCCGCGCCGCCGCTGCCGCTGACTTCTATCGGCGCTTTATCGACGACGGCCACCTTGACGCCCCTCCTTGCTGCCCGCAAGCCGGCCATCACCCCCGCGATGCCCGCCCCGACAATGAGGACGTCCGTCTCGATCCTGTTCTCTTTGCCGTAGTTCACAGGGAACGGCCAGTCGGGAGGCGAGCTGCCATAGTTGAGTTGATTTGCCAATATATCCACCCGCTTTCAAAATGATTTTCTATAGTATACCACAAGCCGCGCTTATGGTATACTGATTATCGACATATACGAGTATTTTCCCATTTATCAGAATATGGAGGCGGAGCAAATGGCAAGGACATTCTCATTCGGAGGAATCAAGAGCGGCCAGGTATTCCAGTTGGGCTTCATAGTGCCCGACGTGGACGAAGCTATGCGCGCCTACGCGGAGAAGCTGCGCGTAGGCCCCTTTACCTGCTCGCGCGGTTTCAAAGCGCCTGACGGGCGCTACAGGGGCTCAAACGACATGCCTGAGCTTACTATCGCGCACGCTTTCAACGGGAGCCTCTTCATAGAGCTGATCCAGCAGCACGACGGCACGCCCTCTGTCTACAAAGAGTTCATCGACAGGTACGGCTACGGCCTGCACCACTTCGGGCTCGCCATAGCGCCGGAGGACTACGACGATACTCTCAAGCGCTTCTACGACGACGGGTTCGAAGATGTTTTTTCAGACAACCTCCCGGGCGGCGTGAGGATCAGGTACATCGGCCCGAAAGGCGAGGATGGCCTGGACAAGCTTCGAAGCAGCACCGGCGTATGCTACTACGAATGCGTCGAGCTGCACGAAACCGAGGAAGGCTTCTTCGGGGCGATGGCGGAAGCGGCGGCAAACTGGGACGGCGAAACGCTGCTGCGCGAGCGCGGGCGTTAGCGCGGGCGGTGGACACACGCTGCGTCCCGCCCCCCAAAAGTGTACAGCTCTTACAGCCGTCTTTTTCCGCCTGACTTCACGCGGTCCGCAGACCGCATTCGGTCCGCAGACCGCATTGGAACAAGAAAGGAGCTCCTGCAGCTATGGAAATGTATAAAAGCGCAGAAGCGCTCATAAGCATACTCAACGCGCATGGGGTAGACAAAATCTTCCTCAACCCCGGCTTCGAGTTCATCGACGTGCTGACGGGCGTCGCGAAAGCCCGCACCGGGGGAGACCCTTCGCCGCAGCTCGTGCTCTGCCTCGACGAGTCCGTTACGGCCTCGGCCGCTTACGGGAACTACATGGTCACAGGGAAGCCGCAGGTCATAATGGTGCACAGCGAGCTCGGTACGCACCAGCTCGGCGGCAACGTGCAAAACCTCCAGTGGGGGAGGGTCCCTGCAGTAATCCTCGCCGCTTGCCAGGACGGCGATCCGCCGCGCCTAACATGGACCGGGCAGCCATTCGACCAGGGCGGCATACTCAGGAACAGCGTGAAGTTCGACCGCAGGCTCAAAGGCGATGAAGACCTGCATGAAGCGCTCGCGGAAGCGTTTCAAATCGCATGCTCTGAGCCGACCGGGCCGGTATACCTGTGCTTCCCGATGAACTACCTGTACGGCGAAATCGCCAAGCCGCAGGGGAGCCCCGCCGGCAGGGACCCGATACCCCTGCCGGCAGCGGACGAAGGCGAGCTTGGCAAGATCGCGGATATGCTGCTTGCGGCGAAAAAGCCTCTGCTCGTAAGCGGGAACGCGGGGCGCTACCCGCAAAACGTCGCTGCGCTGGTAAGCCTCGCGGAGACAATAGGGGCGCAGGTAATCACAGGCTACAGTTGGATGAACTTCCCGAGCGGCCACCCGCTCTGCCTGGGTATAGAGCAAATTGGCGGCAGCCGAAAAAGGGACGCCGGCTACGACGAAGCCGACGTCATACTCGCGATAGACTATGCGATGCCCTATGTCGGCAGCGCGCCGCCTCCGTTAAAGGAAGCGAAGATACTCCACATTGACGTCGACCCGCTGACGCAGGGGCGCGTACTATGGGGCAGGGGAGCCGACATATTCATAAAAGCAGACTCCCGCATTGCAATACCCGCTCTGGAAAAACTGCTCAAGGAGAAGATTACGCCCGCAATGAGCAGTGTTATAAGCGGGCGCATAAGCGAGATATCGGAAAAAACCTGCAAAACACGCGAAAGCTGGAAATCTGCAGCGGCGGCTCAGCAGGGCGCAGATACGATATCGCCGGATTACCTTTGCTACTGCATCAACCGGGCGATAGGGGAGGGCGACATAGTTGTCAACCACACCCTGACCCACTGCGCCTCGCCCACGGAGCAGATCGACCGCACATTGCCCGGCACATGGTTCGGCTGCCCCTCCGGGGCGATTGGCTGGGCGCCCGGCGCCGCGCTCGGGGCTGCCTCGGCCTCTCCGGGCAAAACCGTCGTGGCGATTATGACGGACGGCGGGTTTATATGGGGCTGCCCGACCTCGGCATTGTGGACCTCTGCCAACTATGGATTCCCGTACCTGACAGTAATCTGCAACAACAACGGCTACGGGGCGATACGCGACGTGCAGCTCGGCATGCTGGGGGAGAAAAACCCAAGCGCCGCATTCGCTGCGGAATCCGCCGTGAACTTCCGCCCGGACTACGCAATGATAGCGCAGGGGGCAGGCGCCTACGGGCGTATAGTGAAGCGTTCTGACGAAGTCGCGCCCGCGATTGAACAAGCCCTCGAAGCGGTGCGCGGGGGCAAGCCCGCAGTCCTTGACGTCTGGCTGTCTTAAAAGCGCACAGGGGGATAGGTTATCCAGATGCTTAACCGGAGTGTCGCGGCCTTAATGTTAAATGTAAGCAAGCGTTGTCTACATTTAACATTAAGGCTTGAACTCGATACGTTGCCGGTACTGCGCGTGGGCTCGAGACTGCACTGCCATATTAGCCTGCAAACACCAAGGAGCAAGAAGCAAAGCCTTGCCAAAGCGGCCGCCACGTGGTAATCTACGGTCATGCGAAATCGTGCCTCCACGGCGTTGCTGTATATAAGACGAGTTTGAAATGAGGATTTGTGAATGGCTACGAACGGAAAACACTTATTACCATCAAGCAGGAAGAGAGGCGCCCATAAGAACAAACTAATCATCGCAGTAACTGTACTATCGGTGCTTGTGCTTGCGTTCCTGTTTTTATTCTTCTTTACGACGCTGCTGGACCGCGTACCGCCGGAAGAGCCGAAACCGCTGAAAATCGGCAGGAGCAAGTACGATTACCCGCCTATGCACTATAAAGAGAACGGGGAGTTTGTCGGCTTTGACATCGAACTGGCTCAGGCTGCAGCGGAGATAATGGGCGTAGAGATCGAGTTCGTGCAGATAAACTGGAGCGAAGCGACCGATCTGCTTGCAAACGGCGAGGTCGACATGCTCTGGGGCGGCCTCGAAAGGGCGTCGCTCGACGAGAAGGTGATGAAGTTCACAAAAGCCTACCTGCGCTCAAACATCGTCCTGCTCATGCCTACTGACAGGGACTACTCCGAATGGACCGACCTGCAAGGCCTGAGCGTCTGCGCTCTCAATTTCACAGCCGCTTTCAACTATCTGCAGGTCTACAACAGGGACGTGATCAAGAGCAAGCGCTCCTTCACGCCCCCTGAGTACCAGGCGCTGACGAACTCCCTGTCCACAGGCGAGTTTGACTGCCTTATAACCGATACGGCTTTCGCGAGTTTTTACCTGAAGCTAAACAGCGGGGAAGCGCTCAAAATGAGCGAGACTGTGATGGGCTCAAGCTACGCCGTCGCCGTGCGCATCGACGACACGGGCACTTTCGACAAGCTGCAAAGCGCGCTTGACGAACTGGAGGCAAACGGCACGATTGAGATGCTGAGGAGCAAATACATCGGGAACTGAGTGAGAGCGGCGATTGCGACTGAAGCGAATGCTCGATAGTACAACCGGCGGAGTCATGTGCAACTCCGCCGGTTTTGTTAGTGTGCTATGCAGTTACGCTTGGACGGCTCCGCGATTAGTCGTCCTTTCTCTTCTTGCGAAGCAGCGCTCCGAGCCCGAGGCTCAGGATTCCGAAGAGTCCCAGGAACAGTCCGATCGGGTTCGACCCTGTCTGCGGGAGCTCGCCCAGCGGTACGTCATCTTCGACTATAACGACTTCTTCGATGACCTCCGGCGGGAACTCGGCTAGCGGCACTTCTTCCTCTTCAAGGGTGATTTCCGGGTCGGGCTCGGGGAAGTACTGAGGTATTTCTTCCGGAGTCTCTTCCGGCTCCGCCAACGGTACTTCTTCTTCCTCGATCTCTTCTTCTTCCTCTTCTTCCTCAATCACGACGATCGGTCTGACAGGAGGAACGTAGGGAGGATTGTTTGGTACATCAGGCGGAGTGAACTCGTTGAAGACAATGACCAGTACTTTGCCGACTTGTTCATACTGGTTCGCACCGATTTCGATGACGATGCCGTTCTCGTGTCCGATGTCTGTCATCGAGAGTGTGTTTTCGCCTTGCTTCATGCCATAGAACTTGAAGCCGTTTGGCAAGTCGGTTTCGGTTACCATGTAGAACCCGTAATCCAAGTATACCAGAGTCCCGCCCATGTCATTGGCTATGACCCTGAGGACTTCGATGATGGCTGCGGTGTACTCGTCAATCGGATCCTCGTAGTCGCCCTTGAGCGCTGCGCCCAGGTAATCGACCAGGGCTGCGATGTCGCCAATGATTGCATATGGCGTATCGCCCAGCCACGGCACAAGGCTCGTCGGCGTTGCCTGTTCGCTTACTACCGGATCTTCCACAGGCTCGTCGCCCAGTTCGGGATCGAATGGCTCGGGTTCTTCCTCGTGGTCATCATCGCTGATTTCTTCAGGTTCAAGTGTTACCCGATAAGTCAGGTCGGTTGTGAAGGCGATTGCATCGTCGTTGAAAATCACCGCGTCATGATCTTCCGTCTCGCCCGGATCTCTCAGCACGATTTCCAGCTTGTACGTCCAGTCGATCCGCAGGCCGTCGAACACGATCTCACCGCTTTCCGGCATGTATGAGCCGACAACCCAGGAGCCGTAGGGGATAGGGGTATCGCCTTCGTAGTAGTACAGTACTGCGGCTATCTCTTTGTCAATCGTCTCATCGCCCCACTCGATATTAGCATCGAGTATCGCGTTCAGGATTGCTTCAGCATCGATAATTACTTGACCGGTGGGGAGAGCTTCGACTGTCACTTCGAACACCTGGTTCGCTGTTCTATTGTCGTTGAGCAGCCTGCCCTGGTAGACGATGTACTTGATGACCTTGAAGTTTTCGTCGTTTTCGTTCTGGAAGTCCGGCTCGCCCAGGACGCGGTTTACTGCAGTCGTGACGCCCTCGCTGCCACTCCAGTAGATCGGCGTGATGATCTCGACCAGCTCGTAGCCTTCGGGTATCTCAATCTCGCTGAGCTCAAGCGTGCCGTTGCGATTGTTTACATCATTGACTGTGAAGGTCACAGACTCGCCGTTCTTGACCGTCTTCGTCGACACTACTGTCCCGAGGTCCGGATCCGAGGAGTCTTCCAGTTGGATGGTAAACTCGACTTCTGCGTACTCCTCATATAGCTCATGGTATTCGTCGATGATGACGCCGTTGCGGTCGAGAAGGACTTTGTAAACTGTCAGCGTGCCTTCCTGAGCGCCCTCGAGGCGGGTGTTGGTGACAGTCATGCCGCCGGTTCTCTCTGTGTCGATCTCGTAGCCGGCCGGTACGTTAGGCTCGTTAAGCATGTACCCAAGTCTGTGCTGATTCTTTTCTGAGAACACCGGCACGAATACGGTCGCTGTCCATTTGTTGCTGTCGTTCTCGTCTGCGTTAGCCGGGGTGAGGGGGATAGTGTGTACCGTACCCTCGTCGTCAGTCAGCGTCAATGTCAATGAGAGCGGCCTCGCCCCGTCTGCGTTGCTGTTATCATCCCAGACTTTGGTGATGATGATACCATCTTCGCCCGGGTTGAGCGTGTTAGTGAAGTTACCGGCTCCATCGTCCGCTGTCATAGTGTAGTTTGTAGGCTCAACTTCCTCTACGGCGTAGATGATTTCAATGCCGCCCGAGTATTTTGCCAAGCCGCCGAAGGTGTAGCTCCACACGTTGCTGTCTTCGGGTTTTGTCCACGTCGGTTCGGCGCCTGTTACTACGACATTATTGGCTTTCAGCACGAGGGTCAGATTATTTGGCCTTAAACCAGCAGCGTTGTCATAATCGACCCATGTCTTCGTCCCGCTGACGCTTGTTGAGCCAGCCTTGAGGGTGTTTGTGAAGTCTCTGCCGTTGTCCGCTGTCTTGTCGTAGTTGGCAAGCACTTCTTCCTCTACAGTGTACGTAATCCTTACTCCATTTGCGAACTCCGGAAGGTCGGTATAGATGTAGCTCCAAGCGTCGGTGTCCGTGTCAGTCCATGTCGGAGTCACGTCTGGCACCGGTGTGCCGTCAGCTTTCAGGACGAGAGTCAAATCCTCCGGCCTAGAGCCGTATGCATTGCCATTGTCGACCCATCTCTTTGTGCCGCCAACGATTGTCGAGCCTGCTTTTAGTGTGTTAGTGAAGTTCCTGCCGTCGTCGACTGTTTTGTTGTAGTTAGATGGCACAATTTCCTCTACAGTATAGGTGATTAAGTTGCCATCTGCGTACCTCGGAAGATCCTCATACGTGTAACTCCATACGTTACCGGCTGGCTTATCCCATGTCGGCACGGCTGTCGTCAACTCAACGACGCCTGCGTAAAGTTTGAGAGTCAAGTCAGTAGGACGCGTAGTGTAAAGGTTGTTGTTGTCCACCCACGTCTTCGTTCCGCTTACGCTTGTCGTGCCGGGCTTCAGGGTATTGGTTATTTCGTTCCCGACTACGACGCTGTTGTAGTCGTCAAGCTCTACTTCCTTGACGCTGTACACAATCTCAACGCCGTTTTTGTACTTGTCAAGATTCTCGAACGTAAACTCCCATTCGTTAAGGTCTTCATAATCTTCCAGGTATAGAGTCTCTGACTTTAAGAACACATTATCTTGATACAAGTTGATCGTTATGCTTACAGGCCGTAGGTCGGGAGCTCCGCTGTCCAACCAGACCTTCTTTACCGGGTACTCCGTAGTGCCGGCCAACGAGTTCGTTACAGTCAAGCCGTCTTCCGAGTAGGTCGCAGCGTAGCCGTCAGGTACAACTGTCTCAAATGCTCTATATATATACTCAACTCCGCTGTTGTTGTATATGGGCACTGTAAATGTAAGTTGCTGAGAGTCATCACCGTCTAGCTCTTTCGCTATGTCAGCAAGGACTGTGCCTGTCGTATCAGTAGAGCCTTCGTATTGCTTCAGGGTAATTGTACCTTCTGCTATAAAGTTTTCATCAGCGTCGAAGCGTGTGTTGTACGCATTGTCATTGTCTTTCCAAACCTTCGTCACCGTTATATCTTTAGTGGTAGGTTTATAAACGTACGTAATGACAACATTCGCAAACGGCATCGTGCCATTGACTAAATCGTCAACTTTCGAGATGTCATCTGTTCCTGCGCCAAGTAAATAGTTGACTTCCCAACCAACGCTATCGAACACGTAGCCAGTGATTTCATTTTTCTCCTGCTGCGCGAAAGCCGTTCCAAATGGAGGCGTTACGATACTATCGCGAACGATTGGAAGGCCACTACCATACTGGTCTTGCACAGTTAGTTTGATTTCCGGTTGGTATCCGACCAGAACAATAGTTCCGTTTGAACCCTCGGGCAAGGTGATAACATACGGATTCTCCGCGCTTGGCGCGTTTTGCGTATATGTACGGGTGCCGACGTCGTAGATCAAAAATGCTTCGGGATCGATTACACGGTCGAAATTTATTAATTTGTAAATCAAATTCTCAGCAACCGTCACTTGCCAATCGCCTTCTCCTAACGAGATATCATCAGTTGAGGTTGGGTGGATAAGCAATTCATTGACGTCAAGGTACAGGCTGTCAAGGATTATTGCGTCAGAGCTCAGAATATTCTCAATAGTGTTTACTCTTCCACCAACAGCCGCTAACTCCGCTCCGCTGTTCGATATGGCGTTGCCATTCGCGTTAGCAGCGAAGTAGATTACGCGTATTGAGTTCGATGGCCTCGTCAATTGAGGGATAGGGAAGGGCCTCTCGGCGAAGTTGCCGAGATAGTTCTTATAGGATAAGTCGGCTCCGTCATTCGTGTAGTATAAGCCATTGGGCGCGTCATTCTCGCCCTCAACTATGATAGGATAGGTCAGTGTGATTTCCTCTTCCAGAATATCGCCGAAGTTCCACATAATCGTATTCGGATAGCTATTCGTGTCGATGACAACGAATCCCTCGCGAGTACCAAGCGTATAGGTGTTGGAGGTGTAAACGCCGCCGGAGTTCGTGAAGCTCAGGTTCTCAGTATCCGAGCCTGACTTTACGGTGAATGTACCGGTCATATCCACGAAAAACGCTGCGCGCTCGGTCGTCGGATTGCCATCCGAATCCAAGATAAAGGGATTGCTAGCTTTGCCCATAACATCTTGAATAACTGTCGCGTCTGTTCCGGCTTTCTTTGCTGTCTTCGCGATATCTTCGAATACTCCGGTAATGTCAGCAACATCGCTAGCAGATGTGAATATCCCCGGCCCTAAAACGATGCTTTCGAGCCAGTCCTGCGCGTACGCAATACCATCGATCATGTAACCAACCGTGAAAACGCCGTTATCGCTATCCGCGCCGCCCAACGCGCTGTGCAGGGCAATACGCGCGTTGTTTATATTCGCCGCGACGCCGGTTCCCGTCGTGGTTGTCGAGTATGCGACCGGGTCGCCGCCGCCGACGTTGTTGTTGGAGGTACCCCTGGGTTCTCCGTCAGACATGAATACAACATAAATCGGATGGCCATCATAATCCGTAGCATTTTTAATATTGTTGACTATAGTTGTCGCCGTTTGCAGGGCAGACACGTAGTTTGTCCCTGAAGTTGTTGTCAGCCCGTTGATGTGAGTCTGCATCGCGCCCTTTTCGGTGTAGTCGAATAAAGCGCCGCTCTCGTAAAGACTTGCGTTATTTACACCAAAATCTACGAGCGCCACCTTATGCGGGCTTTGAACTGTAATCTCATCGTTATTTGCATCAATGTACTTCGTCGGCTTGTACATCTCATCTAAGAAAGCGTTCGCCGCAATCTTCATCTGGGTCAGGCGGTTTGTCGTCATTGTAGCCGGTACGCTCCCGGGTAGTGAGCTGAGGGCGGAAGGCATGGTTACTTCATTAACGGTTACCCCCGAAAATACCGCCGCGTAGAAACTCCTGGCTCCGGCGGATGTGTTTCGGGTATATGCTGCGCCGCTTCCCGTAGCAGTGTTGCCGCGGTCGTAAGTTACCCCGTTGTAACGTATATACCGGTCAGTATTATTGGTATCGTTGTTTCCCGAGCTTATGACCCCGCTAACGCCGCTGATAGCCAAAATCTGACCGCTTGCCTCATGGACATGCGCGGTAAAGGTGACAGTAACCCTGCCGGTCCTTGCGGTTCCGCCGGTGTCACTCGTTATATTGCTTGTGCTTGAGCGATAACTTACGTTGTCCTGCGTAAATGTTACAGTCTTTTGGACGGTAGCCGGGGCGGGAGGCGTCGCTGTTATCGAACCCAGATTTGACGGCATTGTTATGGTGTAACCGTCAACCGTTACGCTTCCGCCTGCAAATACCGCCGAATAGAAACTCCTTGCGCCGGCTGAGGTATTCCGGGCATATGTTGCATTGCTACCCGAAGTGGAACTACCACGGTCGTAGGTTACCCCGTTATAACGTACATACCGGTCAGTATTATTGGTATTGTTATTCCCCGAACTTATAACTCCGCTGAAATCGGACGCAGCTACAAGCTCGCCGGTATTCTTGTTGATCCACGCTGTGAAAGTAACGCTCACCCTGCCGCTCCATGCGGATCCGCCGGTGTCACTCGTTATATTGCTTCCGCTTGAGCGATAACTTACGTTGTCTTTTGTAAATGTCACCTGTTTACTGATGATATCAGGATCGCTGGCTATGGGGACGCTCGTACTCATGCTGGTTGATGTGTCCAGCACAAGCACGATATCAACTTCCTGTGGCATTGGTTTACCGGCCACGCTAAGTGTGACGTTGGCTTTGGTGCTGTCCGGGTCCGTCCAGCCGCCGGTTGTCTTGCCAAGCGTTACACCTCCGGGCGCTGGGTAGTCCGGAAAATTCGGATCCTCCGACCCGCTATTATAAACAATAGGGTCGGAGGAGCTGTCGCCCGGTTCCGCCAGGGCTGCGGGGCCGGCGAAGGTGATAAGTCCGAAGACCATCATCAGGCTCAACAGAACCGATATGGTCTTCTTTGTGAGAATCTTTGCTTTCTTCATTGTCTCTCTCCTCGTTAATCATAAGATGTCTGTTTGAGAACGAATCCATTGCATTCTTTTGCTGTTGTATAAGGGGTTCGCAACTTGATTTTTCACATATTCAAAACCGGTTAAACCGGGCACGCGAGGTTATCGTGCGCTGCTTCTGCGCGATTATTGTATAATCTACCATATATATAGTAAAAAATCAATAAAGATTTTCAAATGTCACGAAATTGTCACATTAAGTATTAGACTCGGCGTGGGGAGGACGGGGAGTTATGCAATATGGCGTGTTGCGGAGGTTGTTTGGTGTTGTTTTGTGAATGATATGGGCGGTAGGGAAGGGGAGTTTGTTTCTTTTGGTGATATGATTGTGATAGGAGTAGCATTGAGCTTATTTAATGGTTTTATGAGCGTGTGTTGTGGTGCGAGGAACGTATTACGGGGGTTTGGACAACCCCCGGCGTCTGCGGACGCCCCCCCTTCGTGCGCGAAGGGGGCACGAGAGGGAGGACAACCCCCGGCGTCTGCGGACGCCACCCCCTTCGTGAGCGAAGGGGGCTTGAGTGCGCCTTACCGGTGGGGATTGCGGGTCAAGCCCGCAATGACGGAGGGGCGCGAGGGGGCATGGACGGGGCATGGACGGGGCATGGGGTGGGAAAAAAAAGGCGGGCATTATGCCCGCCTTAACAGAGTGTAAAAAGCGTTGTTATATGCCCGGTTTGAATGCGGCGAACTCGCCTTTTGTCCTTATTGTTTCGTCGCCGAGTTTTATGAAAAACAGATCCCAGAGTTCGAGCGAATCCACCATCAGGCCGAGCGCTATTGCTGCTGTTTTCGGTGAGTTCGGCGGGTTCATCCTGAGCGTGTCGCGCAGCTCGAATGAGCGTTCCAGAACGGTGGGGTAGCCCGCATATATCTCCCTTACTTCTTCATCTTGGTTTTCGCCTGTATGGTACAAGACTCTTACGAAGTTCACCACATGGTTCGCGAAGTTGTGCTTGTCATTGAGGCGGTTCAGGTAGAGCGCTCCGGAGAGGGTCAGGTCCTTGTAGATGTTATCCGTAAACCACATCAATGTGTCGACGAATCTGTTCTCCATGAGCTGCACGAAAACTTCGAGGTCAAGCACTGTGGAGAGTATGGTTCCGCGCAGCTCTTCGACGAATTCGTTCTGCGTCCTTAGGAGTTCCGAGTTCTTGCTGCAGAGCGTCGGGAATCCCTGTTCGAACTGCCTGATGTGGTACAGTTCGTATAGGACGTTTGACTCGAACAGGCGACCGTCGATAGCAGTCAGAAGGCTGACTGAGTAGACGCCGCCGGCAGGGGTTTCGGACACTTCAATCGCACCTAATATGTCCTCGCCGTCAAGCGGCAGGTAGCGCACCGGCTTGCTTAGGGATGCGTATAGATTCTCTATCAGCTCTGCCGTCGATTCTGATATTTTTATACCTAAGATTTCCATTATTTTTTACTTCTTCAGCTCCACCCAGAGGTTTGAGTACAGCGTTAAAATGTCGTCCGGGAGGTTCGTGAATACATCGCACCTTGCGAGCACTTCAGAGCTGGCGAACATGATCTCGCGCTCCTCGGGTTCGAGGTCTTGCGCGAACTGTTCCGCTGCCTTATAGTTTGCCGACGCGTACCATATTTCTTCCATGTTTGCCAGCGCGGCGTCGGTGCTGCACATGAAGTTTATGAAGAGCTCCGCGTTCTCTTTGTTCTTCGCGCCTTTCGGTATGCACATGGCGTCCACGAAGCAGTTTGATCCTTCATCCGGAATTATGAATTCGAGGTCGGGATTGTTCTCGACCATCTGCAGATAGTCGCCTGCGTAGTAGGGTCCGATATACGCTTCACCGGCTTCCAGTTTGTCGTATATCTGATCCATGACATAGGCCTGCAGTATTGGCTTTTGCGTTAGCAGAAGGTCATACGCTTTGCGTATCTGCGTCTCGTTGGTTGTGTTTTGGCTGTAGCCCAGGTATTTAAGCGCAATCCCGAAGGCGTCGCGCGGGTTGTCGAACATGAGGATCTGGCCCGTATACCGGCTGTCGAACAGGGCGGACCAGCTAGTTATTTCTTCGGAAATGTATGCCGTGTTGTATATCAGCCCGACGGTTCCTGTCATGTACGCGACCGAGTACTTGCCTTCCGGGTCGTACTCGAGTTTCTTGTACCGGTTGTCAATGAGGCTGTAGTTCGGTATTTTGGTAAAGTCGATAGTTTCCAGCATGTCTTCTTTTATTAGCCTTGCTACCATGTAGTCCGACGGTATTATCACGTCGTAGGAAGCGCTGCCGGACTTCAGTATCGAGTACATTTCTTCGTTGCTCTGGTACTCCTGGTAGTTGACTTTAATGCCGGTTTCTTTGCGGAAATCGTCGAAGATGCTCTCGTCGATGTAGGGGCCTCCCCAGTTGTAGACGTTGACTTCTCCCTTGGCTTTTTTGTCGCAGGCTGACAGCGGGAGCGCCGCCAGGATGCATAGCGCGATGATGAGCGGGATCCTTAGCTTATTCATATGATATTACCGTCCTTTCCGTGATTAGCTTTCCAGGTTTTTGACGAGCCTTCTGTGCTTTTCTTCCTGCCTGGATTGCCTTACATTTATAATGATAAGCAGTATAAGAACTGACATGAACATGATCGTGGAAAGCGCGTTTATCTCCGGGCTGACGCGCCTTCTCGTCATCGAAAACACTTTCATGGAAAGCGTCATTATGTTCTTGCCCGCCGTGAAATAACTGATGACGAAATCGTCAATCGATAGCGTGAAAGCGATTATCATCCCGTTGATGATCCCCGGCATTATTTCCGGTACGACGACCTTCCAGAACGCTTTCATCCACGTGCAGCCCAGGTCGCGCGCGGCGTCGACGAGGTTCGTGTCGAGCTGCCGCAGTTTCGGCATGATGGACAGTATCACATAAGGTATGTTGAATGTGATATGGGCGATGAGCAGGGTGCCGAATCCGAACTCGAACTTCAGCACCGTCCCAATGGCTACGAACAGCAGGCTCATGGACACGCCCGTGATGATGTCGGCGTTGATGAGCGGCACGTTGTTGACCTGCATCAGAGGCGCGCGCCAGCGCCTGCGCATATTGTGGAACCCGAAAGCCGAGAATGTGCCTATTACTGTCGCCGCGACCGCTGCTATCAGGGATACCGCGATGGTAATATAGAAGGAGTTCAGGATAGAGCCGTCGCGCAGGAGCTCTTTGTACCAGTCGAGTGAGAAGCCGGTCCATACTGTGCGGCTTTTCGTGCTGTTGAATGAGAATACTATGAGCACGAATATAGGCGCGTAAAGGAAGAATAGTATCAGCGCCGTATAGGAGCGCGACGGCGCGCCAGGTTTCTTCGTCATAGCCCCACCGCCATTTCTTCGCCTTCGCCGAACTTGTTCATTATATACATGAAGAGCATGACGATAACCATCATCACAAGGGCAATGGCCGAGCCCAGGTGCGGGTTGTAGGCCGTGCCGAGAAATTGTATCTCTACAAGGTCGCCGAGCAGCATCTGTTTGCCGCCTCCCAGGAGCTGCGATATGACGAAAGTGGAGACTGCCGGCACGAAGACCATCGTGACTCCCGAGAGCACGCCCGGCAGGCTGAGCGGCAGTATGACCTTGCGGAACACGAAAGCGGAGTTCGCGCCGAGGTCCTGCGCGGCTTCGACGAGCGTCCTGTCGATCTTTACGATAACGGAGTAGATGGGGAGGATCATGAAGGGGAGGAAGTTATATACCATTCCTATCACGACGGCTGCTTGCGTATTGATGATCCGCAGAGGCGGCAGCCCGATGCCTGTCAGGAGCCGGTTGAGCAGCCCCGTGTTTTCGAGTATCGACATCCAGGCGTAGGTGCGCAGCAGGAAGTTCATCCACATAGGGAGCATGATGAGCATCAGCAAAACCCTTTGAATGCGGACTTTTTCCCTCGAGATAATATATGCCACGGGGTAGCCGAGTATCATGCAGACTATCGTGGATACAATCGCCAGCACGAACGAGCGCGCGAAGACCGTGGCGTAGTCCATCATAGAGGAAAAGTTGCCGAGCGTCAGCGCGCCGTCCGAGGCTGTGAACGCGTAAATAACCACTATAACTATAGGGGCGACCACGAAGAGGGCCATCCAGCCGACGTACGGGATTGCGAGGTATTTAGGTTTCATACTCGTGCTCGTCCTCCTCTTCCTCAGGGTCGTACTCGGCGTCGCTGATTTCGTCGTACTCGGCGCTGAAAGAGCTGTAGTCGCCGAACATGCCGGAGAACTGGCTCTTCTTCATTATATGGAAGCCCCGGGGTTCGATCTTGATGCCGATCCTCGAGCCGATCTCGTTGAGGGCCGTCGTCTGGATTAGCCACTTGAAGCCTCTGAAGTCGACGATGACGTCGTAAAGCACTCCCCGGAACGTTATGTTCACGACAGTGCCGGTCAGCATCCCGTCCTTGGCGTCTACTATGAATACGTCTTCCGGGCGGATCACGACGTCGACAGGCTCGTCTTTCTCGAACCCGCCATCCAGGCATTGGAACCTGCGGCCGAATATCTCGACCACGCAGTCGGCTCGCATGACGCCGTCGACTATGTTGCTCTCGCCTATGAAGTCCGCGACGAAGGCGTTGAGCGGCTCGTCGTAAATATCCTTTGGCGTGCCGATCTGCTGGATGTCCCCGCCTTCCATGACGACTACCGTATCTGACATGGCCAGGGCTTCTTCCTGGTCGTGCGTCACGTACACGAACGTGATGCCTGTGGCGAGCTGCGTCTGCTTGAGCTCGTTTTGCATATCTTTGCGCAACCTCTTGTCCAGCGCTCCCAGCGGCTCGTCCAGAAGCAGCACCGCAGGGCGGTTCACAAGGGCGCGGGCAATCGCGACGCGCTGCTGCTGGCCGCCGGAGAGGGTGGTTACGTCGCGGCTGTCGAAGCCTTTGAGGCTTACTATTTCGAGCATTTCCGTGACTCGCCTGTTTATCTCGCTTCTTTCGAGCTTGTTCCCTTCGGAGCGCTGGAGCCTAAGCCCGAAAGCGACGTTCTCGAACACGTTGAGGTGGGGGAACAGGGCGTACTTCTGGAATACCGTGTTGACCATCCTTTTGTGCGGCGGGACGTCATTAATCCTCACACCGCCAAAAAAGACGTCTCCCGAAGTCGGTTTCAGGAATCCGCCGATGATCCTCAGCGTCGTCGTCTTGCCGCAGCCGCTGGGACCCAGTAGTGTGAGGAATTCTTTGTCGTTGATATAAAGGTTTATGTTATTTAAAACATACTCGTCGTCATACGCCATCGAACAGTTCGACAGGCGGATCAACTCTTTGGACACTTATCCTCCACCTTTCATCTGCAACTTCACCAATAATACATCGCCGCGGCCCGGTTGTCAATTTATTATTTGGTGCATAACTTATGGGATTGCGGCTCGGAGGCCGCAATGACGGTGCGTGGGATTTCCGCAGGGGATTGCGGCAGCCCGCCCCCCTACATTCCGAAACGCGGAGGCATGGATGCCGGAGCGCGCGAGTATGCGCATGGATGCGCATTCGAGCGAAAGGAACGTGATGTAACGGCCGAACTAAGGTGGCACTGAATAGTTACCAGACCGGCACAGTTTGTTCAAGCAGCAATCCCCGCACT
>Ga0082212_10003576_pt1 | contig 21978 bp, 20 predicted proteins | sample TergutNt197P3_FD_71548 | JGI IMG/M metagenome (GOLD analysis project Ga0082212, IMG submission 71548) | Neocapritermes taracua P3 segment gut microbial communities from Petit-Saut dam, French Guiana - Nt197 P3 | ecosystem: Host-associated > Arthropoda: Insects > Digestive system > Gut ...
CGGATCACGCTCAACAAGTTGAGCGCGCGAATTGGCACATGGATGTGCCACTGAGCGGAAAGGAAGCAGAAAAACGTCTTCTGAGCGCAAGGTCCTGAACTGTTACGACGTGTAGCAAGCAGGGGCTCAAATAACCATTTTATCCAGTAATCCGAAAGGTGGCGCGCCAATGCCTGACACAATGCCTGATATAAAGTTCAGCTTGCCCGGACCGGAAATAATAACCCTGTCGGGGCAGGCTGTTGATAAGCTGGTACGTATCGGAGACGGCGACGCTGCGCTGCTGTACCTTTACATACTAAAAACGCGCGGGTACGGTACCGCCGCGGAAGCTGCGGCAGCGCTCGGCAAAGACGCGGGAACCATTGCCAAGTCGATGGCTACGCTCTCCCGTCTCGGGCTGATCAATTACGGCGACCAGACAGCCGCAGCGCAGGACTCCTCGCCTGCGGAGCCTAAGCGCTACTCCGCCGCTGAACTGACCCGTGAGCTGCAGACAAGTTCAGATTTTTCATCGCTTGTCGATGAACTGCAGAATAGCCTCGGAAAAATACTGTCTCCCGACGAGCTCGAACGCCTTCTCGGTATCTATGACGGTCTACGTCTGCCGTCAGACGTCATTTTGCAGCTTGTCACACACTGTATTACAGAGAGCCGCGGGCGCGGAAGCGGCAGAATGCCGTCGATGCGAAGTATTGAAAAGGTCGCCTATACGTGGGAGCGCGAAGGTATATTCTCTCTTGACAGGGCGGAGGAGTACCTGAAAGCGATTGAGTATAAAAAGGGCGAACAGGAAAAACTGAAGCAGGTCCTGCAAATCGATAGTCTGGAGTTATCTGCAGCGGAGACACGCTATATTAATAGCTGGATCGCCATGGGTTTCGGTCATGACGCCGTAGAAATCGCCTACGACAGAACGATAATGAAGACAGGCAAGCTGACTTGGAACTATATGGACTCAATTATCAATAACTGGCATGTAAAGAATCTGCACACTGTGAGAGATATACTCGACAAAGACAGCAGATCTGGCAGAAACAGCCGGGGGTCGTACTCAAATACCGGGGCATATGCGGCGCATGCTGAGAACGGCAAGTCTGCCGGCGGCAAATTCGGCGACGCCAGTACTGATGATATCATGAGGATGGAACGCCTTCTGAAGAAAATAAAGGAAGGGTAATGGCGTTCGTTTGTTGCGGACAGGATTTCGTAAGTTTATAAAACAGTTTACAACCAATTATATAGCGTCCGCTTATTGGGCTGCTTGCAGCGCTATGCGGACAGGATTGGAGGCAAAAAATGTCTCTTGACGGAAAAATTCTGGCGCGCGCTAAGGATGCTCTGCAGGAGAAGCGGCGTATGCGGGATGAGCTGGCAAGCCTTCATCTGAAACGCGTATATTCAGCCGCTCCCAGTGTGCAGGAACTGGACGCGGAAATCCGCGAAACGATGACAGAATTGTTCGCCGCTGCGCTGACGCCCGGCAGCGAATCGCTGATAGAGGATATACATCTCAGGAACATTGAGCTGCAGGCAAAAAGAAAAAGCGAGCTTCGCAGGGCAGGGTTTCCTGAAGGCTACCTCGACGATAGCTATATGTGCAGAAAGTGCCGCGACACAGGATACGAAGGGTCGTCGATCTGCTCCTGTCTCCTGGAACTGTACAAAGCTGAGCAGCGGAACTCGCTGAGCAGCCTCTTCCGGCTCGGCGGAGAAACATTTGATAATTTCGACTTATCATTTTACGACGATAACCCGGCTGCGGATACCGGCGTCTCTCCCAGGAGGTCTATGGATATCATATACGAAACCTGTGTTGAGTATGCCAGGAAGTTCGGAGAGAAGTCAATGAACCTGTTCTTCAATGGCGCGCCCGGACTGGGTAAGACCTTTTTGTCCGCCTGCATTGCCCGCGTTGTCGCCGATAATGGCTTCTCAGTCGTATATGACACCGCTTCATCTGTCTTTTCAAAGTTTGAAGATGCAAGGTTTCTGCGTACCGACGACGTTGATGAAGCCCGCAGCGAAGTTAAAAGATGCCTTGAATGCGACCTGCTTATAATCGACGACCTTGGCACGGAAATGACGACGTCTTTCACGATCAGCGCTTTGTACGATCTGATAAACACGCGCCTTATGTCGGGGAAAAAGACAATAGTAAGTTCAAACCTGTCGCCCGCGGAACTTCATCGTCGTTACTCCGAGCAGATAATGTCCCGCCTTGAGGGAGAGTATCAGGTTCTCACTTTCAGAGGCGATGATATCCGCAAACTGCGGAATCTTGTATGATCGAGGCTGCACGAAATACATTACAGCGATACATAATGGCGATGAAAAAGGGACGAATGTCTTCGTCCCTTTTCTATTTTCGCCATGAGCGGCATGGCCTATTATGTATTTCCTGATCGGCTATGCCCTTTTGAGCACTGCTTGTACGGTTTTGCCCGTTAGGGTACAGTTTGTACGGCTATGCCCTTTTGAGCACTGCTTGTACGGTTCTGCCCGTTAGGGTACAGTTTGTACGGCTATGCCCTTGAGCGCACTGCTTGTACGCTCAAGTCTTTTTGATAAAACGTTCTCCGCATTTCGGGCATGTGATCTGCAATTTTCCTTTACCTTTTGGGACACGCAGCGTATTATTACAGCTCGGGCACCGGAAAAATCTGTGAGTCCTGCTCTTACGAAAGCCGGAAAACAAACGCTTAACTCTGGTTTTGACGGGCCACCAGTAACGTATATACCTGTCATTTTCAGCTCTGCGCCTTGCCATGTTACGCGAGAGCATCCTGAACACCGCAAGAATCAGAATCGCGTATGATATGTACACTAGAGGATAAAACCCTGTGATTCCGTAAAGCAGATACAAAGCAAGCGACACAATGATAATCGCGACGCCGAGATTATCAGGGCCGTACCTGCCTGCCATGAATCTGCGTAGAAAGTTCCTTATCACACAAAATCCCCCGGTTGCGTCGAGTGTTCCGGCCCTCCGATATCTCAATACCGGGAGCAGCGCGTAATCGATCAGTCTATATAAGTCGAGTTCCGGATAATTGGGTCAACGCCTCTAAGTATATCACCTTTTTCCCGAATTTTGCGTTCGTCACATTTTTTTAACATCTGGTAACTGGTCAGGTCCTCTGTTCAGAGGGTATCCGTGAGATGCTTTTTTGAGGCTTCAACAATCGTTATGGGTTACACGCGCAGTGGCTACCGCCTCCTGCCTAACAATCAGTCTCAAAAAAGGCAGTCTCCCGGATACCCCCTGAACAGTTACCGGAACTGTTACAATACCTGTTGAATTACCTGACAGAACTCAATACTCATACTTCCCGCCGCCGATAAACTCGCGCAAAATAGAATCAGCAGGCACCATTGCCGGATCGATCTCTTCAAACATGTTCAAAACGGGCAGCAAAGACTGAAGCTCGCGAATCCTCTCCATGTCATCGGGCATGCGGCTGAACGCCTTGAGAGCGTATCTCTTCATAACAGGTATCTCGTACTCCATAGATGAATCGAACAGCAGGTCCGCCTTGGACTTAAACGGCGAAATGTATTTCTTCTCTCCTCGCCGGACATTTGCCCACATCCTGAGTGTATCCGCTACATCCGTCCCGCGAAACAACTCATCGCGGACAACTCGTCGCATAATTCTTGTCCATGTTCTTTTAAAGCAAATCTCTTTATCATGCTCGACGTCGGATCTCGCGCTTATATATAGCTTGAATGCCTCCGGATGCGAGTTTGCCAACATGTCGTTCAGCGCGTGAATGCCTTCAAAAACAACAATTTCGTCTTTATTCAGTTTAAACGGCGTCGAACGGGACAGATCTTGTGTCTGTGTCCTGAAATTGAAGTACGGTATCATAATTTCTTCGCCGTGCTCAAGCATCTCAAAATGGCTGTTCAGCATGGCAATATCCAGGCAAAACGGCGACTCTTTATCGATCTCTCCGTCTTTCGTGCGGGGCGCAGTCTCAGGGTCAGGGGTAACAAAGTATTTATCCATCGATACAGACTGCGCTATAATGCCAATATCCTCGAGAGCGTCGCAGATTTTTTTTGCTGTTGTTGTCTTTCCCGAGCCTGAAGGTCCTGACAAGAGTACGACGCGGCTCTTCTCCATCCGATCCGCGATCATCTTCGCCGCGCCGGCGACTTTATCGTTGAACCGTCGTTCACAGTCGAGCGCAAAACCTTCCGCGTCTTCCTTTACGCTCTTGTTTATTGACTCAAGGTCAAATGACATAGCTTAACCTCCCTGTTTTACTTCGTATCTTAGCTGGTAATACTGCCGATCATAGCGGGTCACATTCGAACAGGCGCTATCTCTCTGATACGCTTGAACTTGTCTTTTACTTTATCGCTGTGCATAATGTACTCTCGAGGATACTTTGCGTTGAAAATCCGCTCAATTCTGCCTCCGGGAGTTACCAGTTTCGTTACCCCTCCGCCTCCGAGAGAAATTACAGTGCAGAGTTCTTCCATCATACATACATTATATATACATTCGCAGCCGGGCAAACTCCATCCGGTGTTCTCAAAACCGCCTGATGTGAACTTCTGCCTGTACAGATAGTATGGAGCATAGTTGCGGCTTCTGAGTTTATCGGAAGCATACCCGAGCATTCGCGCAACAGCAACTCCGTCTGGCGTCTCTGTGCCGTCAAGCATAAGGCGCGAACCTTTTTTCTTGGATAACGTGTGGACCGTGACATTCTCCGGACAGCATCCCAGAACAGTATCCAGTGTAAATGCAAAGCCCCCGGGACTGTCCTCCGGAAGCCCCGCAATGACGTCCATATTCAGCGTGAACCCGAAACGCCTGACTTCATTCACTGCGTCGATCACATGTTCCGGCGTGTGCTTTCGCCCAATTGCCAATAAAACCTCAGCCGACATGGACTGCGGGTTCACGCAAACGCGCCCCGCTCCCATAGTCCTGATGATTTCAAGTTTCCCGCGTGTGATCGTATCCGGGCGGCCTGCCTCAACAGTATACTCGCGCACGGACGACAGATCGAATGAGTCGTTCACCGCGCGCATGATTATTTCAAGATTAGCATCAGGCAGCGAAGTCGGAGTACCGCCGCCAATGTAAACGGATATTACGCGAAGACCGTACTCACGTACTGCTTTTGCGGCTTCAGATATCTCGTAAAGCAGTGTCTCCGTAAAAGGCTCGATGAGAGTGAATGATTTCTCCACGCTGTTGCTCACAAAGCTGCAGTAAGCGCAGCGTGTCGGGCAAAAAGGAATACCTATATAGACAGCGACGTCATTTACTTCTACAGTCTCTTTGATTGCAAGAGCTGACTGTGCCGCGTCTACGCACATATGCGCCCGTTCAGGCGAGACATAGTACTCGTTGACTAGTACCCTCGCCGCCGCTTTTCTGCTTGCGCCGGAGAGAAGCGCGTTTTCAGCGATCTTTGCAGGGCGGATTCCTGTCAGAGCACCCCAAACAGGCGGTTCGGAAATGAAAGTGACCGCTGCGCGAAAGAACGACTGCTTAACTATACGCTGCAGGAGTCTGTCCGTCATGAGCCTGTCGGTCAGTTTACTCCGGTTCACGCGCGCGGTACCGCGCGACTTTTCGCCGCTCCTTTCTATGGTCGTGATCGCCTGAACGTATGTGCCCCCGTGTACCAGCACTGACTTAGCGGAAATTGCTGACGCCGGGTCTTGTTCGTGGGCTTGAGCGGTCTGCGCGTGGGGTGCAGCCTGTGCGGAGATGCCCTGCTCATGCTGCGCTGCGGTTTGCGCGTGGGGTGTGGCTTGTGCTGTTAGCCGCTGTGAATCCTCATATTCAGGCCGCTCGCCGGGAAAGAGCGCCAGCATAATCTGCTCCACTGCATATTTATAGCTGTGCCCGATGAGATTCAGCTTCATCTGCGGTACACGCTCCTTATAAAATGCGTTTTACTCCTACCCCCGCTCACTGTGCTCACCGTCGGCGTACCGCATGTAGTAGTTAAAGCTTCTCTCACGCCCGAGGGTCGTCGCCTCAGCATGCCCCGGGAAGACTTCGTAATCGCCTTCAAGCAGCGATAATCTATGCAGAGAAGTCAGCAAAACTTCCATATCACCGCCAAGGTCGGTGCGCCCGCAGCTATCGCGAAAGAGTGTATCGCCTGAGAACAACGCGCGCTCACATATCAGCGAAACAGAGCCTGATGAGTGCCCGGGAGTCTCGATAACGGAGAACTCCAGGCTGCCGACTTTTACTACGTCTCCTTCAGAGTAGTAACTCAGTCCGCTGCTGTCATCAAGCTTATGCTGGTCATGCTTCCCCCCTGTGTTCACATCATTCATGTGAATATATGCCGGCGCTCCTGTTGCGTTCATGACCGGTTCCAGCGCCATGAAGTGATCGAAATGGCCGTGTGTTAGAAAAATGGCCCTTGGAATCAACCTGTTTGACTCAATATAGTCAAGAATTATATTTGAATCTGCACCCGGATCTATTATCGCGCATTCAAGCGTTTTCTCATCTGTGACGATGTAGCAGTTCGTCTCCAGATGGCCAACCGGCAGAGTCTTTATCAGCATAGTAAAATCTCCTTACAACAAGAGTCTCCCCGGACAATATCCGGCTGTCAGCATTGTAGCACATAACTTAGCTATTGACAACGATGGTACAATGTACCTGATAACGCAGTGTAAACATGATGCTACTATTCAGTGGGTATCCGTGAGATGCTTTTTTAAGGCTTCTACGAATGTTCCGGGTTATATGCGCAGTGGCTATCGCCTCCTGCTTCATAATCAGCCTCAAAAAAGGCAGTCTCACGGATACCCACTGAATAGCAATAACGCGGTTACAGTTCAGGGGGTCTCGTCATTGCGGGCTCTCAAGGAATCCAAGAATTCCCTGCAATCAACATCGGGCAGGCACATTATTCATTGGATTGCGGCCTCCGTGCCGCCTTTCATAACGGCTTCAGATAATCGGGAGGTGAGGTGTTCGTGTCTCCAAAGGCGAAGGGGCTTAAGCAGGTAGCTCAGAATAAAAAGGCATATCACGATTACTTCATTCTTGATAAGTTTGAAGCCGGGGTGGAACTGTTCGGTACCGAAGTCAAATCTATTCGACAGGGAAGTATTAACCTGAAGGACTCATATTGCATGGTAAAGGACGGGGAACTTTTTGCCCGCGGATTACATATAAGCCCGTATGAGAAAGGCAACATCTTCAACCGCGATCCGATGCGCCCAAAAAGACTGCTCATGCATAAGCGCGAGATAATGCGATTATACGGCCGGATCAAGCAGGACGGGCTTGCTCTGATTCCTCTGTCCGTGTATTTCAGGGACTCGCGAGTCAAAATCGAGCTCGGGCTTGCCAAGGGTAAAAAACTGCACGACAAGCGTGAAGCGGAAGCGGCAAAAACTTCCGAGCGCGAAATGGACAGGCGTCTGGCAGGTATCAGAGAGTAAGCAAATATCCATTCAACTCGCTTCACAGTGCGTCACAATGCGCCGGAACGGCGCTGTGGAAGCTTAACACCGTCCCGGTGTATCTGAGGCGGGAGTCTTCTCCCTGGCGATCGAAAAATCATTTCAGAGATCCCGTCAACCCGCTGCAGGTTGTATATCATTATAGTCAGGAGATTTTATAATCATGTCAGATGAACACGAAGCAACTCAAAACCCCATAGTGACGATAGAAATGGCTGACGGAGGCGTGATTGTCGCCGAACTATATCCTCACATCGCTCCGAATACAGTCAACAATTTCGTATCCCTTATTAATGAGGGATTCTACGACGGGCTGATTTTCCACAGGGTAATACCGGGCTTTATGCTTCAGGGCGGATGTCCGCTCGGACAGGGGTACGGCGATCCCGGCTACAGTATCCCGGGAGAGTTTTCGAAGAACGGGTTTAAAAACGATCTGAAACATTCGCGCGGCGTTTTATCAATGGCCAGATCGCAAGCGCCTGATTCGGCAGGTAGCCAGTTCTTCATAATGCATGAGGACTCCCCGCATCTCGACGGCTCATACGCTGCGTTCGGCTGTGTGACGAAAGGTCTGGATGTTGTGGATGCAATAGCCTCTGTAGAAACGGACGGCGGCGATCGCCCGAAGGCTGAACAACGCATGGAGCGGGTAACCGTTGATACTTTCGGCGTCGTCTATCCTGCCCCGGAAAAAGCATAGACCCCTCCTCTCTCCTCTCTCCTCTCTCCTCTCTCCTCTCTCCTCTCTAATTATTATTTCTATTCTCTTTTTCTTAATCTCTAATCACTAATCTCTAATCTCTAGTCGCGGGGCTGCAACGGTTTCGACGGGGGTGCGGAGGCATGAATAGCGGGCGGAGAAGCCGACTCCTAAAAAGGCAAACTTTTATAAATTAAAGAACAACGATTACGCTGTTCCGGTAGCCGCTTAAGGCTGCCCGTCCTGCCCGGAAGGTCCACGAACCGGGATTTGGGCGTCGATTAGTGGAGAACGTGTGTGCGGTAAGCTTTGCCCGCGCCATGAACAATGAAGCTACTGAGCCATGAACGCGTGACGGTTTGCGCTATGGTAAAGGAAACAGATGAAAGCGCCGGGGTCTCTCCAGCTCTGAGTCCAAAATAACCGTCTGCGCCCGGAGAAGTTCATGTCAAATCGCTTTCGGACGCGGGTTCAACTCCCGCCAGCTCCACCATAACCTAGAAAATCGTTGCACTGCAACGATTTTCTGCTACCAGTGTTATCTTGTAAAAAGTAAAACTTCTTTACTTTTCTGCCTGCATCTGGTAATCTTTCACAGCAACGAGTCGGCAAGTGTATTTTCGTGTATGGCTTCATTGGCTGGAATAAAACTTACTAAGGCTGAATAGGGAGGTAACTTCGTTGATTGATAATATTGACATCATCCTCAGCGAAGGTGAAAGCTATACGGTAGAGTTTAAAGAGAGTCCCGATAAAGACCTTCCATCAGAGGTTTGCGCTTTCGCGAATGCTTCCGGAGGCAAAGTATACATAGGTGTTTGCGACGACAACCGCGTCGTGGGGACTGATACGAGCAATAGAGCACGCTCTCAGATTAAGGATACCATCAACAAGATCGAGCCTCGACTAAATGTAGGTCTCGATGTGTACGACGACATAATAATCTTGACCGTACCGGAAGGGACGCAGAAGCCTTATTCATGTCCGGCGGGATTTTATTTGCGGACAGGACCTAACTCTCAGAAATTGGATCGCGAAAGTATAATCGAATTCTTTCAGAATGAAGGTCGTGTTCGCTACGATCAGATCCTCCGTAACGACTTGCCGATTACAGAGCAATTTGATGAAGCGGCATACCGACGGTTTATCAGATCCGCAAAAATCAGTGATGTACATGACCAGAATACAAATTTAGTTAATCTGAAATGTGCTGGGATGATTGGTGGAAAACTGTGTTTTACTAATGTCGGCGCGTTATTTTTCAGAATCAATGACGAAGATGTGGAGTTCCGACATGCAGGAATCGTATGTGGTCTGTTTAGAGGAACTAACAAAGCGTACGTATTGGACGCCAAAGAGTTGAATGGAGATATAGTCAGCAATGTTGACGATGCAATCATATTTCTGAAAAAGCATCTGCGCATCAGCTTCAAAATAGAGGGGTTGCGGCGGGAAAACATCCTGGAATTACCGGAGGACGGGCTCCGTGAAGCCGTTGTGAATGCCGCCTGCCACAGAAATTATTTTGAGAATGGATCAAGGATCATGGTAGAAATCTACGATGACCGTGTGGATATTGTAAGTCCCGGTGGCGTATGTAAAGGCATCACGCCTGAGAACTTTGGAACCGTCAGCATCACGCGAAACCCGCTAGTACAGAGTATGTTTTACCGTATTGATTATATCGAGCAGATGGGGACAGGCATCATGCGTATGAAGGAAGCTGCGAAAGAGGCCAATGTTGCCGAGCCTCAGTTCGAGCTTGAAAACTTTTTCAGGGTAACTTTTAAACGAACTCCGCTTAATACTCAAGCGATACCAAGCGATACTCAAGCGACACTTGGCAGTGGCAGTAATGGCGGTAATGGCGGAATAAATGGCGGAATAAATGGCGGTAATGGCGGAATAAATGGTGGTAACCAAAAAGCCGTTTTGGATATTCTCAGGAGCGATTCGGCCATTACAACAACTAACATGAGCAAGCAAACAGGCATACCAATAAGGACGGTCGAAAGGGTCGTAGCTGAACTGAAGAAAGATGGTTTAGTCGAACGTATCGGCTCAAAGAAAACTGGTTATTGGCGGATTATTGAATAATCACAACCTGACTTTCACGACAAACCCATTCGGTAGAATTTTTATGAGGTTCGTATTTGGGGGCATCAACTCCACCAACAATAAGCTAAGCCTGCGCTAAAAAAAGTCTTTAGCACAGGCTTGACTTATGTGCAATGCGCATTTAATCCTTGCAATAATGATTGATGGCGTCGCATAGAAAATCAGTACACCCCGGAGCCAGCTTGTCGTAGTTTGCCCGGAATCGTTCATCGGCGACGTACATCTCGCCCAACCCTTTATGATACTCTTTGCTATACCTGGGATAAAAAATACTCAGCCATTGCCGGTGCAGGTCACAGGCTTTTTGCGCTAACTCTCCAGCAGGGTCGCCGACTTCGAACGCGGCTTTCAGTGCTTCCTCAATGGCAACACGCAGGCGTTCGCTTTCGTCATACTGCTCCGGAGCTAAGCCTTTCAAGTTCGCGTTGGATTCGTTCATAGCCTGATCCCCGTACTTGGCGCGAACCTCTGCGCCGTATTGCAGTTCGTTTTCATCAATAAGCGATTGCTTGAACCCCTCAAATTTCTCATTGTCTGACATTGTGGCTTCTCCTTTCAAGGCGGCTATGGATTTCGTGACATTAGATATCAGCGTATCAAGCCGCTCGCGTTTGTCGTGAAGTTCGGATAGATGACTGGCAAACGCATTCGCCTTGTCAAAGTCGGGGGCGGTCAGGAGTGTCTTGATATCTTCCAGCGAAAAACTGAGTTCACGGTAAAACAGAATCTGCTGAAGCATGTCCACTTCATGCTGTCCGTATATGCGATACCCCGACGAAGCGATCCTTGCCGGCTTCAGAAGACCAATTTCATCGTAGTGCCGTAATGTTCGGGCGCTGATTCCTGACATTTTCGAGAGCTTGTTGACTGTGTACTCCAACTTTCTTCACCCCACAATGCCAGTATAAACTATTACGTTACGTCAAAGTCAATAGGCTTTTCAAGTTTTTTTGCACAGGCTTTTTATTACTCCGCTTCTCCAAACCCGGCCACTTTCCAGACAATCTCAACCCGGTTTTCGGGATAAACGCAAACCTTGGATATGAGAGCGTCCACAAGCAAGCGCGTCAGCGAGGGTAATCCTCGCTTCGACGATCCCGCCATGCCCGAAGTAGAGCAGATTGCTGATGTAGCTGTTTTTCGCCTGCGGCACGTATCCGAGCTTTATCCCTTCGTAGTAGATTGCTACCCCAAAAGCCTAATGAGTAATCCTCCTTCATGTTCTTGGTGAATTCAGGGCTTTCTAATGGTATAATCCATGTATCTTTGTTTCTTGGGGGTATGTATGATGAGCAATAATATTGTTGTCCTTTCCGGATCGCCGCGAAAAAACGGCAACACCGACAGATTGGTTTCCGCGTTCATCGAAGGAGTGGAATCTGCGGGCAAAGCCGTTTCGCTGTTTCGGGTCGCGGACATGAAGATAAGCGGTTGCCTTGGATGCAACCATTGTTTTGAGGAAAAAGGCGTATGCGTCCAAAAGGACGATATGGGGCAAATACTGGACGCGCTCAGGGGAGCCGATGCGATTGTCCTCGTTTCGCCGGTTTATTATTGGGCTGTAAGCGCACAGTTGAAGCTCGCCATCGACCGGACTTATGCTTTAATAAGCGACAAGCCGCCGATAAAACGCGCCGCGCTCCTGATGACCTGCGGCGACGGCAAGACAGAAACCGCAGATAGCGCGTTGAAGATGTACAACAGTATTTGTTCCTTTTCAAAATGGGAGGACGCCGGGGTAGTGATCGTGACGGGGCTTCATGCGCCGGGTGAGATTGAAGGGCGCGCAGAGCTTGAACAAGCGAAGGCGCTCGGTCGGGAGATATAACCTGGTGATTTCATGGTAACTGATAAAACTGAAACTGGAGCCGGGACAGGAGATCAGCCTTTGAAAAACTACGATAACAGCAAAACGAGAAAACCTCTCATCAAATGGCTCGGATTGCTCGGCGTCGTGAGCTTCATTTCATATGCGGCGGCTGTCGTGTTTTCCCCGCTTGCATATCCAGGCTATGACTGGAAAAGCCAAGCGGTCAGCGACCTGAGCGCTGCGACCGCGCCGTCGCTCATGCTTTGGAATCAACTGTCCAGTCTGTACGGCGTATGCGCGTTGGTCTGCGTCATGATGGTTTGCGTTGCAGTGCAAGGCAGGCTCAGTAAAACCCTGCGGACGGGGATTTACCTATTTTCGATAATGATGTGGGTATCGTCAGTCGGGTTCACGGCGTTCCCACTTTCGGAAACCGGGACTTCCGGCAGGGCTTTTCAAGACGCCATGCACATTGTTGTCACGGTGGTGGTCGTCTTGCTGTCAATCGCATCCCTTGTTCTTATAATGATCGGCGGATATCGCAAGAGGAAATTTGTCTCGCTTGCCGTATTCGCAACGATAGCTTTAGCCCTAATGATGATTGGAGCAATAGGCGTAAATGTCGCGCCAAGCGAATACTTCGGCCTGTTCCAACGGTTCAGCAACCTTATATCAGCAAACGGGTTCCTCGCTGTGCTGGGGATATATCTGTTTATGGGGAAATATGATTTGCATATGAAATAAGAACGCAGGGCGGCACTACGCCGCCCCTTATGCTGCTTCCGTAATCTCGCTATCATTCTGTATAATGTTGTGGTGATATTACTACAATGCCTGCTGTTTCTATAGCGTTTGGGTTTACGGAAGTTAACATTATCTTTGGGTTCAATATTATGGCAATCCTTATCGCTCCTTTCTCAATACTGTTAAAGTTCCCGCTTAATGCCTTGTCAAAAAAGCATGAATACGAAGCTGACGCATTTGAAAAAGGAATGATGGGTAAGGAGGTTCCTGTATCCGCGTTGAAGAAGCTGTATAGAGAGGATCTTGGCAATCTCACCCCCCACCCGTTTGTGGTGATGTTGGATCACTCTCATCCGACTGCGTCACAAAGAATATCGGCTTTTGAGAAGTAATCAATTTCAAAGCTTTCTCATCACCGCGAACCTATATGGAAGCGCAACAACCGGGTTCGTATTTGGGGGGCATCAGCTACACCACAGCAGAAAACCCTTGCGGTGCAAGGGTTTTCCGACTAACAGTGCATTTTTACGGAAAGTAAATTTTCTTTCGCCAGAAGGTGACCATGATATGCCGTACAGCCTTGACCCCATTTCCGACAACTGCTAGAGAAGCAGGGGGGACGGCTCATCTGCTTCTAAAGCAAATGAACCGTCCCCCTGCTTTCCACCCTGCTTTCCCCCCCTGCTTTTACCCCTGCTTTTACCCCTGCTTTCATTCTGTGGCTTCACTAAGAAACTCTGCGCGGCTTTGAATGATCGACTCCAACAGCTCAAGCCGCTCCTCGTTCAGATTGAACTTGCTGTGCCGTTTAAATTTAAACCCGGCCATATCCTTTGCAAGATTTCGCTGCCGCTTTGTCAGCAGCGATCTGATTAACTCCGGTTTGGCGATTGCATACATTCTTTCCCCGATCATAAAGTACACTGACTTACAAACAGGATTTTGAAGATCTGTGTTCGACAGCTCCCCCAAAAGCGCCATGCCGTTATCAAATATCGGAGCGAGCCCGACAATTTCCAGCGTAGTGTTGTCCTGGATAAACCCGAAGTTCCCTAAGTGTCGAATATTCACCGTAAGAGCGTCAAACAGGAGCGTGTCAGCCAGCTCCTGATACTGACTGCTGTCACGATCCAGGCTCTGAATATAATCATTCATGTCCAAAAACAAACTGCGCGCGGATATATACGATACATCCTCTGAAGTAAAGAGCTCACAAACTGAGCATACTTGCCCCATCCACATATCCAGACTATATTTCACATAACTCAAACCCAGAATCTCCGCAACCTGCGCCGCGTAGTATTCGGAAAACTGTTCGGACGCGTATTGGCCTTTCCACGGCAGGCCGGCTTTGTACAAGTATATGATCCCGTCTATCTCTCTCCATGCCTTGCTGACATGCCCGTCTGTTGTGAACTCCGGCGAGCGCGTAAACCCGGTAATATTGTGCGTCCCCTCGCCTGTGAACGCCAGTTCAGAGATTTCTTCACTGATACCATTTTTAAACAGATTGCATTCGTCCCAGCTCTTTGCTTTGTCATCTGAACGCTTTATCCAGAAATCGTCAATCAGAGAAAACCCGCCGGTGAAGTCAAGCAAGTCTTCAAAGCAGGTTGCAAGAGGCTTTTTCTTTCGTAAAACGCTGTATCCGACAATACCATGGAGTGTGGGGGAGAATCTCTTGCTGAGATAATAAGCGATGTTTGGATTAACACGCATTTCAACAGGCAATCTCTTCTCGTCAAAAACCTTGATAAGCCCTACTTCGACCCTGTCGTCGGCCTTCTCATGTACGCTGAACTCACAAACTGGGATATCTTTTCGCATCAAATAGAACTTACTCATTTACTCAACATCGATCATTATCGCGACGTCTGAAAACAATCCGGGTATAGATACGCCAAGACTGTCTATCGTTATCCTGCGTCCCGTCGCCTCAAAGTACTGATTCGAAATCCTGTTCAGCGCCGCGATAAAAACTCCGCTGCCGGACTTATCGTCGAAGACCCTGTCAATCACATTAGGTCTGAACAGATAATCACTATTATCAAGATAGACCGGCCCAAATCGCTCGCTTTCAACATAATCGCACTTGACCCACTCGTTTATGAACGCAACCATCTCTTCGTCAATGATGTCGTATTCAATGCCATTGACTTTGATTTTTCCGGTTTCACTGTTAATGTCGGTAACTTTTATCTCGCTCATGTTGTACAGATGCACTCCGGAACAAATCATCCAAAATATCAGCCCGTCCCTAAGGTATCTGTTGGGGTTCGGCTCATAGCTGCTTTTTACTTTGTCAAGGACCTCTTTAATTGCTTCCGGTTTGTCCACTCTCATAATAACCTCGACCTCAAACAGTTTTGGAATAAATTGTTATTATATCATAAGCGCAGCGCATGATATAATGCGTCATCTTTCGCGGTTCTCGCGCAGCGAGGAGCGAAAGGACTAAAATCAACCATATAATGATTGCGCAGGAATCATTATATCATATACCACAATTTTCAAGCATAGTCAAATAGTGTGCAATGTGCCTGTGAAGCGCCTAAGGGCCCCCCCTCCGATAATAGGCTGCATAGAAAGTCCAAGCCCCCATCCATTGCTGTGGGGGCTTGGACTGCAAATTACCCGGCACGGCAAGCGTACCACTACATGCTAAACTCGATCCTCGCTTCGCGGCTCATTATTCGGGTCAGTATTGCCGCGACTTCGCAGCGCTTGATATTGCTTCCCGGGTTGCAGTTGTGCGCACGCGATATGGCGGAGAGCATAATTGCCGGCTCACAGGATTACGTGCTGGTTGCCGCGCTTGAGAACGCTGCAAATGCGGAAATCGCCTGTATTAAGGGAAATATTGATTTGGTGCTGATGGATGTTTGCACAGCAGATGACGAATCAGGGCTGACGGCGGCGCTTAGGATAAAGCAGCGCTACCCTGATATCCGCATCATTATTATGACTTCCATGCCGGAGTATTCCTTCATTCAAAAAGCGAAAGAGGCGGGGTGTGAGAGTTTCTGGTATAAAGAACATGGTGAAGAACAGCTGCTCAGCGTCATGAACCGTACCATGCAGGGGGAGTCGGTTTATCCGGGCGAAACTCCAGTCGTACCGGTTGGGGATACAGACAGTAATGAACTGACTGAGCGTGAACTGGACGTGCTGCGGCAGCTTTCACTCGGGTACAAATATGAAGAGATCGCCGCGAACCTTTACATCACCTCAAACACTGTGAAGTACCATATCAAGAATCTGCTTATTAAAACAGGGTACCGCAGCGCTCTTCAGCTTGTAGTCGACGTAGTCAGCAAAAGACTGATACTGCCGAAGTTCTAAAGATTCCCGGATACCCCTCTGAAGTGTAACCTACTGTTCGCTTCTCCGTAAAAAGCCGTCAGATTTTGGTTGATTATCGCTCGTATATGATATATACTTTAATAGAAGGCCATTCAAACAGCAGTATGTGTATATGCTAATGAACTCTGCTTTCACAAATCACTGCGTTTATGTCCGAATTCAGCGGACGGATTGGATATAGTATGTTAAAGAATCTGAGCCTTAGGCTGAAAATATTCGCTTTTGTAACTGCCGTGGTAGTAGTTACATTTCTGGCTGTGATCTGGATTGTCACAACAATGAGCACAAGCCTTGCAAAGAGGGATGCGTACAACCTGGCAGAAGAGATGGCTGACAAATATAAAAATGAGATAAAAGCCGAACTTCAGGGCGCCAGGGTAACCTCGGAAACGCTTGCCACTGTTTTCGGGACGCTCAAGGACCACGGATTGACAAGCCGGGATATGATGAACGATATCCTCAAGAACGCTCTCATCCAGAAGGAGTACATCACGGCTTTCTGCATAGCTTACGCGCCGGACGCGCTGGACGGCCTGGACGCCGAGTATGCAGGTCACGGTCCGGAGTACGACGAAACGGGCCGTTATGCTCCGTACTGGAATAAACTCGGAGATAACATCGACGTTCAGCCTCTGTACGATATTGATATATCCGACTGGTGGTACGTTCCGAGGGATACCAAGCAGGAGTACATCACAGATCCATATCCGTATATGGTGCAGGGTAATGAAGTCATGCTGGAAAGCCTTATATTCCCGATAATCCATAACGGGGAGTTTCTCGGTATCATCTCCTCAGACATCGTACTCGATAAACTGCAGGAAATGGTGTCCAGGGTCGACGTCAACGACAATGGAGGATATACGCAGATCTTCTCAAATTCTGGTATAGTGGCTGCGCATCCGGACAAGAACTATCTGGCGAAGGATATATCAGAAGTCCTGGCTTTCGATATGCTGTCCAGGAACCCGTCTCTCGCAGGCGCCGCGCTGAAGATAGCGGAAGAGCATCTGCCGCACGCAATTATTGAAGCCGAAACAGACGAGGATTATAACGCAATCAAAAGCGGACTGGAACAGTTCATCAGCCAGCTAAGAACGTATGCCGCAAACAGTAATGATTTCCGCATGGACCTCTCGCTGCTGACTCCCGATATGGCAATGGCGATCCTTGGCGCAAGCGAAAGCCAGAAGCAGCACGCTGTTGAGATCAGGGAATGCATCAGCAGCGGCACATTGCACATAGATGATAATAAAGATTACTACACTGTATACATGCCGATCCGGTTCAGTGAAGTGACAAATCCATGGGCTGTCGCGGTTAGTTTCCCTATGGCTGATGTGCTGAAAAACGCTAATGATATACGCAACTTTCTTCTTATAATGTCAGTCGCCGCAGTCTGCGTCATAGCTATTTTGCTGTATGTCATTGCAAAGAATATATCGAAGCCGGTGCTTGAGCTGGCTGAAGCCGCAAAGGCGATCGGCGAAGGTGATTTCGATGTAAGTGTACCTCAATCGAGCGGCAATAACGAGATCAGCGTGCTTTCCGGCGCATTCAGCATAATGGCAATGAAGATCGACGATCTGATCCACAAGCTTCAGGACTACGCCCAGGAACTTCAGGAAAAAAACGAGAATCTGCAGCATCTGAACGAGTCGCTTATTATCGCAAGAGATCAAGCGGAGGAATCAAGCCGCGCAAAGAGTGATTTCCTGTCAAATATGAGTCATGAGATGCGTACGCCGCTGAACGCTATCATCGGCATGATCTCGATTGGGAAGTCCGCCGACAACCCGGAACGCAAGGACTATACCCTGGGTAAGATCGAAGACGCTTCCGTCCACCTCCTTGGAGTCATCAACGATGTGCTTGATATGTCAAAAATTGAAGCGGGCAAACTCGAACTCTCGCCTCTGGACTTCAGTTTTGAGAAAATGGTCCGCAAAGTCGTTAACGTAATAAACTTCCGGATCGAGGAGAAACACCAGACGCTGCATGTATCGTTCGATAAAAAAATCCCGCGTAAACTCTACGGAGACGATCAGAGGCTGTCTCAGGTTCTTACAAATCTGCTGTCCAATGCAGTCAAATTCACTCCGGATAAAGGCGAAATACGTCTGAAAATCACCTTCGCAGGAGAAGAAAACAGCGTAATTACGCTGCAGTTTGAGGTCAGCGACACCGGTATCGGCATTAATCAGGAACAACAGAGGTTACTGTTTACATCGTTCCAGCAGGCTGATAACAGCACTTCCCGCAGGTTTGGCGGTACAGGTCTCGGTCTTGCTATTTCAAAAAGAATCGTCGAAATGATGGGCGGGCAGATATGGCTGGAATCCGAGCCCGGCGTAGGCTCAACTTTCCTGTTTACCGCACAGCTTACGCATATCAAAGGCGATTACTCCGCGCTGCTGAACCCGGGGGTTAACTGGGATAATGTCCGTATCGTCGCAGTGGATGACGACGAGGAGATTTGCGCTTTCTTCAGAGATACGGCGGCTGCGCTCGGTATCAACTGTGAAACGGCGTCGTGTGCTGAGGATTTGCTGGAAATGCTTAAAAACAACATCACTCACGATATTTACTTCATTGATTGGAAAATGCCGGGACTAGACGGCATAGAGCTCACAAGAAGAATAAAGGAAAACGGCGGAAAGTCAGTCGTAACTATGATCTCATCTACCGCATGGAGCGTTATCGCAGACGCCGCGCTGGACGCCGGAGTGGACCGCTTCCTGTCAAAACCGCTTTTTTCATCCGATATTGCCGACTGCATCAATGAGTGCGTGGGGATCGACGAGTTCAAAGAGAGCATGCAGGATAGCGTACCTGATGTGTTTACGGGTAAATGCCTGCTGCTTGCCGAGGATGTGGACATAAACCGTGAGATCGTCCTTACTTTACTCGAGCCAACAGATATAACAATTGACTGCGCGGAAAACGGTCTGGAAGCCGTGCGGATGTTCAATGAGGATCCTCAAAGGTATGATATAATCTTTATGGATGTGCAAATGCCTGAGATGGATGGTTTGGAAGCGACTGAGCTGATACGCGCAGCCGCTGTACCGCAGGCGAAGTCAGTACCTATCGTCGCAATGACGGCGAACGTTTTTAAAGAGGACATTGAAAAATGCCTCGCCTCAGGGATGAACGACCATATCGGAAAACCGCTTGATTTTGATGATGTTTTGGCGAAACTTCGTGAATACCTTAAGGACAAAGCAAACTGACTTCAGTATGACACTGCAGTTTTAATCTCCTGCGGATATGTTCCTGCAGCGCAACTCACGAAGGAAATGGAGACACATAATGAAGGTCCGCACAAAAATAATCAGTCTGCTTTGCCTAATGATCTTTGTGGTTTCCTGCACACTCACTGTCTTCATTTTCGTTAGCTTTAATGAGATGCAGCATCGCGGCGATTCCATGCTCACAGAGCTTGACCAGAATACAAATGAGCGCGTAACGCAGGAACTACAGAACCTGGCGGACAACATAAGTAATTATATCCTTGTCCTTGAAACTGAGATCGACAGAAGCATGCTCAACGCAGCGCTGGTCCTTTACGAAGACGATAATCTGTCGGGAGGCACGCTCACGCTGGACGATCTTGAAAGGATTAGGCAACAGACCGGCATGTCCGATCTGTATCTGGGAGATCCTGACGGCGTGTTCACGGTGAGCACTGAACCTGAAGCCATAGGAATCTCTCTTTTCGATATCTGGGAAGGATACCGCATGCTGGTCACCGGAGAATCGGATTACCTTCCTTCAGACCTGAAGGTCAAAGCCGAAACAGGTGAAATATTCAAGTTCACGGCAATTCCGCGGGCGAATGGCCTTGGCATATTGGAGTCTGCGCTTGACGCGGGCGAAATAGAGGACTATCTGCAGCGTTTTCTTGATAATAACAAAAGCATTCGCTCAATGAACCTGTTCGATATCGACCTGATGACCCTGACCAGTAATCAGGCTACCGAAGTGCAGCCCATTTATACGAAGGGCGCCAATGTGCCCCGCAATGAAACGGATATCGATGATTTCTTCAACGGCTACACTGATATCCGCATCTATATGGACAGCGCATATGCACAGATATATTACCCGGTTATAGACGGCGACAGGGTCCGCTACGTACTGTATATCGACCTCGATACCGAAGTATATATCGCAATGCAGCATCTTATTGAAGGATCTATCGGAGAACTGGTTAGTGAAAGTATATATTTAAGCTCTCTGTCGCTGGGGACTGTCTTTGTGATACTGTTGATCTTCACTGTTTTTATTTCAGTGATCACGAGCAAGCTCATCCGGAGGCTCGAAGCGGCTATGGAGTCCGCAAGAGCCGCTAACCAGTCAAAATCAGTCTTTCTGTCCAATATGAGCCACGAGATGCGAACGCCGATGAACGCTATCATCGGCATGACAACTATTGGCAGGAAAGCGGAGAGCGCAGACGAGAAAAACTACACCCTTGACAGGATTGGGGAAGCGTCTTCCCTGCTGCTGGGCATCATAAACGATGTGCTGGATATGGCAAAGATCGAAGCGAACAAGCTTGATCTCTCTCCTGTTGAGTATGATTTCAAAAAGATGCTGGATAAGGTAATAGCGCTCGTAAACTTCAGTATAGAGGAGAAGCTGCAGACACTTACCGTTGATATTGATGAGAATATTCCCCGGTTCATAATCGGTGACGATCAGCGTTTGGCGCAGATAATAACGAATCTGTTATCAAACGCGGTCAAGTTCACACTTGAGGGCGGGAGTATAAGTTTGCAGGCTTTCATGACAGGAGAAACTGACAGTAACTGCGAATTACGTATAGAAGTAACGGACAACGGCATCGGTATATCCCCGGAAAAGCAGGTTAAACTGTTCGACGCGTTTGAACAGGCGGAAAGCGGAACAAGCCGCGCGTACGGCGGTACGGGTCTGGGGCTTTCGATTTCCAAACGCATCGTCGAACTGATGGGCGGCAGTATATGGGTAGAGTCCGAACTGGAAAAAGGTTCAAGATTTATCTTCACAGTTCTCGTTTCGCGCAGCGTGCACAGCAGTCTGGATAGCAGCGGTAATATCCGCGAATCATCTGAAGATCACTCTGCAGCCGGAGGCCGGGCAGGAAGCATAGGAGAGTTCTCCGGTAAACGTCTTCTGCTCGCCGAAGATATTGAAATCAACCGCGAGATTCTGCTCTCACTGCTTGGAGATACGGGACTCATCATCGACTGCGCAGTAAACGGCGTGGAAGCAGTCGAAATGATAGAGTCTAAGCCTGATGAGTACGATATGGTGTTCATGGATCTGCAAATGCCGAAGATGGATGGTTTTGAAGCGACGCGGCGTATTCGCGCCCTGCCGGCTATGCACGACAGTAGACTGCCTATAATCGCTATGACGGCAAACGTCTTCAGAGACGATATCGATGAATGCCTCGCAGCAGGCATGAACGACCACCTTGGCAAGCCTATTGATCTGGACAAAGTACTGGAAATGCTTAGGAAATACATTGGATAAAGCGTTCTGCGGAGCGCCGCTTACGGCGCTTTGCGCAAAGGATGAGAAGCCGGGAGCCGGTATTTTGTGGACGGGAGCACGCAGTTTTGCGTTTATATTGTTGCTCTGAACGTTACAATATAGTTACCATTCAGAGCCACCTTAGTTCGGCCGTTACATCACGTTCCTTTTCACGTTGCGCCGTTCCGGCGCATTGGAATGCGCATCCATGCGCATACTCGTGCGCTCCGGCATCCATGCCTCCGCCTTTCCG
>Ga0082212_10003577_pt1 | contig 21976 bp, 14 predicted proteins | sample TergutNt197P3_FD_71548 | JGI IMG/M metagenome (GOLD analysis project Ga0082212, IMG submission 71548) | Neocapritermes taracua P3 segment gut microbial communities from Petit-Saut dam, French Guiana - Nt197 P3 | ecosystem: Host-associated > Arthropoda: Insects > Digestive system > Gut ...
TAAGGAGCATCCTGAGCAGGGCAAGGCGGCTTTTTTCGCCGCCGGATAAAACCGAAAGAGGCTTAAAGACATCATCGCCCCGGAACAAGAATGCGCCTAACATGGAGCGCACTTTGGGGATGAGATGGGTGGGCGCTTCGGTTTCGATGTACTGCTCTACCGTTTGGCTTCCGGAAAGATTTTCCGCGGCGTCCTGGGAAAAATATCCGGTAGAAATTCCCGCGCCGTATTTGATGCACCCTTCGTAGTTATTGTCGCCGCCCGCAATAATTCTGAGGAGCGTGGTTTTTCCCGCGCCGTTGGGGCCCGCAACTAGAAGTCTTTCCCCGCTTTCAATAGTAAGATCGAGGTTCGAAAGAACCTGCCTTTCGCCGTAGCTCTTGCCTATCCCTTCCAGGGTCAGGGCAATGCGGCCGGAATGCGGCGGCGGCGGAAAACTGATGTTAATCCGTTTGAGATTTTCGGGGATCTCAATGCGCTCCATTTTCTCAAGCCGCTTGATGAGGTCCTGGGCAAAGGCAGCTTTGGTTGCCTTGTAGCGGAAACGGCGGATCAACGCTTCGGTTTTTTCTATTTCCTCCTGCTGAAGCTCATAGCGCTTAACGAGGCTTTCAAGTTCTCCAGCGCGGAGTTTTTCGTAAGTACTGTAGTTGCCAACGTAACGTTTCAGATTCCCCTGAAAGATTTCGTAGACTTCGTTTACGGTAACGTCCAGAAAATAGCGATCGTGGGACACAAGGAGGCAGCCGCCGGGGAAAGAGCCGAGCCAGGACTCAAGCCAGGTACGGGCTTCTATGTCCAGGTAATTTGTCGGCTCATCCAAAAGCATGATGTCGGGATTTTCAAGGAGTATCTTTGCAAGGGCGATACGCATCTGCCAGCCGCCGGAGAATTCCCCGGTTTCGCGATCGAGGTCATTAGGCGAAAAGCCTAACCCCGTGAGAACCTGGGAAATATCCGCGTCCCGCCGGTAATAACCTGAGTTTTCGATCTCCTCTTGCAAGCGGTGATGTTCTTCCAAAAGCGTCCGGGTGCGGCCGGAGTCCTGGAGATTTTCCAGCTCCTTTCCCAATTCTTCCATCTTTTCGATGAGGAGGAGTATGTTCTCGTAAGCGGTTTCAGCTTCTTCCCTGAGGGTTTTTCCTTTGTGAACTATTCCCGACTGGGGGAGGTAGGAAACGCGGCAGCCCTTCTGCACCGCACGATCACCGGAATCGGCGGAAATTTCTCCTGCGATGACTTTCATAAGGGTAGATTTTCCCGCTCCGTTTGCCCCTGCCAGGGCGGCCCGGGAACCTGAAGCAAGGTTGAGGCTGACATCTTTAAGTATGTCCCGATCACCGAAAGCTAAAGAAACCCTGGAAAATTGTACAAAGGCCATTAGTACTCTATTTCGAAGGGGTAGTCTTGATAGTCATTCAGGAAGGATTCTAAATCGAATTGTTCGGTATCATATGGCTCCAGGTAGAAATCCCAGTTACCGGGAACCTGAGATCTGCTATCCGACGTTTCGTTTCTGAAGAAATAAATTGTAACGGGGGAAGACGCCCGCCGGACGACTGTTATACCGTCAAGACTTGTTTGGGGTACATGCTCAATTCTTAAGCCCTGTGAATCGATGCTGTACGCAAAATCCGTTTGTGTTAACAGACCGCCGATCCCGTCAAAACGCAGGGAAAACGCGCCATCGAAGCGGTCTCTCAGGTTATTGGCCACATGGAGCCTCATATCCACAACGCCACTCCCCAGAGCCGAAGCTGAAATTACCTGGGGAACCAAAAGGAAATTGCCGCTCCAGATAAAGCGTCCGTTTTCCTGGAAAGTTAAGGTTCCATAGTTATTACTGATGAATACCGGCCCATACTCAAATATATTCCGGAACAGCTCTTCCCTGCGGGCGGTCTCTTGCAGAATGATATCATCAACGTTGGAGGGTAAAGCCACGAAAAGCAGGGTTCTGAGTATTCCGTTGCTTTCGGTGAACTGTACTGCCAGTGTGGTTTCGGAACGGAGATTCATCTGGAGTTGCGTTCCTTCAAAACGCCAGGACTGGGTTCCGGTCGATCGTATTTTTGTATACGTAAAACTTTCATCCATGTCTTTCGTTTTTATTCTGGCAATTCCCGTATCCTGTCCCGGATCGAAATACCAATCGTGAGAAAGTTCATTCAAATCTATCCTTCCGGTAGTGACCATGGTCCCATAGTATTCGGGCGACCATGTCCGGCTGAGAAGGCGGTCCAGGCCTGGATCTTCCGCTTCCTGTTGTAGATCTCTGACAGCCGCCAGGGAGCCTTCCAGATGTTTAAAAAGTCTAAGCCTGTATGAAAAACAGTAACCTTCAATGCCGTCTTCCGTGAGAACCAGGTACCATTCTCCCGGTAATGGGTCCCCTGTGGTGCCGACAGCCTCCACCCCCCTGACGGGTGACAGAACCTTGATTATTTCCCCCAGTCTGAGCCGGTAAACCCTTCTTGCGCCATTATCCGGACTATCCCTTATGGGGAGTCCATCCTGGAGTGTCTCCGCGTAAACAAGGGCATAGGGGGCGAAGGTTTCAGCGCGCTCCTGGGCTTTTTTTTTGCTTCCCGCCAGCTCCAGTTTTGCCAGGGGAATTTCAAATTTATCGACACGGCTTTCGGCTGAGCGGAATTCCTTGGGGATCCCGGCTACCCAGACACGATCGATATTGGATCGTATATATACCGGCAGCACGGTTCCGGACGGTACCGGCGGATCTTCGGCGGACCAGAGAAGAATACCGTAGCCAAGGAGGCGGGTGCAGGAAGAAACAAGAAAGGGGAGGATGAACAGAAAAAACAAGAAAACCGGGCGCCGGACCATAATGACAGTGTATACGAAGAGAGGGGGAAGCTTCAACGATCCCACCCCTGCGTGGATGGAGAATTGAATTAGTTTTGACAAAAACGAATATCGGCAATATACTTTTATCAGTTACATTGTATAAGGAGCAACGGAAAATGATAAATAAGAAGGCCGTTTTATTTTGGGGATTGGTTCTGTTTCTTGGGATGTTTTGTTTTTCGCAGGAGTTACAGGTTGTGAATACCATTTTTAACGGAAAGATAACGGGGTCTGAACCGGATAACCTGTATCCCCAGAATCCACAGGTAAGGGGACAATGGGACAAATTGCTTGAGAGTTACAACCTTGTACCGGTTGAAAGAGATTTATTCAGCAGTAATGATCTATGGGGCAGGATTGCAGCTCTTTCGAGAAAGTCAGTAGATCCCGACTTCGGCGAGGCATATTCGGTTTTTCTGACTTTGGGCTACCGCAGATTTATTTGTTTACTTCGCTGGAGCAATGACAGACCGGATTACGCCTGGCATTGGATTTACGAAATCAAGAGTTAAGTTATTCGTGCAAACAGTAAGCTGACGGTATTATCGATGCGTTAGCTTATTCGTCCAGAGCCTGAGTTCATGTGCGGCCCAATGGACAATTAGAAGCCGCAGGCGGTGATAATCCACGAGCGCATCATCCAAAACGACTTCCGGTATAACAACCTGGACAGCCTCATGAATTAAATCGGCAGGGAGTTCCATTATCCACTTGTATAGCAGTGTTCCGTTGGAAACCTTTACATATTCCGAAACGGCGACCTGGAAATTATTGGCCTGTTGATTCAGTTTGGCCAGACCGGGTTTCTTATCACTCCGTTTGCGGCCATGAACCGATATATAGTGCTCATATGCCGATTCGGCCTCATCCATGGTCAGAGTGATAAGCTGATCCTCGTCGGAGAGAAAGCGAACCAGGAGCTGGTAGAACTTGTTCTGGATATTAAGGATGTTTGCCATGGCCAGGACTACTTCGTCTTCCAGATATGGGGGCGGATTCGCCACTCTTAACATGGACACCAGTACAGGCAGGGAATCCGGAGAGCCGTATACACCGATAGCCTCTACTCCCGCGTTTTTAAGCCGGGGGTTTTTTGTTTCCGAGATGATCTTTTCTATCTGTGGCTTAAAAGCGTTGTCCCTTAATTTTGCAAGGGCGATCATGGCTTCGCCGGCAAGCATATAATCGTCGGATACCGCCAACTCCCGCAGAAGGGGTGTCGCCTGGAAAACAGCATGGTTCCCCAGGGTTCTGGCCGATCTGTATGCCGTGGTATAGGGGTTATGTGTTATATCGTCAATTAAGGCCTGTTCGGCGTCTTCGCTTAAAGCGGGCAAGGCGTCTATTGCACGGATACTTTCCATGCGCACCGAAAGCCGGGGAGACTTGACCCTGTCAAGGAGACCTTTTGTTGCCAGATTTGAAGGAGCATCATGGAGAGCCCCAAGAATAGCCTCTTCCTCAGTGTAGTCCCTGGTTTTGTTTAACTTTTGCAGAAGGCTTATCGCCTTGAGGTCCCGGTAAGAAAACATCACTTCAAGGGCGCCCCAGAAAGGCAACGCCCCCAGGGGAACGAGCTTTCTCATAAGAAAAAGCGCCAGGCCGCTTATTACTATAAGGGCAATGTAGAGAATTCTGAAAGAGATAAAATATGAGCCGAATATCGCGGAAGTTGCGTCAAGAAGTATGCCGCCCAAAAGGGAGCCTCCCGCTCCCGCAAGACCAAAGCCGAAGTAATAGAGTATCCCCATGTCCATCATCTGTTCGGTCGGAACCAGGCCCATAAAATACGTCTGCATGATCCCTTCCGCCCCGATCCAGCCGAAATTCAGCATAAAAAAGAGGAAGCTAAGGTAGAGGGTAATGGTTGAGAAATTTTCGCCCATTGATGCCGGGAAAAAAAGAATCGGGACCATGCTGACAAGGCCAATTATTACGCATACCAGGAATATTGGCTTGGCGCCTATCCGGTCTACAAGGAACTTGATAAGAAGGCCGATAATAAGGCAACCAAGTCCCCCGAATACCGCGTAAAGAGAGATCATGCCGTCGCCCTGGCTGAAAATTTCCCTGCTGTACACCACAACGAACGTTCGGGATACCCCAGAAACCAGGGCAACTATAATGAGAATGGCGATAAAGTTACGGAGAACGGGCTGGACCATTGCATTCCGAATGATCTCAAACAGGCCTTTGCTTTTAACCCCTTCTTCCCTTTCCGGTCCCGGAATTTTTATTACAATAAACCCGCTGAATATGCCGCAGGCTATCCCCACAGCCATGATTATCACATAAAGTAAAAGCGGCGGTTCCCTTCCCAAAATTACAGCGATAACAAAACCCGCGAACATGCCTACGGCGCTGTTAATTATCTGGATTTGAGTTATATAGCTGCCCCGATCCGGGCCCATGGAAAGGTGATTCAGAACCGGGTTGTTCGCAATTGTTCCAATCCCGCGGATCACGTGAAATAGGGTAACTCCCAGCAGAGTCAGAAGAAGGGCCGTATCCTGGTGGCCTGCTGCAAACACGAAAGGAGCGAAGAGCAGGGGGACCATGCCTATTGACCGGCAGCCCCAGGCGAGGCCGTAGATCTTCACCATGGAAACCCGGGTTGCCAGAATTCTCCCCAGAGGCAGAAAAAAGAAGGCTACATAGAGGAGTGCGCCAAGAGTTCCGATGTAGGTGGAGTTTGCGCCCATTCTGAGGGCAAAGAGGGTAACAATATTACCTGTCAAAAACTGCCAGGAAATGGAGTTAAAAACATTGAAAAGATTGTATGAATCTCTGGCTTTGCCAAGCCTGTAGGGTGATAGAGTATTTGCCATAAGCTTCTGCTATTAATATACTCGGCAGAAAGTAAGTTTTCAAGTAAGCATAATATCTGCAGGCGAATTCGGACAAACTGACAGAGGTTTTAATTCGCCTGTAGCGTGAGATAAAAAAAAGTCAAGCTGATTATGTGATATCTATAATCGAGAGCAAAGCAAAACATAAAAATAATCCTATATTCTTTATGTCAACATAAAAAACAAATACTTTAACCAGGAAGGAGTTTTTATGGAACGTTGCAAGCCTTTGTCGGATTTGTATCAACTGTACGCTATGGGGGAACTGCCGAAAAAGGATCTGGAAGGATTGATATTTCAGCACCTGCTTGACAGCTTTGAACGCTTCCGTCTCAATAACTGGGACCTGGACCTGTGGAACGATTTTCTTGTGTGGCTTTACCCCCGTTTTTCAAGAGCGATTGATCTTTACCGGGAATTGGGCTCGTCCTTCGACTCCTATATGGCCGGCCTTGTGAATAGCGCTGTCAGGGAATACCGCTGCAGGGAGGCAGATCACAGTGTCACCGAGTATGTGTGCTGGCAAGCCAGGTCAGAGGAAATGTTGATCCGTGAGAGCGAGCCGGAGTACCTGGAAGACAGGAAGCCTTTTTCCCTTCCGAATGACATCAGCCCGCGTCAGGTTTTATTCCTTCTCCTTAAGTCTTATTTTTTTGTGTCGGATGGATTTGTCGAAAAAGTAGCCAAAGCTATCTCGATGGATGTCGATTCTGTCCGGGCTATGATAAATGAATTAAAAAAGCGGCGTTCCGCAAAGGAAGCCGAGATCCAGGATCTTAAGGAACGCCTGCATTGTCAGCATTACCGCTGCCTGGCTTACCAGAAACGTATGAGTATCACTCAACCGGGGACAGAATATCACGAAAAGATGAAACGCCGTCTTGAACGGGCCAGGAAAAGATTCTATGCCATGAAAAAGCGCCTCGGAGGGATGCGGATGTCCGCTTCAAATCGCATGATTGCGGATGTATTGGGTATCCCGCGGGGGACGGTTGATTCGAGTCTTTTCGCGATAAAGAACCGTTTTGCCTCTAACCTTGAAGCCGGTTAGGGGGAAACCTCCGGTTGCCTTGTTCATGGTTACCCGTATCTTGCCAGAAGGCAGTTTTTTTGCTAACTTTCCGTCAGGAAGTATTTTCCTTTTTTACCAATTACATAAAAACTACACGAGGAGTTCTTAAATGGCACAGCATAAGTTTCAGACAGAGGTGAGCCAGCTGCTTCACCTGATTATCCATTCCCTTTATTCCAACCGTGAGATATTTCTGCGGGAACTTGTTTCAAATGCGTCGGATGCGCTGGATAAACTCAAATACCTCACTGTGGCGGATGATGCGTATAAACACTTAAGTTTTGATCCAAGGATAGATATTTCTTTCAGCAAAGAGGCCAAAACCCTTACGGTTTCCGATAACGGCATCGGCATGAACGAGGCGGATCTCGCGGATTCCCTTGGAACCATTGCCCGCTCGGGGACAAAAGCCTTTCTGGAAAAGCTTTCGGCTGACGCCAAAAAGGACTCAAACCTCATCGGCCAGTTTGGTGTGGGTTTTTACTCGGCTTTTATGGTTGCGGAAAAAATCGAAGTCATCAGCCGCAAGGCTGCAGAGGACACCGCCTGGAGATGGTTCAGTGACGGCACAGACGGTTACGACATAGAGCCCTATGGCCGGGACAGCCAGGGTACCACGGTGATCCTCTACCTTTCCGAAGAAGGAACCGAATACGCCAACCGCTGGTCTGTCGAAGACATCATCAAACGCTATTCCAACCACGTGGCTTTTCCCATCTATCTTACATACGACGAAAAAGAATGGGATGATGAAGGCAAGGAAAAGGGCAGTAAAACGAAGTGCGACAGGATCAACTCAGGTACTGCCCTTTGGCGCAGGGCAAAATCGGAACTCAAAGACGAAGACTACAAGGAGTTTTACAAGCAGCTTGGTCACGACACCGAAGATCCTCTTTTTTACATTCACACAAAGGCCGAGGGAACCCTGGAATATTCGACCCTCTTTTACGTGCCAAAAAAAGCTTCTTTCGATTTGTACCATGTGAATTACAAGCCCGGGGTAAAACTCTATGTAAAGCGGGTTTTCATTACCGATGACGATAAGGAGCTCATGCCTACCTGGCTCCGGTTTGTCCGCGGAATAATCGACTCCGAGGATCTTCCCCTCAACGTGAGCCGGGAGATCCTTCAGCAAAACAAGATCCTTGTAAACATCAGAAACGCGTCGGTCAAAAAACTTCTGTCGGAGTTCAAGGCCCTTGCGGACAGGGCCACGGCGGGGGATGAAGAAGCGAAGGAAAAGTGGGAAACCTTTGTGAGGGAGTTTAACCGGCCTCTTAAAGAAGGGCTCTACCAGGACTTTGGTAACCGGGAAGCGATTCAGGACCTGGTCAGGTTTAAGAGTTCGTCCGTCGAAGGCTGGACGAGCTTTGCCGGGTATGTTTCCCGGATGAAAAGCGACCAAAAGAACATCTACTATATTACAGGCGGAGATGAAAAAACCCTGAAAGCTTCCCCTCTTCTGGAAGCGTATACAGCCAGGGGTATCGAAGTGCTCGTCATGGATGACGAGATTGACGACATCGTGATCCCTTCTCTTCACAGTTACCGGCAGGAAAAAGCCGGCGGGGACGGCAAGACAGAAAGTCAATCCTGGGACCTGAAAGCCGTGAATCGTTCCGGCGCGGACGAAGAGTTAGGCGAAAAAGAAGACAAGGCTCGCCTTGAGGCGGCGGAAAAGGAGATAAAGCCCGTCATTGAAAAGATAAAGAAAGCATTAGGCGACAGGGTAAAGGATGTAAAGTTTTCGCGCCGCCTTCACGATTCACCCTCCTGCATTGTGGCTGACGAGAACGATCCTACAATGCAAATGGCCCAAATGCTCAAAGCCCTGGGCCAGACCGATATGACCGATATCAAGCCTATCCTGGAAGTAAACGGTGAACACCCCATCGTAACAAAGCTGAAGGAAATAGATGATGAGGAACGCATTGCGGACATTGCCGGGGTACTTTTGGATCAAGCTCTCCTTGTGGAAGGGTTGAAGCTCAAAGACCCCTCAGGCTTTGTAAAGAGGCTTAACAGGTTATTGGCAATATAATAATACTTTAAGAAGAACTCACGCAGAGGCGCAAAGACGCAAAGGAAGATAAAAATTCCAGTTTTCCTTCTGCGTACTTTGCGCCTTGGCGTGAGAAATATAGAATAATGCTTTAGGTTTCCCGGAGTACTTCTCTTGTTTTTTTTTTGATTATTATCCATACTGCATTTATGAAAAAAATATTTGCCCTTTTATTTGTCATTCTTTTATTTTCCGGTTGTGTTTCCAACCCCCTGACTGGAAAACACACAATGGCCTTTATGGGCAACAGCCAGCTCTTCCCCTCTTCTTTTGCCCAGTACGACGACTTCCTCAACGAAAACACCGTGGTCACCGGTACTGCCGATGCTGCGATGGTTACCCGGGTAGGAACCAAACTCGCCGGCGCTGCCCAAAAATGGCTTGCCTCCGAGGGTAATGCCCATTACCTGGATGATTACCGCTGGGAGTACAACCTCGTCCTGGACAACACGGTAAACGCCTGGTGTATGCCCGGGGGCAAGATCGTTGTGTATACCGGGATCCTTCCGGTAACCCAGACCGAAGAGGGCCTTGCGGTGGTGTTGGGCCATGAAATTGCCCATGCCCTCCTGAATCACGGCCAGCAGAGAATGAGCGCCGGTGTAATCCAGGAACTTGGCGCAGTTACTGTTGCCCTGGGAGGGTCGCTTCTGGGCCTGTCCGAGACAACCCAAAGTCTTGCCATGGCTGCATACGGCGTTGGTTCTCAGGTGGGAGGGACCTTGCCGTTTAGCCGCAGCCACGAAAGCGAAGCCGATCACTACGGTCTTATCCTCATGGCCATTGCGGGCTATGACCCCGACGCGGCAGTTCCCTTCTGGGAGCGTATGGCTGCCATGGGCGGTGGAGGCCCCGAATTTCTCAGCACCCACCCGTCCGATGCTACCAGGATCAGGCAGCTTCGGAACTGGACCCCCGAGGCGAAACAAAAAGCTACCGAGTTTGGAGTCAGGTTCTAATATATAGATGTTTAAATTCCTTCACACCGCGGATCTTCACCTGGGCAAGGTCTTTCACGATCAGAGCCTTGGGGAAGATCAGGCGGTTATGCTGGAGGATCTTGCGCGCCTTCTTACAGACGAATCATACGCCGCTTTGGTAATTGCCGGGGATGTATACGACCGTTCCATTCCCTCGCCCGAAGCCGTAGACCTTTTTGGTTCTTTTCTGGGGAAGGTTAAAAAAAAGCGGCCTTCACTGGAAGTCATTGTCATTCCCGGCAACCACGATTCGGCTTCCCGTCTTGGTTTTGGCCGGGAGCTTTTCGCCCGCCTTGGAATTCGTTTTGCCGTCTCTGCCGAGGAATGTGACAGGCCGTTAATTATCGAAAGTGGTGGCGAAAGTTGCGCCTTTTTCCTCCTGCCGTTTCTCAACCCCGGCGTTCTTTCAAAAGAAGTTCTGTCAGAGGACGACACAGGAGGTACAGTACCCCTTCGTTCCCAGTCCGCCATGGCAGAGGAAGCGGCAAGGCGCATGGATAAAGCCCGGCAGGAATTTACCGGACTAAAATCCGCTGGGCAGGGCCTTGCCTATTCTGTGCTTGTTGCCCACCTTTTCGCGTTAGGTGGAACAGAAGCAGGTTCGGAACGCGTTTTCCTGGGTAATGCGGAATCCGTGAACCCCGCACTCTTTTCCGGTTTTGACTATATTGCCCTGGGGCACCTTCACCGATGCCAGAGCACAGGCGAAAAGGCATGGTACTCTGGAAGCCCTTTGGCCTACTCCTTTGGTGAAGCAGGACAGGATAAATATTTCCTGTCCGTGGAACTGGAAGAAGAAAAGACGAAAGTGGAGAAGATTCCCGTAAAACCCCGGAGGAAAGTAACAAGCCTCTCCGGTCCCTTTGCCAGGTTTGCCGGCACTGAAGAAGACGGAATTGAAGATCCCGGGCTCACTGACGCCTCAGAAGACTACCTTGAAATACGCCTAACGGACAGGGGGATCACGGAAAATGCAAGGGAATTATTGAGAAAGCGTTTCCCATATCTTCTTTCCCTGAGGCAGGACGAAGCCCTCGCGCGTCTTTCTTCGGTTTCGGGAACCTCCCTGGAAGATCGGAGAGATACTCCGGGCCGGAACCTGGATCTTGACTTTAAAGAATTTCTTTCGAGCCTTTACGGGGAGGCAGATCTGCCGGGTATTTCTGCGGATTTACCTATGGATGTTTCAACGGAACTATCGGAAGAGATCATGCTGTTCGGGACACTTCTTGTTGAAGTGGAGTCGGAGACTTTTAAGGAAGCGTAGTGCGGCTTGAACGACTGGTGATGGAAAACTTCGGTCCCTTTTCCGGCAGGGCCGAATTGGACTTTTCCCGGCTGGATGACATTTTCCTCATAAGCGGAAAAACCGGCGCGGGCAAAACTACGATCTTCGACGCGATCTGTTTTGCACTCTACGGTAAAGTTCCGGGTAGCCGGGGGGATCACCCGACAAGGCTCCGCAGCGATCACGCCGTGGATGGGGGAGGGTGTTTCGTTTCCCTGGAATTTTCCCTGGGCGGGAAACGTTTTCTGGCGGAGAGGTGTCCCAGGCAGGAGCGGCCAAAAAAGCGGGGTGAAGGTACTGTTTCGATTGATGAGACACTCGCCCTGTTTGAGATAACCGGAAGTACAAAGACCCTTTCCACATCCAAAAAGACCGAAGGAGATGCCAGGCTTAAAGAACTCATCGGTCTTGAGGCAGAGGAATTTTTCAAGATCGTTCTTTTGCCCCAGGGGGAATTTGCGGAATTTCTCAAAGAAAAAACCAGCGAACGCCAGAAGGTGCTGGGAAAGCTCTTCCCGGTGGAAAACGTCGTCAGGGTGAAAGAACTGGCCAGGAAAAAAGCGGCTGATGCCGAGGCACTGGCAAAGGGAGCTTCCCACATCCTTGAAGATTTAATGCGGCGGGTCAGCCCCGGGACCTATGAGACAACACGTTCCGAAGCTGCGATGGCGCTTAATGAGGCGGAGAAAAAGAGCCTTGAGCTCGAAAGGGAAGAAACACTGTTGGGCCAAATTCTGGCATTGAGGAAAAATGAAACGGCAGCGGAGCAACGCCTGGAAGAAAGCCGGGGCCTGCTTGGGGAAATCATTGACACCGAGGCTTCCATAAAAAAGAAAAGCGAGGCTCTTTCAAGGTCCCGTTCGGCAAGGCCGCTTGAACAATTTATCCGGGGCCTTGAATCGGCGGATGCAGGCGCAAGGGAAGCAGAAGCTGCGCTTATCGAAGCTGTTATGGAAAAAGAAGCTGCGGAAAAAACCCTGGCGGAAGCGGAAAGTCTGTTTGGTGAAACTTCGGTTCTGGAAAAAGAAGTCCGCAGCCTGAGCGGGAAGCGTCCCGCGCTTGCGGAAATGCTGGAAGAAGAGAAAAAACTCGCTTCGATGAATGAGGATCTTAAAAGACAGGAGACCTTTACAGAAGAACTCTCCGCCGAAATTTGTCTCCTCATCACAGAGCTGGAAAAGCAGGAATCGGCTATTAAGATCGCGGAGGATTTGGCCGCGGAACAGTCAACCCTGGAAGGAAAAAATGAGCTTTCAAAAACCATCAAAGATTTGTTTATGGAATTTCGTAAGTTCCGGGAGCGCTGGGATGATCTTGAAAAAGTACATGCCAACACAGAGAAAGAAATAGCGGAGCTTAAGCACCGCACCGGAGAGTATGAAAAAAATATTCCGGTGCTGGAAGCTGAGCTTAAGGGGCTCAGGGAGGAAAAGACCCGGATAGAAAATGCGGACATGGCCGCTCATCTTTCGGCGCTGCTGGAAGAAGGAAAGCCTTGCCCGGTCTGCGGTTCTGTTGAACATCCCCACAAGGCATCGTGTGCAGATAGCCCCTTTGGTTTTGACGAGCGAATAAAAGCCCAGGAAGCGTCTCTTATGGAAGCGGAAAAAAGCATGACCGCCGTGAGTGTGGCTCTGGATGTGAAGAAAGAAGAAAAGCATAAAAACAGGGAAAATATCGACATATTACAAAATGAAATCAATGAAAGACGACAAGTCGCGATTAATGTCCTTCCGCCGGAATATCTTTCAAATTCCGAGTACCTCGTTTGTCTGGAAAGCGGCGCCGCTTTACCTTCTGTGGAAATCATCAACCGGGTTATTGAAAATGAGGAAGAGATACTCAAGGAGATTCTCCGCCGACTGAAGATAAGCCGTGACGCGGCGGTTCAGAGAGGCGAGTACTATCGCCGGAAAGAAGCAATCCAGGGGAAGAAAAATGAAGCGGATAAACGCCTTACCGCGGCGGAAGAGCAGAAAAAGAACCTTGTTGTTCAAATAGCCGGGAACCGCGAAAAGCATAAAACCCTTCTTAAGTCTGTAGGTGAGATTTTCGCTTCCAATGCCTTTTTTAAAGAGCCTTTTCCCGGCGCTTCCGGGGCTCTTGTCGCCCTTGATAGAATCATCAACGAAAAAGAGACGCTAATCTCCCGGTACAGAGAAGAGCGGGAAAACGCTCTCCTTTCCCTTTCCCGCGCTACAGCCGCCTGGGAAGGAGCTTTGCGTATTCAAAGCGACAGCGGTGTCCGCCGGAAAGATGCCTATGCCGCCCTGGAAAAGGCCGTTTCCGCAACGGACTTTTCCTCCCCCGAGGAGGCTGAAAAAGCCCTCCTCGGTCCGGATGCCGAAGAAGAATTTGAGGGGGAAATCCGGCAATGGCGTGAAAGCCGCGCGGGCCTGGATACGCAAATTGCCGAGCAGGAAAAGCAACTGGATGGAATACGCCGGGAATTAACCGGTCTTTCAACGGAAAGAATCCCTTCTCTATTGGAGGTTGGGCAACGACTTGAAGCCCTTAAAGAGGAACGGGTCGCCGCGGAGGAAGAAAGAAATAGAACTTTTTCTGTTTTGAGAGGCCTGGAAAGTGACAAGGCGGCTCTGGATGAGGCACAAAAACGCCATGCCGCCCTCGTTATGAGCGCAAAAAAATTCAAGACTTTGGCAGACGATCTATCCGGTAAAAACCCCCTGAAGCTGCCTTTTGATTCCTGGCTCCTGGGTAAATACCTCGTTGAAGCGGCTGCCTATGCTACGATTCGGCTGGAGAAGATGAGCGAAGGCCGGTACTCCCTGCTTCTGGATACGGATAAGCAGCTGGGCCGTGGGTACGCGGGACTCGACCTTATGGTCTTTGACGCCCATACGGGAAAAACCCGTCCCTGCGCCACTCTGTCCGGCGGCGAAAGTTTCATGGCTTCGATTAGCCTTGCCCTTGGCTTGGCGGACGCCATTCAAAACCGTTCCGGCGGGGTACGGCTGGACGCGGTATTTATCGACGAAGGTTTTGGGAGCCTCGATGAAACAAGCCTCGACAAGGCCCTGGTGATTCTGGATGAACTACGCGCCAGCCGTATGGTCGGCCTCATTTCCCATGTGGGAGAACTGCGTTCCCGTATCCCCTGCCGCGTGGAAGTAGTGAAAACCGCGGCCGGATCCAGAATAGCCATGCGGGAGTAATTTCAGAGACTTTTATAATTAAATGTATTTCGTCCTTCTTGTTTGGATTTATAAAGCATTTCATCCGCACATTGGATATAATCTTCTTCCGTATACATCTGATCCGCTCTGCCTGTTGTGGCTCCAATGGAGACGGTAACGTAATTCGCTACAGAACTGCTTTTATGAGGTATGTTACATTCCTGTACATTTTTCAACAGTTTGTCTGCAATTATCCTTACGCCGTGCTCATCGGTGTTTGGCAAGACGATAACAAATTCTTCTCCGCCGTACCTCGCGACAAAATCATCGGCCCTCGTTATTGTGTTCGTAAGGGCTTCCGCGATTGTCTTAAGACATTTATCGCCTTCCTTGTGACCGTATGTGTCGTTGTAATTTTTAAAGAAGTCTATGTCAATCATCATCAGGCTTAAAACATCTCCCGAACGGGACAAAGAATGCAGGCATTGTTTTAAATTCTCATCAAAATACCGTCTGTTGTAAATGCCTGTCAGGGGGTCATAATAAATTTTGTCTTTCTCGGTTTCAAGCCATTGTATGTTCTTTTCCATTTTTTTGATATTACGCAGATCGTACATATAACCCAAACCGATGTACTTCCCGTTATATCTTGCGCGTGTCAGCATCAATTCACAGGGAATAGGCTCGCCGTTGAGCGTATTCTGCATCCACTCAAACGTCATCGTTTCACCACTCAGGGCCCGTTTCATTACATCAGCCAGCATGTCTACGGTTTTCTGTCCGTTCGGCTGGTATTCGGGCATAAACTCAAAGATATGATCGAGATAATACTCTTTTGTAACGTCGTACATTTTAAGAATAGCTTCGTTGCAATCAACAAAATTCAGGTTTTCGTCATATCTGGTCAGACCTATCGGCGCCGTATCAAACATGACGCGGCTAAGCACATCCTCATCGGCCGCTTTATGCTCCATTTCGTTTCGTATTACCGCGTTGGCAATCAGCTGGTTGGCGGCCCGCAGAATCATTTCTTCATTTTCAGAAAATACCCGTTCTTTGTGGCAGTCATCAAAGCCAACAAATCCCCAAAATTGGCTTTGCAGAAATACCGGTTCAATCAGGATGGATAATATACCCTGAGGATTCAGGACAGCTTTCACCTTATCAGACATTTCGCGTACAATACCATTGATACATTCTCCCCGTAAAAGCAGCAATTCCCATTCCGGCACGATATCACTGTACGACATTTCTATGGTGAGTCCGCAATTTAACTGTGACTCGACTCCTTCCGACCATTCGTACAGTTGGGAGCAATACAGTTGACCATCTTTGATGAAATTCTTCCAAATATACACACGATCAACATCAACAGCCCCGGCCATAATGCCCATGGAACGCAATAAATTATCTTTAAAGTTATCGATATCCGCCTGGAGCAGAATAGCGGATATGTGGTTCAATGCATAATGGAACAAATTCTGGCCGCTTACCGTTTGTTCCATATCGGAATGTATAAATGCATTAACAAACAGAAACGCAGCCGAATGCATCATTTCAATGATGTCTTTATCAAAACAGCGTTCGTTATGAATGTCGCCGAAAAGTGCGAACCCCCAAAAATCGCTGTTGATATACACCGGTATTACAGCAGCCGATTTAATACCATATGATTGAAGTGCGGCAGCTTCGATTTTCGGCAAAAGCTTTGTTGGGCTGTTTACATAATTGCCGTCTGCTAAAAATTCTTTCCATTTCGGTGTTAACTGTTCATAGAAGATATTCGAGAAAGCATTGATTGTTTCCGTTGTGCTGCCGGAACTCCTGTCCCAGCTATATACCCGTGATAATTGCAGATCGTCAGGCGCCATGTTACTGCGGTAGATAGCCAATTTATCGATATCTGCCGCGTCTGCAATAAGGTGGGCGCCGGCTGCCATTGTATCTTCGAATTTTTCTTCGCTTTGTGACAGAAATATTAAGGAAGCTTTGTTTAACGTGTCTGTCATTTTTTCGCGGCGTTTGAGTTCTTCCATTGCCTGGTCGACAGTCTTCGTCTTTTCTTCCCGTATAATCGTGTTGGCACACAACTGCGCCGTAGAACGCAACAGGCTGATGCAATCCTCATCAAAATCACGTTCGTTGGTATTGTCATGAAAAGTGACTACACCCCAAAACTCCCGCTCAATGAAAACCGGCACAATCAGAATCGACATGACGCCGCGAGGGCTTAAGAATGCGGCTTCATCTTCCCGGAACTCACTGCGCCGGAGGCCTAAGCAATTGTCTTTTGATACAATGGAAATCCAGCGTTTTAGTGCCGCGGTCACAGGCAGTTCTTTCAGGGCTGGGTCGACAGGAACCGTCCCGCCTTTGGCTTTGTCCCAGCGGTATATTTCTCCGGCAGTATTGCTTGTTATTCCGAAAATGCGAAAAACGATAACCCGATCCAAACTGGTTACATCCGCGATTGGCTGTAAGCCGCTTGACATTACATTGTCAATTGATTTCTCGGTATAGGAGATAAAACTTTCCAGTGATTTGCTTAAAGCTCTGGTATAGATCGTGCGGCGTTCATACGTTTTTATAATATCCTTGTCATGGCCATCAGACATGGATTCTCCTTTTTCCACGGCAGTAACACGATATCCTATGCCAGCTAAAGATTAGTCTGTTTATTGGCAAAAAGCAATATGGTGGTTCAGGCCGGATTACACTATACTATAACCGTTAAACAGGGGGATTGTATGAATTCGGCTAAAAAAACCGCCGGTCCGGCTCTTTTTCTCGCAATTTGCGCCTTTGCTTTCACATTCCCGCTCGCTGCGGAGTCCCCTGGCGGCGCAGAATCCGCTGTCGGTGAGGAATCTTTCGCTGGTGAGATCCTTCCCGTCGGTGAGGAACTTATCCTCATTTATGAGGGACTCCTTTCCGACGAAGAATACCTCCTCAGTGAAGATTTTTTCACCGGAGAAACACCTGTTAAGGATGATGAAGTTATTGAGAAAACCGGGGAATCCTTTTTTATTGATGAAGAACCCTTTTTTATAGATGAGGAAGAATTCTTCTTTGAGGGTCCCACCATAATTATTGAAGCATCCCCAGTCTATGAAAACCGTTCCTTTGATGATATTTTTCCAAATCTTTCGCAAAGTCAAAGGATAATAGCTTTTGGAAAAGAAGGACTAAAGCATTCTTTTGAGAAAGACAGTTCACCGATGTTAATCCCACAGCCGGATTCAGGGATAGATCTCCTTGGCAGTGTTATGGAAAAAAATCCTTCTCATATAATCGAGACTCTCGTAGTTGTGCCATATAGCGATAGGGAACTTGATATGCTGGATGTATACAATGCGCTGGGAAAAATCGAAAACATACAGGACCACACGCTCCTTTTGAATGGCAATGATGTCAAAATTTTTTCGGAAACCACCCGTATTGATAATGCCAGAAACAGAAATCCCATTCCCGATCCTCCGCCTGCCGATATGCTCCCGTTTTCGGAAACAATGTATCTTCGTTTCAGGGACGCTTATATGGGGAATCTTTTTCTTCGGGGAGACTTGTCTGTCAGCCTGTACGGTGTAACCTATACCATGACGAATTTTACGGATATTCGCTATTTTATCGTGCCAATTATGAGAGCGGAAAGATTTACGGCGATTATTTACCTTGAACCTGTTAAGGAAGGCGTACTTGTCTACAGTATGTCCGGACTTTATTTGCCGGGCTTTGTCGCTGACAGAATTAATCTCACTACAAATATTAACAGGCGAATCACAGTATTGATAAACTGGATAACTGCAAACCTGGGCAATCAGGAAAGTGTAAGGGCAAAGCAGGAAAACAGCAGATAGTATGGTGAAGGACTCTTTTTTTGGATTTTTGCGGAAAACAGGGAAATGAACCGATAATAAACGATAGTATGAGCGTACACCTGGATAACGCCTTTATTACCATAGAAGAAGACTATAAAATATGCCTCAGGATAATCGGGAAATATTATGATTATCTGGAAACCTGCGGGTTGAAAGAATTTAATAAATTTTCCAAATACAAGTGGAGCTATGACCGGGACAGAAGTAATGGGTATAGCTACGTCTGTATCCGATACGGAAGCAGCCTGATAAAAAAATGCCTGGTGAAAAAAAGGGCCTATGTCGAAGACGATGATTTATACAAATGGATAAAAAATAAGGACTTAATCAGGGAAGCCCTGGATGAAGCCTTTGGATATATAACCGACAAGGTAAATACCGTTATGGGTAAAATAGAGGAAATGAAGGAAATTGCGGAAGATTACGAGGAAAAACTTGAGAATATTTCGGAAGACTTCAATAAAGCATCACTTGTCTGTAAAAGACTGGGAGAGGAAGAGTTTCCTGCCAAAGAAATAATTGGTTGAGCCGCCATATATCACCGTTGCCATTCGAATACTATAACGGGCTTTATTTATGCTATTAAGATTTAGCTCTTTTTTGCCGATAATGAAAGGGGAGTGATCCGGGTAAAAATATGAACAAGAAATTTTATTTTGGAGTCCTGTTGGTTTTTCTCTGTATTTCCCTTCCTGCCCAGGCTGGGTTGAAGATTATCCTTGAGGAAAACAACGGTCAGTTTATGATAATCGGTTCCCAGGGGAAAACCAAAGAACTCGTTATCCCTGAAAGTATCAACGATATTCCTGTTACCGCCATCGGTGAGGGGGCCTTTATCAACAAGGGCCTGACTTTGGTCACCATTCCGGAAAGCGTTACCGAGATTGGGGAAGGCGCTTTTTCCTTCAATGAGCTGACTACATTGGTCATAGGGAACAGCGTGGAGACTATCGGGACCAAGGCGTTTTTCAATAACAAACTGAAAGACCTTACCATCGGAACGGGGGTAAAATCCATCGGCATGGGAGCTTTCGCGGATAATGAGCTCACGAGTGTTCAGCTTCCCGACAGTGTGACTTCCATTGAACCATACGCTTTTTTCCACAATAAGCTGACGGTTCTTACAATCCCTGATAGTGTCAGCACTATAGGTGAGGGGGCCTTTTCTTCAAACCGCATATATAGTGTGGTTATCGGCGGGAGTGTGGAGGAAATCGGGGACGGCGCTTTTTTCAATAACCGCCTTACCAGTATTTCCATCCCCGGTAGTGTGAGCGCCATGGGAAAACGGGTTTTCGAAAGCCTGCTTACAAAGAGAGGATCTGTGCCTCCGGTTGATTATTTGGACGAAAATGGAGAATTACTCTTCACAACATCGACTAATTTTGATACGTATTTCGATTCTACCGGGAAGAGGGCGGGGAAATACACATTTTCCCGTGATGGCTGGATGTTCGAAGGATAGCCCCTTGTGTATATGGGCGGGAAGTTATATACTGTAGGTTGAAGTTTTCTTTCTGAAACTTCAGTTTTGGAAAAGGTTAATTGGTAAGGAGAATAAAATGAAAAAGATAGTTCTGTTAGTTGTTCTGGTAACCCTTTGCCAGGGGTTTTTTCTTTTCGCTCAAAACACCGGCAACAGGTTTGACGAATCAAATTACTATTATTTTAACTTTACCATAGAAAAAGTATATATCCACCGTTTAGGCTATGTGGTAATGTATCGCACGGGAGCAAACCGGATAACCACTACTTATATTCCGCATGAATGGTTTAACACCATTGGGGGCAAGGGAGAAGTCGTGGGTTTGAGTTCCGGACAGGAATGGCCTTCCATGATTGTTTACTTCAAGGATGGCGAGTTTTCCCATGTGCGGCTCAGGCTCCGCCGGGACAGATTGCACGAATCCTGGGGAGTTGTTCCGCTGACTGCCAAAATCGACGATGAATTTCTTAACGCGATTAATGAGATAAAACTGGAATTTTAATTAAGGAACCTTTGATCAAGGTATAACGAGCCGAAGGTTCCTCCGGGAGAATCTACGATTCCCATTGAATTCATAAAATTTATTAATGAAGGTAAAAAATTTCTCGTAGCCGGTCACAAAGAACCTGATGGCGATTGCGTGGGAAGCCAGATCACTTTGGCATCGATTTTGCGGAGGCTGGGTAAAGAAGCGATCCTTTGTTCGGCAGGACCGTTCAAACGTTCCGAGATAGAACAATACGAAAACCTTTTTTACTCTGCTCCGGACGGGGTCTGGGGATCGGATTACCGGGTAATTCTGGCTGATTGTTCCGGTCCGGAACGTACCGGCGACTTGTCGAAGTACCTGGAAGGGCGCCCGATAGCGATAATCGATCACCACGAGACAGGGGATTTAGCCACCCACACAGCGTCTTCACCTGAAACGCCGCACTTTATCGACGAGAACGCCACCGCTACAACTATTCTTGTCCTAAAGTTAATGCAGGCCCTGGGTCTGGAGCCTGACCGTGAGGAAGCGGAATTACTTTTTTTGGGTCTTTGTACGGATACTGGGTTCTTTCGTCATGTGAATGAGGATGGCGCGGAAACCTTCGAAGCCGCAGCTGCTCTGATCCGTGCGGGGGCGAACCCCAAAGCCGTCTATTCGGCAATTTACGGCGGGAAGAGCCTTGATTCCCGCAGGTTTATCGGACAAATACTTGTCAGGGTCGAATCCTTTTACGACGGGAAACTCCTCGTGTCTTCCGAAGAGTATGACGAAATCTGCCGTTTCGGACTTGAAGGCCGGGATTCGGACAGTATGTACCAGCTCCTTCAGACCGTGGAAGGTATGGAAGCAATTGCAATAATCCGCCAGGAAACACCCGAAAGCTGTACCATAGGGTTTCGCTCACGCTCCTGGGTAGATGTGGGGAGTATTGCCAGATCCCTTGGCGGCGGCGGACATAAAAATGCCGCCGGTGTGACGGTAACGGGAACCATTGCCGAACTGAAGGCTAAGGTCATTGAAGATTTTAGAAGCATTTTTACCTAAAGATATCGAAGCAGCCAAATCAACACCGGTAGAGTCACAATTGAAAGAAGGGTACTGACAAAGACTATTTTGCTGGCAAATTCCCTGCCGTATCCGTATTTATTGGCCAGTATTGAAGTTGTTACCGCAGCGGGGGTGCCGCTTAGGATTACCGATGCCCCGGAGACCATCGGTTCCGGACGGAAGATTAACAGAATTCCCATAAGCGAAAGAGGTATGAAAACCAGGCGGATAAATGAATAGTAAAGTGTTAGCCTGGTAAATAGCTGTTTGGGCTTCACCATGCCAAGGATGCTCCCTGCTATTATTATGGAAACCGGTGTTGTACAGTTCCCCAGATTGAAAGCCAGCCGGGAAACCACCGCAGGGGGAGTAAAGCCTGTAAGCATTATCAAAAAACCAAGGTAAGTGGCAACAAGGCATGGATGAAAAATAAATTTTTTGATGTTCCCTTTTCCGCCTGTAAAAATCGCGACTCCAACTGTCCAAAGGGCGGCCCTCAGTGGTATCAGATAAACCGACGAGTAGATCAATGCTTCCAGGCCGTAAATGCTTTCTATCAACGGGTTCCCGAGAAAACTGGCATTGGAAATAATTGTAGCGTATAACAGAACTTTTTTTTGCTCCGGCTCTACTTTCCGGTAAAGCACAAACCTGGCAAGTATGAAACTGACTGCCAGGGTAAGCGCGGAGATTATAAAAATTATTCCCAGCGAGGGGAGCTTTGAGATGTCTGTACCGATGAAAGACGATAAAACAGTACAGGGGAGAAAAACATCAAGGACCAGATCGCTTAATGCTAAACGGGAATGATCATCAATA
>Ga0082212_10003578_pt1 | contig 21969 bp, 19 predicted proteins | sample TergutNt197P3_FD_71548 | JGI IMG/M metagenome (GOLD analysis project Ga0082212, IMG submission 71548) | Neocapritermes taracua P3 segment gut microbial communities from Petit-Saut dam, French Guiana - Nt197 P3 | ecosystem: Host-associated > Arthropoda: Insects > Digestive system > Gut ...
TAAACTGTGTAAATTCGCAGAAGTGTCCCCAAAGCGGCTGATTTTGGGGGTTCTGCCCTTGTAGCTCAGTTGGCAGAGCATATCCATGGTAAGGATAAGGTCATCAGTTCGATTCTGATCGAGGGCTGATAAAACCCCTGTGGGGTTTTATCCTTGAGTTTTGCAAAGCAAAACTCATGCCTTTAATGGGTGTGGCGTTTTGGTCTTGGATTTTGCGATGCAAAATCCATGCTTTCTTTGGGTAAGGTTTTATCCTTGAGTTTTGCGAAGCAAAACTCAAGCCATAATGAAAAGGGATGTTAGTTCCTGTATTTGATAGACGAGAGAGGTTAATGTATGGCAAGCAAAAAGCAAGTGGTTGAACTGATTGCCCTGCAGTGCAGTGAATGCAAACGGCGCAATTATACTACCAGTAAGAACCGCCGGAATACCCAGGAAAAACTGGAATTCAAAAAGTATTGTCCCTTTGACCGGAAGCATACGCTCCACAAAGAGACAAAGATCAAATAGGCGTATAGCTCAGTTGGTAGAGCGGCGGTCTCCAAAACCGCAGGTCGTGGGTTCGAAGCCTACTGCGCCTGAGCTTTATTGAGAGGAAAAGGCATGAAGAAGATCGTTCAGTTCATCAAAGAATCATACGCTGAACTGCGGAAGGTAATATGGCCGAGCAGGGAAGACGTTATCAGTTCGGTAAAAGTCGTAATTATTTCCACCGTTATTGTGGCGGCGGTTTTGGGTTTGGTAGATGTTCTTCTGCTTTTCGGTATTAGGGCAATATTCTAAGAAAGGAAAAGATGGCAACAGGCTGGTACGTTCTTCATATCTATTCAGGCTATGAGAACAAAATTGAAAAAACTATCCGCATGATGGTCGAAAACGGCGAACTGGGGAAGGATGTTGTCCGTGATGTGAAGATACCCAGCGAGGAAGTTGTCGAGGTAAAAGACGGCAAAAAACGCACCCTGACCAAGAAATTTCTCCCCGGTTACCTTCTTGTGGAAATGGATCTTCCCGACGCCGATATGGGCTGGAAAGAAACATGCTCCAAAATCAAGAAGATTCAGGGCGTTACCGGCTTTGTGGGAACCCCGGCCGGCCGCAAGCCGCAGCCGCTTACCGGCGACGAAGCCCGCGCCATTTTACAGAAGACGGGCGAAATAAAAGGGGAGCGCCCGGTTCGCGCACGTCAGAGTTTTTCGGCGGGCGAACAGGTTAAGATCATCGACGGCCCGTTTGAGTCGTTTACCGGAACCATCGACGAAGTGAACCATGAGAAAAACAAGATACGGGTAATGGTCGGGATTTTTGGCAGAAGTACGCCTGTGGAAGTGGATCTTCTCCAGGTGGAGAAACTATAAAACGTGTTACGTTTTATATATTTATGTGGGAGACAACCGATTTTGGCTGTCGGCATGGAGTTTCGCTCTGCGAAACTCCAATGTGAACTGGTTGCTTTTTCAAAGTAACCAGTTCACACGACCACAAGGAGTATTACATGGCAAAGAAAAAGGTAACAGCTTACATCAAGCTGCAATGCCCGGCGGGAAAGGCAACGCCGGCGCCGCCTGTCGGACCTGCTCTGGGTCCCCACGGGGTCAGCGCGCCGCAGTTTGTCCAACAGTTCAACGACCGGACCAAGAACCTGGAACCAGGGCTGACGATCCCCGTGGTAATCACCGTCTATGGGGATAAGTCGTTCAGCTTTATTCTCAAGACGCCGCCGGCGGCAGTCCTGATCAAAAAGGCAATCGGTCTGGAAAAAGGGTCGCCCGAGTCCCACAAAACCAAGGTCGGCAAAATCAAGCGCGCGCAGGTTGAGGAGATCGCCAAGCAAAAGATGGTTGATCTTTCCGCCAACGATCTTGATGCCGCCGTGAAGATCATCGCCGGTACGGCGCGGTCGATGGGCGTGGAGGTGGAGCAATGAAGCGCGGAAAGAAATACCGGGAAACCATAAAAAAATACGACCCCGCCCTTACCTACAGCCTTGACGAGGGGCTGTCTCTGGTTAAGTCCATGTCGTTTGCCAAATTCGACGAGACTGTGGATCTGTCGGTCAAATTAAACCTGAAAAAGAGTCAGTCCGTGCGCGACACCGTGGTGCTTCCCAACCAGTTCCGGGGCGAGAAAAAAATTCTCGTGTTCTGCAAGCCCGAAAAAGAAAAGGAAGCCCAGGATGCCGGCGCGACATTTGTTGGAGCGGACGACCTTATCGAAAAGGTAAAGGGCGGCTGGACCGATTTTGACGTTGCGGTGGCAACTCCCGACATGATGAAGGATGTCGGCAAGCTGGGTATGGTGCTGGGGCGCAAGGGGCTAATGCCCAACCCCAAAACCGGCACGGTAACCTTCGACCTAAAGGGTACTTTGGCAGAACTGAAAAAAGGCCGCACCGAGTTTCGCGCCGACAAGACCGGCGTGGTGCACCTTGCGGTGGGTAAAATTTCCATGGAGCCGCAGCTGCTTACCGAGAATGTCAAGGTAGTTGTCGCCGAAATTAAACGGAAACGTCCGGCGGATGCCAAGGGCGAGTTTATCAAGACGGTCTCTGTAGCCTCGACAATGGGCCCCGGCGTGTGGGTTTCCATAACAGACCAGGAGTAGGTGTGAAAACCTGCGGTTTTCACAAAGTAATTTTTAAGGAGCAATTATGGCTATCGTAGCAAAAAAAATACAGGAAAGCAAAACCAAGGCCATCGGTGAATTAAAAGAATCCCTGGGTGTTGCGGAAGATTTTATCTTTACCGATTACCGCGGTCTTACCGTGGAACAGATCACCACCCTGCGCAAGAACCTCCGGGCCAAAGAGGTCGAGTATAAGGTAGTAAAAAACAACTTTGCCCGGCTTGCGTTTGAGCAGCTTGCCGCGCCGCAAGGCGTGTCGTCCTATCTTGTCGGCCCGACGGCAGTGGCAATTACTCCGAAGGATTCAAGCGAGGTGGCGAAAATTCTCTTTGATTTTGCCAAAGAGACACCCGCCCTGAAGGTAAAAGGCGCTCTCGTTGGCGGGATGCTGTACGACAACGCCCAAACCGAGGCGTATTCCAGGCTGCCCGGCAGGCTGGAGCTTATTTCCATGCTGATGTCGGTGATGAACGGCCCGGCGAGAAATCTTGCCGCCGCGCTCAACGATGTTCCGTCCCGGCTGGTGCGGACTATCAAGGCGGTCGCCGACAAAAAACAGTAAACGACATTAAAACGTCGTTTGCTGCATTGGGGGTTATAGCCCGTCAGACTTCTGCAAACGTAGTTTGCCAGCTGCTGTTCTGTCGGGTAGATAAAAAGCGCACTTCGTATGAGGCGCGTAACACGTTTTAAGGAGAAGATAATATGGCAGCCACAAAAGAAGAAATTCTGGAAGCGATTGCTTCAATGACCGTTCTGGAGGTTTCCGAGCTGGTTAAAATGATGGAGGAAAAATTCGGCGTTTCGGCGGCGGCCCCTGTGGCAATAGCGGCCGGTCCTGCGGCGGGCGCGGCTCCCGCAGCGGCAGCGGAAGAAAAAACCGAGTTTAATGTTATCCTCAAGGCTTTCGATGAATCCAAGAAAATCGCGGTCATCAAGGAAGTGCGTACCGTCACCAACCTGGGTCTTAAAGAAGCCAAAGACCTGGTCGAAGGCGCGCCCAAGCCCCTGAAGGAAAATGTTTCCAAGGAAGAGGCCGCAAAGATCAAGGACGCCATCACCGCAGCGGGCGGCACCGTCGAGATCGAGTGATAAACCTCACGCGGAGAACGCGGAGAACGCAAAGATTGGGGAAGGTTATGGCAGCTTGGAAATCCCGGGCAAACACCTTGTCTTTCTCTGCGTCTGCGTACCGCTTGCGGTGCGATGCGCCTCTGCGTGAAATAATTAAAAAATTTTTTTTATTCTGCATGATGGGGGTAACTGATGGCGAGTGAAAAATCGGACGGGAAGCGGACATATATCGGGAAAGACATTCAGGATGTCATGGAACTGCCGGATCTCATCGATATTCAATTGAGTTCCTATGAACGATTTTTGCAGAGGGAAAAGATACGGAACAAGGAAAAGATCGCCATGCAGGGGCTGGAAGAAGTTTTCCGATCAACCTTTCCCATTGAAAGCCCCAATGGGGACATGAAACTAACCTACGACTACTACACCCTGGACGAAAACAGCCTTAAATTCTCCGAACTGGACTGCAAACAAAAGGGTATTACCTACGCGATACCGCTGAAGGCAAGGGTCAATCTGATCTTTACGCAGACCGGAGAGATACGTCAAAAAGACATTTACATGGGTGATATTCCGATCATGACCGAACGGGGCACCTTCATCATAAACGGCGCCGAGCGGGTGGTTGTCTCGCAAATACACCGCTCCCCCGGCGTTATTTTCAGCCACGAAAAAGGAATGTATTCCTCCCGCATTATTCCCTACCGGGGAAGCTGGCTGGAATTTGAAATCGATCAAAAGAAAGAACTAATCTATGCCAAAGTAGACCGGAAAAAACGTATCCTTGGCACGCTGTTTTTGCGCGCCCTTGGTCTTGACAGCCGCGAGGATATAATCAGGGTGTTTTATTCAACCGAGTCTATCAAGGTGAGAGACGACCGGGAAACCAGAGAAAAAATTTCCGGCAGGGTGCTTGCCGCCGCCGTGTGGGTAAAAGATGAAAACGCCGCCTCGAAAAGCGCGAAATCCGCCGACGGCCACGAGGGGATGAAGAAGCTGTACAAGGCAGGTGAAAAACTCCACCCCCACGATGTCGACGCGATCCTCTCAAACGGAATAAAAACCGTCGAGGTTATTAAATTCAAGGATCTTAAAGATCCCTCGGATGATAAATCGGCAAACCGTTCGCTGGATTCCAATATGCTGATCAAGTGCTTTGAGCGGGAGGAATTCAAATACACCAAGGAAAGTTCCGGCAGAGACGAGCCGACGAGGGAAGAAGCGCTCATGGCGGTGTTTGCCGTGCTGATGCAGGGAGAGACGATCTCCGTCGACGCCGCGGAAAAAGAGCTGTTGGGAATGTTTTTTACCAGCCGCCGCTACGATTTGGGCAAGGTAGGCCGTTACAAGCTCAACAAAAAATTCGATTTTAATCCTCCCCTTGAGGATCTGACGCTGACCAGACACGACATTGTCGCCACGATGAAATTTCTTATCAAGGTGTACACCGGCGATGAAAATTACGACGACATTGATCATCTTGGCAACCGGCGGGTGCGTTCCGTTGGCGAGCTGATGGCCAATGTCATGAAGACCGCATTCAGCCGTATGGAGCGTATCGCCAAGGAGCGGATGAGCCTGAAGGAAACCGACACGATCAAGCCGCAGGAACTGGTTTCCATAAAGCCGATTGTCGCCGCCATCAAGGAATTTTACGGCTCAAGCCAGCTTTCCCAGTTCATGGATCAGGTAAACCCCCTGGCCGAGCTGACTCACAAGCGGCGGCTGAACGCGCTTGGTCCCGGCGGTCTTTCCCGCGATCGCGCCGGTTTTGAGGTTCGCGACGTACATTACACCCACTACGGACGAATGTGTCCGATAGAGACGCCGGAAGGCCCGAATATCGGTCTGATTGTGTCCCTGGCGAATTATACCCGCGTTAATGAATACGGCTTTCTGGAAACCCCCTACCGCAAGGTGCACAAGGGAATCGCAACCAAAGACATAGAGTACCTTTCCGCGATGGACGAAGATCGCTACTTCATCGCCCAGGCATCGGCGCGGCTGAGAAACAACAATTCCTTCGAGGACGATCAAATTTCCTGCCGCAAGCAGGGCGATTACGCCACACGCGGGCCGGAGGACATTCAGTACATGGACGTTTCGCCGAAGCAGATTATTTCGGTTTCGGCTTCTCTTATTCCCTTCCTTGAACATGACGACGCCAACCGCGCCCTGATGGGATCAAATATGCAGAGGCAGGCAGTGCCGCTGGTATTCCCCGAAGCGCCGAGGGTCGGCACCGGCATGGAAGGAAAATGTGCCTACGATTCCGGCGTGCTTGCCAAGGCGTGCAGGGCCGGGACGGTGGTTCGCGTTACTTCGCAGGCCATTACCATTAAACCCGAAAGGCCGAACGCTGCAAGGCTGTCCTCGCAGGTGACATCCGACGAGGATGGCAACGATCTGTACCGGCTGGTAAAATTCCAGCGCACCAACCAGGATACCTGCTACAACCAGCGTCCCATCGTCAAAGTCGGCGAAAAGGTAGTCGCCGGACAGGTCATCGCCGACGGCCCGGCAACACAGCAAGGCGAACTTGCACTGGGCAGAAACATCCTTGTGGGCTTTATGCCCTGGAACGGCTATAACTACGAAGATTCGATCCTTATCTCCCAGCGGGTGGTAAAAGAAGATATGTTTACCTCGATCCACATCAAGGAATTTTCTACCGAAGTCCGCGAGACCAAGCTGGGGCCGGAAAAAATCACCAATGAAATTCCCAATACCTCCGAGAAGAGTCTGGACAATCTGGACAGGGAGGGCATTATCTGCATCGGGGCGAAGGTTCGCTCCGGCGACATCTTGGTGGGAAAGGTAACGCCCAAGAGCGAGACGGAGACTACGCCGGAATTTAAATTGCTCAATTCTATCTTCGGTGAAAAAGCCAAGGAAGTACGGGACTCTTCCCTCAAGGTGCCGCACGGCGTCGAAGGAACCGTCATCGACATACAGCGGCTCAAACGCACCGAAGGCGACGATCTGAGTCCCGGCGTTGACGAAGTGGTTAAGGTGCTGGTCGCCACCAAGCGCAAGCTGCGCGAGGGCGACAAGATGGCCGGGCGGCACGGCAACAAGGGCGTTGTGGCGCGGATCCTCCCCGAAGAGGATATGCCCTACATGGAAGACGGCACCCCGCTTGATCTGTGCCTTACGCCGCTGGGCGTTCCCTCCCGTATGAATATCGGCCAGCTTTTGGAAACCGAGCTGGGTTGGGCAGGCTCCACCCTGAACGAGTGGTACTCCGCGCCGATATTCCAGTCTCCCACCACCGGCCAGATTGAGGAAAAACTGAGAGAGGCCGGCCTGCCCGTGACGAGCAAGACCATGCTCCGCGACGGCAAGACCGGCGAATATTTCGTCAACCCCATCTTCTGCGGGATGATTTACTTCCTCAAGCTGCACCATCTGGTAGACGACAAAATGCACGCCCGCTCCACCGGCCCCTATTCGCTGGTAACCCAGCAGCCCCTGGGCGGCAAGGCCCAGTTCGGCGGCCAGAGGCTGGGCGAGATGGAAGTCTGGGCGCTTGAAGCGTACGGCGCGGCGCATACCCTGCAGGAGCTTTTGACGATCAAGTCGGACGACATGACCGGCCGTTCCAAAATTTACGAGGCCACGGTAAAAGGCGAGGCTTCCACGACCGCCGGCATTCCGGAATCGTTTAACGTTTTGGTACAGGAGCTGCGGGGACTTGCCCTCGACCTGTCGATTTTTGACAACAAGAACAAGCAGATACCCCTTACCGAAAAGGATGAAGAACTGATTGCAAAATCAGGAAGCAATTTCTAGGAGTTAGCATGAAACGGTGTTTCATGTTCGATTTTATTGTGCGGGCGCCAACAAAGTTGGCGAATGCGCCCGCACGGAGTAGAGGTTATTATGCGGGACATTCAGGATTTTGATTCGATAATGATTCGTCTGGCTTCTCCGGACATGATCAGGAACTGGTCATACGGGGAAGTAAAAAAACCGGAAACGATAAATTACCGCACTCTTCGCCCCGAAAAAGACGGTCTGTTCTGCGAGCGGATATTCGGGACGACCAAGGAATGGGAATGTTACTGCGGCAAATTCAAGTCGATTCGCTACAAGGGAGTTATCTGTGACCGCTGCGGTGTTGAGGTAACCCACTTCAAGGTGCGCCGCGAGCGCATGGGGCACATAGAGCTTGCCGCCCCGGTTTCGCATATCTGGTATTACCGTTCCGTTCCCAGCCGCATGGGTCTGCTCCTTGATATGCCCATGACGGCATTGCGCTCCGTGCTGTACTACGAAAAATACGTTGTCATAGATCCCGCCGACACCGAACTTAAACGGGGACAGATGCTTACCGAGGATGAGTACGCCGAAGAACAGGAACGATACGGCGGCGGTTTTACCGCCAATATGGGCGCCGAAGCGATTCGTACCCTGCTGGAAAACCTCAACCTGGACAAGATGGCAGCAGAACTTCGGGAAAAGATGAACGAGAAAAAGGAAAAATGCGACAAGCGGCTCCTGAAACGCATTGAAATCGTTGAAAATTTCCGCAACTCAAAAAACAAACCGGAATGGATGATCCTTGACGTAATCCCCGTAATTCCGCCGGAACTGCGTCCCATGGTACAGCTGGACGGCGGGCGTTTCGCCACCAGCGACCTGAACGATCTGTACCGCCGGGTTATCAACCGGAACAACCGCCTCAAACGGCTGCAGGGGCTTAACGCGCCCGACATTATCATTCGCAACGAAAAGCGCATGCTGCAGGAAGCGGTGGACGCCCTCTTTGACAATTCCAAGAAAAAGAAAGTGGTAAAAGGTTCGTCCAACAGGCCGCTCAAATCGATCAGCGATATGCTCAAGGGCAAGCAGGGTCGTTTCCGCCAAAATCTTTTGGGCAAGCGCGTCGACTATTCGGGACGTTCGGTTATCACCGTCGGGCCGGATCTTAAGATGTGGCAGTGCGGGCTTCCCACCAAAATGGCGATGGAATTGTTCAAGCCCTTTATCATGAAAAAACTTGTTGACAAGGATATTGTCTACAATATTAAAAAAGCAAAGATGCTTGTCGAGGAAGAAAGCGCGGAAGTGTACGCGATCCTTGACGAGGTGGTAAAGGAACATCCGGTACTGCTGAACCGCGCGCCCACCCTGCACCGCCTGGGTATTCAGGCATTTGAGCCGGTGCTGGTGGAAGGCAAGGCGATCAAGCTGCACCCGCTGGTCTGCCACGCTTTTAATGCGGACTTTGACGGCGACCAGATGGCTGTCCACGTTCCGCTTACCCACGCGGCGCAGATGGAGTGCTGGACATTGATGCTCTCCGTGCGAAATCTCCTTAACCCCGCCAATGGCAAAACCATTGTGTTCCCCTCGCAGGACATGGTGCTGGGCATCAATTTTCTTACCCGCATCAAACCCCATGCCAAACGTCCCGGTTCCGCCAAACCGGAGACCAAAGACAGGGTTCCCTGCTATTCCTGTGCCGAGGAAGTACTCATGGCGGTGGATAACAAAGTACTCGATTGGGAAGCGCTGATCCGCATCAAGCCGGTGAAGTTTCCCATTTGGGACAAAATCAACCATGAAGCGAGTATCGGCCAGGATGGGACGATAGAAACCAGCGCCGGAAGACTGGTATTTAACGAGGAAATGCCGCCGGAGATTCCCTTTATCAATTACGAGATGAAGGATAAGGAACTTCGCGCGCTTATTGAACATGTCTTTAACGAAAAAGGTTCGTGGATTACGGTAAAACTGCTGGATGCGATAAAGTCTACCGGATACCGTTACTCGACGATCTTCGGCGCGACCATCGGTATTGACGACATTGTCGTTCCGAAAGAAAAAACCGATATGATCGAAAAAGCCAACAGGGAAGTTGAAAAGATACAGGGACAGTGGCGCGACGGGGTTATGACCCAGGAGGAACGCTACCAGAAAGTCGTGGATCTGTGGAACAAGACCAACGAAGATCTTACCAACATCATGATGAAAACGCTGGAAGAGGACCGCGACGGCTTCAACTCAATTTACATGATGGCAAACTCCGGGGCGCGCGGAAGCCGCAACCAGATACGCCAGCTTGCCGGAATGCGGGGTCTTATGGCAAAACCCTCCGGCGAAATTATCGAACTGCCCATACGCTCAAACTTCAAGGAAGGTCTTTCCGTTATTGAATTCTTTATTTCTACCAACGGCGCGCGCAAAGGTCTTGCCGACACCGCCCTGAAAACCGCCGAGGCCGGCTATCTTACGCGCCGCCTTGTAGACATTGCCCAGGATGTGGTGGTTAACGAGGATGACTGCGGTACGATTAACGGTATTACCTATTCGGCGGTCAAGGAGGGCGAGGACATTGTTGAGCCCCTGAAAGACCGCATCGTCGGCAGGTACACCCTGGAACGGGTTAAGCATCCCATCACGGGCGATATTATCATCGACGTGAACGAAGAAATTACCGCCGAGGTTGCCGAAAAAATCGACGAAGCCGGGGTGGAAACCGTGCAGATACGCACCGTTCTCACCTGCGAGGCGAAGCACGGTGTTTGCCGCAGGTGCTATGGCCGTAATCTTGCCACCAACCGCGCGGTGGACATCGGCGAGGCGGTAGGAACCATTGCTGCACAGTCAATCGGCCAGCCGGGGACACAGCTTACCATGCGCACCTTCCACACCGGCGGCACCGCTACCAAAATGAGCGAGGAAAGCCGCATCTCCCTGAAGTATCCGGTTTATATCCGCGATGTGATCGGTACCTATGTGGAACTTGACGACGGGCGCTGGCTCTTTACCCGAAAAGGCCATGCGATGGTCAGCAAGGTTATGCAGGAATATAAACTCGAAGCCGGCGACAAACTGCTGGTGGGTGACGGCAAACGGATCATCCGGGACGACCCAATCATCAGGCGCGGCGGGGAGAATATACTGTCGCCGGAAATTGCCTATGCAATGATTCTTAAAGGCCATGATGGCCACCCTAAATCCCTGTGCCTTATCGGACAGGAGCAGAAAATCGAAATCAGGAACGGTTCGGAATTCACCGCGAAAAAGGGAACCGTTGTTGAAAAAGAAAAAACCATCGCCACCTTTGATCCCCTTTCCGATCCCATCATTGCCGAAAAAACAGGAACGGTCAGATACGAGGACATTGTTTCGGGCACAACCCTGAGGGAAGAGATTGACGAGGAATCGGGAAATATTGAAAAGCACATAACCGATTTTCAGCTCGAAAACAAACAGCCCCGCATCTACATCATGGACGAAAACGACAATGAACTTGCCTCGTACCACCTTCCCGGAGGGGCAATTCTGCAGGTTGACGACGGCGAAAAGATCAAAGCGGGCAGGACCATTGCCAAAATACTTACGGTGTCGTCCCGCGCAATGGACATCACTTCCGATCTTCCCCGCGTCAGCGAGCTGTTCGAAGCGAGAAAGCCGAGAAGTCCGGCGGAGCTTGCCAAGGCTTCCGGCACGGTTGCTTTCCACGGCATCGTCAAGGGCAAGCGCAAGATCACTGTCGAAGACGCATTCGGCCGCGAGCATGTCCACTTTATCCCCCTGACCAAACGCCTTTTGGTGCGCGACGGCGACCTGGTGGAAGCGGGCGAAGCGCTCTGTGCCGGCGCGAAAAACCCCCACGATGTTTTGCACATCCTCGGCGAAAGCACCCTCCAGCGTTACCTCATGGACGAGATACAGCAGGTGTACCGCGACTCCGGCGTGACGATTAACGACAAACACATCGGCGTTATTATCCGCCAGATGATGCGCAAGGTTGAAACCCGCGTTGTCGGCGACACCCGCTTCATTTACGGACAGTTGGTGGACAAGTACCGCTTCCATGAAGAAAACGCCAGGGTCATCGCCGAAGGCGGCCAGCCCGCCATTGCCCGGCCGATTTTCCAGGGTATTACCAAGGCGTCGCTCAATGTCGACTCGTTCCTTTCGGCGGCCAGCTTCCAGGAAACCACCCGCGTGCTGACCAATGCCGCCATTGCCGGAAGCACCGACTATCTGCGCGGCCTGAAAGAAAATATCATCATCGGTCACCCGATTCCCGCGGGTACCGGCATGAGGCGTTACCGCGACATCAAGCTGTACGACCGGGACAGCCAGGACCTGGAGAAGCAGATGCAGGAAATTCTCGAACAGCGCAGGATTGAAGAGGCCGCGGTAAAGGCAGAAGCTTTGGCGTCGGCGGAAGTTATCGGCGTCGAGGACATCGAAGAAGATTAAGACTTACCGATTGGCTCGGCTTAGCAATCCAGTTATGGAGGGAAAATAATGCGTTTTTCGATACAAAACCAGGCAAATACGCCACAAATTGAAGATGAAGACGATGATGACAAAAACGAGGAAAAGACGGAAAACTGGCAGGAACTTCTGGCGGGAAAGATGCTCAAGACCCGGACGATCCTGCTTTCCGGCGAAATACGGAAAGAACTTGCCGAAAAAACAATACGCCAGCTTGTCCTGATGGAAGCGCTGGGCGATGATCCGGTGCGGATTTTTATTGATTCGCCCGGAGGCGACGCCGACGCAGGTTATGCGATATTCGACATGATCCGCTTTATACGGCCGCCGGTGTTTACCATTGGCATGGGGCTGGTGGCAAGCGCCGCAGCGATTATCCAGCTTGCCGCCCCCAAAGACAGGCGGCTGGGTCTGCCCAACAGCCACTACCTTATCCATCAGCCCCTTTCGGGCATTCGCGGCGTTGCTACCGACATCGAGATTCACGCGAGGGAACTGGACAAACTGCGCGAAAAGATCAATCAGCTTATAGCCGGCGAGACCGGTAATCCTGTCGAGCAGGTCGAAAAGGACACCGACCGTGATTACTGGATGAGCGCGCAGGAGGCGGTGAAATACGGTTTGATCAACAGAGTGGTAACCAGACGGGACGAGATTTGAGGACAAGCGTCTTGCCAAAGAAATATGCTTCGCCGTTTCTTGTTTTTTTGTTTTTCTGCGTGTTCCTTTCCTCGTGTTCGTCCAAGCTGGGCTGGGGTGTTTTACTGTGGTCAACCGAAGAACCGGCTATTCTGTCGGGAACGGTACTGCCGGTGTATATCAGATCCAACATCGACAAGGTGTGGGTGGCTGGCGTTCCCGACGGCAAGCGGGGAGGGGGAGCCGCTAAAATCGAGATCCCCCTTTCGCGCCTTGAGCTGGCGGGAAGCAGAAAAAAAGCAAGGAAAAGGGCGGAGTCTTTTGCACCCTACGCGCTTGCCTATGCGGAAAATTTGCAGGATCGCCTGCCCATCCGCGACAACCCCGACAACAACGCCCGGTGGGTTTACCGGCTAAGAACCGGCGAGATAGTCAAGATTCTTTCCCGCGCCGAGGGTCAGCCCGCAATTGGTGCGTCGGGCGATCCTCTGCCCGGCGACTGGTACCGGGTGCTTACCGAGGACGGCAGCGTCGGTTATTGTTTTTCCTACCGGCTCAAGCTCTTTGAGCATACGGGCGGATCACTTGCCGCTTCTGTTCCTGTTCTTAGTGAAATTATCGCAGACGATCCCGATCTTGATTTACTCTTGTCAAAAACATGGTCGTCTGATATATATTCCGCCATGATCAACAGCCGGAGAATCAACCTTGAGGATCTGTCCCGCCACTGGCGTTTTGAGCCTGGGCAGGAAACCGGCATTGCGCACATCCATGCGCCCGGTATTGATCTGAATTTTTCATATACCAAAATACGCCCGGACGGATCGCGGGCATGGCGCTTTGAGGGTTCCGGCCTTTCGATGCAGATGAGGAACGACACGACTCTTGCGGTGCAGTTTTCGGAGGGTTCCGGCAGCACGAGGTCGCTGGTTTTTGTCGCTCTGCCGATTGACGTTGAAGACCTTATCATACAGGAAAATGTCCGCCGCGAAAGGCTGTACAACGCGATCTACAGCCAGGGGCCGGTTTTTACCAGCAACAACTACGGTACCATTGTGTTTGAGGAGGATGGTTCGTTCAGTTGGAGCGGATTCGATCTTCTGGTTCCGCAGTATATCGGCGCGGGTGTGCAGGGAAATGGGACGGTTTCGATGGACCTTTTTCTCGACTCGGCGCTTGAGGATCGCTACAGCGGCGCGTTTACCCTGCGTTTTGTGCACACCGCAGGTGCCGCCGGCAGGGAAACGGCGATGCTTCGCTGTATGTACTTTCTTGACAACCAGGGTTTCAGAATAGAGACGACTCCGGAATCAAGCATTGATGATTTTACCGTAATGCGCCGTGCCGTCTCGCCGATGGTTCTGTACTTCTTCAGGGATTCGAGGCTGTGGTAATAAGTGGTAGATAATGGCGTTTGTTCAATTCTCGAAAATTTCTCTTGCCTTCGGCGACCGTGATATTCTCAAAGATGTAAGCCTGCACCTGAACGCGGGATCAAGGGCATGCCTTGCCGGGGCAAACGGATCGGGAAAATCAACACTCATGAAGGTGATTGCCGGGGAACTTGCCGCCGATTCAGGCGATCGCGCTGTGCAAAAAGGCACTCGCATTTCCTATCTTCCCCAGTCGGGGATTGTTCATCGGGGAAAAAAATTGCGGGACGAGGCGGAACTGGTGTTTGCCCCCATGCTCGCTCTGCTTGCCGAAGCGGAAAAAATCGGCGCGCTTTTGGAAAACACGAAAAACGGCGATGGCCGGGCGGCGTCCCTGCTGGAAGAACATCACCGCCTGCAGGAACAGGTTGAAAATTCCGGCTACTACCGCCGCGAAGCTGAAATCTCCTCGGTGCTGGCGGGTCTTGGTTTTTCCGCCGCCGACCTCGATCGGGATACCGGCGAGTTTTCCGGCGGCTGGCAGATGCGTATCGCCCTGGCGAAATCGCTTCTGGAGCAGCCGGACATTCTGCTCCTTGACGAACCGACCAACTACCTGGACATTGAAGCCCGCGACTGGCTGGAAAACTGGCTCGCCAAATTTCCCGGTGGCTGCCTTTTGGTCTCCCACGACCGCTATTTTCTCGATGTCACCGTTAACGAGGTCTACGAGATTTTTCAGGGAAACCTGAAGCGCTATGCCGGCAACTACTCCGCCTACGAACAAACGCGGCAGGCGGAACTTGCCGGCCTTATGCAGCGGTATGCCCGGCAGCAGGAAGAAATCGCCAAAACCGAAGCGCTGATCCGCCGCTTTCGCTACAAGGCAACCAAGGCGGCCTTTGCCCAGGAACTTATCAAGCGGCTGGACAAAATGGAACGCATCGAAATCCCCGAAAACCTGAAAAGAATGAATATTGTTTTTCCGCCGCCGCCCCATTCACCCAGAGTCGCGCTGACCATTGAGGGGCTTGGCAAAAGTTATGGCAGCCGCCGGGTACTTTCCGCCCTGGATCTGAGCATTGATTCCGGGGAGCGGCTGGTGGTCGCCGGTCCCAACGGCGCGGGCAAGACGACCCTGCTGCGCATACTTGCCGGAAGTGACGGCGATTTTGAAGGCGCGGTAAAATACGGCTCGGGTATCAGCATGGGGTATTTCTCGCAAGAAGCTGCGGAATTGATGTCCGGCAGCGAGCAGGTGCTTGAGTTCATGGAGGCTCAGGCTCCCACGGCGTTGATCCCAAAAGTACGGGATATGCTGGGAGCGTTTCTGTTTCGCGGCGACGATGTGTACAAACCGGTCTCGGTGCTTTCCGGCGGCGAAAAAAGCCGCCTCGCCCTGCTGCAGATGCTCCTGAAGCCCATGAATCTGTTGATCCTCGATGAGCCAACCAACCACCTCGACCTTCACTCAAAGGACATTCTGCTGGACACTTTGCGGCAGTTCAAGGGAACGATAATTTTTGTTTCTCATGATCGCACCTTCATGGAAGTGCTTTCCACCAAAACCCTGGAACTTTTGCCTGCGGACGATGGCGGCCCCGCCCGCGCCAAACTTTTTTACGGTAACTATGGTTATTATCTTGAAAAAACCGCCGCCGAAACACCAGACAGCATTACGCAGGAAAATGTCAGTAACATAACCAATACTGCAACAGGCAGCGCGGCGGAACAGCGGGCACAGACCAAACAACAGCAGGCGGCGCTCCGGCGGCTGCAGCGGCAGGAAGCCGAACTGTTACACGCAATCGGCGAGCTGGAAAGCGAAAAATCCCGCCTTGAGGCGGAACTGTCCCGCCCCGAGGTGTATTCTGACGGGACAAAGGCCGCCGAAACAAAGCGCAAGCTGGACTCCGCCGCCGCAACCCTCGCAGAAAAAACCGCCGAATGGGAAGCGCTGTTTGCCCACGCCGAGGCGCACAGGCACGCAGAGAAGCATGGAGATTAGGGCGGGCTTGTGAGTTCCATGTGCGTTAACTTTTTTTGGTCTCTCCGCATTTTTCCTGTAAGTCCAATAGAATATCAATATGCCGCAGCACATAATTCTGGAAATCGGGCTTTAGTTTGTCGAAAAGAACCTCGATTTTCCGGCGGGTTTCCCCGTCCGGGTTGTCAAACATGGGGCCTTTTCCGGTTTTTAACCATTGTTCGCTTACCCCGAAAGTCATGGACACCAGCCTGACAATGCGGTCGTTGACATTGCGCCGGTTTTTTTCCAACTCGTAGATGTAACTGCGGGAAAGACAGAGGGCGTCGGCGAAATCTGCGGGTGATTTCCTCAATACCAAACGTATCTGGATAAGCCGCTCATTGACTGTTTTTCCGGGGGCTTTGTTCATTCACCGTTCCTTAAATGTAAACTATATCATATTTATCAGTTTTCCAACGACCTTTGCCAATACAGACTATTGACAATAATAACACAAAGTGTAATATAATACATTATGTGTGAAACAAGGTTTCCCGTAATGGAAAAAGGCCAGAGAAACAACAAAGCCAGATTCACGGAAAAACTTCGCAGACTTTCGGCGGATTATCTGCGGGAGGTGATGGTTTTGGAAGAAGCTCTGGTATTTGCCCAGACTGCGGAAACAACGGGGAAAAAGAGAAGTGAATCCAAACCGGTCAGGGAGATCGATTTGACCGAATAATATCGTTGCATTTTTTTGGAGGAAGAAAGTTATGACGGATAGCAAAATGATAAGGACCGGTTTGTTGGCGGGCGTATTGGGATTCTTGTTTCTTTCATGCGCGACAAAACCGTCGGCCTACCAGGAAGTCGATGACGCAGTACACGAGGGTACTTTTCAGGCCGGAGTTGAAGCCATAAATAAAAGACAGTTTTCAAGAAGGCCCCTGTACCCCGAAAGAAACGCTGTCGCGTATTACCTGGACAAGGGAATGCTTGAGCATTACGCGGGAAATTACGCCGAATCTTCCCGAAATTTGGAAGAAGCGGAACTTTTGATTGAAGAGGCCTATACCAGGAGTATAACAGCAGATGTAGCATCCTATATCGCCAATGACAACACCAAAGATTATGCCGGGGAAGATTTTGAGGATATCTATATCAATGTGTTCAACGCCCTGAATTATTATAAACAGGGCAATATCGAAGGGGCGCTGGTCGAAATCCGCAAACTGATTCTGTCCAGCGGGAAACTGGATATGCTTTCCCGGAAATATGAGGCAGGCGGCAAAAGCGCCGGAGACTGGATAATGCAGCAGCTTGGCATGATTGGCTTTACGCTAAGCGAATCCCTGCCCCAGGGGGAACCTGTGGCCTATTCCGGCTCGGCGCTTGCCCAGTATTTGTCCGCCCTTTTCTTTCTTGCTGATGGAAACGCAGACAGCGCCCGGATAGCCTTTAACGCGGTGAGAGAAGCCTTTGCCGCCAATCCCAATATATACGACTACCCTGTCCCCAAGGCAGTCGCCGAAGCGCGAAACGTTCCGGCGGGAATGGCACGGCTTAATGTTATCGCTTTTGCAGGGCTTTCTCCCATAAAAGGAGAAAAACGTCTTGCCCAAAACTGGGCTTTCATGCAAAACGCCGAACTCCAAAACCCTGTTTTCAAGCTGCCGGTCTTTGTGGACAGAGATTCGGCGGCACACCGGGTTTCGGTGACGGTTAACGGAGAAACATTTGATCTGGAACTCATTGAGGATATGGGGGCGGTGGCGAAGGAAACCTACAAGGCAAAATTCTCGAACGTGTTTCTGAAAACATATATCCGCGTTTTGTTGAAATATGCCGCCGCCGATATTGCCGCGACACAGGCCGGCAATACACCGGGCGGCGATATTGCCCGGCTGGCAACCGCCAATGCCGCGAGGGTGGCGGTGAACGCGAGTGAAAGCGCCGATATCAGGATGGGGCGGTATTTTCCCAACAAAGCGTATGTCGGCGGCATTAACCTTGAGCCGGGTTCGTATCCCGTTACGATTAATTTTTCTTCCGGAGCCATAAAAGAATTGGTAGTGGATATACAGGCAAACAGCATTAACCTCGTTGATGCCGTCAGCCTAACGCCAAATGTTCAGACGGCTCTGGTGAACCAAACGGAGGAAACGGAAGCGCTCACAGAGGAAGAAGCAGAACAGCGGTTAGAAGCGGAACGCAGGGCGTCTATGAGAGAATCATTTTATAGGGTTACAAAAAATGGTGCATTAAACGGGTTCACTGGTTCCCAAAAGAATATTATTATCCCTTCCACCATCAGGGGGATGCCCGTAAATACTATTAGAAATGGAGTCTTTTCGGACAAAAACCTTGTCAGTGTGACAATACCGGATAACATTCGAATTAGGGGAACCGCGTTTAGGGATAATCAACTGGTTAGTATCACCATAGGGGCAAACGTATGGTGGGATGAGGATCGTCGTCCTTTCAACAACGGCTTTGAGAGGGTATATTTGAGCAACAGAAGGACGGCAGGGACCTATACCCGGCCAGATACCGATAGTACCGTTTGGACAAAACAGTAACATGGAGTATAATTTTGGCTGTCACAGAATACTAGTCTCTCGTCCCCATTTTTATTATTATGAGACATGCACATTTTGGTCATCGGCGGCGCGGGGTACATCGGCAGCCATGTGGTAAAGGAATTTCTTGATAACAAACACCAGGTGACGGTGTACGACAATCTTTCCAGCGGCCTGCGTGAAAATCTTTTTCCCGATGCGGGATTTGTCCACAACGACATTCACGATTATCCCGGCCTTGTGCAGTCAATGCGATCCGGCTTCGACGCGATCATTCATCTTGCCGCGTCCAAGGCTGCCGGGGAATCCATGCTGAAACCGGAAAAATATGCGCATAACAATATCTGCGGCACGATAAATATACTCAACGCCGCCTCTGAAACGGGGATAAAAAACATAATTTTTTCTTCAAGCGCGGCAGTGTACGGCGAACCGGAATATCTTCCCATCGACGAGAAGCATCCTGCAAAGCCGGAAAATTTCTACGGCTTTACCAAACTGGAAATTGAGCGTTTGTTGCACTGGTACGAAAAACTCAAAGGCATTCGCTATGCCAGCCTTCGTTACTTTAACGCCGCAGGCTATGACGTAACGGGAGAGATAAAGGGGCTGGAGCAGAACCCGGCAAACCTGCTGCCGGTTGTCATGGAAGCTGCCTGCGGCATGAGGCCGGAGATTCACATTTTCGGGAGCGACTACGACACGGCGGATGGGACATGCATACGGGATTATATCCATGTCAGCGATCTTGCCGCCGGTCATGCCGCCGCGCTGGACTACATCGGCAAGAACAGTAAAAGCCTCGTCATAAACCTTGGCAGCGAAACGGGCAGTTCCGTTTCGGAGGTTGTTGAGACCGCCCGGCGTGTAACCGGCAGGCCTATCCCCGCGAAAATTGCCGGCAGAAGAGCGGGCGATCCGGCAAAACTTACCGCGTCTTCCGCCCTTGCCCGCGAACTGTTGGGCTGGAATGCCCGGTATTCAAGTCTGGAAACCCTCATACAAACAAGCTGGGAAGTTTATAAGGAACACCAAAAATGAAAGACGCAATTTTCGCATGGATCGACAACGCCGAGTCTCTCGCGGTTGAACTGGAAACCGAATTAACCAAACGTCCCGCCGTTTCTCCCGATTCGGGGGGCGAGGGCGAACTGGACAAATGTAATTTTCTTGAAAGCTGGCTGAAGGCGCACGGCATTACCCAACTGGAACGCTTCGATGCCCCGGACAGCCGCGCCAAAGGCGGAGTGCGTCCCAACCTTATCGCCACTATTCCCGGCAGCGCCGGCGGTACAGAAGGGAGGCTCTGGATAATCAGCCACCTTGACGTAGTGCCGCCCGGCGAACTTTCGCACTGGAAAACCGATCCCTGGACGGCGGTAGAAGCAAATGATCCCCCGGGCCGCCGGCTTATCGGCAGGGGAGTGGAGGACAACCAGCAGGGGCTGACATCTTCCGTGCTTGCCGCCCTCGCCTTTACAAAGCTGGGCTTGCAGCCCCGCCGGACGGTTAAGCTGCTGTTTGCCGCCGATGAGGAAACGGGCAGCGTGCTGGGCGTCGACTGGCTGTTGAAAAATCACGGCGGGCTGTTTCAAAAAAACGACACGGCGCTGATCCCCGACTCCGGCGACAAGCGGGGTGAGGGCATTGAAATCGCCGAAAAGAATCTAATCTGGGCGCGTTTTGTTACCAAAGGAGCGCAGACCCACGGTTCCAGGCCGGATCTGGGGGCAAATGCCCATCTTGCCGGTGCCGAGCTTGCGGTGCAGCTCCACTATAGACTTTCGGAAAAATTCGGCGGGCGCGATGATCTTTTTGAGCCGGACTATTCGACCTTTCAGCCAACCAAAAAAGAAGCCAATGTCCCCAACATCAACACCATTCCCGGCGAAGATGTGTTCTGTATGGATATGCGGGTTCTTCCCTGTTACCCGATTACAATGGTGTTAGGTGAAATTGACCGCATCAGGGATGAGATTGCCGCCAAGCACAAAGTCACGATAGACTACAGCCTCGCACAGGCAAACGAGTCCCCCGCCACTTCGGCGGATTCCCCGCTGGTACAGTCCCTTTCTGCGGCCATCGGCGAAGTGTACGGGGTAAAGTCCCGGCCAATCGGCGTTGGCGGGGGGACTGTGGCGGCATTTCTGCGCCGCCGCCTGGGAATCGACTGCGCCGTCTGGGCGCGCTTGGGCGACAGCGCCCACCAGCCCAATGAATACGTTTTGCTGGATAGTATCCTTGGCGATGCGAAAGTAATGGCGTTGATGATGCAATTGTGATACAGTAGAATTACTCAGAAACTTCAGTTTCTGAGTAATTACCATCCAAGGAGTGCGAAATGGAAAAGTATTCATGCGATGTGTGCGGTTATGTGTATGATCCGGCAAAGGGTGATACCAGCTGCGGTGTCAAACCGGGAACGGCGTTCGAGAATGTTCCGGCGGACTGGGTTTGTCCCACCTGCGGCGCAGGGAAAGATTCGTTTTCTGTCATTTCTTAAACAGCTATGCTTTCACGGGGAGATTTTATTTTTACCATCGGCTACGACGGCCCCGCGGCGGTTGTAGACGGTCAGGCAAAGAGACGCTACGGTTCGCTTTCGACCGGGGAACTTGCCGAAAAGGGGCTTTTCCGCGCCGCGTATTCCTCGGCAATCTGGTCCAAAGATCCCAAAGACCTGGAAGCTCTGGTGGAGATCTACAATCGTATCAGCGGTTCTTTGCTCAAACCCGATTCCCCGCTGGATCGCTTGTTTGGGGTTTTCCCCATTGAGGTCAGCCGCTCAATTACGCTATAATGGTTATTCGAACAGGCGAACAATGCTCGTTCATCATGCGCGCGCTGCTCGGGCTAAAGCCCTCGCGCCTTTGGGGCATACGGTGGCATTTATGTGCGCTACCGCGTGCTGAATTTTTTGAATTAACGCAGCTTGACGCTGCGCTTTAATTTGCGGGGATGCACCGGTTTCGACTGGTGCGATTCGGGGTACAGGTTGCAGGTGGAGCGCCCATCTCCTGATTGGGCAAAAAATTTAACTGCCAATAACGACAGTTACGGCTACGCCTTAGCAGCGTAACCGCGTGGAACCGTTCCGCAGCCCTGAGGAACGGCTTCCGCGTCGCAACCAGGGCTGGTTCCGCCGCCGCTTCCGGAGACGGCGGGGCAAGATTTTCCGGAATACGGGCCGGCCGCGCGCCGTTTAGCCAAGCCGCCCCCGACAATACAATAAACGGCTAAACCTGTAGAAGCCTTTATTTCGCGCATCAGGACGCGGGTTCGACTCCCGCCATCTCCAGAAAATCACGCTAACAGTGTGATAAAATGGCGGTTTCTGCCAATATATTCATACTGTCAGTATTGTTTTTTGGTCAGAATCAGCGGGTTTGTACCCATTTTTTGGTACCCAAAAATACTCATTTTTCCAAAGATGGCATTAAAAACGGCTGCTTTGAAATTCGCTTCGCCT
>Ga0082212_10003579_pt1 | contig 21967 bp, 11 predicted proteins | sample TergutNt197P3_FD_71548 | JGI IMG/M metagenome (GOLD analysis project Ga0082212, IMG submission 71548) | Neocapritermes taracua P3 segment gut microbial communities from Petit-Saut dam, French Guiana - Nt197 P3 | ecosystem: Host-associated > Arthropoda: Insects > Digestive system > Gut ...
GGCTTGATATTGCCATATTCCCAATCCTGATAGTTTCTTTCGGTTACACCGATTGCTGTTGATACATCTTTTTGCGTCGCTTTCTTGTCCTTTCGGATTGAGCGCAAGTGATCTTTGAAAACAATCATGTCAAAACGTCCTAAAACAATTTTAAAAGTGTTGACACGTGGATATCTACGTGTTAAGATGGTGTCACAACACGAGGAAATCTACGTGTTAATCCAAAGGGAGGATGGTGATTTTGAAAAACCGAGTTCAAGTATCCCGCAAAGAGAACGACCTAACCCAAGAAGCCCTAGCGGGAAAAGTAAGAATCAGCACTCGCACGCTTCAAGGCATAGAAGCGGGCAAGCAAGACCCAAGAACCTCAATATCATTGAGGTTGGCCAAAAAACTGAACACAACTGTAGAAGCGCTCTTTGGGGCGGCAACCCCAGAGAGACAAGAAAAGCCTGACAGCAATCAGGCGGAGTCATAGAAAGTCACAGAACATCATAGACAACCAGAGAATATCACAGGCGGTCACCAAACGTCAACGGTGGCCACGCTCTTTGACAACCGAATAGACCAAGTATAAGGCTTACAGAAACTCGAAGGTCAAGCCTTCGGTTTTGAAATGTATTTGCCCGGCAGTACGCCGAGCCAGACAAGCCCGGCCAGCAAACCGGCTAACGGCCCGAGCGGCCACGTTCTTTGACAAGTTAATAATCACGACTTCACGTATGCAATAACTGATTCCACTGCAAAAAGTTGATTTTTGAAAAAATGATCTTTGAAAACTTCACATCATAACAGCTACAAGGGGATGTTTTCGGGTTAAACTTCAAAGGTTTTTGGGGGTATTGGCCATTTATTAGCCAAAAACCCCCTTATCATCCCCCTTTTCTTTGGAGGATATTTAAGTGTATTGTGGTTTTATAGAGCCGAGGTAAATGAATTTTGTCCCCCTCCCCGAGGGGGATGTCAGCGGAGCTGACAGGGGGAGTACGCCTTCCGATGAACATTCATCGGTACGAGGACTCCCTCCGGCGCTTCGCGCCACCTCCCTCGGAGAGGGAGGCTTGGGGGGGACGCGAAAGGGAGTGCCCCAATAGCGCAGATTATTCCCGTAGGGGCGGCCATTGGCCGTCCGCAATGAACGAAGAATCAATGCGTTAAGACAGACGCGCAATGCGCGCCCCTACAATTATCTGCGCGATGAAGCCACTCCCCAAATTCGCGCCGCCTTGACAACCGCCCTTGCCCCATGCTACAATACAATCCGGCACATCGTCAAGCGTACGCTTGGCGCGAGGGGTGTGCGGGCGGACGCCACTTTCCCGGAGCGATCTAGGAAAGGAGGGTTGCCGCATTGCTGAACTCGCGACTTTGGAGAATCCTGCGGTACATAGCATCTATTCTTTTTGTACTGTGGCTCTTTTTCATTAACGCGCCTAAAGCAATGTAGCCGTCCCCCCGCTAAGGTCGACGGCTACATTGCTTAACATTTCTTAGGTCGTCCGCAAGCGGCACGCCCCTCTTTGTGCCACTATTATACCACACCCCAACCGCCGCTGTCAAGCGGTTTTTTCGCGTCCCTCAAGCCTCCCTCTCCGAGGGAGGTGGCGCGGAGCGCCGGAAGGAGCATTCTCCTCAAGCCTCCGTTCCGGAGGCGCCCTCCTCTTAGAGGAGGGCAAAACCACCCCGCCCGCAAACGCCGCCTTGACAGCGCCCGCCCCCCTATGCTACACTGCAATCAGGAAGAACCCCTGCCGGGGGCGCGCCTGCTTCTTACCTTTCCCTTGCTCCGGAGCGAACACCGCGCGAGATCGCGCAAACGCCGGTGTGGAAAGGAGGAGATAGCCGATGAAGCTGATCCAACTGGTGAAGGAATTGCGCTTACTCATCGCGGAAGTCCGCAGATGCGCTGTACTTATTGCCGGCCGGAAAAGCAACAAAAGCAAAAAGCCCTCCCGGACAGCTAGCAACTGACGGAGGGCTTTTTGCTTCCCGGTAAGTTGTAGGCCGCCTCTCGGCGGCGGGTTCTTCCGCTAACATTAGCATACCACACCCCAACCGCCGCTGTCAAGCGGTTTTTTCGCATCCCCCCTCAAGCCTCCCTCTCCGAGGGAGGTGGCGCGAAGCGCCGGAAGGAACGTCCCCCTCAAGCCTCCGTTCCGGAGGCGCCCTCCTCTCAGAGGAGGGCAAAACCACCCCGTCCGCTTCGCGGCCACCCCTCCAAGGAGGGGAATTATGCACACCGCCCCCCTCATTCCCCTCCTTGGAGGGGTGCCGTCCGCGGACGGCGGGGTGGTGCAAAACCCCCCGCCCTTCCGGGCGGGGGGTTCGCTGTGCCGTTCTCGCGGACTTAGTTCAGTGCTCTTCTTTGTTCTTAGCCGCCTCTGTAGGAGACGCTCACGGTGACGTCAGTCACGTTGGCCGGGGTGTCGGCAAACAATTCGATCGCGTCGGCGTCAAATTCGAGGAAGTAAATCTCTTCGCGAATGCCCCAGTCGGTTTTCAGGTGAACGACATCGTCGTCCCATACGCTCTGTCCACCGTTAAACCATGCTAGCAAGTTGACGCCGTCCAAGCCCCTCAGTACGATGTTGTCGGTGTCCATGAATGTGTCTTCGGGGTTGGTTGCTTGTATCGTGGAGTCGAACTCGTCGCCCACAAGCGTCACGGTAATAAAGAGGCCGTAGGCGCTAGGAGCGCCCGCCCATTCGGGAGTTTCCGCATACAGCGTCCCGTCAGTCTGGAAGTTTACGCTGATCGACGTTACGCTGAACAGTCCTTCCGCGGTGAAAGTGAAGGTTACTGTTTCCGCCGACGCGGTGCCGGCTCCGCCGTTGACCGAGACGACGATGTAGTCACTATCCACAAGTTCGATCGCATAGGTGTTGCTGCCGGGGTTGTTTACATCCACCATATCCAGAACCACGCCGTCATCCACTTCAAAGACAATGTAGGTGGTTCCCGCGGCTACGTTCACGCCTGCTACGTTAATATCCGAGGTGTTTTCAGCAGGCATGGTTCCTTGCTCTTTCAAGGGTACGGCGGCGCCGGTGTAGTTGCCGACCCACAGGTAGATGATTTTGCCGGTTCCGTCTTCGATCCAGCGGGCGAAGTGGGTGCTGCTGGACCAGTCTTCTTTGTCTTTGCTGGTTCCGATCATGTCAACCGTTTCGGCCACGGTGAGTTTCTTGCTGTTGGAGCCGAAGTTGTTGGTGTCGTTCCAGTAGCGGTCGCCGCCGACAAAGAAACTCTTCAGGTTGTCGTTGTCGTAGCTTCTGCCCAGCCAGCCGCTGCCGCCCCAGACTTCCAGAACATTCGGGGAGCCGTAGAAGCCGCCGACGAGGCCCTTGCCTGTGTTGCCTGTGATGCCGAAGTTGATGACTTTCGCGTTTTGCGCGCGTCCGTTCACTTCGTCGTAACGGATGACGTCCATCGCTTTGGCGTTCTTGATGTTGGCGAATTCGTTAACGACGGTTTCGAGTTCAACCTTGGTGCCGTCGTCCAGCATCGCGTAGACTCTGCCGTACCGGTCGCCGCCAATAAGGACTTCCCACGGTCTGCCGAGCAGGTAAGCGTATCTGGTGCCGTCGTGCATCGGGGCGGCCATGTAGTGATTGGTGTTGCTGACGGTGAAGAGCGCGGTCTTCACGGTGTTGCCGCTGCCGACAGCCGCTTCGGTGCCGTTCAGGGCGCTGTCAAGCATCAGGGTCATGTTGAGCCAGCTGGCTGTGCCGCCTGTGCCCTTCGGCAGTCTCGCCGCGTTATACGCGTTGTAGGTGCCGGGGTTGGTCTTCACGAAGAACACGCCGTTCGCGGTGGTGTAGCGCGGGTTGCTGTTGGCGAAGAATCCGGCGGGCATCGGAGCGCTCGAGGAGTTGGTAATATCACCGATGGCGGATTTGCCCGCGCCCAGTCTGTTGATCTGATACAGGTCGATCTTGTCGTTGTCAAGGATCTCCCAGCTCCAGATTTTGTCTATAATGTCCCGGTCGCCGGCGTAAGTCTCGCTGCTGTGGAGGCGGAAGGTGCTGTAGCTTGAGCCTTCTTCCAGCTTGTAGGTGCCGTTTACTTCGTTGCTGGTGTTGGTTTTGAAGATTGTGTTCAGCTCATAGGTCTTTTTCGAGTTGTCCGGGAAGAGGACATACACATAGTAGGTGTAGGTCGAGCCGGCGAGTCCGCCGTAGCTGCCCGGGTTCATAACCATACGGGTATCCATGACCAGGCAGAAGTCGTCGGGACGTTTTACGGTGGTGTCCTTGCCAACGGCGTGGACGACCTTATCCTGCCACATCCAATAGGTGACTTCCGAGCCAAGGGCCAGGCTGCTGAAGTTCGCGAGGGGTTTGGTGCCTACTTCGGCGCCGATGTTGCTGATGATGTAGGTTTTGCCGCCGACGACCGAGCGGGTATCGTCGTTTCTCTTCTCGGTCAGTTCGCCCACGATGGTGTCGGAAATCTTCTTCACGGCCGATTTGCCAACGCCAAGGCCGTATTGGAGAAGAACATCGCCTTTCGCAACGCTGCCCGCCGTGTAGACGTTCGCGTTCTTCTGGGAATCGGCGTTGCCGCCCCATGTGCCGCCGTTGGTGCTAGCCAAGGCCCAGTTGTAAGGATCATAGCTTTGGACTTCGTCGAAGACCACTACGTTGTACTTTTCGATGAAGACGAATTGGATGCCCCTGTGGCCCCATGCCGAAGCGTCGCCGTCATAGATGACGCGGAAGCCAATGCCTTCTTCGAAATCGCCGTCGTCAATGTCGTCCAAGTTGGCGCCGCTGAGGCCCGCGTTGTAAACATAGTCAACATAGGTTTTAGCCTGATCGTTGTCAAGGGTCATGCCAACGAGTCCGTTTACGTCGTCCATGAAGCCGTCGTCGGTCATTTTGGCGTAGTAAACTTCATTGGTGAGAACCTTCAACTCGCTGCGGAGGATGGTGTTATGGTCGCCGTATCTGTCGGTGGAATCTTTTTGGTAAATGAGTTCGATGGTATGTCCCACATGTTCCCAAGTAATGCCCAAGCTTTTGGTCAGGTCCTTGGTGATACGGAAGGGGGATCCAACGTTATCGCTCTTCCAGTCGAGGGGCTGGAGTCTCGCGCGCCCGTCGCCCGCGTTGGCGGAGTAGCCGTTCAGCGCCAGCCAGTTGCCGTCGGCAATGATCCTGGCTTTGATTTTGGAATAGCCGAACTTTTTCTCGAGCAGGTTGTAGTCGTCGATCTGCGCCAGGCCGGCCGATTGGTCGGCGTCGCCGTTGCGGCGGTAGCGCACGCCGGTGACCGGGGAATAGCCGATCCACGGGGCTTTGACCGTGTACTCAAAGAGCAAACAGGCCGCCGCGCGGTCGATGTGGATGCCGTTGGCCATCGGATACAAATCGCCCAGCATTCCGAGCTGCCACGCGAAGGACTGCACTACGGCGCTCTCATACTTCCAGCCGGTCTCTTTGCCGCCGACTGTCGTATCCAAGCCGATGGATTTCATGCAGAGGGTAAGCGCTTCGTCGTAGTTGATTTCACGCCAGCCTTCGAACTTGCCGTCGCCGACGCCGGCGGAAATGCCGGTGACGCCGACCCAGTTGGCGTAAGCGAAGTACCACTCGCCGGTGATGTCGGTGAAGTGAGCGGGCATCAGAGCGAAGTTCTGGCCGCTGACTTCAATGGCGCTACCTCCGTTGAGGACTTTGTAGAGCATGACGGTGAATTCGGCGCGGGTCAGGGTGCCGCCGAGATTCAGGGAGCCGTCCGCGTTGCCGACCATGACTTGAAGGTCGATCATCAATTGCACGGCGTCGGCGTAGGTGTCTTCCAGTTTGCCTTTGCCTTCCAGCGCGCCGTTCGCCTTATCCGCGTCGGCGAAATCGTCGATGGTCTTAGCGAAAGCCGGCAGCACGAAGCTGACGGAAAGCGCCAGAATCATGACGATCGCTAGAAGTCTCTTCAATTTTGTCATTGTTCATTGCCTCCCAAATTTTTTTCACCGTCAGGAAGTCTGCGCAACCGTCCGGCAAGAATAAGAATAACCGATCCCGTTCCCAATGTAAAGCGTTTTATTCACGCTGTAACAAACCTGTAACATTCGGAAGAAATCCCCTCCTCCCCCCAGGCGGCGCCCCCCATCGTAGGGGACGATGGCAATCGTCCCGCAAACCCACGGCAACCGTCCCGCAGAACCAGTGAAATACCGGTCAGGATCGGGCGGATTGCCATCCGCCCCTACATCCAAATCAAAAAACTCAATACGCGCCAGTGTTCGCCGCCGATCTCCGGCCCCCTCCCAGAGGGGGCTGGCCCAAAGGGCCTGGGGGAGTAGGCTTCGCTGACGTCCCCCTCAAGGAGGGGGACTTTTTCGGCAGTCTGACGGGGCCGGCGCGTCGTCCGCGCCGGCCCCGGTTCAAAGATTCCGTCTTATTTCTTCCCGTAAGCGGTGTCGATGTAGTCCTGGGTGACCAGCTTCCACTGCTCGGCCAGCTGGGCGGCGGTGGCCGACCCGTTCAGCAGCGTGCCGATGCCGAAGCGGTCGCCGTCGCCGTTGGTGATGTTTAAGTTATCCCACAGGTCAAGCTGGGGCCGGGTACCGAGGTCCTGCACCATTTCAAAGCCCCACAGGTCGTCGGTGTAGTAGCTTTCCACCCAGAACGCCGCTTCGTTGCGCAGTTCCAGATCATAGTCAAACCAGTTGTGATAATCAAAGAACACGTCATAGACGATGTTCGCGTCTTTCGTCCCGGTGGGGATCATAAAGACGTTGCCGCTCAGGTTGGCGCCGCGGTTGGTCGCCTTGCTGCCGCTGGGTCCGACCGGCCAGTTGACGACCCGGATCGTATAGGCGCATTCCGCGTCGCTCTCGGTGCCGAATCCGCGGGAGACGCCGTTTCTCTGCGCCAGCCACGCGATCCAGGTAAAGAACCCGCGCGTGCCGGTGCTCCAGTCGTTGTTGTCCCAGTATTCAATGTCCGAATTCCACGGAATGGCGGCGTTGTGTTCGTTATACAGCTTGTAGATGAAGTCGAAGACCTCAACGGTGGCCGGCGCGGTCATCCCTTCCTTGTCGGACAGGGCGATGCCGGTGCCGTTGGAGATCAGCAGGTTGTCGAGCAGACGCACGTGGTCGCCGCCCCAGCCGTAAGTGTTCCGGTTGGTGTCGGTGACGGCTTTCATAATGTCAAGCCACGCGTCCCACGTCCATTTGTCGTCGTCCCACAGATCCTGCGGGCTGGGCTGGTTGAACTCCTGAAGGAGATCCCAGTTGTAGCCCAGCTGATAGATCCCGTTCAGATCCATCGGGGGCGAGGTCCGGAGCAGGTAGTCCTTGGGAAGGTTGCAGACGTTGACCGGCGTGAAGACGGTTTCAGCGGTGAAAATATCGCTGCCGGGTTTGGCGTATTCGTCGATCGCCATGCAGTATTTGGCGAGGACATACGGGATGCCGAAGTTTAAGTCCATACAGTAGACGTCAACGTCGGGGGACCCGGCCATGATCGAGGTGCTGATCGATTCCTGTGCGCCGCTGAAGGTCATGTCAACAAACTCCAGCCTGACGTTATAGCGGTCCTCGATGGCGCGCATATTGTCCAGCCGCATCTGCGCGGTCAGCGGGTTGGCTTCCGAATCGGTAAACTCTTTCCGGTTGGAGTCATAAATTTGCGTGGGATCCCACCATATGCCGACCTGGATGGTGCGGGTGTTGGCATATCGGGTGGCTTCCTCCCCGCCGTCGGGGGCGGCCGATGTTCCGGCCGGGGGCGGCGTGACGCCTCCGCCGTTGTTATCGCCGCAGGCGGCGATCAGCGAAAAGGCCATCAAAAGGACAATGGCGAGCGAAAGGATTCTACGGATTTTCACTGGTTAACCCTCCATTTTATAGAATTAAGACCGCCCGCCGTCACGGGTTCGGCGTATAAAGAACAACCTTGAACAGGGTATATTCCGCGCCGTCGTCCTGGAGCCAGAAAGCGCAAAGTTCGTCATAGAAGGCGGCGGGGTCGGCGCCTTTGTCCTCCCACATCTCCAAGATGCCCTCATAAGAAATCTGGTCAACGCCGACGCGGGAAACCCTGACGCCGTCAACCTCTACTTCCGGCGTGGCGTATCCGCCCGTCCATTTGGTGCCGTTCATGCCGCCCCAAACCTCGCCGCCAAAGTCCTTAAAGCGCTGGAAGATGAACTGCGTGACCTTTTCCGACTCATAGAAAGCCGTGATATAAGCGCCCTCGGCTAACCATTCCGGCTTGAAGTCGGGCGGATTTTCGGTCGATTTGTCGGTATCCATCCGGAAAAGCTGCGACCAGCCTCCCGCGGAATACCCGTTGCCCGAATGCACGTTGAACGGCGTAAGGTCGATGAAGCCATCGTCGCCGGCGAGGACCGATTTATACCCAATGTCCGCCACCCGCTGGCCGATCGAGAAACTCTTAACCGCCAGATCGGTGTCACGGTCGCCGATGTAGATTCGGTCGAGATACTCCTCAAAATCATCGGAGCCGAACGCTTCGACGCAATCCTCATAGCGGTACTGCGCGATGTTGCCCGATCCGTTGACCATAAAGGGCGCGATTTTGGCCCAGCTGGTCACGCCGTCGCCCGGATCCCAGCTTTGGAAAACGAGTTCGGGCGCTTTGTCGGCGCTGTAGCCGACGGAGATCACGCTGCCGGGCTGGAGGAGGTCAATATCAAGCAGGCTGCCCTTGTCGAGCGCGCCGGCCTGTCCCCAGCCGGAGGACGTGCCTTCTTTGCCGTCGTCGTTAAAGCCCAGTTTCACCTCGTCGGTGATCTCAAACAGGAAGGACATATCGGAGGAACCGAACCCCTTCGGCGCGTCAAACTCCGCCGAGGTGTCGGCCGGGATGATGCTGCCGGAGGCGTCGTAGCACGCGATGTAGTCGATGACGAAGTTGGCGGCGGGCGCGCCCACCTTGACGCCGGCGTCGCCGCCGGTGGATTTATTCAGGATCAGGATGTTCTTCGCCCCGGGGGCGAAGACCGCTTTGTCGGACAGATCCGCTTTGATCGTCGTGGGGTTGTTTTTCTCCATCGTAACGGCCCACCGGAAGTCGCTTTTCATATTGTCCGTGCCGGTGTAGGCTTCCAAATCGCCCGACGCCGCGTAGAAGGTGCCGCCCGCGCGCTGCAGCCACAGCCGCATTTCAATCGAGCGGATGTCGGCGACCTTGTCGCCGTACAGGCTGGAGACGTCAATGCCCAGATAGGGGGTGCCGTCCTCCATGACATTGACCAGCAGCGCGCTGCGGCCTTCATGGGTTGTAACCGACAACTCGGACGGGTCGGCGTCGCCGGGGGAGAGGTTGAGGGCCAGGAAGCCAATGTTGCCGTCGGAGAAGTCAATGGCTCCGGCCGGCGGGTTGGGGATCTCCTTCGGCGGCGCCGTATCGTCGCCGGTCCAATCAAGACCGGAAGAACCGCCCTCCGACGGCGGCGGCGCGTCGGTTGAAGGAACCTCCGGCGACGGCGAGGCGCTGCTGTCGCAGGCCGTCAGAAACAGGCCGAAGACAAGCAAGACCGACAGGAGCAGGGCAAAACGCTTAGTGTTCATTTTTTTCCCTCTTTCTCAAATTTGTTTTGCGGGGAACAGGGCCGCTTATCCTACTATACCGGAACGTTCAACCCCCTCAATAAATTTTCTCTGCAGGAAGATGTAGATCAGGATCATGGGCAATATCATCAATAGGATGCCCGCGTAAACATAAAGCGCGGAGATAGCCGGATCGGTGATCCGGTAGGGGACGCCGCCAAGGGTGGCCTGCAAGCTGTTGAGTTTCTTGGCCAGGATCCAGTCATTGGGGATAACGAAGAGATTGGCGTAGAAGAGATCGTTATACTGCCACACCAGCGAGAAGATGGTCACGGTCAGGATCGAGGGCATGGCGTTGGGGATCATGACGCGCACATAGGTATAGAACGTACCCGCGCCGTCCACGAAGGCGGCCTCCTCAATCTCCTTCGGCAAGCCGCGGAAAAACTGGTTGAAGATGTAGATGTAAAGCCCCGAGCGCAGGCCGACGCCGAACAGCGTCATCATATACATCGGCGTAAGCGTCGAGAGGAGGTTGGCCGGCTCCCCGCCGGTGAGGGAGAAGATCCACAGCGGGTCGAAATTCCGGAAGGTCATATAGAGCGGCAGCATGATGCTGTGGGCGGGGATGACGATGATGACGATAACGCAGGCAAAGAGGATCTTTTTCAGCGGGAACTGGAAACGCGCGAAACCATAGCCCACCATTGAGCAGATCACGACCTGAATGGCCGAAAGCGAGACGACATAGATCAGCATATTGCGCAGGACCGACCAGTAGTTGAGCAGGTTGAGCGCGACCGAATGCCGCTCCAGCGTGGGATACATCGGGATGAGATACACGATCGGGCTGTATACGTCCTCGTTGGAGAAAAACGAGTTCATCGCGATGCCGATGATCGGGCCTAGGATGACATAGGAGATGCCGACGATCAGCGCCAGCCGGAAGACCGACATGAGGAAAGACGTCCCCATCCGGACGATCCGCCGCCGCTCGTTGTATATCTTTGTATCCGCGTTCAGCGCGCTCAGTTTTTGCTTCCAGGATTCCAAAATGACCGCTCCTCCCTGTGGGGGTTATTCGCCGTTTTCAGTTATGGTAATACACTTTTTTGGAAACCAGCCAGCTGGCGATGCCCAAAATGCCGCAGACGCACACCATGCTCACGAGGCTGAACACCGCGCTGAGGGGATAACTCTGTTCCGAGCCGAACATGGCGTCATACGCCTCCTGAAGGACCCGGCTGTTGACAAAGGAGTCCAGCACCGTATAGACCATATTGGTGACCAGCAGCGGAGACACCATCGGGAAGGTGACTTTCCAGAACGTCTCGTACGGCGTGGCGCCCTCGATCTTCGCCACCTCATACAGCGAGGGCGCGATCGACTGAAGCGCGGCGAGGAAGATGATGATCTGCACGCCGGACATGGTGATGACATAGTTGATCCGCGCCACAGCCTCGATGATATACTCAAGGATCGCCAACGGCAGGCCGAGGTCGGCTAAGAGGCGGAGATAATACTCCACGTTGATGCCGCCTGTCCCGGAAAGGGCTTCGACCATCGCGGACGGCGCGGGGCTGTTGCCGCCAAGCATCATCCCCCGGACAGTCTCCAGCGCCTGAAAGATCGCCGGGGCGTTCAGCAGCACGGGCAGGAAGAAGATGGCGCGGGCCACCGTGCGCCCCCGGAATTTTTGGTTGAGCACAATGGCGATAAAGAGGCTGAAGAAGATAATCAGCGGCACGTCGATCAGCATTTCGGCGATCGAGTCGATCAGCACCTGATTGAAGCGCGGGTGGCCGGTAAAGGCATACCGGAAGTTGTCCAGCCCCACGAAAGACAGCGAATAGCCAAGGCCCTCCGTCGTCGTCTCGGAAAAGGCGAACTGGAGCGTCATGACCAAACTCCGCACATAAAAGATCAGAAACCCAAAGATGAACGGAGAGACAAACAAAAGCCCTGTGGCGGCCCGCCTTTGCGTCAGCGTCAAGCCTTTGCGTTTTTTCACCCCGGTCATGCCGCGACCCCCTCTCTGACAATGTAATCCCGCGCGCCCACCGCGACGCCTTGATAGGAGAGTTCCGCGCCGGTATAGTTGACAATGATCTGGACGCCGTTGTCATAGGTCACGCACCGCAGGCCGTCCGGCGTGATCTCGTGCCGGACGATCAGACTGCCGCTCACCCTGCCGAGGACCGAGTTGACGGTGTGGTACAGCGCGATCGCCTCGTCTATCCAGTTTTTGTAATAGGTGCCGTAGAAGACATTGAGTCCGGTGTATTTCATCTCGCTGGCTTCCTCATAGGTCAGGGTGAAGTGCGGGGAAGCGCCGAACTCGATCAGTTTCAGCATATCGAGCGTCTTGTCGGCCCCTTGGTTGCGGTTGGCCGCGTAGCCCGCGTAGGGGATATAGCCGTGAACCACCATTTGGTAGAAAGGCACCGCCTCGTCCACGATGACAAAGTCGCTTTGATCCAGCGGGACGTTAATCAGGTCGTCCGCGGCATACAGCGCGTACAGATTGCCGCCGGATACCATAATGTCCTTGCCGGTCCCCGTCAGTTTGTCGATCTGCGCTTTCACAATATCCAGCGAGTGCTCACGGTCGATCAGTTCCGTGCGCTTGCGGTCGGAGTGGAGCTGGTCGCCGAGGTCGCGCAGGGAGACGCCGGTCACGTTATAGGAATCAAACCGCTTCACAAATTGATCGATATACCGGGGAAGGAATTTGGGGGAAATATATTCCAGGAAGTTCTCCGCGTATCCAAGCCCGTACGGTACATAAGTCACCGGGTTGACCATCTGCGCGCTCCACCCGATCTGGCCCGGGCCGTAATACCTCGAGTTTTCGATCGTCCAGACATACCGCCTGGAGTTCCAGGGGACCTTTTGGAAGATCACGTCGGTGTAGAGTTTGCCGCCCTGCCCCTCCAGTTTCGCCGACAGCGCCTCGAGTTCTTTTTTGCTCCCCAGCTGCCGCACAAGGCTGATCCTGTCTGCGACGTCGTGGTAATAGCCCCGGTTGAACCAGCCCTGATAGTTGATGACCTGATGGGAGACGCCGGCGTCGCGGAATATGTCCACAATCTCGGACGCCTGCCCGTATGTGGTCATCGGGATAATGCCCTGATACTGGACGCTGAGCGCGAATTTCGTCCCGATGGCGGCCCCGATCAGATCGGTATAGAGCGGAATGTCGCCCTGCTCCGCCCGGTCCCCCAGCGCGCCCTCGCGCTCGAGTTTCTCCCGGTAATACCGAGCCATGCCGGAGTAGCCTTCGTATTCGCCGGTCAGGAAGCTGTAACGCATCGTCAGGTTGGCCTGATAGAGGTTGGCCTCGACCACCGGCATCTCGCCTTCGTTGCCGGTGACGCCGAACATTTGCAGCGCGCCGCTCCCGCGGATGATAAAGTTGGAAAAGATGTTGTTATACGACGTCGTCCATCCTGAAACGGAGGCATAGATCTGGGCAAAGGTGCGCCCTTCCCCGATCTGGGCAAAGATGGTCCCTCCGCCCTCTTTGTGGATGCCAAAGACAGGGAACCGCGCGATCTCGGTGTTGCCCATCACATACAGCGTATTGGCCAGCGCGTCCTGCCCGTATACATACTGGCTGTATTCCTCCGCGTGGGTCTTTCCGTTGTTGAAACGGATCAGGGAGCCTGAGCCATTCGGGACGAAGATATACCCCTCGTCTCCCTCCCCCGCCGCGCCGAAATACCGCAGGACCTGAATCATATCGATCTGGGCGCCGCCCCTTTCGACAATGCGGGAGGTGGGGACCGACACCACAAGGCTGTCGCCGTCCAGCCGGTATTCCAGCGGGACGTCAAAGCTGATCTTCGCCGCGCCCTCCACGCCGGACGCCAGCGCGTCGGCCGTCAAGTCCTCCTCTGTGTAACCGATCCTCTCAAGGATGGCCGTCATCCGGCGGATGGTCGCCGCCCCTTTCGCGCCCTCGCGGAGTTCCCAAAACCCCTCCGCGGCCTCGCTGGATTCTATATAGCGCATTTCAATCTCGTTGCGGTCCCTCTCGTTGTCGATCATATCCAGAAAATGGTCCAGCCGGTCGCGGTGAATATAGAGCGGGACAATGCCGGTGACCACGGTCAAATCGCCGATCGTGTAGATATACCGCAGGCCGTCCGCGATCCCCTCGACGGCCACCTGCCCGTCCTTGATGGCGTAGTCGTAGGCGTTATAGCGGCCCGCCGCGCGGCGCGTGTTATAGAAGTTGATGGTGATCGGCGATTTCATCACCGACCGGTTCAGACCGGACGCGAAGGCGTCCTCGTCGGCGTCGGGCGGACAGGCGTAGGAGATAGTCCCGGACCGTTTGTCATATACGGCCACGTTGGTGGAAACGGCGTCGGTATACAGTTCTAAAAACTCGTTTTCGGCGGCGAGAACCATGCCGGGGACGTTTCCCCCGCCCGGCAGCGCCGCGAACGCGCGCCCCTCCTCATACGCCGTGCCGCGTTCGGCGTCCATATATTGCTTATAGCCGCCGTACATACGGTAATGGATATGGATATAGCCCTGATAGATCCCTATCACCAGAGCGGCGGCGCTCAACAGGCAGAGCAGCAGTTTTGTCCCCAGTTTCATCGGCGGTCCCCCCTATCCTCTGAGTGCCAGATCGACATAAATGTTGTAGAAAAATCCCTGTACCTGATTGAGAAGATCGAACAGAAGCAGCGCGAGGAAGATGATGATGAACATGGCCACCAGCGACAGGAACAGGGTGACGATGGTTTTCAGCAGCGTGTAGTTGTGTACCGTCATGATCCCGAACAGGATCAGTACCGCCGTCCACGCGATGCCGAAGCCGATGATGATGCTGTAGAAGACCTCCTCGTTGGCCGCCAGCACGTTGGATACGAGGATAGCGGGTATGTAGGTGAGGATCAGCGGCATCACGGCGTAACCGGTCACCGTCAGTATGTCCTTGAACCGTCCTTCCCCCTCCATCAGGCAGGTGATCGACCAGTTCCCGATGCAGAAGAGCAGGAAAATAAGGAAGACTCTCTGCAGATCCTCAAGCCCGTCAACGCTGCGCGGATCGGTCAGGTTGACCGGGAAGCCCGCGAAAATGCGGTCGAGGGTAAAGCAAAGGCTGAAGGCGAAAACGGTAATCAGCGCCAGCGGCACGCTCCCCTGCTCCCGGTGCCGTATCTCGTAAAAGGCGTCGTTGGGATTGCTCAGGACCCTTCGGTAGTAATAGAACTTGTCGCGGGTAAAATACTTAGTCATCGGTGAGCAAGTCTCCTTTCCCGCCTTTATTCTTAAACATACTCCATCCGTACAGCACCAGTCCCAGGACGACGGCCGCCGTGAGGATATAACTCAGGTTCGCTTTCAGCAGGTCGTTGCGGTACCGCTTAAACGCGACCGAATAATAGGTGCGGTTCATTCCCAGTTTGAGGTGCCGCATGGCCTCCCTGTTGTTGCCCTCGGTGAGGTAAGCCTTGCCGATGCCGACGTTGGCCAGTTCCAGGTTCTCATTCAGCGCCAGCACCTGCCTCCACAGGTCCACCGCCAGCCTCTCATCGCCGTCATACCGCAAGCCGACCGCCTCGTTGATTAGCCTGCCGTAGTCGGTCTCCGCAAAAATCAGGATCTCCCGCCGGTCGGTGTCCAGCGCCAGCAGCTTATCCCCTCCGTCGGCCAGCGCGGACGGGGACCGGAAGGTGCCGGTCTGCGTGCCCAGGCCTCCGAAAATGTAGAGGAGGTTTCCCTCGTTGTCGTAGGTGAATATCCGCCCGCGCTTCGCGTCAAGCATCGAATAGATGCCCTTGTCGCGGATGATGATGTCCACGATGTAAGACGGCCCGTCGTACGGCCCGGCCACGGAGGGCCGGTAGTCTATGTCGCCGCCCACGTTGCCGTTCTCGCCCGTTTTGATGACGTCCTCCCCTTTGGGATTGAGCCGGAACGCGGCCTGCGTGCCCTGCGGGTCGATGCAGGAGGCGTAGACAAAGCCCTCCGGATCGACGTCGATGCCGGTGAACTCGGTGGGGATAAAGAGCTGCTGCCTTCTCTTCTGCTCTTTGGTGGCCAAGCTGCGCCAAAAGCGCTGCCACAGCGAAATGCTGACTTCGATGGTGCCGAAGAAACTCTGGAAGTCGCCCAGCGCGGAAAAGACCATGATCCCCTGGAACATATTGCGGGCGACGATATAGACGCGGTCGGCATAGTCCACCGCCACCTTCAGCGGGGCGAAGATATACCCTTCCGGCAGCATTTCGCTCTGCGGGTTGGCGATGATCTGCACCGCCGTCGTTCCGTCCAGGACGACGACGCGGTTGTTGTTGGTATCGGCGACATAGACCAGGTTTTTCTCCGACACCGTCACTCCGTAGGGCCTGTCAAAGGCGTCGGGAGTTCCGTCGTTGTCAAAACCCTCAATGATTCTGACCACCTCGGTCATATCCTCGCTGACGATCACGATACGGTTGTTGTCGGTGTCGGCGACGTAGAGTTTCCCGTCCGGGGCCACGCAAATGTCCTGCGGGTTCCGGAACGAGCCGATCCCCAGGCTGAGTCCGGTGACCGCGCCGGCCGGCACATACGGCGCGGGCGTGAATTCGATGTACTCACGGTAGTTCCAAATATAGGAGTCGTACGGCACATCGACCGCGGCCAGCGCGGGCGCGGCGAAGGAAAAGCCGATCAAAACCGCCGCCGCCAGAGCCGCTTGCCTGACAAAGCGTTTCATAAATCCCCCGCCCTCCTTTATTCTTTCATGCCGGATGTGGTCATCGTTTCAAGGATGCTGGATTGGCAGACCAGGAAGAAAGTGATCGGGATGGCCGCGATCACAAAGGCTACCGCCGCCGCCTCCCCGGCGCGGCGCGCGCCGCCGGCCGCGATCTGCTGCATGGCGAATTGCAGCGGCTTCAACTCCTCGCTGCGAAGGAACAGATAGCCGGTGTTCCCCCACATCAGGTTGAACTGAAAGATGGCCAGCGTCAGCCACGCGGGCTTGACGTTGGGCATGATGATCGTCCAAAAGGCCCGCATCTCCCCGGCGCCGTCGATCCGCGCCGATTCGATCAGGGAGTCGGGGATCTGCTCCATAAACTGCTTCATCAGGTACAGCCCGATCCCATAGCCCCAGGCGGGCATAATCAGCGCGAGGTAGGTGTTGTTGATGCCCAGCCAGGAGATGATGACGTAGTTCGGGATCTGGGTGACCTGCCATGTGAACATCAGCGAGAGGATAACCAGTGTAAAAAGCAGTTTTTTTCCGGGAAATTTGTGCTTGGCCAGCGGGTATGCCGCCAGCGACGCGACGATAACATGCCCCACCACGCCGCATACCATGATGATGGTCGTATTGAAGATATACCGCGTAAACGGCACCCATGTCTCGCTCATCGAGATGAACAGGTCGGTGAAATTCTCAAAAGTGGGGTTGCGCACAAAGATGCGCGGCGGAAACTGGAAGATTTCATCCAGCGGCTTCAGCGCGTTGTTGATAATCATGACCAGCGGCAGGATCATAAAGACGCCGCAGATCCCCATGAAGATGAACAGCAGCGCGTTGCCGGCCCGCGACCGGTTGAGTTTCCTCTCGCGGCGGAAGGTTCTCTGGAAAAAGGTTTCCTTGACGATGATCGGGCCTTCGGAATTTCTAACCTTAACCACGCCTTACTCACCCACCTTTCTCAGCAGGCTCTGCACCAGCTTGTTCGTACCCACCATCATGACAAACAGCACCGTGGCGATGGCGGAAGCGTAGCCCATTTCAAAACGGATGCTGCCGTAGTCCTGCAAGTGGGTTACGACGGTGGCCCCGGCGTATCCGACCGACGGGTTGCCGGCCAGCTGGAGGGAGACGTCGGCTATGGCAAAGGAGGAGGTGATCTGCATGACCGCCCCGAACATCAGCTGCGGCTTCATCGCCGGCAGCGTGACAAACCAGAGTTCCTGCCAGCGGTTTTTGATGCCGTCGATCGCCGCCGCCTCATAGAGGGATTTGTCGATCGTCTGCAAACCGGCGATAAAGGCCAGGAACCCGGTCCCAAGCGACAGCCAGAGCTGGACGACGATCAGCACCGGCAGGATATATTTGGCCGTCTTCATCCACAGGACCGGCTCCTGCATGAAATCGTACTGCAGCAAAAAGCCGTTGAGGATGCCGTAGCGGTCGCCGGTGAGGATGATATTCCAGATCAGGTAAGCCTGACCGGAGATCGACGGCGCGTAGAAAATCAGCGTGAGCAGCGCGCGGGTCTTCCCTTTGAACTCGTTGATGATCCAGGCGAACAGCAGGCAGAGGATATAGCTGATCGGCCCGGTGATGACGGCGAACAGCAGCGTGTTTTTCAGCGCGATGACAAAGATGTCGTCTTCCAAAAGGAGTTTGAGATAGTTCGACCAGCCGATAAACTGCGGCGGCTCCAGCAGATTGAAGTAGGTCAGCGATATGAACATCGCCGCGGCGACCGGCAGGATGGTGAACGCCGTGAACAGCAGGAAATACGGGGTCATCATCAAATAGGAGATCTTGTTTTTGGCCATCAGCGCCCCAAGAGACGGCTTATCCGCCTGTTTCTGCTTTACCACGCCATCAGCCCCCTTCCCCGCCATAGAGCGGCAACCCAAATTCCCTGCGTTTGAAGTCGATTTCGTCGTTAATCAGGATCACCTTGTCGGTCAGCGCCTCGCGCGGGAACTCAAACACGTCCGCCTCCGCGCCGATGACCGACCGTCCGGTGACGACCGCGTAGAACGCGTTGTTGATGTTACGCCAGCTGAAATAGCCGCCTGGCACTTGCGGCAGGCCCCGCACCGTCTCAAACTGTTTTTCCAGCGCCTGATAGTCGGTGATCGGCCAAGGCAGCCTGTCAAACGCCTCGATGTTGGCCGACGGATGGCGGGCGGCCGCCCCCATCAGGCTCTCCATTTCCCGCCCGAACATCGTCTGGGTATCGGTCGAGGTCCACCATTTCAGAAATTCCCAGGAATTATCCTTCGATTTAGCGTCGTTCATGATGATGGAGGCCGTGCCGTAGCTGCCCACTTCGCGGTTCAGCGAACCGTCGGGCCAGACCGTCGCCGGCACGGGGCAAAAGCCCCACAGGCCCTTGATGTCGGGCGCGGAGACCTGCAGCGCGTTATAGAATCCGTAGTCCTGAATAATCAGAGGCGTTTCGCCGGTGCGGAAGCGTTCCTCCACGCTGGTATCCTTATCGAGTTTGTAGTCGGTATAAAATTCCGTGAACAGCTTAAACGCCCGGTAGCCCTCGTCGTTGTCCAGCGCGGAACGGGTGGCGCCCTCGTTGTAATACATCCCGCCGTTCTGGTAGAGCAGCATGGCGTAGATCGGTTCGGCGGGCAGCATCCCCAGTTCCATCTGGCTGTTGGCCAAAATCGCCAGCGCGACTTTCATGTCGGTCCATGTATTGGGAATCTCCAGCCCGATCTCCTTGAGGATGTCCTTGCGGTAGAACATCATCGGGAAGGTCTGCGTCTCCGGAAGGGCGTACACCGCGCCGTCGTATGTATACGATTCCATGATGCTCGGGCGGAACCGCCCGAGAACGCTGTTCAGGTCGGAAAACCGGCTCAGGTCGGTCACGGCGTTGCGCAAGCCGAAGTTCATCGGCAGGTCGAAGCCCACCTGAATGGCCACGTCGGGACCCTGCCCCGCCAGCGTGGCCTGCAGCAGCGTACTCATGTCCACCAGCATGACGTTGACGTTGATCCCCAGTTCGGAGGTGAACGTCTCGTCGATCAGCGACTTGATGACGTTCGCCTGGTCGCGGCCCGAGCCGATCCAGAGGGTGATGGTCTCCCCGTCCTTTTTGTTGGCCACGTTGCCGATCTGGTTGTAGTCGATGACAAACGAATAGAACAGGCGCCGGAGTTCGAAGCCGACCCGCGAGAAGAGGGAGCCGCCTTTGAGTTTGGGCCTCTCCCCCGGCGGGTGGAAGGTGATTGTGTCAAACTGGAGCGGCTGCTCAATGGCTTGCGTCAGCCATGTGCCGCAGGCTCGTATGTTGATGCGGAACGAGGCGACCGTTCTGGAAAAACGCTCCCCGTCCTCAATCAGTTCGTTTAAGTGGGTAATCATCGTCTTCAAGACGCGTTCCCGGTCGCTCCGCCGGCCCGCCGCGCCCTCCAGTTCGGTAACGGCCCACTGGAGCCGGTCGCGGACGGCGATCATCTCTCCGCGCAGTTCCGGCAGGCTGTATTCCACCTGATAGTCGCGGTGTTTGTCCGGCTTCACGCCGGTCAGGCGGATGACCTTGCGGTATATGGCGTTCAGCCCGAACACCGCGTCGCGCACAGCCCCGATGGCCTCGCCAAGGCTGCCCAGAACGGCCTCCATCCGCAGGGTATGGCGGCCTTTGGTCAGATAGATTTTGTAGGCTCCGCCGTCGGCGTCGGTCAGGGTCTCCACGCTCCAGGACTGGTTGTGGACAAAGCCGTAGTCTTCAAATTCCGAAAAGGGGACAACGCCGTCGATGCTGATTTTCCGGGACATGTAGATGCCTCTGGTAAAGTTTTGCAGAACTTGCACCGACAGCTCGTATAAACCGTCCTCCGGCGCGTCAAAATCCCATTCGATCCACTGCCCCGACGTCCGCCACGAGAAGCCCCCGATGGTATTGTTCAGCAGTTCCTTGGGGCTGGACGGGGTGACCGTCGGCGAAGACTGGTCCTGCACCGGATAGAGCATCTGCGAAGAGGTCCGGGAGGCGTTCTGCGCCTGGATCCGGATGGTCTCCGACGCGTCCTTCGCGCCCGCTTGCTGCCAGCCGGCCAACGCCTCGGCGTACGGGACGGGATACGGTTCGTTGCTCAGAATCAGGCTGTGGAGCAGCATCGGTTCGCGCAGGGAGAAGAGGGTCAGCGTGTGCCGGCCCTTTTCCAGATACAGGGAGAGGCGGCTGGTGATATAACCGTCGCTGTCGTAGAGATAGCTTTCGATCCATTGGGGGCGTTCGATCATTGAGGGCTTGAGGTCGTTGCCCTGATTGTCTTTCGCCCAAACCGGCTCCAAGCTGCCGGCCTCCGCGGCCGCGACGGTGACCCGATTGCTCCAGACGCGCTGGAACTCCACGGTCGAAAGCTCGCGGTAGGGCAGCTCGCCGTTGACAAAAACGCCCCTCTGGATCGGCGAGTTTTTGCCCTCGACCGGGTAGTAGAGCAGCGAGAGGTCATATAGCCCGGTCTCCGGGACGTCTACGGCAAACTCGATCAGCCCGTCCTCGGCGGTCAGCACGCCGCCCCGCCCGGTGCCGTCAATATCGGCCACGGACGCCGGAGACGACGCGCCGCCGCGTTCTTCATAACGCGCGTAATCCGCCGCGCCGATCTCCACGCGGACGCCGGGCCGGTTGACCGGATTCATCGCGAGATACTCCCTGTAACCGGGGATCGACTCGTCGATGGAATACCCCTCCAAAATGTCCTCAAAGTCTTCGCGCGCGTTGTCCCCGGGCGTATAGCCATACGCCGGGAGCGACAAAAACAGCGCCAGCGCCGCAAATACGGCAACCGCCCGTCCCGCGCCCCGTTTCCAAGTCATCAGGAATTCCCCCTTCAATTGTCCCGTATGGGATAGCTTTTCAAGTCCGGCAAAGTATCCAGCGTGACGACGCTTGGATGGTGATAAAAATGCCGAAGCATCTCCTTTTCCAGATACCGCTCGGTCAGAAACTCGCCTGTCCACGGGGCGGCAAAGCCCCACATCGCGCCGTCGCGTATGCAAAGGTCGGGGTCGGGCAAAAAGCCCGATTCGCTCAAAACGAGCATCTTTCCGTATTGGGCCTCAAAGAATTTGGCGGCCTGCGAGGTATACACCCGCTCGCCCGGATAGACGTCTTCGCCGACCATATCGACCGTCGTATCGCCGGGGTACCAATCCGCGGACTGACCGTTCCAAACCCACAGGAGGTTGTTCAGCTCATGCTCAAACGTCAGCCGCTGCCAGAGAAGATTCCATAACTGTATGTAGGCGTCCGCGCCGGACGCGCCCCACCAGAACCAGCCGCCGCTTGCCTCGTGCAGCGGCCTCCATAAAACCGGCACGCCCGCGTCCCGCAGGATCGTTAACTGTTTCGCGACGGCGTCGATGTCGGCCAGCAGCAGTTGATAACCCTCCGGATCGTTGCCGCTGAAAATATCCCGAAGGTCAAGCCCTGTTACCGCCTCGGTGTAAAACCCCCGCCACCAGAGCCAGTCGCCGCTGTCCACGAGATATTTCGCCGGCGCGTTCCAGTGCCAGCAGAAGGTGACAACGGCCCCGTTCTCCCAAGCCTCTATGGCAAGCCGCGTGGCGTTGGATTTGGCGCCTCTTTCGACCCGTGACGGGGTGTAATCCATAAAATCCAGCCCGATCACGGCGGGATAACGCCCTGTTTCCTTATGGATCGCCCCGCTCTCGGGTCCGAAAAGCCCCGCCCCGCCGTACTGCCCCCCGAG
>Ga0082212_10003580_pt1 | contig 21964 bp, 16 predicted proteins | sample TergutNt197P3_FD_71548 | JGI IMG/M metagenome (GOLD analysis project Ga0082212, IMG submission 71548) | Neocapritermes taracua P3 segment gut microbial communities from Petit-Saut dam, French Guiana - Nt197 P3 | ecosystem: Host-associated > Arthropoda: Insects > Digestive system > Gut ...
CGGTTTGGAACCTACACCTGAATGTCGATTCCGAAGGGCCTGCCCTCATCTCTTACAAAGCATGTGACTTCCGCGCTTTCCCTCCTTTCGGTGCGAAACTCACTTCAGGACACACTTTTGCGCAGCTCAACCAATTCCGGAGTCACTTCCTGCTTTTGCAGCCTTAAGGACTCAGCCTCGGCTTTAGCTTGCTCAATCTTTTGTTTTGCCTCAATCTCAATTCGCTGCAAATCCAACGTCGCCTTCAGCACCTGCTGTTCGGCGACCTGCTTCTTCTCGATAGCGTCGTTGAATTCGGCGCTGAACTGGAATTCAGTCAAGTTGACCTCATCAAGCACCATATAGTACGTTTCTAATTTGTCACTCAAGGTTTCCTTGATTTTTAGGCTAACCTCAGAACGTTTCGAGATGAGCTCCTCCGCCGTATATTGCGCCGTAACAGCCTTCAGGGATTCAGCTATAGCCGGATCCAGAACACGCTCAGAATAAAAAACGCCTACTTCCTTGAACAGCCAATTAACTCGGCTGGCATCCAAATGATAGTTGACCGCAATAACTGTGTTAACAATCTGCAAATCTCTTGAAGAGGCGTTTTGCTTTGTTTCGATTTTTTGGACACGAACCTCCATGGGCTTAACACTTTGAATGAACGGAACCTTTGTATGCAGGCCTTCTGAAAATACATATTCCTGTACCTGGCCTAATTGAATCACCGCGCCGCAATAGCCCGGTTGAATGATAACCACCGTTTGAAACAATAGGACTATTACAAAAACAAACAGGATAACAGACACAGGCAACCAAAACTTAAGATTCTTTTTTGTAGGGATTTTAATAACGTTTACCAAAATACAGAAACCTCGCTTTCTTTGTGAGATTTTTAGCAAGATAGGCACCGTGCAAGAAAATAACAGGGGAGGGCTCCTACTTGACATGTCCGTTTGCTGATTCTATGTCAATTCAGAGTCTTCAATACATCAATAATATCATAGAAGATCTTACTTTGACAGCATAATAGGATTAAGCGGTACGATATTTTGGAAAAGCCACGTATGACAAGAGTAAAAATGGTCTTTCATTCCTTTATAGGACTATTATAGAGCGGCATACTGTGCGCTATCTGCGGCTATTTTTATTATTCCTTTTTAGGACTATTATTACCGCTATTACCGCCTTGGGTTGCTTCCGATAGTCTCGTTGACATATCGCTCTTGCTTTCGACTTGCTCGCAATAAATATTTCTTATAGACAGGCAATCCAGGGCAGATTCATGGCGTCGAATTATCATACATCAAAACCATCACCAACAGAAGGCCCCGATCAGCGATTTCGAAGCGCAAAGACGCAAAATAAGCCAAAAACCCATACAATTCAAATAGCGCAAACAATCCTAAGGCTTACAGCAGCTAAGCGAAATGCCTCGCCATCGCATAATCTTAATTATCAGAAAAAACCGCCTCTCAGCTTTACATAATATTTATTATAGAACTCTAATTGTACGAATTATTAGCCCTTTACTGGACGAAGGTCACAGTTTCTGGTATAATGTATCTATGGTTCGCTTCCCCCCTCTCGTAACGATGTGAAATTGGCGAAGCTTTCTCGGGGGAAGCCCGCCGACATGTTTGACGCTTTTCCGCTTAACCTCCAAATAATGTGCTTTTATTCGGTTTAGGGACTGTTTTTTATATTATTTCGGTTGTTTCTCTGTTGATTAACCGTGATTTACGGTTTTTAGCTTTTATTGGCCAACTCGCTATCTTTTAACCTGATTATGTTTATCATATACTTCTGATCTTCTTTCTTATTATTTCTCTTTATATTCGTAATTTAAGTTAATCAATACGCTGATCCTCTCATTATTATACAATATATTCCTTATAATGGCAATATTGTTCTCTTGCCCTCCCCTTCACAAACTTATCCAACAGGGTTTCTTTCTTCAATGGCGTTCTCTTTAGTCTTCCATTTACTGGGATTGATTTTTCTCTGTTTTTCTTGAGCAATTTCTAAATCTTCAGTATAATAATCAAGGACTCTGTCCTGGCAAAAACACCTATTGGATTGCAACGAATACCGAAAAAAGAAAGCGAGATTTTTATGTCAACCACGCCCTCTCATTCCTTACGCAACATCGCAATAATCGCTCATGTTGATCACGGCAAAACCAGCCTCGTTGACGCCATGCTTCACCAAAGTGGCATCTTTCGAATCAACGAATCTGTTCAGGAACGCGTGATGGATTCCAACGATTTAGAGCGGGAACGCGGCATCACTATTCTGGCCAAAAATACAGCCATCGCCTATCAGGATACCAAAATCAACATCGTTGATACCCCTGGGCACGCTGATTTTGGCGGGGAAGTTGAACGCGTTCTGAAAATGGTCGACGGGGTTCTCCTCGTAGTAGATGCTTTTGAGGGACCCATGCCTCAGACACGTTTTGTGCTGCGCAAAGCTCTTGCCTTAAATTTGAAACCCATCGTTGTCATAAACAAAATCGACCGTTCGGACGCCCGTCCACTCGAAGTGGTTGACGAGGTTTTTGAATTGTTTATGCAGTTAGAAGCCAGCGAAGAACAGTTGGACTTCCCTGTCGTGTTTACTTCGGCGCGGCAGGGCGTCGCAGGGTATAAGCCAACCGATCTGCAAGAGAACCTTTCGCCCTTGTTCGATACGATTTTGCATGAGATCCCCTCTCCTCCGGCCGACTCCTTGAGCCCACTGCAGATTCTTGTGACGAGTTTGGACTATGATGATTATATAGGAAGAATCGCTTTGGGGCGCGTTGTACGCGGCAAGGTATTGGCCGGCAACCAAGTTGCTGTCATCAAGCGGGATGGCAGTATGGAAAAAGTCAAGATATCCAAACTTTACACATTTAGTGGGTTAGAACGCCTTGAAATTTCAGAGGCCGCAGCTGGGGAAATCGTCGCCATAAATGGTATCCCCAATATTAACATTGGTGAGACCATAGCCGACCTTGCCCAGCCGGATGCCTTGCCAACCATTGACATTGATGAAGCGACCCTCACAATGACTTTTATGATCAATAACAGTCCCTACGCGGGAAAGGAAGGAACCTACATTACCTCACGTAAATTGCGCGAGCGTTTGTTCAAAGAACTGGAAACCAATGTCAGCCTTCGCGTGGATGAAACCGACACCACTGAAGCCTTTCAGGTTTCTGGCCGGGGCGAACTTCATCTTTCTATCCTTATAGAAAACATGCGCCGCGAAGGATATGAGCTGCAGGTTTCCAAGCCCGAAGTCATTCTGAAAGAAGTGGACGGTGTCACGTGCGAACCCAACGAACTTCTGACCTGCGACGTTCCGGGAGCCTATGTCGGATCAGTCATCGAATTATTGGGACCGCGCAAAGCCGAGCTCATCAATATGTCAACACTGACCGGCGGCGTCACCCGTCTGGAATTCGTTGTGCCGGCCCGAGGACTCATCGGCTTCCGCGGTGAGTTTTTAACTGAGACCCGTGGCGAAGGCGTCATGTCTCATGTCTTCCATTCTTACCAGCCACACAAAGGCGCCATTAATCAGCGTAACCGCGGATCCCTTGTTGCTTCCGAAGACGGCGTCGCCACGAACTATGCCATGTATCAGATTCAAGAACGGGGCGCCCTGTTTATTATCCCTGGCGCCAAAGTCTATGAAGGCATGATTATTGGCCAAAGCACACGAGAAAAAGACCTTGACGTCAATGTCACCCGCAAAAAACAACTGACAAATATGCGCGCCAGCGGCGCGGACGAAGCCCTTCACCTGGAAACACCAATACTGCTGACACTGGAAGAAGCCCTGGAGTACATCGCTGACGATGAATATGTTGAAGTCACCCCCCAATCCGTCCGCCTGCGCAAAAAGCACCTCAATAAAAACACCCGCGCCAGACACGAAAAACAACGCAACTTTTTATACGAATGAGGTATGGTTGGGATAATCCGGCAATTAATTGGTAGAATATAGAATGGAAGCCAAAAAGGCTTCCATAAGTCATCTCTTCTTGTCTTCATGAAAATCCTTAATGCCATCCGGCCACAAACAGCTTCCTATATCAATAATAGAAACGGCGGCCATAATACGGGGGATAAGGATAGGCATTGGGATACGGGTAAGGATAGCGTCTATGGGAAATTGTCCCAACTCCATATCCCAAACCCAACCCTAATCCAAAAGGAACCAGACCATAAAACATAGACCTTTTCCTCCTGTCTACGAAAACCCTGCTGCATATCATGATCAAGCTTATCTCATCTCTCTAATTGTCTATCTCTCATATTCATAATATGGCTATACTTGGAAATTGTTTCCACATACCCTACGTCCGCCTTTGGCAGAAAACCAATTAATTCAATGAACTATGCAAGTTCGAATGCAAAGCGTCACCATCATTTTCTTAGCGCCCTCACCCTCAGCCTCATTCTGTGCTGCGCGGCCGGCTTGGGGGGTTGTGCCACACCAATCTTTAAACATGAACCGCCGCCCTCCCCTCTGACCGGCGAGGCCCTTCTGATTGATGATGACGTATACAACCAGGCGCTTCACCTGATACATAACGCCAACCACACCCTATATATTGAACAAATGGCCCTGGATGATCCAGTCATTCTCAATGAAATCATCACCAAAGCCCAAGCCGGCGTCGAGATCCGAATCTTGCTTGACCGATGGCAGCCAGAAAACGGCCCAACCATAACCCTGCTCAAAAACAACAACATCTCTGCCCAATATTACCCTACTGAAAAAGGTCAATACCACCGTCAAAAATTGATCATCGCCGACAACGAAACCGCTCTTTTCCTCAGCACCCCCTGGACGGATTCACCTTCTTTATTCTCCTCTCTCGCTCTTATCGTCACCGGAGACACTGTTCAAAAAGCCCTTGACATGTTTGCGCGGGACTGGCAATACACGACCACACTAGGACTTAATAGTGCCCGAACTGCCGACAAGTCCGTAACAGAACCTGAAAGAGTCACCCTGACGTCAACCGTCGGCATGAAAAACCTCATTCTCTCCTACATCGAATCAGCTTGTCAAACAATAGACATTGAAACTCAGCAACTCAGCGGCGACGAAGACATCATCAGCGCGTTGGCGGCGGCACAAAAACGAGGCTGTAAGGTCAGGATAATTCTTGACTCTTCCTGTTTGGAAACAACGCCCAACACCCTCAAAACTTTAGCCGACGTCCATATCGAATATCGGTATTTTAACACCCCGGGGAAAATCCTTTCCCGAAATTTTGCTGTCTTCGATACACGCAGCCTCGTTTACACAAGTTCCGCTTGGACATACAACACTTTTGTCATCAACTACGAAGGTGCCCTGGCCGTTCCTTCTCCCGCCGCGGCTCAGAAAGGCGCGGATATTTTCCAACTTGACTGGGAATCTTCATTTCAATAGAAAACCTCTAACCAAAAACTTCAAACCGCTAACTGCCCGTTAACGGCAAAAAGCCGCCATCGGTTTCCCTTGAGAAATCGGTGGCGGCTTATGAATCAGATGGAGCCGATGGTCGGAATCGAACCGACGACCTGCTCATTACGAGTGAGCTGCTCTACCGCTGAGCCACATCGGCATAATTATCCTAATTAAAACCGCGCAATCTCAACATGTTTTAATTAAGGATCAGGAATAGCCAGAACCAATTCTACCGCATTCAAATTCCGAAGTCAAATGCAAAAAGGATGCCGAAGCACCCCTTTTGTCCATTCTGCCGTATAAGTCCTGGTTTTCTGACCCCGCGTTAGCAGGTGGGCGCCTGGACACGTCTTTCCGTCTTCTTACTGAAAAGCATGACGTACTCAAAACGCCACTTCGGCTCCCAGTCAGGAAATAGGATCAAAACCTAGAACCGTACACGCACAGAGCAGAATTACCGTTATTATAACACGAATTCCTGAAAAAATCTCTTGGGAAACTCTGGAATTTTTCTGGTCGTTTCAACCGTTTCAGCTGTTTTATGGCTGCTCCAAAAGGATTTTTGCGGCTTCGGCTTCCATAGAAAAACAATGCTTTTCCTCAGGAAACGTACGCGACTTCACTTCCTGATCATACTGTTTGAGAGCGTCAACAATCAATGGGCCTAAGTTGGCGTATTGTTTAACAAATTTTGGTTGGAACCGCTCAAATAATCCCAAAATATCGTGCACCACCAAGACCTGTCCGTCACATTCCCTGCCGGCGCCAATACCAATCGTTGGTATCGACAGGCTCTTGGTGATTTTCTCCCCCAAGGTTTCCGGCACAGCCTCAAGAACAATCATAAAAGCCCCCGCCTCCTGCAAAACTTTAGCATCCTCCAGCAACACCAAAGAATCGTCCAAACTTTTACCTTGAACCTTAAATCCGCCCAACTGCGACGCGGTTTGGGGGGTCAACCCAATATGGGCTACCACAGGAATCCCGGCGCGGTTGAGCGCACGCACCTTATGAATCTGGGCTCGTCCGCCCTCCAGTTTGACGGCGTCAGCGCCCCCTTCCTGAACCAGACGTCCGGAGTTCCGCAGCGTATCCGCAACGTTCATATAACTCATAAAAGGCAGATCTGCCACCACAAAAGTCTGTGAGGCGCCCCGGCATACAGGTCTGGTATGATGCAACATATCCTCCATAGTCACAGGCACTGTCGATTCATATCCTAAAACCGTCATACCAAGAGAATCCCCTACAAGGATACAATCCACACCGGCGCGCTCGGCAAGCTGCGCCATCGGATAATCATAAGCCGTAATCATACTGATCCCTATGTCGTTTTCCTTCATATTGCGAAAATCCAGAACCGTCTTTTTCATCTTTGTCACCCACCTATTTGTTTGCTTGAATCTTTTGAGAACTCCTTTTGACAACGCCAGCTGTCATAGGGCAAACTGTCATAGTTTGAAGAGTTGAGCATAGTTTTAACTAGAGACTAGCTGTTGCTGATATCCTTCAGCAATCCTCAATACATTAGGAGGTTATAGAAAGTGAAAACCATTCAATTTAAGCTCTTAACCAGGGGTTTGGGTATCGCAATAATTGTATCCTTTGTTCTGACACTGGTCTTGAGCCTGCTCTATTTTCTGACATCGCTGCAAGAAAGTCTCTTTTTGTCTCTGCTGTGCACAGGCACAGGTATCCTGGTCGGCAGCACCGTAGCCGCTCGCCGGGCCGACTCCCACGGAATAATCTATGGCGTGGTTATCGGCGTCACCTTCTTTTTTGTCACCCTCCTTGTCCACTTTTTACTCAATCCGGGGCCGCCCAGCGCAGGAACCCTTATTCCAAAAACAGTCGCCTATATTTTGAGCGGCATCCTTGGCAGCATTCTGGGGGTTTTCCTGAAAAAATAGTCGCCTTGAAGTCTAGTCGCTTTAATGATTGTTAAAGGAATCCCTATGCACCGGGATATCAACATGGGGCGGGATTTCAATCGGCATGGGCGCCTCAACAACTTTTGTGTTGCTCGCAGATTCTCTTACCGGCTCTTTTGCTTTATTGCTCACATTATTGCTCAAAGGTTTTTTTACGTTGCCGGCAGACTCTTTCACATTTCCGGCAAACTCTTTGCTAACAGACTCTTTGCTGACAGACTCCTTGGCTTTACCGGCAGACTCTTTTGCCTTGTTGAAAGACTCTTTCGCCTTGCTGACAAAATCTTTCGCCTTGCCCTCGTCTGCTGACGTGGGCTTCATGTTATTGTCCATCAACGATCTAGGTCTGTCAGTATATGGCACATCAAATGGTACATCAACCAGTACATCCGCGGTTTTGGTCTTCTCTTGCGACGCCTTCCCTACGCCCCCTGCTGAATTCCCCGCCATATTCTCTTTCGCCTTCACATCCGCGTCAGAGAGAAGTCTCTCTCCCTCCGCATCCTTAATACCTGTATTCAGTAACTCCCATTTACTTCCACTTGCCTTGACGCTGACCGTTTCTTGTTTTTGTGCTTGTTTCTGTGCTTCTTCCTGTTGCAAAGCCTTCTGCTTCTGAACCGCCAGCCTTTCTACCTCTTGTTTTTGCGCTGCCAACCTCAAAGCTTCTTGCCTCTGCGCTTCAATCTTCTGCGCTTCCTGTTTCTGCGCGGCCAGTCTCTGTTCCTCTTGCTTTTGCGCTGCCAGTCTCAAAGTTTCTTGCCTTTGGGCTTCTTGTTTCTGCGCTTCTTGTTTCTGGGCTTCTTGTTTCTGGGCTTCTTGCCTCTGGGCTTCTTGTTTCTGGGCTTCTTGTTTCTGGGTTTCTTGCCTCTGGGCTTCTTGTTTCTGGGCTTCTTGTTTCTGCGCTTCTTGCCTTTGGGCTTCTTGTTTCTGGGCTTCTTGTTTCTGCGCTTCTTGCACAGTATTGTCCGTCTTTTCGCCGGCCCTCATCACGGCCTCATCATTCAGCCAAGCATCCCACGCATCATCTTCCGTGGAAATATCATCAACCACAGGCAAAACTTTCTCGGATACCGACACAATATTCTCAGGTACCGACAACCCCTCCGCTTTTGGTACGACCCCCGGCAAAGGCTCAACCGGGAAAAAGCCAGCTTTCGGAGCGACCGTCGCAAGGCCATCGTCCGCAAGGTCAGCCTCACTTTCTCTTTCCGCCACCCCTTTGCCTTTGCCTTTCCCATTATCCTTGACTTTGTTCTTGTTCTTCCCAGAATCTTTCTCCAGAGATTGCTTTTCGCCTTTCTCCACGCCTTTGCCGCCGCCCTGATCCTGATCCTCGTCCTTACGCTTGCGATTATTTCGATCCGGCTTGTTGTCCGGATCATCATCCGGCTTGTCAGACCCTTCATGATCCCCAAACCCAAGAATTCTAGGAGCCTTATGACGTATAGCAAGGAAAATCAACGCAATGACCGCACAGGCCACGGCGGTCCATTGGGCCGCGGAAAGCATGCCCACCTGAGGCGTATCACCACGCAAAAAATCAATACAAAAACGATTCATACTGTACATAATAACATAGAACAAGAAAATGAAACCCGAGGGCCACTTGCGCAACCGCAGAATCAGCAAAAGGGCAAAAATCACAATATCAATCTGACCTTCCCAAGTCTCAGCCGGCCAAAGGGGTTGATCCCCATACCTGCTAAACGCGTTCGTCTCGGGCGGATACACAATGCCAAAATCCCCGCCCGTAGGTCTAGCCAACCCATCCCCGTTCAGAAGGTTGGCGTACCGGCCGATACCCTGTCCCAAAACCAACGCCGGTGCACAGACATCCGCCATCAGCCAGAAACTGATCTTTTTGCGGTAACAATAGAAAATCGCCACCAGCAGACCTCCGACCAATCCTCCCTGAATGGATAACCCGCCGTGCCACACCTTAAAGATCTCCGTAAGATTATTGCTGTAGTAATCCCAATTAAAAACAAAAACATGCCATAATCTGGCTCCGATTAACCCGCCGAAAATCGAAAACAGCGCCATATCAACAATAGGACCCGTCAAATCCTTCCGGCCAGCGCTCCGTGCCATAAACACAGCCACACCCATACTCAGGAAGAAGGCCAGCACTAAGATCGTTCCATAAGTCCCCTGATCATAAGAGCCCAAAGAAAACCAATATTTATGCACCTATTTCACCCACTCTATCAAAATTCTGTCACCCTCATGAAGCCTGGAAGAAAACCCGGCTTCCTTCTCATTAATCTCCAGCCGCAGGCTGGACCTGCTCGACACGGCATGGATATCCGAGACAAAAGGAACAACATCCGAAAGGATCGGCTCCTCGGAAAACCCTTGAACAGAAAGAACCATCCCTTCATCCACAGGATTCGACTCCGTCAGCTCCATTCCCTCCTCAGAAAACACCCTTGTCTGCTTCGGCTTCAAAAAAAACCGGCGATTGTTTAAGTACAAAGGCAAAGGTTCAGCTTTCAGATCAAGATCCTTCAACAGCAACGTTTCATAATTCACATCAACCCTGTCTCCATCCGCCAACGCCCTGTCCTGGGCCACAATTTCCCCATTAAAAAAAACATCGCGCCGGGGTGAAAACACTCTCTCCTCGCCGTCCACATGCACATGAACCGTGTTGGGCACATTCAGGCTCAACCCCTTGGTCTGCAGAAGATCCTCCAACGTATCATTCGGCACAATCGCCACTACATCCCCATCATTCAGCCATTGATCACCATCAGCCGGTTCACTGTTCACACACACGCGCGGCACAAAAGCCTCCTCACGCCCATTATACCAGATATTTTTTGATTTGTTGAGCGAAATCACATTTTTCAAACGAACCTTAGCATCCGCGCCGTTTACCCCCGGCGCAAACTCAATCTCATCTCCAGGCGCGATTTTGTGTTCAAGCCGGGTCTTTTCCCCATTCACAAAAATCTCGGCGTTGGACCCCGGCTCTCCTTTAACAATCTTCATCTCCCCATTTAAGGTATAAACCAGAGCCTGCCCGGGACGTCCCAGAAACAATCGCGGCTGAATCCCCGCTGCCAACAATGCCTCCGCCACAGAAGCAAGTTGCAGCTCAAAAATAGAAACCACGACCCCATTAACCTTAACAGAATAATAATGAAGGGTCCTATTCTCAAAATCGGCTATCCCAATCCCCAAAGCCGTAATGACATCCGAACCCGTCACACTCTCATCCCCACACACATTTTTGATCCGTTCCCGCAGCTGAACCCCTACACGCTCGGTTGGGATCTGCAAAACCCCGGCCAAATTCTCCGGCAACGACTTCGTCAGCCCCCCGCCCACTAAAATCACGGCCTGAGGCGACACATCGCCATTCAAACTCACAATCTCCTGGGCAATCCGCTCACTCACCTGGCTCACAACCGGCGCCATCGTCTCCGCTACCTGCCTCTGTGTTAACGCCACACTTTCCCCAAAAAAATTCTCTACCTTAGCCACATCACCAGCCACATCCCCGACTAAAGACCGTTTAAGTTTTTCTCCAGCGGCGAAATCCATCAAATACGATGCGCAAATCGCCTCCGTAACCTCATCACCCGCCACGGGAACCATTCCAAAAGCAAAAAAACTTCCATCCCGAGTCAGCGCGATATCCGAAGTCCCGGCGCCCACATCCACCAAAGCCAAATTAAGCCGGCGCATATCCGCCGGAATAGCCGCCAACCCCGCGGCAATGGGCTCTAACGTCAATCCCGCCAGCTCCAGCCCCACCTGACTCAACACCGACATCAGCGAATCCACCACCAACCGCGGCAAAAACGTCGCTACCACTTCAATCGTCGCCCGTTTGCCCCGCTGCCCCACAATATTCTCCAGACAGACGCCGTCAAGCTCCTGTCGAACCGAACAATACCCCACACAATAATAGTTCTGCTCATTCAACCGCTCACCCGACGAAACAACCCGCATAGCACGCTGCACCGCCTCCATTTCCAACGCCATCTGATCCCGCTGCTCCCAAAGCATGGGCAGGATCTCCTCCCGCGCCGCACTTGCGGTCTGGGTTAGCAGAGCGCGCCCCGCCGCCGCCACCGACACACGCGGAAGAGACGACGCCGACTTCTCCTCCAGTTCCTTTTTAATCTTTCTAACTTCCTGAGCCACCTTTGCTACATCATGAATCTGGCCGTCATACATCGATCGCTGTTGGTGCTCGGAACGGGCTGAAGCCTCAATATGGTAAACGCCATCCCTTTTGCTCATCACCAACCCCATGACCACACGGGTTCCGATATCCAACGCAAAAACACGATCCTCCATGATACAACCCCCTTTTTCAATGGACAATGGACGAGGCTGAGATCCTTCAGCCTGTGAACCAATTGACAATTGATTAAATCGCCAAATCTCCCGCTAAATCATAAAGATCCCTGTCAAAAACCCGCTCACCTTCGAAAGCGTCCGCCAGCGGGCGCGTAACAATGTTCATGCAATCCAGCGCCACCATGAGGCTGATCGGCGTTTCCTGCTCAGGCGAGCTGTTTACAACAGCATCAACGGCCTTGCTGCCCATAGCTGCCGCCAGCACGGCGTCCTCCGCTGAAGGCGCGCCGCCCCGTTGAATATGCCCCAGTATGGTCACGCGGCTGTCGAATCCGGTCAGCCCGCGCAGTTTATCAGCAATCTGCCAGATATCACCCGCTCCTTCCGAAACAATAATTATGCTATGGTTCTTACCCCGCTTGAATCCTCGCAACATTTTGACCGCCACATCCTCCAGGTCGTATTCAACCTCCGGAATGAGCAGCGATTCCGCGCCAATAGCCAACCCCGCCCGCAGAGCGATATCACCACAATTGCGGCCCATCACCTCAATCAAAAACGCCCGTTCATGGGAACTCGCTGTATCACGGATCTTGCTAATCGCCCCAACCGCGGTATTCACCGCCGTATCAAACCCAATCGTGCGATCCGTGCCAACAATATCATTATCAATAGTCGCGGGAACACCCACAACATGAAGGCCATGCTCATGCAAGGCCTGAGCTCCGCGATAAGACCCGTCGCCCCCGATAACCACCAAAGCGTGAATTGAAGTATTCTTCAAAGTCTGGGCCGCTCCGGCCACACCTTCGGGGGTAAACATATCATTGCAACGGGCGGTCTTAAGAATCGTGCCGCCGCGATGAATGATATCCGCCACCGACCCCAGATGCATTCGCTTTACCTCTTGCTTAACCAACCCAAGAAACCCATGCTCTACACCAAACATATCCAGCCCCAAAGCGATCCCCTTGCGCACCACAGCGCGAATGGCGGCGTTCATGCCAGGAGCATCCCCGCCGCTTGTCAGAACGGCAACACGTTGAACTCTTTCCATACCATCCTCCCTCGAGCCGATAATTCGTTTTTCAACGAATACTGTAATTCGTTTTTCAACGAATTACAACTGACTCTATTATTTCCTATTCTTGCAAAACATACTATATAATAATAATATAAGGAAGACAAGATGCGTCTTTCCATAATGATTCAGGGGCCACCAAAGACCGCCCACGACCTCACATCATTGAGAGCCGAGGAGCAGGTTGGCGGTCGGGATAATCCCATTTGCCTTTAGCCAGACAATTCATAAGGAAAGGGGCTGTCGCATACACGTTTTAGAAAAACGTGTATGCGACAGCCCCTTTGGATTATCCCAGACGCCAACCTGCTCCTTGGGACTCCTGCAACAGTAAGCGTCTCCTGCTTGAGGCTTTACCGCGAAGAATCAACCGCTTTTAATAGATGAAGAATCTCTTCTCTCGCCCCTTGCGGCAGCCTCTCTAACAGCGAAACATCGTCTAGCAGCTTATCCAGAATTTTTTGAGCTTTACCGGTGTTTCTTCTTACCCCCAACCCTTGCATATACATCTTCGCCATCTCTATGGCCGCTTCACCACGATAATCAGACTTTTCATCCTTTTCCAGAACCCGGAACCCGCGCAGCGCTCTCCGATATCTCTTCATATCATCCTTATAGAAAAGAGCCAGATTCAATTTAGCCATAGGATTCTTTAAACGCGCGGCTTTTTTGAGATACGACAACGCTCTGCTCTTGCTCATTTTAACGCCGTACCCGCCCAAATAGATAATGGCCAGCCGGTTCAACGCCTCAGAATACTTATCTTCCGCCAAACAAGCAAACAACCTGCGCGCCAAATCATGGAACCCCAGATCAAACAAATAGTCCGCCTGGTCATACACCTCTTCCATACATTTATCCTTCGCCGCCGGTAAACGTGGCGCAATAATCAGCCGGAGCCCGGCAAACCCGCACAAACTGGTCGCAAAATCAGTTGACCGGCAAGCCGATCCCACCCGCTGACCCGGCGAAAACCAGCCGCCGCCACGCCGACAGCATCCCCAAACAGGGCTTGAAAGCTCAGCAGCGGCTGTAACATCTCCGGAACCCGAACCGCTCCAACAATCCCAGGTCCATTCCTCCACGTTGCCGTACATATCATACAACCCCCAAGGGTTGGGCCGCTTTTCGCCGACAGGATGCGTCGTTCCCCCCGCGTTCTGGCTGAACCAGGCATACTGTCCCAGATCCGACATCTTGTTCCCAAAAAACCATCGCTGCAGCTCAACAGTCGGGCATTCAGGATCAATCCCCGAAACAGCCCGGCAAGCGTATTCCCATTCTGCTTCCGTGGGCAGCCGCAAAACATACCCATTATCATCATCCAAACCCTCCGCTCTGTTCAAGCGCGCGATAAATTGTCTGAGTTTCCGGCTCTCCGCCGCTTTATCTTTCCACCAGGCCGGATCGTTTAGCTGCGCAATGAAAGTCAACACTTCATCCCACGCCACACTGTCAACAGGATAATTGTCTCCTTTGTCAAAGAAGCTCGGGTTTTCGCCCAAAACCCGAAGCCACTGACCCTGGGTCACAGGAAATTGCCCAATATAGAAAGGCCGGGCAATGTGGATTGGGCGAAATTCAGCGTCGGAACCCATAACAAAAACCCCGGCTTCAATCCGGCGGAACGCCATATCAAGATCGTTAAGGGTGAAATCCGCCGCAGCCCGCTCCATTTGAACCATCAGATCATTATGCCCCACCGGATCTTGGATAACCATCGGTACCTGCCAGGTTATTTCCTCTTCCAGTTCCAGTGGTTTTTCTTGCGCCTCTTCTTGATCTTTACCTTGACCCTTTTCTTGTGTGTTTTTCTGCGCCGCTTCTTGGGGCTTCGTTTCTTGCTGGGCTTCTTTCGTTTCTTCCTGGGCTTCTTTCGTTTCTTCCTGGGCTTTTCCCTTAGCTTTTCCTTTTGCTCTTCCTTTAGGCTTTTCCTGCGACGCTTCTGCCTTTTCCTCCGGCACCTCATCCGCCTTGTCTGTCGCCTCATCCATCGTCTTATCTGTCGCCTTATCTGTTCCTTCCTTCGGAGTCACTTCCTGCTCTTCTTCTGACGCCTTTATCTGAATATCCTCAGGGGCCTTCTCCAGCCCCTTTATCTGAGGCTCCTCAGCGGCCTTCTCCGGCAGCTTTTTCTGAAGTTCCGACACCTTTTCCGCACCTCGCACCAAGCCAACATGAGAATCCCGGTAGGTTCCCCAAAAACTCGCCAGGGCTTTCGACCCTCCACTCATCCGCAACAGCAATCCAATTAGCTTTTTAACATCATCGTTCAGAGAATAATAATACTGCCGCCTCCAGTCAAATGTACCCTCACCATAGATATTATCTTCCAACTGCTTCAGAGCGTTCATGTCCAAAGTCTCAATAAAATTAGCGGACAGCAGCCCGCCGTCCTCCTGCTCTTCTCCCGCCTCCATTTGAGAAAGCACATACAGATAATACAGCAACGAAGGAAAAGCATGCAGAAAGCTCTTTTTGTTCAGGCACCCCGGCACCAGATACCCGTCACAGCCAATCTCGAACCAGTCGATCTCCGGCCAAGGCCGGGAGACAACGCCGAAAGCCTGTTTCTCCAACTCGAAATCTCCGTCATAGGCAAACCGGCTGACAGAGTTATCCGTCCAACCGAATTCCCCATCCCCGGCTTGGGTGAAGTCCTCATAAGACAGTTCGTTCCGATCAGGAAAGTGCTCCAGCAAAAACTTCTTAACATCTTCAATCATAGCAAAGGCCCCCTCAGTTCACTTAGAAAAAATTTATAATCCTGTTCATACTCAACCCAATTCGCTTTCATTCTCGCGCACCCACGTGCGACGGACTCCCTGCCCTGCCTGTAATGATCCGCAATCTCGCGCTGGGTATACCCTTGGGCATGCAAGATATAATACTGAATAGTCCGCAATCGGACGATCTTCGCCCCACGGAACGGTCCGCGCAGCTCGTCCTCATCAACATGAAAACAGCGCCGTGAAATCTCCATCATCCTCTCCGCGATTTCCTGAAGGTTGCCCCATATCCATTCCGCCGCGCCAGAGCCCTTCACTCCGGTTCCATGACTAGAGACACCGGTTCGGACACCGCGCCGGAAACCATCCCCACGATCCAGATAACGGACAATTTGGCCAAAATGCCAGCCTCGGAAATGGTCGGCGTCCAGCTCCCGCTCTGTTTCCTTATCCCTACGCCAATCCAAAAAGGCGCTGACTTCCTCAAAGGACGGTTTCGCAATATGGGCCGCAACCCCCAAACAAAGCCGCGAAGATAACCGCGGCCCAAACTCATGGAGCGTCAGCCGCTCCGTATTCAGCGTCGCAATAACATGACCTCCCTTAACCCAAATCCCCTCACAGGTATACATAAGCTCCTCCAGAGACTTCTCTCTCCCACAAAGCCGCTCCAGATTATCGCACAAAAAGAGAGAAACCGACCGCATATTTTGCCGAAACGCAGGCAGGTTTTTTTTCTGAGCAGCAAAAGCGTACCGGCTGGAAAAATCCAGCGCGTCAACACAAATAAACCTCTGCCCCCGCTTTGTTAATTCAGTCTGCAACAATGAAAGCAGCGTTGTTTTGCCTGATCCCTGCGTTCCATAAATCAGCGTCACCGGCGGTATCGTATCCATATCCAATTTGGTGACAACCTGATATGCTCTGCTGTTGCATGGCGAAACGAAAAAATCCTGCTGCCGCAAAACCCTGCTCCTTTCTTCTCTCCTAATTCTATTATGAGCCCTCGCGCCCGTTTGTCAATATGACACAGGCATCCTGTTGATCTCAAAAATATGGTATAATCTGAAAGAACTCTCTATCCATCTCTCTTCTCTTTACATAAGGAGGAATCGCCATGAAAAAAGGAGTCATCAACATGACCAAAAGGGGAGCCGCCGCGAAAAAAAGTTTTATCAAAAAACCCGGACGCATTCTTATTAGTTTTCTTGTCACCTTGGTCTTTGGACTCACATATTTCTTCTTTAGCCTCCCCGCCATCAATTTCCAGGAACCCGCCTTATACGCTTTCCTCTCTCTGCTTCCGGTGGTGTACGCCGCCACCAACATCTACCTGTCCGGCCGCTTCCGCACCCCCGCCTCCAGATCCGATCCGAAAGCTATCGGCAAGTTTCTGCTCTCAGCCAGCATTGTCCCCATCATCATTGTGTCAGGACTGCTCCTTGTCTATCTGATCGGCAACCTTGTCTCCGCCCCCATATTCCGGGCCAAAACCTACTCTCAATTGCTGGCTTTTGATACGGGAGAATTTCTCGCTGATGTGCAAGAGATATCATTTGATCAGATTCCTATGCTGGACAAAGACAGCGCTGTGCGGCTGGGCGACCGGAAGCTGGGCGAACTCTCCGATATGGTCTCCCAATTCGAGGTTTCCGCCAATTACAGCCAAATCAATTTCCAGAACCGCCCTGTGCGCGTCACCTATTTACAGTATGGAGACGTTATTAAATGGCTGAACAATCGGTCAAAGGGGTTGCCCGCCTACATTATTGTCGACATGGTTACTCAAAACGCCGAAGTCATCCGGGTTCCCGAAGGTATAAAATATTCTCCCAGCGAACCTATTTTCCGGAATCTAACGCGATACCTGCGATTTCAGTATCCCACCACCATGTTCGGCGACCCTGTTTTTGAGATTGATGAGGAAGGAACCCCTTATTGGGTATGCCCCAAAATAGTCAAAACCGTCGGCCTTTTTGGCGGCACAACAATTGATGGCGCCGTCTTGCTCAACGCTGTCACCGGTGAAAGCCAATACTATTTGGCAACGGAGGTCCCCGGCTGGGTAGACCGGGTTTATTCCGCCGACCTGATTACGGATCAGTACAACTATTACGGCAAATATAACAAAGGGTTTTTTAACTCTATTCTAGGCCAGCGTGACGTTACAGTCACCACCGCGGGCTATAATTACATCGCCATGAACGACGACGTCTTCATGTATACCGGCGTCACCTCCGTAGGCAGTGACGAGAGCAACATCGGCTTCCTGCTGGTCAATCAAAGAACCAAAGACGCCACCTTTTATTCCATTGCCGGCGCTGAAGAATTCTCCGCAATGAATTCCGCCCAAGGTTTGGTCCAGGATCTGCGCTATACCGCCACATTCCCGCTGCTTCTCAACATCGCCGGCGAGCCGACTTATTTTATGGCCTTGAAAGACGGCGCCGGGCTGGTAAAAATGTTTGCCATGGTTCATGTCCAATATTATCAAAACGCTGTCACCGGCGCCACGCTGGCTGAATGCGAGGAACGTTATAAAGCCCTTCTGCGGAAAAACGAACCCACGGAAATCCAAACCCTTACCACCGTCACAGGCAGCCTCTCAGAGATCCGCACCGCGGTTATCGGCGGCAATTCCTATTACTACCTCCGCCTGGGGGAGGACCCCTTCTATTATGTTATCTCTGCCGCCAACAGCGAAGTTGCGGTCATTCTGAATGTGGCGGATCACGTTGAAATTGCTGCTATTGATGTTGACGGGGATCTTCGGCGGGCTTCGTCTGTAGCCAGGAGAGAGGATTAGGCGTATCTGGCCCCAAATGACCTTGCCTTACTCAAAAAAAGCCTCGTACAGCGCCCTTACCCCGTCGTCGGCGTGTCCGCTTTCGACCGCGAAAATCATGCTGACCTCAGACGACCCTTGGCTGATCATCGAAATGTTTACCCCTGCCTTGGACAGCGCGGACGTGGCCGTAGCGGCTATGCCGATGCCGTGTTTCATGCCTTCGCCAACAACAACAAGCAAGCTCAAATCGCGTACAATACGAATATCATCCGGAAGAAGCTCAGCTTTGATCCGTTCGATGATGCGCTCAAGTTTGCCGTTTGCCAATAATGAATCCCTCAGAATGACGGTCACATCGTCAATGCCTGTGGGCGTATGCTCGTATGAAACGCCCTCGTCTTCAATGATGGTCAGCAACCGCCTGCCGAAACCAATCTCGCGGTTCATGAGGTATTTTGTGACATAGATGCTTGTGAATCCGTTGTCGGCGGCGATACCGGCGATGCGCGCGCTTCCGGAGACGCCGGAAACGCTGCCGGCCTCCCCTTCCCTACGGGCAACAACGCGGGTTCCCGGACATGTGGGATTGTTCACAGAACGGATGTTGACCGGTATACCGGCCTGATAAACCGGCAGCAGAGCTTCTTCCTGATACACCTGAAACCCGGCGTAGCTAAGCTCTCGCATCTCACGGTAAGTCACAATCTCAATAGGTTTCGGGTTTCTTACCAGCTTGGGATTAACCGCGTAGACATAATCGACATCGGTAAAATTCTCATAGACATCGGCCTTGACGGCGGCCGCAAGGATGGCGCCTGTTGTGTCACTTCCGCCCCGGGGGAAAGTCGCCACCTCACCCGCCTCTGTGCGTCCAAAAAACCCGGGGAATATTACAATACCGTCCATCGCCGCAAGGTTTTCTCTCAGGAGAGGAAAAGACTTTTCCAGAACCGTCGCGTTGCCGAACTCATCGGACAAAAGCATTCCGAACTCTCCTGGGTTTGCGTACACCGCTTTGTGACCCAGGGACGTTATATAGGCGGCGACAAGTTTCGCGCAGTTGTCTTCTCCGGCAGCCTTCATCATATCAACAAAATTCTTTCTGCTCACCATTTCCCGGCTGAGCAGGGCGTACAGGTCGGTTTTGACACCCTCCCCCGCCTCCGGCACACCGAGCTCACCGGCAATACAAACAAACCTTGCAACGATTTGATCCATATACCTGCGAGCATTATCTAAGCCGGCAGTGAGGGCGGCCGTGGCTGACTCGATAAGCATATCGGTAACCTTGCAGGGATCGTTTTCACTCTTGCCCGGCGCGGAAACAACGATAATCCCGCGGTCGGGGTCGGCAAGGACGATATCGCAGATTTTTTTAATGCGCTCTCCATCGGCCAGGGACGACCCGCCGAATTTAACAATTTTCATGTGTTTTGTTCCGTTCCTTTATTGATCGATGACTTTATTGATCGATGCCTCAATACGTCGCCAGATATTGCTTGATCTCCCAATCATGAACCGTCGTATTATACTCCTCATATTCCCTAGACTTCGCTTCAAGAAAACGGGAATAAATATGAGGTCCTAGGGCATCTCTGATCACATCATCGCGGGTCAATTCCCGCAGCGCCTCTTTCAAATCCCTGGGCAGAATCTCAATTCCCATCCGCGTAAGCTCCTCATCCGTCAGATCAAAAATATTAATATCCACAGGTTCCGGCGGTTTCAGCCCCTTCTTTATGCCGTCCAAACCGGCCTTAAGCTGCACGGCCAGCGCCAGATAAGGGTTGCAGGAGGGATCCGCGCTGCGGATCTCAATACGCGTTGACATCCCGCGTTTGGCGGGGATGCGGATCAACGGGCTTCTGTTGCGTTCGGACCAAGCGATGTGGCAAGGCGCCTCATATTCAGGCACCAAACGTTTGTAGGAGTTGACTGTCGGATTGGTCAACGCGGTAAAGGCCCTGGCATGGGCCAAAACCCCGGCAATATATTGATAGGCCACCGCAGAAAGTTTCTGCGGATCCTCCGAATTGATAAAAGCGTTTCGTCCATCCTTGAACAACGACTGGTTGACGTGCATGCCCGAACCGCTGATCCCCTTGATCGGTTTAGGCATAAAAGTCGCGTGCAGCCCGTGCCGCTGGGCAATCGAACGTACGACGAAGCGGAAGGTAACCATTTTATCCGCCATCTCCAACGCATCGGTATATTTGAAATCGATCTCATGCTGCCCCGGCGCCGCTTCATGATGGGAAGCCTCAATCTCAAATCCCATCTTCTGCAGGTTGACAACAATATCGTGACGAGCCGCCTCCCCTTTATCCACAGGGGCCATATCAAAATACCCGGCTTTATCATGGGTCACGGTCGTTGGTCTGCCGCGCTCGTCCCTGTGAAACAGAAAAAACTCCAGCTCAGGGCCGACACACATGCCGTACCCAAGTTCCCCGGCCTCCGCCAACACCCGCTGCAAAGCGTTGCGGGGACAACCGGCAAAAGGCATCCCGTCGTAAGTATAGACGTCACACATCAGGCGGGCCTCCGTACCGCCGTCAGCCACCAGCCATGGATAAATGAGGAAAGTCGCGGGATCCGGCCTGAGATACATGTCCGACTCTTCAATGCGCACGAACCCTTCAATGGAAGATCCGTCAAACATGATCTCTCCATCCAGGGCTTTGGGCAACTGGCTCAGGGGAATGGTAACGCTTTTCATGGCGCCCACAATATCCGTAAACTGCATTCGAATAAACTGGACATTGTTATTGCGGGCCATACGAAAAACATCTTCTTTATCTATATTATGTCTTTTCTCGGCACTGTCTTTTTCCTCAACACCTTCGAAACTCATGCCATCTCTCCTTTGCGGGATCTTCTCGTGCGTTTCTCGCGCTCGGTTTTTATAAGCTCAGGATGTATATAAATCACCTGGGGCAGATTTTTCAGCGCCGCAAATTGGATCTGCGTCTGCCGCGCAAAATTGCGTGAGAAAAAAAGCTTAATCAGAGACTTTTCATCCGCCGTACGCAGCTCCACCATATCCGGATAAAAATAATAGTTGTAATCGCCGTCCCGCCACGAAAGCTGCATATTGCCCACAATCACCTGGATAACCCCAAACTCAAAAATCTGCAGGCTGTCGATAATGCTCCGCTCCATCTTGATATTCTCTGTCTCCACACCCAGGAGCCCGTCGTTGAATTTGAGATCCAGGATTTGTTCCACGACCAAGCGCGCCGGAGAGGATATTTCTTCGAAAAGCCTGATATAAGCCCGGATCTCTTCGGCCCAGGCGGACAATTGCTGGATGTGAACGGACGAATCCGCTTGGATGTCGTTAAGGGATTGGGTAAAGACACTTGATATTCTTTCCAGACTTGCGAGAATCATTTCATCATGATTCATTAAACAACACCACCCGCTCTTTATTATGCGAGACCAATCTCCTCTTCTCTGTTCGCTGGTTTGGATAGGATTGGCAACCCTTATTCTATTTTATACGAAGTGGGGGGTGTTTTACAAGGTGAAGTTTTAATTTGGGGTGCATATTTTAAAAGTGCAGGAAGCGACAAAAAAATAAATAGAAATATCTACTGCGGTTCTCCCGCAATCTAATGGTGAATGGAGATGGATATTATGTGGGCTCGTAACAGTCCCGAGGTAGGGTTTGGTGAGC